>Ga0116210_1000138_pt1 | contig 76317 bp, 65 predicted proteins | sample TshhotsprinmetaG_FD_94483 | JGI IMG/M metagenome (GOLD analysis project Ga0116210, IMG submission 94483) | Hot spring microbial communities from South Africa to study Microbial Dark Matter (Phase II) - Tshipise hot spring metaG | ecosystem: Environmental > Aquatic > Thermal springs > Hot... | reverse complement strand
GCTGGAGCGCAGCAGCGAGTAATAGGTGCGGATGTAGAGGGCGATTTCTTCACCGCCCGTCTTGGGCACAGTGCGGTCCATACCAACTCCCGTTGCCAGCGCTGATCGGTTCGCCTGCAAAACGCGATCTCTATAGTTGATCCTACACCGGAATCAGACCCAGGGCGATACCTGCCAGCAGGCACAACCCCAGCACAACCCCGATCCCCGCCGCCCACCACAGGCGATTGCGCAGCCGTGCCCCCTGTTTGCGCGGCGGACGGGGTAACGGGCGCGGCATCGGCGCAGGGGCCGTCAGCAGGTGTGTCGGATCGGGCAGCACCTCCAGCAGCCGCTGAAAGGCCGGCCCATAGTCGCCGGAAAAGTCGAGCACAGTCGCCCGCGCCAGATAGCGCGGCAGATCGCCCGCCGAACGCAGCAGCACAAAGGTCGGCTTGTGCCGCCGCCCGGCCAATACCCCCTCATGGCGCATCCCCACGCGCCGCCCCCGCGCCGGATCGAGGATCATCAGCACTGCTCCCGCCCCGCGGATGGCGTGCCGCGTCTCTGCGGCCCAGGCCATGGTGCCCACTGGCGTGACAGCATCCACAAAGACGACATAACCCGCCGCCTGGAGATCGTCAACCAGGCGGTGCGCAAACTCGTAGTCGTGTTCCGGATAGCTGATGTACAGGTACTGCATCCTCTCTCAAGACCGGGCGAATTTGGTGACGAAGTAGTCCGGATTCAGGCGCTCGCCAGTGGCGAACTCCAGGGCGTCGTTCCAGGGCATGGTGTTGCCGACAGCGTAGACGCGCTCGCGGAAGAACTCGCCCGCCGCAGCCCGATCCACAATACCGCCCACATGCCCGCGCAGCCAGTTTTCCCACTGCACCGACATCATGCGCCCCAGCAAATAGTTCTGGTAGTAGGCCGGGGCCAGGGCGATATGGTATTTGGTCGCCCAGTCAGGCAGCTTCTCGCGCCCGTCCGGCTTATTGAGGAACTGATAGCGCTGCACCAGTTCCCACCACAGCGCGTTCAGGTCGCGCGAGGGGTCTTCGTACATCAGCCGCTCGAAGTTCACCACCACCAGCACCCAGCGGGCGAAGATCAGTTCCTGCAGGCGCAGCCGCCGATAGCCCGCCCGACCGGCGCGCCCCGCTTCCCCTGCGTCTGCGCCCAACACGCGCTCGTGCCACTCCGGGTCGAGCGTCTCCGCGCCCATCAGCATGGCCATCGCCTCGGTGCTCAGGATATGCGGGACAGTGCGCAACAGCCAGGGCAAGCTTCGCGGGATATGCTTATCGTACACGGCGTGTCCCAGTTCGTGCAGCAGCGTCTCCATCCAGCGCAGGTTGGGCTTGACGTTGCACAGAATGCGCACATCGCCCTCGCGATCAATGTGCGTGCAAAAGGCGTGCTGATCTTTCCCCTCGCGCTCATACAGGTCGCTGCGCCCCAGGATATCGCGCACATCCATCCCCAGCCCGTCGTAGGTGCGCACGCTCAGCGCCACCGGGTCACGATCGGTAAAGATGGCATCGAAATCGTAGTCGTTGCGGATGGGCGCATCCTGAAAGAACGGCTCGGCATAGTGCCAGGGCATCAGTTCTTCGACGGGCACGCCGAAACGTTCGCTCAGTTCGGCGTCAAGTTCGGCTTTGGCGGCGCGGAACGGCGCTTCGGTCTTGGTCGCCAGGTCGTCCAGCAGCGCGTAGAGCCAGTCCGGATCGAGTTCGTCGAAGGTCAGGCTCATGCGGTGAAAGTTGGCGAAGCCCATGCGCTGCGCCGCTTCGTTGCGCAATTCCGCCAGACGGCGAATCTGATCGGCAACGCGCGGCCCAATCTGTTTGCTCGCTTCCCACACCTGCCGCCGCCGCGCCGAATCCTTCTCGTTGCGCAGCACTTCGTTGATGGCGTTGGCCGTCAGGCGCTGCCCGTTGACTTCGGCACGGAAGTTGGTATAGGCGTCGGTCAGGGCCTTGGATAGTTCGCTCATCTCGTCAATGGTGGCCGGGTCGCGTTGCCCCGCCCCAAAGCCGTAGTGCAGCACGCGCAGCATCCGCGCCAACAGAGCATCGTCGCCGGCGGCACCTTCTTCGTCCCAGCGCCTGTACTGCGCATATGCCTGCGGATCGGCCCAAAAGCGCATCCAGGCTCGCCGGGCGTCTGCCGCTGCGTCGAGCGCCTGCGGGGTGCCGGTCGTGGCGGCTTCCCATTCCTTCGCGTTGTGGTCAATGTACAGAGCGCGAATCTGCGCGGTATGCTGTTCCACCGCCGCACGAATGTCTTGAGACATATACTCTCTTCCTTTTACATCGGGGTTGCTCAGTTCACAGCGCTAGGGTAACACAAAACGCGCAGCAGATCACCTACCATCCGCTGGGAGCGCATACAAAAAATCCTCAGCGACCTTGCTGCGCCTGATATCCTCCCGCGCTGTGGACGAAGGGGCCGGGGATTGAGGGGAGCTTTTCAACCGGTCTCTTAGGGTGAGGGGAGACCCGCCAGTAAGGCATAGCCCCGTTGGGCAGGGCCGACCCGCTCAGCGACTGCCGTAGTAAGAGACCAGCGCGTCGGTGAGGGCCGGCAGGCAGGGGGTGGCATCGAGCCAACCCCCGGTCGGGCCGACATTCCACAGGTGGAAGCCGCGCACGTAGGGGTCGTACTCAAGCTGACGGGTGTACTGCAACACATCGCGCACGATGTCGGCGCAGGAAAACGGCGCGCGCCCGTCGCCCGGCCCCGCCTCGGTGAGGTAGACGGGCACCAGCAGCGCTTCGGGGAGCTGTTGCAGCACCGAGCCAAACAGCAGCCGGTGCCGAAAGCCCAGGTTGATGCCCGATTCCGAGACAAGCGTCGTCGGATTGATGCCGTAGGCGTGCAATGCCACCCCATGTAGCCGCCCCGAAGCGCAGGGGTTCTTGAGGGCGTAGTCGAGCACGGGCAACAGTTGGGCGAACATTTCCGGCGTGGGCTGGCCAGCGCTGAAAGAAAACAGCAACAGGCATTGGCCCCGCTGCCCGGCGATGCGCATGGCCTCGATGGAGAAGGGGATCAGCCACTCCACGGGGGGCATACACTCGTTCATGATCTCGAAGTAGTCTGCCTTCACGCCTTGCCACGAGGGAGCCAGGCTGTTCATCCAGCGGTGCGCTTCGAAGATGGGATCGAAAGCCGTGTTGGGGCAATCGCGCATCCCCTCGGTGGTGGCCAGCGAGCGGTAGACAGTGACTGTCTCCGGCGAGATGGCCTCGATCTGGTTGAGGATGCCCTCGGTGCCCGTTGTCCCTTTCAGCGTGCCCAGTGGCCAGCCGATCTCCTTCAGACGACGGGCCAGGTCTATCACCGCGGTGCTCTCCGCGCCCATCACCAGGTGCAGACCCATCAGCGTATGCGGGGCTAGGTCGGCGGGAGCAAGCACCACCTGCGGCGTGAAAACGTACTGCACCGTGACGTTGTCCAGGCGGTAGCTGCCTTCGGGAGGGTCGGCGGGGTCGAGCGGCGCGCCCGTGCAGACCCGGATGCGCAGCCGAATCACCTGGCCGCGGTAGTACGTCAGATCGACGATGTGCGTTTCCCAGTCGGTGTCCAGGCCGATCTGCTGATCCACCATGATCCAGCTCGCGCCGCCGTCCAGGCTCAGGTCTACGGCGACGAAGTCGCTGATGGGCAGCGTGCCCCGCTGCCGCATCATCAACTGTGCGCTCAGGGTCCCGCTCAGGTCAATTGCATAGGCATATTCCAGGATGCTGATAGTGTTGCGCGCTGCCCCATCGAGCAGCCAGCCGCCGCCGTCGTAGGCGGTTTCGGTGTCGAAACGCCACGCGCCGGAGACATTCCAGCCAGCAGGCGTGTCGAAGGTGGCGGCGAAAGGCAATCCCACTACGCGCACCTGTTCCTGATCCGGTTGGGGGGTAGGTTGCTGCGGGGACTCCTGAGCCGCGGTAGGCACGCTCAGCGCCCCCACCGTCAGCCCCACGACCAGCACCCCCAGGATACCCGCTCGCAAGATGTTCATGCGGGGCATTGTAGCATAGACCCCCCGGCGCGGCGATCAGGCCCCTGCGGGCGGGCGCGCGCGAGCTGTGACAAGGCGCTTGTTGTGTTTTGGTTTACCTCACCCCCGCTCGGCGCTGGCGCGCCTTCAGGCCGAGCGAAGCGAGGCCGGGGGTGAGGTCAATCACAGCCCAGCACACGGCCTGTCACCTTTTGCACGCACCCCCGCTGGGCCGCAGCGCACCTCTTGGCTTTCGCCCGAATGGGGAGTAGGCTATGATACAGAAGGGACTATCGCTGGCACCTGGGATGAGAACAACGCCATGAAACGACTGATCGTGAATGCAGACGATTTCGGGCGGTCGCCTGGCATCAACCGCGGCATCCTGGAATCGCACCTGCGCGGCATCGTCACCTCGACCACAGTCATGGTCAACTTCCCCGACGCTGCGCCGGGTCTGGAACTGGCTCTGGAGCAGGCACCGCGATTGGGCATCGGTCTACATGTGACCCTGACGGCAGGCCGCCCCGTCTCTGCGCCGGAGCGCGTGCGCTCCCTGCTGGACGACGACGGGCACTTCCTGCATATCAGCGCCTGGCCCGCGCAGATGGATCGCTTCGACCCCGATCATCTGCAACGGGAGGTCGCCGCCCAGGTTGACCGCTTCATCAGCCTGACCGGTCGTCCGCCCGATCATCTGGATGCGCATCATCACGCCGCCTACCTGCATCCGGTCTCGCTGCGCGCCATGCTGGAGATCGCCGCGGGCTACGGCATCCCCATGCGCGCCGGTATGCCCGACCTGCCGCCCCCGCAAGCCGCTTCTGTCCTGGCCGACATCCTGCCGGGCTTCGATACGGCGATCGCTCTGCCCCTTGTCGAGCAATTGCAGGCGGTGTTGGCCGAAGGCCCCGCTCCCTTCTGGCCGGCCCGCTTCGAAGGCGGCTACTTCGACCGGACGGCCACGCTCGGCGACCTGCTCGTCATCCTCACCAACCTGCCCGAAGACAGCGTCACCGAGTTGATGTGTCATCCGGGCTATGTGGATGAGGCATTGGGGCACAGCGGCTACCGCGACAAACGCGAAGACGAGATCGTGCACCTGACGCACGCTGCCACGCGCGAATGCGTGCGAGCCGAGGGCATCCAACTGATCACTTTCGGCGATCTGACGCGCTGAGATCGGGCCATGTTGGAATGACGAGGCTGCCATGACCGACTACTATTTGCCGGACGACGAGCTGCCCGAAGACATTTCCTACGAAGCCTTCGACGACGTGATCTACACCGACGCCGACGAGTTCGTGCCGATCGACCTCGACGCGCTCGATGACGCCCTGCTCGCCGAAGCTGGCCCCGCCGCCCCTGAAACCGCGCTCGACCAGGCCACCAGCGACCTGCTCGACACGCTCGACGACGCCCTGCCGGTCTATCGTCGCCCCATAGCCGAACCACCGCGCCGCGTTGTCTCGCCTGTTATCACGCCCGCTGACGAGCTGACCGACGACACCGAGCGCCTGCTCGATACGCTCGATGACGCCCTGCCCGCCGAAGCTGGCCCCGCTACGCCCGAAACCGTGCTCGACCAGGCCACCAGCGACCTGCTCGACACGCTCGACGACGCCCTGCCCGCCATCCGCCGACCTGCCCTGCCGCCTCCACCGCAGCCAGTCGCGCCGCGCGTCACCCCGTCCGTCACAGAGTTGACCGACAACACCGAGCGCCTGCTCGATACGCTCGATGACGCCCTGCCCGCTGAGACCGGCCCCGCCGCCCCTGAAACCGCGCTCGACCAGGCCACCAGCGACCTGCTCGACACGCTCGACGACGCCCTGCCCGCCATCCGGCAGCCGGTCGCGCCGCTGCCCTCGCCGCGACAGGTCCCTCCACCGGCGCGATCACCGTCAGTCGCCCGCCGCCCAGTGCAGCCCACCCCCGTCGCCCCCGCTCAGCGGGTGCAACCTCCGGCTGTGCCTGCTATAGAAAGCAAGCCCGCCGCCGCACTCGCCTATCAGGTACTGATCGGATTGCCGCCGGAACTGGGCGCGCTGGTGTTGGAACTGCGCGAAACGGGCAATATCGAAGACATGCCGCCGCCTGGCCTGTGCCTGACGCCGCGCTTCCACACGCCCGATCTGGAAGCGCTGGATGCGGCCCTGGAACGCTGGGCACAGGAACATCTGCCGATGGCGCTGGAGATTAGCGGGGTGCAGGCCAAGGTCGTGGGCGCGCAGCAATACGTCGCCGCCTGGCACGTGCAGCCCCAGGAACGCCTGCGACAGGCGCTGGTCGCTCTCAAGAAGGCGTTAGGCGGGCTGGTACGCCCCCTGCCCGGCGAACCAACTGCCATCCGGCTGCGCATCACCATTGGCGAGCATATCGCCGCCCGGCGCTATCCCTATGTGGTAGCGCAGATGCAGCGCGATTTCGAACCGACCTTCTGGCATGCGCAGACGCTGGTGCTGGCCAGTTGCCCCGCGGCTGCGCAGCCGCCCGAATGGGACGTAGCCGCCACCTATCCGGGCGCTTTGCCGCGCCCCATCCCCTGATCGCTGCCCGTCTCCGAAGACAGATCGCCAGAGGTGATGCCGATGACCGACACTCGATCTCCCACCCCAGACGCACTCTCCGTTCCCGTCAGCCTGAGTGCAGCGCCCCCGGATGTCGAGGATCGTCGTTCCAAATGGTTCTTCCTGCGGCGTGTCCCCAGGCGGAAACTGCCGCGCGAGTGGACTCGTCCGTCCGATGAGCAGTACGAGCGCGACCTGATCGAAGAAGGGTTCATCGCCCCATCCATGCTCGGCGAGGGGATGTCCGCCGAGCTAGCCGAGGACATCCGCGAACTGGATCAACACCTGCTCCCGCACTTCTGGCGCATGAATCAGCAGGCCAAGTTCTTCCAGAACCGCTTCTATCAGTACCAGTGGGCCTTCATCCTGGCCGCCTTTCTGACCACCGCCCTGGCCGCTGTCAACGTCTTTCTGTATGCCCAGGGTTGGACAGGTCAGCAGGGGACGATCGTCGGCACGCTGCAATGGACGGAAGTGCTGGGCTTCCTGACCGCCGTAGTGAGCGGTATCGCGGCTTCGGTGTCCTTCCTGGATGCCAACCAGACGCCGCAGAAACGCTGGTACAAAGCCCGCGTCCAGGCGGAGACGCTCCGCTCGATGTATTTCCTGTTCCTGGCACGTCAGGCCCCTTTTGACACGCCCAGTCAACGCGAGCGCGTGCAACGGATGCGCGAAAAGGTAATCGAAGTGCTGCGCGAGACGCGCCTGCCTGAGCGACCGCCATCCCAAGAGCCTGCGGCCATGCCCGAACTGGAGCTTCCCGCGCCCGTGGTGCCGCCGCCTGTCACACCGCGCCGCCCCCGTCGCCCTTCAACGCCCGATAGCGACCGTTAGCCGCCTGGCAAAGGAGATTGCCCCATGAACCTCACCCCCGATACCAGTCAGTCGCCGCCGCTCCCTTTGCTCAGCGAGGAAGAGGCGCGTCTGCGCACACAGCTCTACGTCCATCACCGCATCAATTACCAGGATAGCTTCTACCGTCGGCGAGTCGCCGAATTCACCTTCAATTCCGACAAAATGTTGTGGATCTCTGCTGGACTGATGGGTGTCTCGACGGTCATCTCCTCCTATTCCATGGTGGCCGACAAAGCGTTCTTCGCTTTCCTCACCGCCCTGCTCCCTGCTTTTGCGGCTGCGGTATCGGCCTTTCGTTCGCTCTATCAGTGGCAGCGCCAGGCTGCCATCTACGAAGATACCTGGCTGGCCCTGCAGCAGGCGCGCTTGGCCATGCCGGACGAAGACTTTCTGGAACCCGGCGACTACAGCCGCTACTTCCCGCAACTGGTGTTGCAAACCGAAGAGGTCTTGCGCACCGAGGCCAGTCAGTGGGGGCAGATGGAACAGGTGCGCCCGCCCAGCCCCGGCCCAGCACCTGCCCCGCCCGCCCCGGACACTGAACCGTGAACGCCTGACACGCTCCCACCCAGAACCAGGTTCGTCACAGGGGGCGCACAGAGCACGACCACAGGCACCGGGGTATACCCTCCTTCTGCGCGATCTCCGCGCCCTGGCGACGAGTCCTGCCCTGCGAAGCGATACGCCCCGCGTTTCGAGGGTGCTTGCAAAATGTGTCAGGCGGTTTGCTGCGCTCTGGTTCACCTCATCCCCCGCCTCGCTGCGCTCGGCTCGTCCTTTCCAGTCATACACGGGGACAGCGAGGCGCGTGAACGCCGGGCGGGGGTGAGGTAAATGCCTTCCCGTCAAGCAAAGTCGCTGCAACCTTTGCGCACGCCCCTTTTTCGGTTTTTCGGTTGACCGTTCATATCGGGCGCGAATGCTGGTATAATGACGGCGTTCACTGACAAACAGGCAGGCATCAGGCTGCAAGACGAGGACAGCACTGGCGATGATTGACGTCAATCAGCTTCGGAATGGCACCAATTTCACGCTCGATGGCGAGCTGTACAAGGTGCTCAAATACGAACACATCAAGATGGGCCGTGGCAATGCCACCATCCGCGTGCAGGTACGCAATCTGCGCACGGGGACCACGCGCGAAATGACCTTCACCTCCGGCGACCGCGTGCAGGACATCCGCATTGATACGCGCGTGGTCGAGTACCTGTACGACGATGGCGAATTCCTCACCTTCATGGATATTGAGACGTTCGAGCAACCGCAGTTGCGCAAGGATCAGTTCGGCGACGACTTCCTCTACCTGACGGAGAATATGCAGCTCAAGCTGCTCTCTTATGAGGGTGAGATTCTCGACTACGAACTGCCGCCGAACGTCGAACATCGCGTGGTGGAAGCGGAACGGGCCGTGGCGGGCAACACGGCGACCGGCGCGACCAAGCGCGTCAAGACGGAGACGGGCTTGGAGGTGATCACCCCCCTCTTTGTAGAGGAGGGCGACATCATCCGCATTGACACGCGCACGGGCGAATATGTCACGCGCGTATGATGCTGTGCAGTGGGCGCGGGCCGGGGAAATCCCCGGTCTTTTTTTGCCAGGGGGTTGGCACGCTGTCGTCGATCGCTTACACTCGTCACTGAGTTTGGAGACGGCGCGTGCTGACGAAAGGAGCGCCTATGCGCACTCCCGCGGGCAAGGAGTGCCCCCATTACTACGAAGACTTCAATCGCGGGCGGTCGGTGCAGGAGTGTCGCCTGGTAGATAAGACCCCTCACTCCCTGCGCTGGCGTCCTGCCGACTGTGCGCGCTGCCCGGTGCCGGATATTCTGCGGGCCAACGCCAGCCCGGATATGGAACTGCGGCTCACCATTCGTGGAGCGTTGCTCGGCTTTGTGCGCCGGATGCAGGTAGAGGCGCGCTGCACCCGTCACAACGTGTCCATCGCCGATCCCTACACCGGCTGTCCGCTGGATGCCGAGGAAAACGAGGCCCTGCGGCTCTTTCGGCAGGCTCTGGAAGAAGACGATGGAGCGAAACCATGATCAAGGCGGTGCTGCTCGACCTGGACAATACGCTGTTGGGTAACGATCCCGATCCGTTCACGCGCCGCTATCTGGCGCTGCTGGACGACTTTGTGCAGCAACGCCTGGGCACGCCCAGCATCCTGCAGGCGCTGTGGGCAGGGACGCAGGCCATCTTCGCCGATGCCGACCCCTTGCGCACGAACAGCGAGAAATTCTACAGCGCGTTCATGTCCCTGGTGCCCCTGGAGCGCGCCGACTTCGCCCGCGCCATGCAGGAATTCTACGCAGAGCTGTACCCCACCCTGGAACCGCTCACGCAGCGGCGGCCCGGCGCGCGGCGGCTGGTCGAATGGCTGCTGGATGCGGGCTATACGGTCGTCATCGCCACTAACCCCCTGTTCCCCTATGTGGCGGTGCAGCATCGCCTGGCCTGGGCGGGGATTCCGATCGGCGAAGTGGCATTGGGGTTGGTGACGACGCTGGACAACATGCACTTCGCCAAGCCCAACCCGGCCTACTACGAGGAGATCGGCGCGCGGCTGGGTCTGGAAACGGGCGAAGCGATCATGGTCGGCGACGACTGGGAACACGATATCCTGCCAGCGCGCGCCGCCGGAATGAATGCGTTCTGGGTGTGCAGTGAGAGCCAGGGTTGTGCTCCCGACGCGGTCTGTCGGGTGGACGGCTGCGGCTCGCTGGCCGACTTCGCCTGCCGCGTGATCGAGGAAGATTGGCTGGAAGCGCTCACACCGCTGCCCCTTGAACCGTCACAGATCGCCCCGCGCCTGCTGGCCAACGTCGCTGCGCTGGATGGGCTACTGCGCGAGACACCAGAGCACGGCTGGACAGCCCGTCCCGTTGAGGGAGAATGGACGGCGCTCGAAGTGCTGTGCCATCTGATCGAGACCGAGCGTCAGGCGTACCGCCCCCGCCTGCAAAGAGTCCTGGCCGAGGATAATCCCGCCCTGCCTGCCCTGGCCGAACCGCCCATGTCTGGGTGTGACGAGGCTCCGCGCGCCGCGCTGGAGCGGTTCGCCGCCGAGCGCCGCGTCACGCTCGACCTGCTTGATACGCTCTCAGAAGGCGATTGGGACCGTCCGGCGCAACATCACCGCCTTGGCCCGACCACACTGTTGGGATTGGCCGATCTCATCGCGCAGCACGACCGGCTACATCTGCGCCAGATGCGCGAGACGCTGGCCCGCTGCTCCTGAGCGTCTCCGGCGGAACCTCAACGCCGCGCAGATCGTCTGAATTCATAAGACGGTGAGTGAGTGGAGAAGACGTATGCGCGAGTTGATCGTGTTCCTGCTGCTGATCCTGTCCTCGTGCCTGGGGGTAAGCGCCCCTGTGCCGCCCGGACCGCGCCCCCCTGCGCCAGACACGCCGACTGTCCCTGCGCCGCCCCGTCTGACGCGCGAATTACTGGTGGTGGAGGAAGTGGAGGGATTCGTAGTGGGGACGCCCCCCATGCAACTGCGCCTGGGCGTGCGCGGCTACTGGCCGTCCGGCTGTTCCGCGGAAGTGATGATCGAGCAGCGGTTGGAGGGCGACACGCTGACGATGACCATCTGGCGGGAGCTGCCAGCGGATGCGGTCTGTCCGGCGGTGATCGTGCCCTATCACGGTACGATCCCCATTGAAGGGGAAATCACCCGTTTGCCGTCGGCGATCACGGTCAACGGGTGGACGCTGCGGCTGCCCTGAAAACGGTTGGGGAGCCAGCCCCTTCCTCAACTGGGCTTCGAGCCAAGCCATCTTCTCATTTGAAAAGCCCCGCGTCGGAGCATAGCAAAGCTGTCCCGCGGTGTTTGGGGTTGCCGATTCCACGCCGTGTCAGATTTCGCCCGGCCATACGTTCTTTTATGCAGGAGTAAAGTTAGATAACAAGGAGGTAATGGGTGACATCGGCTTCTTTGCGACTCAGGAGACGCGCCAGGGCAGGGCCATACAGTGGCGAGGTTGCTTTCAGGCAGCTCTTCGACGCAACTCATCCCATTGTGTTTCGCTACGTGTATGGTTTGATAGGCGGGCCGCGTCAGGAGGTGGAGGATATTGTCGCCGACACGTTTCTCAAGGCATGGCAGGCGCGCGATCACTTCGACGGCGATCGGCAGGCAGCCGTGCGGTGGCTCCTGACTATTGCGCGGAACGAGGTGATTGACCGCTTCCGCGCCCGGCAATACGCAGCAGGCATCACCTGGTTAGAAGATGTCGAGTTTGCCTCCTCTGATCTCAGCCCCGAACAACAGGTGATTGAGAATGAGCGATGGCTACAGGTGCAGGCAATCGTTCAAACGTTGAATGAAAGGCAACGAGAAATCTTCGCCTTGCGTTATGTGCTGGGCTGGAAAGTCAAGCAAATAGCAAAGCATCTGGGAATGGCAGAAAACACTGTTTCGGTAAACCTGCGGCGTATTCTTCAACGGCTGCAAACCGAAGTTCAGGATCAAACCGAAGTTCAGGATCAAGAGGAGGGAACCACATGAACAGAGAGTTTCGTCGTAGCGAATTGGCGCTCTTGCGCCTGTTCAAGCGCGCTCAGTTGAACCCCAGCTCGCGCTTCTATGAGCAGATGGCTCGTGCTCCTTGGGCTATGACTTCGCCGGCTGCTGGTGTTCACCGTTCCGTCTCTCTGAGATTGGCGGCAACGGCCCTGGCTGTGGTGGTATTGCTCGCGCTTATTGTCCCGCTCACATCGCTGGCTCAGCAAGTATTCCACTTTTTCACCCAGGCGGAAACGGATACAGTGGACAAAGCCGTTTTCCTGGCTCCAACTTTTGAGGCACCGGCGCTGAACGACCTGACAAATATCGAGCAGGCCAGCGCAGTGGCGGGGTTTGCTATACGTCTCCCTCAGGAACTGCCTGGCGAGATACAGATCACCGCTGCCAGCGTCAATCCAGGCAGTGTGAGTGTCACCTATAGCGACGGGCAAACGACCCTGGTTTTCTTGCAGGGGATGAAGACCGAAAGTTCTTCGTTCTATGTGGGTGCTGGAGCTAAGGTGGAAGCTGTCCCTGTGGACGGCGTGATGGGGGAGTATGTGCGTGGTGGTTGGCAACGGGTAGGCGACGGGCTTGTGTGGGACAATAATGCCGGGTCCGCCTTACTTTTCTGGGAAAAGGAAGGCGTGCGCTACGGTTTGCTTGTAGAGGCAGGAGAGATGGCACGCGAAACGCTCATTCGCATTGCTGACAGCCTGTCTAGCCCAAAGTGAGGCGCTAGGGAGCGTTCTACTGGCTTGAACTATAGCGCAACGGGGCGATCGGCGGATCGCCCCGTTTGCCGTGATGGAGACTGCGAGCAATGAAGTTAATTCTCGCTACCACCCGCTGGCGCTTTGGCGCGCGCCTCGCGTTCACGTTGTTTGAGCACGTCTTTGTGTTCCCAGCCGCCGCGCGCCTCGGCCTCTTCAGCGGCGCGGGTGGGCGCGATGGACTGCCAGTAGCGGAATTCCTTGGACAGGCGCTGCTTGTTGAAGATGTGCGCGGTAGTGCGGTCGTAGCTGGCCAGTTCGTAGTCGTGATCCATCTTGATCGCGTCGAACGGGCAGAACTCGGCGCAGAACCCGCAGTTCATGCAAATATCAATATCAATGTAGAACTCCGCCGGTTCGGGGACAGGCCGCCCTGTCTCCGGATTGGTGCCGCGCACGATCCAGATGCATTGGGGCGGACAGACCTTGGCGCAGATGCCGCAACTGGTGCACCAGTCGTGGCCGGGGCGCTCCGGATGATCGTAGTTGTCCACCACCAGGAAGGGGATGAAGCGGAAACGCTCCGGCGTGGCGAGCTTCTCGTCCGGATACTCGACGGTGAAGATGCCGCGCGTCTCCAGCCCCTGGCGCAGCGGGAACGCCTCGTCGGGGATGTGCCGCCGGAAGCCCCAGCGGATGTCCTCCAGATAGGTGTTGATGAAGTGCTTGAGCGTAACCCCCAGGCCACGCAGAATACCTGATCCGTACATAGACGCTCTCGCTCCTTTGCCCGCTAGCGATCCACTTCGCCAAGCACGATGTCAATGCTGCCCAGGATGGCCACCACATCGGCCACTTTGTGGCCCTTGCACATCTGGCTGAGGGCGGTCAGGTTGATGAAACTTGGCGACCGCACGTGGTAGCGCCAGGGATTCTGCCCGCCGTCCGAGACCAGGTAGAAGCCAAGCTCGCCCTTGGGGTTCTCGACGCGCCCGTAGGCTTCGCCAGCGGGCACGCGCGGGTTGTACTGCCCCGGCTTGCCAGAGAAGAACGGTTGCCCCTTGGTCTCTTCCAGGATGGGCAGAATCTGCTTGAGGATGCGCAGGCTCTGCACCATTTCGTCCAGGCGGATGAGATAGCGGTCGTAGACATCGCCGTGATAGCGCACCGCCACGTCGAACTCCAGGTCGGGGTAGATGCTATAGGGTTCGGCCCGGCGCACATCGTAGGGCACGCCACTGGCCCGCAGGACAGGGCCGGCGGCGCTGTAGGCGATGGCGTCCTCTCTGGTGAGTACACCCACGCCAATGCAGCGGTTGGTGATGATCTCATTGGTGGTCAGCAGATCGTTGGTCTGCTCGACAGCGCGCGGCAGGCGATCATGGATCAGCGCGCGCAGGTAGTGCATGGTGTCGAAGTCACGCACGCGGTCATTGATCAGCGCGGCGGTGCTCTGCAGCCGCTCCGGCAGGTCGTAGGCCACGCCGCCGAAGCGCATGTAGTTGCACATCATGCGGCTGCCGGAGACAGCTTCGAAGAAGTCGAGGATCAGCTCGCGCTCGATGATGGAGTACATCAGCGGCGTGAAGTACGCACCCAGGTCGTTGAGCAGGAACCCAATGGCCACCAGGTGATTGAGGATACGGGTCAGCTCGACCATCAGCACGCGGATGGCTTCGGCGCGGTAGGTCGGCGGATCCCAGCGTTTGCCCAGCGCCAATAGCTTCTCGACGGCGACCGCATAGCCCAGGTTGTTGGACATGCTGCAGAAGTAGTCGAGCCGGTCGGTGAAAGGCATGTTGTGCAGGAAAGTGTTGCGCTCGCCGATCTTCTCGTGATTGCGGTGCAGGTAGCCCATCACCGGCTCCAGCCTAACAATCGTCTCGCCGTCGAGCGTGACCACCATGCGGAACACGCCGTGCGTGCTGGGATGTTGCGGCCCCAGGCTGACGACCACCTGCTCGGTGGCCAAGTCGCTCACCTGCACGCCCAACGGCGCGCCCTCGTAGATGGCGCGTTCGGCCTGTTCTTCATACCCGTCGAGCGAGAAACCCGCCGGATAGCGCACGTTCTTTCCGAAGGGATTGAGTTCCTCGGCCCGGCGCACGTGCCCTTCCGGCCAGCGGCTATCGAAGGGCTTGTGCTCCTGCTCGTAGTAGGCTTCTTTCCAGTCTTTGCGCAGCGGGTGGCCGTGGAAACCTTCCCACATCAGAATACGCTTGAGGTTGGGGTGGCCTTCGAAGCGGATGCCCATCAGGTCCCAGGCTTCGCGCTCCTGAAAATCGGCCCCCGGCCAGACGCTCACCAAGCTGGGCAGCGTGGCCTGATCGCGCGGGGTCTGCGCCTTCAGCGTCAGCGGGGGGCCGCCGCGCAGATCGCAGACGTGATAGACCATCTCCAGGTGATCGCTCTCGCTCTTACCCAGATAGTCTACTGCCGTAGCGCTGGCGAGATAGGTAAAGCCCAGCGAATCGCGCACAAACTTGGCGACTTCCACCAGGTGCGACGGCTCGACGACGACGCCAGTGTACCCTTCGCGATCGTCGCGGCGAATCGCATTGCCAAAATGCGCTTCAAGCCGACGGACGGCCTCGTCGAGCGGCGCGGTGGATGTGGAGACTTGGACTTGTTCGGTCATCATCGTTCCCCTGAATCGTAGTGGTCAGCAGTCAGCAAGAACAGCCAGTCAGCGGCGCGCCTGGGCACTGGCGTCTTCGCGCCCGTCGGCACCCGGCCCGGTCTGCGCTTCGGCAGCCAGGCGACGGAACAGGTGAGCCTGACGCGGGTCAATGATGTCCGGCCCCAGGATGGGCACGGGCACTTCCTCGCTGGGGCCGCGCCCATACCAGGGTGTGCTGTCGCGGTTGCTGAGCGACTGACTGTCTATTTTCTTCTGCATCATGATCAGGCCATAGAGCAAAGCCTGCGGCGTGGGCGGGCAACCCGGCACGTAAACGTCAACGGGGATGTATTTGTCTATGCCGCTGACCACGTTGTAGCCTTCTTTGAACGGCCCGCCGCCGATGGCACATGCCCCCATCGCCAGCACGTATTTCGGCTCCGCCATCTGATTGTAAAGCCGCACGATGGGCACCACCATCTTCTTGGTCACCGTGCCGCTGACGATCATCAGGTCGGCCTGACGTGGGCTGGCTCGCAACACTTCCATGCCGAAGCGGGCCTGGTCGAAGCGGCTGCTGGCTGTGGCGATCATCTCGATGGCGCAGCAGGCCAGCCCAAAGGCCATCGGCCAGATCGAGTTGCGGCGGCCCCAGTTGTAGATGGAATCAATGAGTCTGCCGAAGGTCGTCACCGCGACAGATGACTGCATCCCTTCCGGCACCGGTACGTCTGGATGGCGCAGTTCGCTGAGAAAATTCTCGTTTGCTTGGGTCATGACGCTTCAGATTGCTCCTCGTACCATTCCCGTAGAATGTCTGTCAACAAATCGTCGTTGGCCAGCGCCGGATCGTCGGCGAAGCCGGGCAGGGCGATGATCCACGCCCACAATTGCCGCAGTCCCAACGAGTCCAGGTCGGCGTCGGGATGGTGCTCCATCAGGCTGAGCACGATCTCGTAGGTCGCTTCCCAGTACAGGGAACGGGCATCCTCGTCCGGATCAGCCATAGGCTGTGAAAGTGCTTGTCTAACTACAGGCGTTCATAGTCGATCATAGTGAAATCTCGCCCCGATCCAACGACGCTGCGCCTGCCTGCCCCTGGGTACCACTAATCGCCCGCAACAGGTGTTGGCGTTGCGGCGGGCACGCTCTGGGCAGGGGTAGGTGTGTCTTCCGTGACCGGAGTTTCGGCGTCCTCAACAGCCGCGGGAGTCGGAGTTTCCCCTTCTGCAGGAGCAGCAGCCTCGGCAGGCGTTTCCGCTTCTTGGGGGGCGCTTTCCTCGCCCTCGGTCTGCGCCGCCGCGCCGGTCAACTCGTCCATGTGCTCGGCCAGCCAGGCGCGGAAGTCGCGGTAGACGATGAGATCAGGTTCGCCCTGCAAAATGTACTGAATGAACGTCACACGCCCATCCTGGCGCTCGACGAACGCCTCGACCAGGTCAAGCCCAGGGAACGGCTCACCGGACGGGCGATCCTGGGCCTGTAAACGCAGGTGCAGCAGCGTCACCGGCACATTGGCGACCACTTCGATGACCGGCCCGGTGAAGGCGTCTTCGCCGACGCTCAGGCCCGCGTCAGTCGCCTGCTTTTGCAGGTTATCGCGCATCTGCTGTAACACATCAATCAGCGGATAAGCTGAGTCCTCGGGCGGCGGAGTCAGATTGATGCGGGTGATGAAGTCTTCCAGCGCGATGGCCGTATAGTTGATGCGCGCGTTCACCTCCTGTGGCCCCTGGTAATACCACTGCCCGGCCTGCATTTCGGTCCAGTTCGCGGCAACCGGTTCAGGCAGCGGTGTCGGCGTGGGCGAGGAAGTGGGCGTATAGGTCAAAGTGGGTTCGGGCAGGTAGACGCTGGTCGAAACGCCCGCGTCCCCCACCAGCAAGAAAATGATCGCAAAGGCGGCGAATAGAATAACAAGCGCAACAGTCTGTGAGCGTAGCGTCATGCTCAAAAGCTCCTTACGCGCAGGTTGCAGGCGGTGTCCGCACACCCCCACAAGTGTAGCGGAGAGTGCCATCTCTTACAACCGGTTGATGGGCAGACAACGCAGCGCGTGCCCTCGCTTGTGATAATTGTGACAAACGGCATAATGGAGACGATCAGTTGTCAATTGACAGTTTTGGCAACGCCGTGATAAGATTTTTAAAATTTATGAATAATATCGTAAATATCGCCAGGCAGGGAGCGAGCGCAGACGATGCAACAGACCAGACGCTACATCCTCGAAATCCTCAAGGAACGCAAGGAAGCCACGATTGATGAGATTGTCGCGGACCTGAGCGCACGTATCGGGAAGATCACCGCGGTGACGGTGCGCCACCATCTGGAGATTCTGCGCGGGGACGGTCTGGTGGCGGCGCCGACGGTGCGCCGCCGCAGTGCGCCGGGGCGTCCACAATATGTCTACACGCTGACTGAGCGGGCAGCCGATCAATTTCCCAACAACTATCAGGGACTGGCGGCGGGTCTATTGGAACAGCTCAAAGCTCAGCTCCCTGCGGCGCAGTTGGGAAAAATCCTGGACGGCGTAGCCGAGGCCATGGCCGAAAGGGCGATGTTGCCCGATGCCCCGCTGGAAACGCGCCTCGATCACGCGGTGGCCTATTTGCAGCAGCACGGTTACACGGCCAGTTGGTCGCACAACGGCGAAGGTGTGATCCTGTCGGTGAGCAACTGTCCGTATGAGCAGGTGTCGTGTACCACGCCGGAACTGTGTATGATGGACAAGCGCCTGGTAGACGCGCTGGTGGGCACTCCCACGCAGCGCATCAGCCGCCAGATCGACGGGGACGACTCCTGCTCATATCTGATCCCTCGCCAGGACTGACACGCCGCGACTAGCGTTCCGCATACCATCCGATAGCCTTCGCGTCAGGCGCGAGGGCCAGTTTGGTTCGCGTCTGTTGCCACGTCCATCGTCAGGCAGGCGTCGGGTTAGAAGTGGCAGCAGACGCTAGAATCGGAGCATGAACTACTGGCAGCATTCCAAGCTACGTGCCGGGCGCTATGTGATGGCGTTGGCCCTGGGTTTGGGCGTGTTGGCCTGGGGCATCGCGCTGACATTGGTGGCCCTGTCGGTGAGCCATGACGACGACGCGACACCTGTGCCTGGGGTGGCCGACCTGCCCACGCTGGCCGCCCAGGTCGTCACGCTGACGCCAACCGCGACCAGCACATCTACCCTCACCCCCTCCCCCACCCCAACCGCGACGCCATCAGCCCCCCTCACCGCCACGGAAGACCTTTCCGTCCGCGCGTTGCTGCCCACACAGCCCCCGACACCCACGCCCTTTGTCGCCGCAGAAACGACGCCCGGCCAGGCGGTGACACAAGCCGGCGTAGGGTGTATCCCGCCGCCGGGCTGGGAACGTTACGTGGTGCAGCCGGACGACACCCTCTTCGCTTTCGTGCTGGGCGCTGGGGGGACGGTGACTGTGGACGATCTGATGGCGGCGAATTGCCTGGACAGCCGCTATCTGCGCGTGGATCAGGTGATCTACCTGCCGCCCGGTGCCGCGGAGAACGCGCCGCCCTCAGTGCCGTCTGGCCCGGCCACCGATCTGGGTCTGCGCGGGCCGCGCACTCCCAGTTGTCCATGCACGATTGTGGTGCGCGAGGGCTGGCGGCGCGAACAGATCGCCGACGCCATCAACGCGGCGCAGACGCTCTTCACCGGCGGGGATTTTCTGGCCGTGACCGGGCCGGACGCGGCTGTGCCCTTCGACTTTGCCATGGAGCGCCCGCCCGGCACCTCGCTGGAAGGGTTTCTCTTCCCCGGCACCTACACCGTGCAGAACGACACCACCGCTGAACAGTTTCGCGACATGTTGCTGAGCGCCTTCGCGGCGAACGTCGGCCCGCAGATGCGCGCTGATGCCGCAGCACAGGGCGTCAGTTTCTACCAAGCGTTGACCATCGCCTCGATTGTGCAGCGCGAGTCGCGCGCGCCGGAGATTCAGCCGCTGATCGCCAGCGTGCTTTACAACCGCCTGCGCGATGGCAACCGCCTGGCACAGACGGTCACCAACCAGTATGCGCTGGGGCGGCCCGGCAACTGGTGGCCACGCGTGACGGCCAGCGGCCTGGAAGTGGACTCGCCCTACAACAATTATACCCGGCCCGGCCTGCCGCCGACCCCCATTGACAGCCCCGGCCTGAGCGCCATCCGGGCGGCGGTGTACCCCGCGCAGACCGAGTACCGTTACCATACGGCGGCCTGCGGTGGAGGTGTGGCGTTTGCCGTCACCTACGAAGAGCACCTGGCCAACGTCAATTGCGAGTGAGTGTTACGGAGTGCCGGGGAACTACAGAGAACACAGAGGAAAACACAGAGACCCTGGCCGAAAACCTCACCCCTGGCCCTCTCTCCATGTGCGGCATGTGGACTTACAACCTATCCGTAAATTCCTGGCGCGCAGCAAGCAGCGCCCCTACAGAACCGAATTTACGAAGATACCTGAAATGCACCCCCTTTGAGAAGTGCGCGCAAACTGTGACAGGCCGTTTGCTGCGTTTTGGTTGACCTCACCCCCAGCCTCGCTTCGCTCGGCTTGCCCCCTCCCCGACGCGGGGGGGCGCGAGGCGTGCCAGCGCCGAGCGGGGGTGAGGTAAGCGCCTCCGCACCGGGCAAATCGCTGAGACCCTTTGCTCGCACTCAGTTTGAGGGGGCACTTCACAACAGTTCACCCCAGAGCACGGCTGCTGAGGGTCCCTCTACCTTTTCCGTGTTCTCCCGGCGGTGAAAGCCCCTGCCCTCAGCGCGCCAGCCACTCCTTGGCGGCGCGTGGCAGGTGAGCCAATGGCCCGCGCACCACGGTACAGCCCGGCAGACTGTCCAGGAAGACTTGCCCGTAACGCTTGGTGATGACGCGGTTGTCGAACAGTGCCACGACCCCGCGATCGGTCTTGGTGCGGATCAGTCGCCCAAACCCCTGGCGGAAGCGCAACACCGCATCGGGCACAGCGTACTGCATGAAACTATTCTCGTACTGCTCCGACCGCGCCGCGAAGATCGGGTCGGAGGGTACGGCGAACGGCAGTCGCACGATCACTACCACGCTCAGGTCATCGCCGGGGATGTCTACCCCTTCCCAAAAAGAGCGCGTCCCCAGCAATACCGCCCGCTCCGTCCGCACGAAGCCTTCTACCAGCGCCTGACGGCTGGTGCCATCACTCTGGTCGAAGACGGTGATGTTGCCCAGCGCCAACCTTGGCGCGATCGCCTGGGCCGTCTGCCGTAGCTGAGCGTAGTTGGTGAACAGGCCCAGCATTCGCCCCTCGGTCGCCGCCGCCAGATCGATCAACCCGCGCTCGACGGCGCGCTGATACTCATCCTTCCGGCTCGGATCGGGCATGTCGGTGGGGATGAAGATCAGCGTGGAAGTCTCGTAGTCGAACGGCGATCCCACCACCGCCGTCGTCATGTGATCCGCCGCCAGACGGTCGCACAGATAGTCGAACGAGCCGCCCGTGCGCAGCGTGGCGCTAGTGAGAATCACCACGTCTTTGGTGTCCCAGATGTACTGCCGCAGCAGCGGGCCAACGTGCAGCGGCGCAGCATGGATGGACAACCGCGTGCCATCCTGGTCTACCTGCGCCCAGTAGATCATGTTCTCCTGCGGGCTGACCGAGAACGAATGCAACTCCTGGTGAATCTCTGCCAATTGCCGCGCGGCAGCCTGTGTGCTGGCCAGGATGTCGTCGAAATTGAGCACGTCGAACTGTTCCAGGCCCGTCAGCCCGCGCGCCAGTCGTTCCATGGCATCGGCAATGGCCTTGGTGAACTGACTGAGCACTTCCCAGGCATTCTGCACCTGCGCCCAGTTGGGTTGTTGGCGCAGGGCCTCAGTGATGCGCACCTGATTTGAGTATTCGCCCGCCCGCAACTGCCCCGCCGATTCCAGGAAACGCAGGAGCGTTTCGAAATAGCGCTCCACATGGTGCCCCATCGAGCGCAGCGACTCGCTGACAATGTTGACGAATTCCTCGATCTGCGTGAAGTACTTGCCTGGCACGCTACCGCGCGTGCTGCGGATCACTTCCCCCAGCAGACCGCGCCGCGAGTCCCCCAGTTCGTCCAGCCGCCGTTGCAACGCCGTCTGACTGATCTGGAACGACAGACCGTTGGTCGTCGCGTCTTCCAGGTGATGCGCCTCGTCTATGATCAGGTGACGGTACTCCGGCAGCACGCGATTGCCGATCTGCACGTCCGCCAGCAGCAGGGCATGGTTGACGATGAGCACATGGGCGGACTCCGCCTGCCGCCGCGCTTTGTAGAAGGGGCAGGCTCCGCCCATTTGCTCTTCGCAGCGTTCCAGCGCGCAGCCCTCGTCCTCGGCGCTCAGCCGCGACCAGACGGCGCTCTCCTCATAGCCCCGCAGCGAAATCTCGTTACGGTCGCCGGAGTCCGATTCCAGCAACCACACCAGCACCTTGGCCAACATCCGCGCCTCGTCAACCGAAGTCGGGCCGCGTCGCCGCAGGGCAGTCAACCGACGCGGGCACAGGTAGTTGCTGCGCCCCTTGAGCACAGCCATTTCGAAGGGAATACCCAGTGCCTGTTGCAGCATGGGCAGGTCGCGTTGCAGCAACTGATCCTGCAGGTTGATGGTGGCGGTGCTGATCACCACACGCTCGTTGTTCTGTATGGCCCAGAAAATGGCGGGCAGCAGGTAGGCCATACTTTTGCCGACGCCGGTTGGCGCTTCGATCATCAGGTGATCGTTCTCGTTGAAGGCGCGCGCCACATGGCGCAGCATGGTCACCTGTTCTGGGCGATGCTCGTAGTTGGGAAACGCCGCGGCGACCTCGCCGTTTGCTTCGATCATGCCTGCCAGCCGATCGATGTCCAGGAGTTGCCGCACCGGGTTGGGGCGCAGCGGTCGCCAGGGCCGACGATCGGGCGGGAACAATTGCTCCACCGTGATCGCCCGCGAGCGCTGCGGCGCGGTGAAGGCTGTGCGCGTCCGTTCCTGCAACGCTGCGCCAAAGACGCGCCCGGTGGACCAGTCGGCCTCGCGAGCCACCTCGACGATCTCGCTCAGCGTCTCCAGTGGCAACGCCAGCGTCCGTTCCCACAGCAACCAGTAGAGCCGCCCGGCTGCTTCGGCGTCGGCCAGGGCGCGGTGCGACTCGCTCGTCTCCAGGCCAAGCTGAGTCGTCAGACCATTCAGGCTGTAACGGGGCGCTGTCGGCAGGAGCACCGAAGCCAGGTCATAGGTATCAATGGTTGGGTTGTCCAACGGCAGGTGACGCGCCAGAAAGGCCAGATCGAAATCCACGTTGTGCCCCACGACGGGGTGCACGCCAATGAAGCTGCGCAGGCGGGGCAATACCTGGTGAAGACGCGGCTGCCCGATCAAATCCTCGGTGCGAATGCCGGTGATGGCTGTGATGCGCTCCGGCACGCCTCGCCCCGGGTTGATCAGGGTACTGAACGTATCTATCAGTTGACCATCTTCGAACTTCGCCGCCCCAACCTCAATAATATCGTCCTCGTCTGGGTTCAGGCCGGTCGTCTCCAGATCGAGGGCGACGATGACTTCGCGCATGGTGTGCTCCATTCTAAGCAGGCTACCGCTGCCGAAGGGCTATTGTAGCACACCTGCGCGAGAGTTTCGCCGGTAACTTTGCTCAAAAAGGCCGTTCATCCGCCGGAAATAGTCGGCAACAGCTTGACGCGGTCGCCCGCCTGCAGTAACACGCTGTCCTCGATCAGTTCACCGTTGCGCGTCACCAACACCTCTTCGGGCTGCAAGCCGCACTGCATCATGGCCTCGCGCACCGTCTGGCCCGCACGCACCCGGAATTCCCGGCGGCGAAAGGTCAGGACGGCGAACTCATCAGCGTCGTCAGGGGAAGATGGTGTGTGCGTTACATCGCTCATGTTGGCAGGTCTCTGTCTTCGATGGCCGGTTACAGGCGATTATAGCAAAGGCCCACCTGCCAGGAGACAGGGACGCATTTCGCGAAAGTTCACGGTCGGCTGAGAATGCATCAGGCCTGATTTGAGGGGTGCGCGCGCAAGCTGTGAGAGGTCGTTTGCTGCGTTGTGGTTTACCTCACCCCCAGCCTCGCTGCGCTCGGCTTGCCCCCTCTCCGCGTCGGCTTATCATTACCCACATCTTGAGCCGATAGCCCTCATCCCCCGGCCTCTTCTCCCGCGCTGCGGGCGAAGGGGAGTGCCTGGGCGAGAGAAAGTAAGTCCCCTCTCCCACAGCGTTGGGAGAAGGGATTGAGGGGTGGGGGGCAGCAGACCGCCGCACACTGCCCGACACATTTTGTACACACCCCCGAAAAGACGTTCATTTGCGAATTTCGCCTTCCTCAAACATACTACCATGCCAGCAGGGATCGTCGAGGTAGGTCTCAAAGGAGTGTGAGGCATGGCGACGCCATATGATGGCAAAGTAGGCATCTGGCATTGGAAAGGAGACTCGATCGCCGAAGAGACAATCGAGGCACTATGCCGGACGATCAAGAAATGGGCGCCTGCGATCACTCAGGTGTGGGTGAAGACCAGCGATGGCGAACACTGGCAGGGTGAATTCGACACCGATCGCAACCTGGCTATTGATGGCCCGGCCAGTGTAGACAAGTGGGTACGCATTCTGGACTCTTTTGGCCTGGAGTTTCACGCCTGGGCAGTGGTGAAGGGCCAAAACATCGCCGCGGAGGCCGACCGCATCATCGAAGTGTGCAACCGGCCCGGCGTGCGCTCGATGATCCTCGACGTCGAACCCTATTCCGGCTTCTGGACGGTGGGCAAAGACCCAATTCGCCCTTTCATGACGCGCATCCGGCGCGGCATCGGGGGGCGGTTTCATCTGGGCATGGCGGTTGATCCGCGCCCGCGCCACAAAGCGTCTATCTTCCCCCACGAGTGGCGGCCCTTCGTCAACAGTGTACACCTGCAGGTATATTGGGATACGTTCCAGCGCCCTTACGACGAGGTGCTCGACGAAGCCTATCGCACCTGGGGCGATTATGGCCTGCCGCTGTACCCGGTGATGCCCGGCAAGGCCCCGCGCGACGAGATCAAGGCAGGCCGAGAATACGTCATCAAGCGTCACAAGGCGGCGGGGATGAGCTGGTGGCGCTTCGGCACGATCGGGCCAATTGAGTTCCCCGTCATCAACCAGCCTATGGAAGAAGTGGACGGGGGGACAACGCCCGAACCACCTCCAGCCAAGGGGCGCTACGGCATCGAGATCGTCGTCACGCCGGACAAGCCTCAATACCGCGATGGCGCGCACGGCGGCGGTGATGTCAACACGCTGCTCAAGAAGTTCAAGAATACCTGGGGCTGGACGTGCAAGTACAAGAAAACGGCCAAACAGAGCAGTCAGGTCTGGGCGCGCTGGGACCCGCAACTGGTGGCGAGTGGCTGGTATGAGGTCTCGGCCTTTGTGCCGGCGCGGCACGCCACGACCGAACGCGCGCGTTACAAGCTGCACGGGGCGATCGGTGCACCGAGCGAGTTAGTCATTCCAGTGCGCCAGAGCGACTATTACAATGTGTGGGTGCCGCTGGGCGTCTATCAGTTCGATGCCAACAATGCCACAGCGGGGGTGGTCTTCCTCAACGATCTGACCGGCGAGGACGACAAGGAAATCGCCTTCGATGCCATCCGCTGGCGGCAGATCGTAGGAATCACCCCGACCGAAAAATACCTGGCTGACGGCTACGATAGCCCGGTGGGCACGGCTGCCGAACGGCGCGGCGACAAGCTATGGCCTGGTAACTGGTTCGATGCAACGGGTTTCGACCGGCTGTATCGCGTGGGCACGCCCAATCAGGCCTATCACACGGGCGCTGACCTTAACATGAATGAGCCATACTGGGATGCCGATGCCCATTCGCCGGTGTATGCGGCGGCGTCTGGCGTAGTGGTCTTCGCCGACCGTCTGCCCGGCTGGGGCAACGTGATCGTCATCCGTCACGATCCGCTCATTTCGACCGGTCAGGTGCTCTATGGGCGCTACGCACATGTGGAAGGGGTGCGCGTACAGGTGGGCGATCGCGTGGTGCGCGGTCAGCAGATTTGCAAGGTGGGCAACGCCGATGGCCTGTTCACCTATCATCTACATTTCGATCTCAGCCCGACGACCATCCTGGAAACGCAGCCCTGGCACTGGCCGCGTATGAACCGCACCGAACTGCGGGCCAATTATGTCAACCCGCTCGATTTCATCCTCAATCATCGGCCCAAGGATCGGTAGAGGGCAGAGGGGGGCGCGTGTGCCGTCACAGACGGGGTACGCCAGAATACCGATTTGGGAGAGGAAGACATGACGATCACACGGCTGAAGCTGGAGCGCTTTACCGCGTTCGAAAGTCTGGAAGTGGAGTTTTCTCCCCGCGTCAATATCTTCCTGGGCACCAACGGTACTGGCAAGACACACCTGATGAAGGTTGTCTATGCGGCCTGTGACGTCACGAAAAGCGATCGCGGCTTTGTCGAGAAACTGGTGCGGGTGTTCTTGCCAGCCGAAGGGGCACCAGGCCGCCTGGTGAAACGCTACGGGCAGAGCACTCGTTGCACGATTGAGGTTTCCAGGGATGGCAGAAAGCTGTCCGCTTCTTTCTCCAACCACACCAGGGTTCCAGCATCAGCAACGGTCACTGGAATGAGGGGATGGAAAGAAGAGCGGATTGAGGCGGTTTACATCCCGGTGAAGGAGATGCTGGCCAATGCACCGGGATTTCGCTCCCTGTATGCTCAGAGAGAAATTCACTTCGAGGAGATTTACGCCGATATTGTGGATCGCGCACTTCTGCCCGTGAGGCGTGGCCCTGTTGACGCCCGACGGAGACGATTGCTAGAAATCCTGCAGGGCGCAATCGAAGGTCGTGTTCATCAGGAAAATGAACAGTTCTTCTTGCGCAACAGGCAGGGGAACCTGGAGTTCACATTGTTGGCCGAGGGACTGCGCAAGCTGGGCCTGTTGTGGCTGCTCATCCAGAATGGTACCCTCCTGGAAGGTTCCGTGTTGTTTTGGGATGAACCAGAGGCCAATCTCAACCCGTCTCTCTTCAAGACGCTTATTGAAATCCTGCTCGAACTCGCGCGTGGGGGAGTGCAGATATTTGTGGCGACCCATGACTATCTCATTCTCAAAGAGTTCGACCTCCAAAAACACGAGAAAGAAGTCCTGTTTCATGCGTTGTATCGTGACGAGGAAACAGGGGAAGTGCAGTGTCGCTCGGTATTCTCCTATGTCGAGATCGATCCCAACGCGATTGCTCAGGCCTTTGCCAGCGCCTATGACCGGGAAGTAGAACGCAGTCTCAAGGGGATCAGATAAGTCATGATACTGCGTGAGCGGAATCTCGAGCTCACTTTGCCCCCTGGGGTGAAGGCGTGGAAGTTCGACGACGATACTCATGGACTTTCTCACTGCATGAAGGCGGTGGACTTCATTGTTGAACTGGCAGATCGCTTTCTTTTCATTGAAATCAAGGACCCGGAGTATTCTTCGGCTACGTCGAGAGTCCAGCAGAAATTCATTCAAGACTTTCAGTCGGGACGACTGGACGAAGATTTGAAGTACAAGTACCGGGATTCGTTCCTTTATCAGTGGGCCTGTGGATCTCTGAACGACAAGCCGATTTACTATTTTGTGGTCGTGGTGTTGAGCAACCTGACCGAAGCAGACTTGCTCGCCAGAACGGAGGCTCTCAGACGTCAGTTGCCGCAACAAGGGCCATCATCAGGTGTACGGCGACGTCGAATTGTCGAGGACTGTGCGGTATTCAACCTGCAAACCTGGAACTCGAAACTCCCTCAGTATCAGATTCGGCGTGTGCGATCGTAAACTTGTTGTCTACATCCACCCTTTGGCATTGACGACACTTACAGTCAGTCGAAGGCGGGGGCGGGTGTGAGTCTGCCCCCCAACGTTTGCCCGACGGACGTTCTCCGCGGGCTGATTGCCTGGTATAATCCGCGCCATGGACAAGAGGCGGTTCTCGCAGTTCGAAGAGCGCGTGCAGGCGCTGGTCGAGGGGGGCTTTGCGCGGCTGTTCGCCGGGCGTCTGCGCCCGCACGAGATCGCCGTGCGCCTGGCCCGCGCCATGGAAGACGGCGCAGTCCTCGACAGCGACGGTCTGCTCGCCGCACCGAACCGCTATATCGTGCGCCTGCATCCCGACGATCACGTCTCGCTGATGGCGACCGACGCCGACCTGGCCGGGGCACTGGCCCAAGACATCATTGTGCTGGCCCGCGAAGGTGGTCTGCGCCTGGAAACGCCGCCGGAAGTGGTGCTGGTGGCCGACGGTGACGTAGACCCGCACACGGTGGCGGTTTTCGCTGAGCACGTCAGCGCAGTGCATCAGACGACGCTCTCGCTGACCATGAGCGAGCAACTCCCCGCCCGTGCGACCAAAGAGACGGTGCAGCTTCCGCCCGCCTATCTGGTGGTGAATGGCGATCGCTACATTGCACTGGAACGCTCGGTGATCAACATTGGGCGGCGGCGCGATAACACCATCGTGCTGGACGACCGGCGTGTCAGCCGTCATCACTGTCAGTTGCGCTTTCGTTTCGGGCACTTTGTGCTTTACGACCTGGCCAGCCGAGGCGGCACCTTCGTCAACGGGATGCGGGTGAGCGAGTGCGTGTTGCGCTCCGGAGACGTGATCTCGCTGGCGGGAGTCAAGCTGGTCTACATGGTGGACGAGGGCACGACTGGCGCGCGCCCAGCCAGGGGCGGCGATACGCAGATGTACCTGGTGCCGCCCGATCCGCCGGAAGACCTGCCAGACGAGAGGTGAGGCCGTGGACGTGCTGCTCCTGGTTTTGCGGCTGGCAGCGGGAGCTGTGCTGCTGCTCTTCATCGGCGCTGTGCTGGTGATCTTATGGCGCGACTTCCAGGCCGCAACGCTGGCCCTGGGCGAGCCAGGCCGCCAACGGGGACGGCTGGTGGTGGTGCGCGGAGACGCTGTGCGCGCCGGAACCGTGTTCACCCTGTTGCCGCTAACCAGCCTGGGCCGCGCGCCGACCAATACCATTGTCCTCAACGACACCTTCTGCAGTCAGGAGCACGCCTGGATCATGCGCCGCGATGGGCAGTGGTGGCTGGAGGATCGCGGCAGCAGCAACGGCACGCGCCTCAACGGGGAACGCATCAGCGAGCCGGTGGTGCTGTCGTCTGGCGACGTGATCGGCATCGGGCGGCTGGAACTGCGCGTAGAACTGGAATGAATGATCGGTACCCGGTCTGATGAGGAGGGCATAGCAGGGTGAATGCTGCCCCAGATGTGATCGTCCGGCTCTTTACACCAGCGGACTTGATCCCATGCACCGAGGTCGAACGAGCCGTCTATGGCAGCGGGGCCTACTCGACCTATTTCTTCCGCCAGCTTTACGATCTGTTTCCTCGCTTGCTGTGGGTGGCCGAAGATCGGCGCATGGGCAAAATCGTGGGACATCTGTGCGCGGCCATCGGTCAGGGCGGGCAGACTGGCTGGATGCTCAACACGGCGGTGCTGGCGCACTATCGTCGTCAGGGCGTTGGGCGGCGACTCATGGAGCAGGGCATGGCGGAGTTGCGGGCGGCGGGCGTGCAGCGCGTTCTGGTCACTGCGGAGCCGGAAAACGAAGCGGCGTTACGGCTCTATGAGAAGTTCGGTTTTCAGCCCGTGCGGCTTGAACCGGACTATTACGGCGACGGCTGCGACCGCCTGGTTCTGGAATGTCGGGTGATGCAAGCGGAAGTGACTCAACAGGAGGGATCATAGTCCGATGAACCTGGGTCTGGAAGGAGCGCGGGTATTCGTGGCGGCCAGCAGCGCCGGACTCGGTGCGGCGGTAGCCCGCCGCTTCGTCCTGGAGGGGGCCGCTGTCGCCATCAACGGGCGCGACGCACAGCGCCTGGCCGTGACGGCGGAGCGGCTGCGCGCAGAAACCGGGCGCACGGTGTTGGAGTTGCCCGGCGACGTGGCGCAGCCTGAGGAGGTCTATGCGATGGTGGCGCGGGCAGCCGAGCAACTGGGCGGCCTGGATATTCTGGTCACCAATGCGGGCGGGCCACCGACGGGCACCTTTGACAGCGTCGAACCGGCGGATTACGAGCTGGCCTTCCGGCTCAACTTCATGAGCGCCGTGCACCTGATCCGCGCCGCGCTGCCACACCTGCGGCGGAGTCAACGTGCGGCCATCCTCACCGTCACCTCGGTGACGGTCAAGCAGCCGGTGAATAACCTGATCCTGTCGAACAGCGTGCGCATGGCTGTGGCTGGGCTGACCAAGTCGCTGGCCAACGAACTCGGCCCGCAAGGGATTCGCGTCAACAGCATTCTGCCCGGCTATACCCGCACGGAGCGCGTACAGCAACTGATGGAGAAGCGGGCGCAGGCCGAGGGGATTTCGGTAGAAGAAGCCTACGCCCGGCAGGCAGCGAGCAGTCCCCTGGGGCGGCTGGGCGAACCGGAAGAGTTCGCCAATGTGGCTGTGTTCCTGTGCTCGCCGGCTGCCGGTTATGTGCACGGCGCGATGATCCCGGTGGACGGGGGGATGATCGCCGCGACGTTGTGAGACCGCTTGTCCGGCGGTGCGACGCAGTGCTATCATGAGGTCCAGTTGACTCGGACGAAGGAGCGCGCTCATGACCCGACACAAACGCCTGATGATGCTGATACTGGTGGTGACAATGGCTGCGCTGGGAAGGGCAGCACTGGCGCAACGGAGCGATTTCGCCGTGCCGCCGGGCCGGGTGGTGGCTGGCGACGACGACGGCCTGTTCCTTATGCTGGCCGACGGCAGCGGCAAGCAGTATCTGGCGCAGGAGCAGGAAGCCGATTGCTGGCTGCGCGATGGCGTCTGGAGTCCGGACGGCACCATGATCATGTACACGGCCATCTGCGGCGGTGAATCGCCGGGTGACTGGCGTCCAGACCCAGAGCGGACAGACCTGCGCGAGCGTACCGCTCAGGTGATGCTGGTGGATGTGGCGACGGGAAACGTCCGCGAACTGGTGCCGGGCGATGGCATGCACCAGGATTACGCGGGAGACTGGCATCCGAACGGCGAGCAACTGATCATCTACTCGGATCGCGACCCAAGCGGCATTTTCAACCTGTTTCTGTATAAACTGGCCGACGGCTCGCTGACGCAACTGACGACCTTCGACAGTAACGTGAGCCGCGTTTCGTTCGACCCTGGCGGCAACTATGTGCTTTACAACCGCCGCATTGTGGAAGACGACGACATTCGTTTCGAGGTGCGCGCGTTCGACCTGAACACACAGACGGAGATAGCGGTCGCCAGGGGCATCACGCCGAACTGGAGTCCGGATGGGCGCTGGATCGCCTATGCGACCGAAGGTGAGGTGTCCGACATCTTCGTCATGCCCGCCGACTGCATCTACAACGGCGGTGGCTGCGATGCTGAGACCAACGCTCGCAATGTGACGCTATCACCGGCGGTGGCCGAACGCGAGCCAGTCTTCAGTCCCGATCAGACACAGTTGCTCTATGTGCGCGATACGGACGACGCTCTGGGAACCCTGACCTGGGACATCTTCCGCCATGATCTGCGCACCGGGCTGCACACCAACCTGACCAACACCCCCGACCGCGAAGAACGGCACCGCGGCTGGGAGCGCGTAGCAGACGTTACGCCGGTGGATGTGGCGACAGTGTTGCCAGTGGTGGCGCGGGTGCGCACTGCCGAGGGCGCAGCCAACCTGCGCGCCGAGCCGAGTACCAATGCGGAGATCGTGGGCGTGGTGCCGCGGGATACGTTGCTCATCGTTGACGGAGCGCGGCCCGACCGCACCTGGTACCGCGTGACGCTGCCAGCAGATGGTTCGCAGGCGTGGATTTACGGCAACCTGATTGTGGCCGCTGCCGGTGACCTGGCCAGCGTGCCGGTGGTAGAGTAGGGGGCAGGGGCGAGCGTCTGCTAAAGTTGTGCTGGCAGAGCCGGATCGGTCGAAGCGCGTGGCACGAACTGTACCTGGGCCACGCGCATTTCGTCCATAGCCACCACGATCACATCGTAGGCACCGTAGGTGACGCGGTCGCCAACTACGGGGATGCGATCCAGACATTCGGCCACATAGCCGCCGATGGTGGCGGAGTGCACTTCGCAGCCGGGATCGCCGAAGCGCTCGGCAATGTCGCTGAGCGTGGTCAGGCCGTCCACGATGGGGGCGGCGGTGTCTTCGCCGGTGGACGCTGTTTCAGCATCGAACTCGTCCTGTACCTCTCCGATCAACTCTTCCAGGATGTCTTCCATGGTGGCGATGCCTGCCATGCCGCCGAACTCGTCCACTACCACGGTGAAGGGCATTTTGGCCCGCTGCATCTGCTCCAGGACACGGCCTACATTGGCCATTTCGGGGAAGTAAAGCGGAGTGCGCAGCACCGAACGAAGGTCGAAGGACGCTTGCCCGCAGATCAGAGCCGGTTGGTGCACGATGGCATCGAACAGGTCTTTGGCGTGCAACACGCCGACCACCTGATCCAGCGAGTCCTGGTAGACCGGATAGCGCGAATAGGTGCCGGAAGCGACGCGCTGCAGCACAACCGGTAGCGGCGCATCTACCGGGATGCCTTCGACTTCCACGCGCGGCTGCATGACATCGCGCAGATACAGGTCGCCAAAGTCGAAGGCGCGCTGCACCAGGCGCTCCTCGGTATCTTCCAGCAGTCCGGCTTCGCGGGAGGAATGGACGAGCATCAGCAGTTCCTCGGCGGAATGGACGCGCTCGTGCCCGCTGGTGGGTTCGAAGCCCAGCAGACGCACCACACTGTTGCCGATGCTGTTCATCACGAAGATCACCGGGCGAAACAGATGCATGAAGGCGGTCACGGGGCGGGCGACGATGATGGCGGTGCCTTCGGGCCGTTGCAGCGCAATGGATTTGGGAACCAGCTCGCCCAGCGCGATGTGCAACATGGTGACGATAGAAAAGGCCACGGCGAAGGAGAACCCCACCCCCAGGGCGTGTGACAGATCGGTGGGTAGCAGCGATTCCAGGGCCGATTCCACCAGGTGTCCCAGCGCCGGTTCGCCGATCCAGCCCAGACCCAGGCTCGTCAGGGTGATGCCCAATTGCGTGGCGGCGATATAGCTATCCAGGCGCTGAATAGCGCGTTGGGCAGCGCGCGCGCCCGTGTGCCCTTCGGCGGCGAGTTGAGCGATGCGCGTCCGCCGTGCGCCGACGAAAGCGAATTCCGCCGCCACGAAGACGCCGTTAACAAATACCAGCCCGAAGACAGCCAGTAAGCCGATGACCGTGTTCATGGTATTTCACCGTAGTGTCCAGCCGACCCGATCGCGCGATCCGCGGTTGCCTGTTAACCTTAGCATAGACTCGCAGTGTCCAACAGGGGTAGTTGATACAGGCGGAGGGATCGCATCAAAACTGGCCAGCAGAACCATGGGCAGGAGTAAGCTCAGGTGTGATCTTCTGGTTGACCTCACCCCCGCTCGGCGCTCGCGCGCCTCACTGCCCCCTCTCCGACGCGGCTTATCATTACCCACAAGTCTCCCCTCACCCCTCAATCCCCTCTCCCAACGTGTATAGACCGGAGACATGGGTAACACCTCCAGAGTACCATCAAAGGGGCTGGGGGATGAGAGTCCTCGGACGGAGCAAAACCGTTGACACCCTTTGCTCGCAGCTCTCCTCGCAGCGGCACACGACAAAGCAGGTATAATCCGCGCCAGACAGGATTGCTCCAGGAGAAGAACGATGCGTCCACTAACAGGGTCGTCGGCTCTGCTACTCCTCCTCTGCGCGGCTCTCGTCACGCCACTGGCCCAGGCGCAGGACGGACAATCTCTGCGCTATGGCGAGGCCGTCCAGGGTTCCCTCAATCCTTCCGCGTCCGAGCAGGACTGGCGCTTCAGCGGCAACGCCGGCGACTGGATACTGGTGGACATGCGGGCCATTGGCGACGGCGAACTGGACACCTTCTTGACGCTGCTCGACCCCCAGGGTAACGCGCTCGCCAGCGACGACGATAGCGGCGAGGGCACCAACGCCCGCCTCGGCCCGCTCAAGCTCCCCGCCGACGGTGAATACACCATCCTAGCCGGGCGCTACGATGGCGCTGGCGCGTATTTGCTGACCCTGCTGAACCTGGCCCTGTTGCCTGCCTTAGCCCCGCAGAAGCCGTTGATCGGAGCGCTCAGCGACCAGCACCCCGCCGACTTCTTCGCTCTGGCTGTCCCTGAGCCGGGAGGACGCCCGCTCGGCCTCAGTGTCCGCAGCAGCGATCCAGCCCGCCCCTCCATCCTCAGCGTTTACGGAACTCAGGGTATGCTGGCCAGCACCGAAGATAGCGGCGGCGAGACTCTTGACCCGCTGTTGCTCGTCGCCGAAGAACTTTACGCTGTAGTGGTCGGCTGGAGCGGCCAACCGGGGGGCGAAACCTACGAACTGTGGCTAACCGACTCGCGCGTCCCCCTGCTCCTGCCAGATCAGTCAGTAGAGATTCTGCTGGAACCGCAGGCGGGAGCCGCATACTTCTTCGAGGGGGAAGAGGGCACAACGGCACGGCTGACGATCGATGCTGCTGCAGGCATAGCGCCCGCGTTGACCGTCACCATGCCCGGCAATGGCGATATCCTGTTCCGCAACGAGGGATCACAGACGCGCGCCCTGACCGTGACGCTTGACCTCCCCGCGAGAGGTCTCTATCGCCTGGACATCAGCGACGCGAGCGGGCACAGACTGCCGGGCACGGTCCGACTATTGCTCGAAATCCTGCCCCTGGGTTAGAACAGGCCCCAATCGCGCAGCGCGCCTTCCTCGGCCATCGAAGGGTCCCAGATCTCCATCCCCACCTCAATGGTCGTCGGCACGCCCAGCGTTTCCTGGGCTTTGCGGCGTGTCGCCTCCAGCAGTTGCGGCGCATAGGGACAGAACGGCGTGGTCAGGATCATCACAATATGGGCGCGATCGTCCTCGATGGTCATCTCGCGGATCAGACCCAGTTCCACCACGTTCAGCCCGATTTCCGGATCAACGATTTCGCGCAACGCCTCGCGCACCAGGTGTTCTCTTTCCTCGCGCGACATGGCGCTGAGTTGTGGCGGCTGATCAGACATGGATAGCTCTCCTCTACGACGTTTCACAGCCAACGTCTGCTGAGCAGAGTATAAAGCAGGGGCAAAGCCTGCGGCAATGGCGCACTTCGGATTAATTTATTAGATATTCATCTATTTTATTGGCCGACTAGCCGGAACAGTGCTATAATGGCACTTGATTATTGCAAAGCGTTCTCAATTGAGAGAGACTCCACATCAGAGGTCACTGACCTTTGATATGAGTACACACCAACCAATTACTCGATCACCGACGAGGAGAGATAGCACAGTCATGAGCGCTGCGTTGGAAATTCGCAACCTGCATGTGAGCGTCGAGGGAGAACCGATTCTCAAGGGCGTCAATCTGATCGTGCGCCAGGGCGAGATTCACGCCCTGATGGGCCCTAATGGGTCGGGCAAGAGCACGCTTTCCTACACCATCATGGGCCATCCGGCCTACGAAGTCACTGCCGGGCAAGTCATCTTCGACGGCGTGGACATCCTGGAACTGGAGCCGGACGAGCGCAGTCGTCTGGGGCTGTTCCTGGCCTTCCAGTATCCGGTCGCCATTCCGGGCGTCACCGTCGCCAACTTCCTGCGCAATGCCATCAACGCCCGTCGCCGCGCCGAGAATCCAGAAGATAAGGGCATTCCCATCCCGGCTTTCCGCAAGCTGCTCATCGAAAAGATGGACATGCTCAAGATGGATCACGACTTCGCCGGGCGCTACCTCAACGACGGTTTCTCTGGCGGCGAGAAGAAGCGTGCGGAAATCCTGCAGATGGCCGTCCTGGAGCCGAAGATCGCCATCATGGACGAGACTGACTCCGGCCTGGACATTGACGCGCTGCGCGTCGTCTCGGAGGGCGTGAACCGGCTTGCAGGGCCGAACCTGGGTGTGCTGGTGATCACGCACTATCAGCGCATTCTCAACTACATCAAACCGCAGTTCGTGCACATCATGATGGACGGGCAGATCGTCGAGAGCGGCGGTCCCGACCTGGCGCTGCACCTCGAAGAGCACGGCTACGACTGGCTGCGCGAAAAGCAGAACGGCAACGAGAGATAGCGGTTAGCCCTCAGCGCTCAGCCGTCGGCAGGTAAGGGGACGCTGGTGATTGTTAGCTGTGCCACAGCCCTGCCACCTTCCATCAGATCGCTGAAAGCTGAACGCCGACCGCTTTAACCAACGGAGCAACGATCATGAGCGATGCAGAGCAGCTAAAAGGTATTCGCGAAGCCTACGACGAGCAATACGGGTTCAGCGACCCGGAAGTATACGTCTTCAAGACGCGCAAAGGCCTCGACGAAGAAGTTGTGGCGCAGATCAGCGAGGTCAAGGGCGAGCCGCAGTGGATGCGCGACTACCGCCTGAAGGCGCTGGAAATCTACCGCAGCAAGCCCGTCCCTACGTGGGGGGCTGATCTATCTGGCCTGCGCGAAGACGACATCTACTTCTTCGTCAAACCCGCCGAGCGCGAAGCCCGCTCCTGGGACGAAGTACCAGAGACCATCAAGCGCACCTTCGACCGGCTGGGCATCCCCGAAGCTGAACAGAAATTCCTGGCCGGCGCAGGCGCTCAGTACGACTCGGAGATGGTCTATCACCAGATTCGTAAGGAACTGGAGGCCCAGGGCGTCATCTTCAAGAGCATCGAACAGGGCCTGCGCGATCACGAAGACCTGTTCCGCCAGTATTTCGGCACTGTCGTGCCCCCGCACGATAACAAGTACGCCGCTCTCAATGCAGCGGTGTGGTCGGGTGGTTCGTTCATCTATGTCCCGCCGGGAGTCAAGGTGGAGATGCCCTTGCAGGCGTACTTCCGCCTCAACACGGCCAATATCGGGCAGTTCGAGCGCACCCTGATCATCGTGGACGAAGGCGCGTTCCTGCACTATGTCGAAGGCTGTACCGCGCCCACCTACTCCACCGACAGCCTGCACAGCGGCGTGATCGAGATCATCGTCAAGCGCGGTGCGCGTTCGCGCTACACCACCATCCAGAACTGGTCGGACAACGTCTACAACTTGGTGACGCAGCGCGCTCTAGTCTATGCCGACGCCAGTCACGAATGGGTAGATGCCAACCTGGGCAGCAAGGTCACCATGAAGTATCCCTCGGTCTTCCTGATGGAACCGGGCGCGCACGGCGAAATCCTGTCCATCGCCTTTGCCGGTCGCGGACAGACCCAAGACGCCGGCGGCAAAGCCGTGCACATCGCGCCGCGCACCACCAGTCAGATCATCAGCAAGTCCATCTGCAAGGATGGCGGGCGCAGCAGCTACCGCGGCCTGCTGCGGGTCTACCCGGACGCCGAGGGCAGCAAGAGCACGGTTGTGTGCGACGCGCTCTTGCTGGACGATCACAGCGAGTCCGACACCTACCCGTACATCGAGATCGAGAATCCCAACGTCACCATCGGGCACGAGGCCACGGTCAGCAAGATCGGCGACGATCAGCTCTTCTACCTGATGAGCCGCGGCCTGAACGAAGACGAGGCCAGCGCCATGATCGTCAATGGCTTCCTGGAGCCGCTGACCAAAGAACTGCCGATGGAATACAGCATCGAGATGAACCGTCTGATTCAGCTTCAGATGGAAGGTTCGATCGGTTGACGCACAGACGCCCTGCCCCTGGTCTTCAGCGGGGCTTGCATGGGTGGCATTGCCAGCGGGCAGGGCGCTGCACCATCAACTGAAGGAAGATTGATCACTGATCACCTGGGAGAAAGTACCTGTGGCAACCCGCAGACGTGTTGCACGTGATTTCATCGCTCCGCCGCTCACCCGCGCCGAGGTCGAGGCGCTGAGCGCCCGTTACAACGAGCCGGATTGGCTGCGTCAGGCCCGTCTGGCTGCCTGGGAAGTGTACGAAGCGCTGCCCATGCCCACTACCCAGGACGAACCCTGGCGGCGCACCGATTACCGGCACATCAACTGGAACAGCGCGGGCGTCCTGCTTTCACCCAACGGCGGGCGTCTCGACGACATCCCCGCCGATAACCTCCGCCCGCTGCTCGGCGACCGGCAAGGGGGAATGCTCGCCTTTGTAGACGACAAGCCGGTACACGCTGAACTGAGCGCAGAACTGGCCCGCCAGGGCGTCATCTTCACCGACCTGCACACCGCCGTCCGCGAACATGGCGACCTGGTACGCCAACATCTGATGACGCATGCCGTCACGCCACAACATGGCAAGTTCGCGGCGCTCAACGCGGCGCTGTGGACGCACGGCGTCTTCCTGTACGTGCCGCGCGGCCAGGCGGTGACCCTGCCTGCGCACAGCATCTTCTATGCCGATCGCCCTGGCGCGGTGCTGGGCCATATCCTGGTTGTGCTGGACGAAGGCGCCTCCATTGACTATCTGCACGAGACGCTCTCGCCCACCCTCACCAGCGACGCCAGCTACATCGGCGTCATCGAGCTGATCGTCGGCCCCGGTGCGTCGTTGCGCTTCGTCAACCTGCAGGATTGGGGCCGTCACATGTTCGAATTCAGCACGCAGCGCGCCCGCGTTGCCGCCGATGGACAACTCGACTGGATCACCGGGCAGATGGGCGGCAAGTTGATCAAAGCCTTCATGGAGATAGACCTGGACGGGCCGGGCGCGTGGGGTCGTATGAGCGGGCTATACTTCCCGGACGGCGCTCAGTTCATGGACCTGGACACGCAGCAAAATCACAACGCGCCGCATACCACCTCCGACCTGCTCTTCAAGGGCGTGCTCAAGGATCAGTCGCGGGCGGTGTGGCAGGGCATGATCAAGGCGCTGCCCGGCGCGCAGAAAACCGACGGCTTCCAGGCCAACCGCACCATGCTGATGAGCAAAGAGGCGCGCTCGGATAGCATCCCCGGCCTGGAGATTCAGGCCAACGACGTGCGCTGCACCCACGCTTCGGCGACGGGCTACATCGAGGAAGAGGTGCTCTTCTACCTGATGTCGCGCGGTCTGCCCCGTCCGGAAGCGGAAAAGCTGGTAGTGGATGGCTTCTTCGTGCCGGTGCTGGATCGCATCCCCTTCGAGAACGTGCGCGAGCGCATGATGGCCTATGTCGAGCGCAAGCTGCTCGGCCAGGTGTGACGGCTGCCGTCGGCGTGAACAGAGCGAAAGAACCGGGCCTGCACCTGCCCGGTTTTTTCTTAATTCTTTTATGATCTATGCCATCAATTTTCAGGCGAGAGATAACTGCCCCGCAGGCCGGGTGGCGATATAATTTCAACGAAGCATCAGGTCTCTGCAGGAAGCGAGCGCACACCATGACCGAACCGATCACCTATCCCCTCGACATCGCCGCGATCCGCGCCGATTTTCCCATCCTCGATCAGGAAGTGCACCCCGGTAAACGCCTGGTCTTCCTGGACTCAGCGGCGAGCAGCCAGAAGCCCCGCCAGGTTATCGAAGCTATGCGCCGCTATTACGAGCGCGATCACGCCAACGTGCACCGCGGGATTCACGCGCTCAGCGAACGGGCCACTGCCGCCTACGAAGGGGCGCGCGAGAAGGTGCGTGCCTTCATCAATGCCCGCTCTGTCCGCGAGATCATCTTCACCCGCAACGCCACCGAGAGCATCAACCTGGTCGCCCAGAGCTGGGGCCGCGCCAACCTGCGCCCCGGCGACGTGGTGGTGCTCAGCGAAATGGAGCATCACAGCAACATCGTCCCCTGGCAGATTCTGGCCGAGCAGATCGGGTTCCGCCTGCGCTACATCCCCATCACCGACGACGGCCTGCTCGACCTGGACGCTTACGCCGCCCTGTTGCGCGACGAACCGGTCAAACTGGTCAGCGTGATGCACGTCAGCAACGTGCTGGGCACAGTCAATCCGGTCAGGGAGATGGCCGCGCAGGCGCACGCGGCGGGCGCGCTCTTCATGGTAGACGGAGCGCAAAGCGTGCCGCATTTGTCCGTGGACGTGCAGGCGCTCGATATGGACTTCCTGGCCTTCTCCGGGCACAAGATGGCCGGCCCAACTGGTATCGGTGTGCTCTATGGCAAACGCGCCCTGCTGGAGGTCATGCCGCCGTTCCTGGGCGGCGGCGAGATGATCAAAAAGGTGACGCTGGAAGGCAGCACCTGGAACGACCTGCCGCACAAGTTCGAGGCGGGCACGCCCGCCATCGCCCAGGCCGTGGGCTTGGGCGCGGCAGTGGATTACCTGAGCGCCCTAGGTATGGACAACATCCTGGCGCACGAGAAAATCGTGGTGGACTACGCGCTCGACCGCCTGAGCGAAATCCCCGGTCTGAAGGTCTACGGCCCCGGCCCAGAACACCGCAACGGCGTCGCGGCCTTCACTCTGCAGGACGTTCACGCGCACGACATCGCCCAACTGCTCGATGCCGAAGGCGTGGCTGTGCGCGCCGGGCATCACTGTGCCATGCCCCTGCACAAACGACTGGGGGTGGTAGCCACCGCCCGCGCCAGCTTCTACGTCTACAACATGCGCGACGAAGTGGACGCCCTGGTCGAAGCGATCTACAATGCGCGCAGAGTATTTCGGCTGGGCGGCTGATCTGTTGCGGTGCGCTATCCCGTAGCCGCCCCGAAACACGCGAGGGACAGTTTATGGACCTCTACATGGAGAACATCATTGATCACGGGCAGCATCCCCGCAACTTCGGGGAGCCGCTCGATCCCGCCGACATTGACTACGAAGACGAGAATCCCTTCTGTGGCGATTATCTGCACCTGACCGCTCAGCTCGACGAGGAAGGGCGCATCAAAGCCGTATCGTGGCAGGGACAGGGCTGCACCATCAGTCAGGCGTCGGCCTCGATGCTCGGCGAGGCGATCATCGGCAAGACGCTCGACGAACTGCGCGAGTTCAATCGCCAGACCATCCTGGACATGCTGGGCATTCCCCTCAGCCCCACCCGCCTGAAGTGCGCGCTGTTGTCACTGAAAGTCCTCAAGGGGGGCATCTACGGCTTGAGCGACTGGCCAACCGACGAAGGCGAGGAGTGACGCCCTGAACCACACTATGCAACGCCTTGTCCAGCCTCTCACTGCCGACCTGCAAGCTGCTCTTGAGCGTGCTCATCAGGAAGCGGCGCGCCGTCAAAGCGTCTATGTGGATGTCGAACATCTGCTGCTGGGGTTGCTCAGCCAGCCCAACAGCCCAGCCTGCGCTTTGTTGCGCAGCGCCCAGGCCGACCCTGCCCTGCTCTATCAACAGGTCGCTGCCGAAGTGGGCGTGGAACGTGAGCCACCTGTCGCGCTCAAAGGCTACACGCGCTGGGCGAGCCAGGTTCTTGAACGCGCCGCGCAGGCTGCCCGTCAACTGGGGCACGGTGTGCTGGATACCCGCCATCTCCTGCTCGGCCTGATGGACGAGCGCGACGGGGTGACACAGCGGGTGTTAGCTGGTGCAGCGCTGTCCACCGCGGAAGTTCACGCCGACTTGTACCGGCAGCCCCCCGCCGCACCGATCCCCTCAGGGAAACCCTCTCCCGCTGGGACTGCGCTCTCAGAGAGCACACCAGGCCCACAACCGGAGATCGTGCTTGTCCCCACCCGGCGCAAGACAGCGCAGCCTGGCACGGGTACCGCGCGCTGGGGTCGCTGGCCCTGGCTGATCGGCGGGGTTTTGCTGCTGATCTACCTGATAGCCTTCCTGCCCGGCGGATCGCTTTTCACCTTCGTTTTCGTGCTGGTTGGCTGGATTTTTTCGGTGACGCTGCACGAATTCGCGCACGCCCTGGTTGCCTACTGGGGCGGCGACTACACGGTCAAAGACAAAGGTTATTTGTCGTTCAACCCGCTCAAATACACGCACCCCATGCTTAGCATCGGTCTGCCGCTGATCTTCCTGGCCATGGGCGGGATCGGGCTGCCGGGCGGCGCGGTGTACATCGAGCGACACCGCCTGCGCAGCAAGTGGTGGAGCGCGGCGGTCTCTGCGGCAGGCCCGCTCGCCAACCTGCTGCTGGCCGCGCTGCTCTCGCTCCCCTTCATGCTGGGCCTGGTAGACACCGACCTGATCCGCTTCTCGATCTGGATAGGGCACACCCCACAGGGCGTTTCGCTCTGGCAGAACGCTTCTTTGTGGTCGGCCATCGCCTTCCTGATCATGCTCCAGATGACCGCCGTCTGCTTTAACCTACTGCCCATCCCTCCCCTGGATGGCTTCGGCGTGATCGAGCCACTGCTCGATCAGCGCACACGCTGGCAGATGTTGCAGATCGGCTCCTATGGGCTGTTCCTGGTGTTTCTGGCCCTGTGGTTCGTCCCGCCCATCGCCAACGGGTTCTGGGAGATGATCTTCGACATCACGCACGCGCTCCAGATTCCCGATGATCTGGTCCGCGAGGGATTCCGCAACTTCATGTTCTGGCGCGAGCCGCCATCATAGGAAACAGATTCGACAGGAGGGAAACGTGAGCCGTTTTGTCACAGTCGCCAAGACCGCCGAACTGCCACCGGGCGCGCGCGAAGTCTTCGAAGTAGACGGGCTGTACATTGCCGTGTTCAACGTAGATGGCAGGTACTACGCCATCGAAGACCGTTGTACACACGATGATGGCCCCCTGGCCGAAGGTGACCTGGACGGCTATACCATCATCTGTCCGCGGCACGGCGCTCGCTTCGATATCCGTGACGGGCGCGTGCTGAGTATGCCAGCGGTCATTCCGGTGCCCTGGTTCCCCGTGCGCGTCGAGGGGGACGAGATTCAGATCGGCCTGGAAGACTGAAAGCAGGTAAGCCCATGCCCACCCTCTTCCGTTACGATACGACGCTCCTGGCCCGCTTCCCCACCATTCGCGGCGGCGTGATTCTGGCGCGCAACCTGCGCAACGGCCCCACGCCGCCCGCCCTCGCCGCCGCCTTTGCCGCCGAGCAGCAGGCTGCCCTGGCCCGCCTGGGCGATACCCCCCTCAGCGAGGTGCCCAGCCTGGCCGCCTGGCGGCGAGCCTTCAGCGCTTTCGGTGTTGAGCCGACCAAGTACCGCAGCGCTGCCGAATCCCTGCTGCGCCGGTTGACCAAAAAGGGAGATATTCCCTCGCTAAACCTGCTGGTTGACCTGGGCAATCTGGTCAGCATCCGCTATGCCCTGCCAATCGCCGTTTTCGACCGCCGCGCCACGACCGGCACGGTGACCGTGCGCTTCGCCGCTGGTGACGAACGCTTTACCGACCTGGGCACCGACGAAGTTGTGCACCCCGACCCTGGCGAAGTGATTTTCGTGGACGAAGCGGGGCTGGTCAGTGCGCGGCGCTGGTGCTGGCGGCAGAGCGATCAGAGCGCCGCCCGCGAAGATACGACCGAAGCGCTGATCACGGTTGAGGGACATCATGCCAGCGCTGAAGACGATGTCCGCGCGGCCCTGGCCGACCTGGAAGCACTGCTCGGCGAGTACAGCCCTGGCGTCACGCTGCACACGGCCTTGCTCTCTCCGGCGCAACCAGCTTTCGAACATGCCCTGGCGTGAGGGGCGCTTCAGCCATCCCGCGCACCGTAGACCTCAGCGCATAGCCGTTCCAGCTCTGGGGCGGTCAGCAGACCGCCCGCTGCGCCTGTCGCCCCGATCTTGTAGGAAGCGAAGACCACCGCCTGGCGAATGGCCCGGTATGGGTCGCCTGTTTCGGCATAGACATGCACAAAGCAAGAAAACAGCGCGTCGCCCGCCCCGATGGTGTTAACGACAGGGCGCGTGTATACCGCAGGCACCCGCTCGACGAAGTTATCGGCGCGCACGCCCAGCAACGCCCCCTGCGCCCCCAGGCCGATCACCACCACTGGCGCTGCATAGCGCCCCCACAGGCCGCGCACCCATTCCTCCGGCGAACAGGGTAGCCTCTCGTCGCTCATGAAAAGCAGCGAGGCAGCTTCCAGCCAGTCGCGGTTGTACGCATCGTCGAGGTCGGCGAGGGTATGCACGTCGGTGGCGATGGGCACCCCGCGCGCTCGCATTTGCGCCAGCATGGGCCGCGCGAAGTTGATGTTGCACAGCACCGCCAGCGACACATCCTGCGTCGCCGCCTCGAACAAGGCGGGCGGATATGGCCGTTCCTGGATGTCCTTCAGGTCAACGTAGATCGCGCGCTGCCCACTGGTGTCGTACAGGATCACCGAATGAGCCGTCTGGGCGACCTCCTGCACCACAAAAGCATCGTCGATTCCGTCGGCGCGTAGCTGCTCATAGACCATCTGCCCGGCCAGGTCGCGCCCGATCAGCGACAGGAAGCGCACCGACCGGCCCAGCCGCGTCAACGCCTTGGCCACGTTGTAGCCCACGCCGGAAATGCTCGCATTCACTCCCCCAAAAGGGTAATGCACCGGCACATAAGGGATCGGGAAGCCATCTACCCGCAGGGTCACTTCCAGGTTGATCAGGCCAGCAACCAGGATGTGGCTCACTATCGCCCTCCCCGGACAGCAAGTGGGCCAGGGTTTCGCCCTGGCCCCACATTCACTCCGTTTGTCTATACGACCTCAGTAACGGAAGATGGCCGCGATCAACTCCCCGCCGGGCACCTTCTCCGGCTCCAGCACATAGACCGTCCCCCCATGCGCTACGGTCTGCGCAGCCGCCAGATCGATCAGGTCGTAGTCGCCGGGCTGCTGCGAAGGATGTACATGGACCTTGTGGCTGTGCGCCCGGTACACCCCCCACTTTTGCACACTGTGCGGCACAAAAAGCGTGGCAACCCGTCCCTCGAACGCTGCCCGCACGATATCCGTCAAGGTATGCGAGGCCCGCACATCACCGCGCCCGTCGAGTTCGTAATAGAGCGCAATTTGTTCGGCCTGCTCCGCGGCAAAGACAGGCCGGACAATCTCCCAGGCGCGCTGATGCAGTTCCCTGGCACTGACCATGTCCGGGTTGCCGATGATGCCCTGTTCTAGCAGATGGGAATAGCTGTTGGCCTCCCGGTAGATTGGCAGCAGGTAATCCACTCCAGCCAGCACCAGGGGCACACGCTTGTCGGCCAGGTAATCGCGCAAGCCCCGATCAACAAGCTGAAAGTAGCGCAGCAGATCGGGCTTGGCCGTTTCCTCTGGGCCACCGTGCCCGTGAAAGACTGCCGCGCCAGTCTCGCCTATCGCGCGCGCCCGCACCTGCCGCTCTGGCCGGTCGAGCTGCAACGCTTCGGCCATGCTGGTAGGCACGTCGGGCAACTCGACCTCGGCCACGCTGTCGCGCGTCCCTTCCAGCAGACGCACCTGATCCTGGCTGAGCGCCAGCACGAAGAACTGACCATCGCCACTGAACAGCGGCAACAGCGGCTTGACATAGAAACGCCGGTTCACCACCACTATTTCATCGAAACGCAGCGGCAACCGAAAGGTGCTCAAGTGTCCCTGCCCCACAAAGACCGCCAGACCATCCCCCTGTTCACGCCAGAACCCCGCATCATCGAGCAGGGCTGTAGCTGGCCCCAATAAACGTTCTACATCGGGGACGCGCATTTGCACGGCCTGCAAAGATTCTTCGGCACGGCGAAGTAAATTTCTGAACCGGATCGTGTTCTGCTGCACCTCCGCCCCCGCGCGCACGGCGGGCATGTACAAAGAGACGCACCATTCCCCTTCCACATCGATCAGTTCGGCCAGATCACTTCGGGTCAACGAGTCCATAGTAAACTCCTTTCCTTATATAAAGCTTAGTGGAGTTTTTCAGGCCACGCCACTGATCAGGAGAGTGCATTTCACAAAAAGGTCATGGTCGGCTGAGAATGCATCAGACCTGATTTGAGGGATGCGTGCAAAAGGTGACAGGCTGTTTGCTGCACTTTGGTTTACCTCACCCCCGCCTCGCTACGCTCGGCTTGCCCCTTCCCCGCGTCGGGGAGGGGGCAGCGAGGCGCGCAAGCGCCGAGCGGGGGTGAGGTAAACGTCTCCGCACCGGCCATAGCGCTGAAAACCTTCGCTCGCACTCGTGAACTAACCTGAAATACACCCCTGATCAGCTGCGCAGAATCATTCTGCCCACCCGCGAGAGCGAGAAAGGGGATAAGATGAGGCCGGCCAGGTTGGCAGGTCCTGGCGCTAGACATACCCTGCACTTTCAAGCCGCGAGTATCAGGGTGCGCAGACTCAGCACGATGATCAGCACGCCCACCACAAACATCAGTCTACGCGGGGATAGTCTGCGGCAGATCAAGGCAGCGAGCGGCGCAGCCACTACACCGCCCGCCAGGAGACCAACGATAATTTCCCAGTTGGTCAGCTGAATGGTGATCAGGAAAACTACCGACTGCGAAAATGTGACGAAGAACTCAGCCAGATTCACCGAACCGACAGAGATGCGCGGGTTGTGCCCGTTGGCAACCAGCGTCGAGGTGACGATTGGCCCCCATCCACCGCCGCCGATGGCATCGAAGAAGCCGCCCGCCAGCCCCAGCGGGGACAGGTGTTTGAGCGGCCTCCCCGACTCCGAAGATTGCCGCACCGCTTTCCACAGAATACGCCCCCCCATCAGCAGCAGGTAGATCGCTATATAAGGCTTGATCTTGTCGCCCGGCAATTCGCTGAGCACGTAGGCCCCCAGCACGCCACCCAACACGCCGGGGATGACCAGTCGCCGGAACAGTGACCGATCTACATTGCCGATGCGCCAGTGCGAGAGGCCCGACACCAGGGTGGTGAACACTTCGGCCATGTGCACGCTGGCGCTGGCCACGGCTGGCCCCACCCCGCTGCTGAGCAGAAAAGTGGTCGAGGTCACCCCATAGGCCATGCCCAACGCGCCGTCAATCAGTTGCGCCACAAAGCCAACCAACACATAGACCAGGATATTCTCTGGCACTACCAGTCTCTCCCCGCTTGTTACCTGGGCTGTCCAGGGGAGACCCGGCCAGCCCATTCCAGGAATGCGTAGTAATTCTAGCAGTGTTTAATTCATTCACACAGATTCCATCATCCAGGCAACGCCCTTCGTGCCAGATGATTGTCGTTTGCCCGCCATCTGTGGCACAATAAAGGCATCATTCTGTTGTTCTTGCCCGTCCGTGCAATTGCTTTTGCCAAAGAATGGAAGGTTTGCCGTGCCCGCACAAGAGAAACTCTCTCCTACTGAGCAATATCTGGCCTATCTGACCGGGCTGGGCATTGTGATCACCGTTGTGGCGTTGTTTCTGATCGCCTTGGGCACCATCGAGAACGACAACATCGCTACCAGCCTGCTGATCGTGGGCATCGTTATCATTGTCCTGGGCGTGGCAGGCTGGCTGCTCCTGGTGCGCCCCTGGGAGCGCTTCGACGACCTCAAGACCCCTCACTACACCGGTCACGAGGAGCATGTCGAAACAGCCGCGCCCGTCGCTGAAGCTGCGGCCCCGGCAGAAGCGGTCGCGCAGGCCGAAGCGCCCGTCACCCCGCCGGCTCCTGCTGCCGCCCCTGACGATCTGACGCTGATCGAGGGCATCGGCCCTAAGGTCGCCAGCGCCCTGCATGCGGCGGGAATCACCACCTTTGCCCAGGTCGCCGCCATGACCCCCGAGCAGCTCGAACAGACCTTGCGCGAGCAGGGCGTGCGCCTGGTAGGCAGCACCGCCACCTGGCCCGAACAGGCGCGCCTGGCCGCAGCGGGCGACCTGACTGCGCTGCAAAGCCAACAGGCGCGCATCAAGGGGGGCGGCGCGGTGATCGAAGACGATCTGACCCTGATCGAAGGTATCGGCCCCAAGTCCGCCGCTGCCCTGCGCGACGCGGGCATCACCACCTTTGCGCAGGTCGCCGCCATGACCCCTGAGCAACTCGAACAGATCGTGCGCGAACGCGGAGTGCGGCTGGTCGGCTCTACAGCGAGCTGGCCCGAACAGGCGCGCCTGGCCGCAGCCGGTGACCTCAGCGGTCTGGAAGCGCTCCGGGCGAAGCTCCGGGGCGGGAACTGACGCGCGCAAAAGTCCGAGTGCTCTCATCGGCCAGATCCAAAGAAAGCGGCGCGAACCATCCGCCCGCGCCGCCCTGTCACTGTTCCGCGTCATTCCTCTGGGGGGAATTGCTGCTGATACTGTGCTGCCACGGCTTCGTAACTGCTGGTTAAGACGGGTTCCAGCGTCTTCCACAGCGCGCTGACCGGCGGGCCGGTCACTGCCGGAAGTGGCAACCGACTGGTGTTCGGGTAGGCACAGCGATACATATACACCCCATCTATCACATCCACCTGCCAGCAGTGCTTCTCCACGAAGTCGAAGATCGGCTGCAGGTTGGCGACATCGCGCCGCCCACCCTCGCGCCACCATTCCACGCGCAGGGCGGGATCGAGCGGCGGCACGCGATCCCCATCAATCATCGTGCTGTCCACAATGATTGTTGGCTTGTTGCGCTCCAGATCGCGCACCATCTCCAGGATATACTCTTCGGAGAGTTTGCCCGGCATCACCAGCGGATAGCCGTAGTTAAATTGCGTGGGGCTGCGCCGGTTGGCCAGGAAGTTGACTACTGTGTTGACCCCCCACACCAACACCGTGTCGCTCTCGTCGGTGCGCTCTTCCACATAGCTGACCACTTCCTGCTGACGCTCCAACCCTGACAGGCTCGTCCTGGAGAGCGCCACGCGCACCAGCGTCGTCACCACGGGTACACCCAGCAGAAGTACCGCCAGATAGACGCGCAGCCCGGCCCATATCTTGCGCCGTCGTCCCGTCGAAGTAGCAATGTAGCGAGCTACTTCGGGCAGGCTCATAGTCGTCAGCAGGGCGATGGCCGGGATCATGGTGATGTAGTAATGGGCATAGCCGCGATTGGTCACGTTGACCAGCACCATATCGGCGAAGAAAGTGAGCACCACCCACACTCCCAGCGTGGCATCGGTGGCCATCTGCCGATCGCGCGCCCGCCGACGCAGATTGCGCCGGGCCACGCGCATCCCCAAGACCAGGAAGGGAGACAGGGGCACGATCACCACAGGGGCCAGACTGGCCGTCCAGGTGGTGATCACCGTGCGACCGATCCACACCGACTCTTCGCTCACCCACTCGTGAAACATGTTGGCTGCCACGAATGAGGCCGCCAGAGCATCGTCCAGAATGCCATTGACCAGCAGATAGAGTGCCACTATGCCCAGGCTGCACACGCCACCCAGGATGATCGTGCCCAGCCCGTGCCAGCGCTGGCGCGTGCCCAGGACAGGATGTCGGCTGAGGAGCACCGCCGGGATGAACATCAACGCGCCGCCAACCGTCGTCTGTTTGATCAGGAAGGCTGCGCCCGCCGCAAACCCCATGGCAAACCCCCAGCGCGAGCGCGGTTGGCGCAGGAACTGATAGCCCGCCGCCAGCACCAACACCTGGGGCAGCAGCGCATACGGTTCGGTGAAGTTGATATCGGAGGTCAACGTGGGGTGGCGCGTGAGCAATACCAGCACCAGTGGCCCCACCCATGCCTCGCTGCGGTCGCCGTAGACCTGACGCAGCAGCCAGAACAAAGCCATGCCTGCCGCAAAGATAGTCAGGTTCTCAGCCAGCCACAAGGCCCAACGCCCTGTGCCGAAGATCAGAAAGGCCAGCGCATTGATGAAATAGACGCCGGGCAGTTTGTTATCCCAGGCGTCAACGTAGGGCAAACCGCCGTTGCGGATGGTCAGGCCGGTGTAGGCGAAGATACCGCTGTCGCGACGCTGTTCGATGATCGAGGGTGCGAACTGCAGCGAAACCAGCACAACCAGAAGCAACAGAGCACACGCTGGCAACACCCACGACATCCGGACGAAGGACAGCGCACTGCCCCTCGTGCGCGGATGAGCTGATGTGGATCGACTCATGTGTGCAGTCGTTTCTCCTTAATTGGCCGCCTAATCCCATTATAAACCGCCCTATCAGGACGATCAACAACGACTCCCCTGCGCTCGTCGGTGTTCTGTATGAGCGGCCTCAGCAGCGGCGTGCCCGCACAAACGGACGGCGTGAGGGCTGCTCACGCCGTCCATCCAGAGCCTGCATTTTACCACGCTTGCGGGCTTTTTCAAGCGTGGGCCAGCAGATCGGCCACTGCCTCGCGCTCTTCCAGCAGTTCCTGGGCAGAGATCATCAGCTTGCGCCGCGCATATTCGCTCAACTGCATCTCTTGCACAGGCACCACCGAACCATCGGGCAGTGTCCGCAGCGGAAACGAGAACATCAGACCTTCCGGCACGCCATAAGGATTGCCATCCGAGAGCACCGCCGCGCTGTAACATTCACCTTCTCGCGTGACGTTCGACACGCTGCGGATATGATCGATTACGGCGTTCGCTGCGCTGGCCGCGCTGCTCTTGCCCCGCGCCTCAATCACGACCTTGCCACGCTGCTGCACAGTCGGCACGAACACTTCCTCGAACCAGGCGCGGTCGGGGATCACCTCCAGCGCGGGCTGACCATTGATACGCGCGTTCTCGAAGTCCGGATACATAGTTGGGCTGTGATTGCCCCACACTGCCAGATGCGTCACCGCCGTCACTGGCACACCGGCCTTCTTCGCCAGTTGTGCCCTGGCGCGGTTCTGATCAAGACGGGTCATGGCAAACCAGCGATCCCGCGGAATGTTCGGCGCGCTGTGCATGGCAATGAGAGCGTTAGTGTTGCAGGGGTTGGCCACTACCAACACGCGCAGATCACGGCTCGCGCACTCATTCATGACCCGCCCCTGCTCTTCAAAGACAGGCGCGTTGTCCCGGATGACATCGGCGCGTTCCATGCCAGGGCCGCGCGGTTTGCCACCCAACAGCACAGCCCAGTTGGCGTTTTGAAAGGCCACGCACGGATCGTCCGTCACTACGACACCCTGCAACAGCGGAAAAGCGCAATCCTCCAGTTCCATCACCACGCCGTTCAAGGCGCTTTGCGCTTCTGGGATATCCAGCAGTTGCAAGATCACAGGTTGCTCCGGACCAAAAGCATCTCCGTGGGCCAGACGGAACAACAGACTATAGCCGATCTGACCAGCTGCGCCGGTTACTGCTACACGGATTGGGGCTTTCACCTCTGCACTCCTTACAGATCACGAGAGACGGTAAAGGCACTATCTTGAATGGGGAGTCTTGCCTGTATGCTATGTTAAGAATTTAGCGCCATGCCATGAACAACAGCAAATGGGGGGCATTTCACAAAAATTCACGGTCGGCTGATAAAGACCGTTTGAAAAGCCCCCTCATCCCCCGGCCCCTTCTCCCGCGCTACGGGAAAAGGGGAGCGCTCGTGCGAGAGATGGTAAGTCCCCTCGCCCCGCGACGCAGTCGCGAGGGAGAGGGGATTGAGGGGTGAGGGAAGACTTGTGGGTAATGCATAGCCCCGCGTCGGGGAGGGGGCAAGCCGAGCGTAGCGAGGCTGGGGGTGAGATAAAGCGGCAAGCGGTTTGATGCCATCCCCCTGGCCGTCCCCAAAAACAGCGTCCCAACCGCAAACGCTTTGTGGTATACTTCGCCCGGTTTGACAACAGCACACTAGCCAGCCCTTTTTGCGCCATGCTCACCCGCTTCGTAGACCTGACCGACGGCGTCGCCATGATCGTGAGCGACCTACACGGAGACCGCGATGCCTTCGATCGCTATGTGACTCGCTTCCGCTCCCTGTACGCTTCCGGCGCGGCACAACGGTTGATCTTTTTGGGCGATCTCATCCATGCTTACGGGCCCCCCTATCAGGATCAAAGCCTGGGCATCCTGCTGGATGTAATGGCTCTGCGCGCCGAGTTCGGCCCGCAGACGGTGATCATGCTGCTGGGCAACCATGAGATGCCGCACATCTACGGCGTCTCGCTGGCCAAAGGAGATTATGAGTTCACGCCCCGCTTCGAACAGGCATTGGGGAAACGCCGCGAACAGGTCATCGCCTTTCTAAGCGAACTGCCTTTCTATGTGCGCACCGCGGCGGGCGTGCTGCTGAGCCATGCCGGTCCGGCGAGCGAAGTCACCGGACACGTAGACCTGCTGCGCCACTACGATCACGCGCAAGTGCTGGCCCAGGCCGATGCTCTGCTGGCCCAGGTGCCCGATCTGACGCCTTACTACGAGCGCTATCGCCAGGTGTTCGGCACCTCCTACGACGACGATGCCCGCCACTATCTGGCCGTGCGTGGCCCGGACGATCCGCGCTATCCGCACCTGCTGCGCGGCACTCTGATCGCCCAGCAGAGCCGCGAATTCGCCGTGCTATGGGACGCTTTGTTCACCCAAAATGAGCTGGGCCTGACCGAGTACAGCTACGTGCAGCAGGTGCGCGAATTCCTGGCCGCCTTCTCGGACGGAGCGCCTGCGCCGCAGCAGGTGATAGTCAGTGGCCACATTGTCACCCCCCTGGGCGGTTATATGCTGGTCAATCGCTATCATCTGCGCCTGTCCAGCGCGGCACACGCCCGTCCGCGCGAAGCAGGGTGTTACCTGCTGCTGGACTGCGCCCGGCCCGTTCACGCTGCCAACGAACTGCTGCCTTGCCTGGATACTGTGTTCGAAGACGAAATGGAAGATGACGACTGACCTGGCCATCACAAACAGCCTTCCCAATTCGCCCACGCGCGTGCTGTGCATCCGGCACGGCGAAACCGATTGGAACGCCGCCGGTCGCTGGCAGGGGCACGCACCCGTCCCCCTCAACCCCGCCGGACTCGCGCAGTCGCGGGCGCTGGCGCATTACCTGGCCCGCAACGGCTGGCCCATCAAGGCGATTTACAGCAGCGACCTGCCCCGCGCCATGCAGACCGCACAGGCCATCGCCGCCGCGCTTGGTCTGACAGTACACCCCGACGCCCGCCTGCGCGAAATAGACCTGGGCGAATGGCAGGGTCTGACGCGCGAAGAAGTGCTGGCCTGGGATGGGGAACGCTACGCCGCGCATCAGGCCGACCGCGATCACGTCCCCACGCCCAATGGCGAGACACACCTGGCCCTGCGCGCTCGTGTTCTGGCTGCCTTCGACGAGATCACCGCTCACCATGCCGGGCAAACTGTCGCCTTGGTGACACACGGCGGGACGCTGGGCGTCTTGCTGGTCAGTTTATTTGGGCCGCTCGAACGTCCCTCGCTCACCAATACCTCGATCACTGTGATCGAGCGCTCCGCTCCGGAAGCCCCCTGGGTGCTTGTGCGCGTGGCCTGGGCACCGCATCTGGAGACAGCTCCTCTGGGCGAAACCTGGTAGCCCGACCAATCCCCTCTTCATGCTGATATTATCCACAGTATTGGCAATGGGCGGCGGAAAAGCTTATGATCTCATGAATTCTGCTGCCTCCTGTGGAGGCAAGAGCTTTCAGGAGCTACCTATCATGATGAAACGCATCGCAATCAGCATCGCTCTGGTCCTGGTGCTCACCGTGACGCCTGCCTCTCTGCTGGCGCAGGGTGATGACGAGTTCGAAACCTACACGTCCGAAGATGGTCTGTTCACTGTATCTTATCCCGCCGGCTGGTTCTCCAATATGGATGAGGGAGCGCCATTCCCCTTCGTCATCTTCCTGAACTCGGAAGACGCCATACAACGGCTGGAAGCTGGGGAAGACCTGGCCAGCGGTGACCAGGGCCTGCTGGTGATCGTCCTGCCGACCGACTTTCTGATCTTCTTCGGCGTGACGCTGGCCGACGACGCCACTCCCGCCGAAGCCGCCGAGACGATTGCCACCATGGTCTTTGCGCCCGACGCGGGAGCAGACGGCACAGTTGACGAGAGCGAGCAGGTCGAATTCAGCGAATTCGAGGAAGTCGAACTGGGCGAAGACCTGGTTGGCGGCTTTGGCATCGCCACCAGCCAGAAAGAAGAAGCGGCCATCACCATCTTCACGCCGGGTGAAGGACTGGTGGCCATCGTCTACACTGCTGCCTTCACTGGCGAACTGACCGACGATCTCAAGGAGCTGAGCCAGAGCGCCGCAGCCAGCCTCTCCTACGATGGCACTGCCGAAGACCTGATGAATGCCATCATGGGCGGCGCAATCGAGCCAGCGCCCGAAGACAGCACGTCGCAAAACCTCGACGGCGCAGCGCTGGTCGCTGAGCGCTGCACGGTCTGCCACTCCGCCGAGCGCATTGACCGCGCCAGCAACGACGAAACGGGCTGGGCGGCCACCGTTGACCGCATGATCGGCTACGGGGCGCAACTCAACAGCGCCGAGCGCGAAGCGGTCATCGCCTATCTCAGCAGCCGCTGACTCCCTTGCAACGCGCCCGCCGCCCGCCGCATCTAAACGGACAGGTAGCGAGCGTTGTTGCTCATGGTTCACCTCCCTACACCCCTCAACCGGTTACTGCTGGTTGAGGGGCGTTTGTATCAGGACAGGCCCCACACTTTCCAGGTGTTCTCCACCATGTAGATCACCGTGCCGTCCGGCAGGGTCAGATACAGACGCGAATACTTGAAGTCGCCGGAGCGCTGCACCCAGGCCGTGTAACCGCGCTCGAAATTGGTCGCCCAACCCAGGCCAGTGCGCACCTGCGGGTTGTCCACCCACACGCGCCCGAAACCCCGGTCGGGCTTGTAGCGACCCACGGGCGGCTCTTCGGGATAGTCCACCCACTCGCCCAGCCAGGTATCGCGAAACCGGTTGACCAGGCCCGTATCGCGGAAAAAGACGTAGATGTCGCTGGTGTCGGCCCGCCAGATCATGAACCCGCGCTCGAATTCCTGGTAAGCGGCCTGTACTGTCCTGGCGGCCTCAGCAGGGCACGAGAGAACCTGCCCGCGCGTATCGAAGAAGTATACGTAGGGACAGATGACGTCAACGATGACGGTCTCCTGACGCTGCTCATCCGCCGCGCCGCGCGCGAAGAGCATGAACGTTGCCTCGTCCACATACGTTTCCGGGACCGTCACCGTCCACGTCCCCTGCTGCGCCGCTGTGCCCGGGGCCATCTGCGCCAGCCGACCGCCCGGCTCCACCAACCAGACCCCTACCTCCGTAGCGTTGCGCACTTCCCAGGTCACCGTTACCGTCCCGCCACGCGGGATGATCTCTGGAGCGGCAGTGAATAGAGTCACCTCCACCGGTGCCGCACTGCCCGCCGCCCCCGCCTGAGCGCCAGAACTGACCGGCGCGCCCGACGAGGTCCTGCCCTGGCTGGCAGGTGCGGGGGCAGGCGCTCTGGCAGCGGTCACTACAGGGATGGGCGGCAGCGGATAGGTCGCCAGGGTATCGCCATTGCGCAAATCTACCATCCGCAGCCGCAACCGCACCGGCTGACCGACCGCAGTGAAAAGGGGCGCGACTACCCCTTCTCCCTGAGAAGCCACCCAGAGCGTCAGGCGCGGCAACTCGACCGAGACAGTGTCGCCCGTCTCCAGCACCTGCTCGAAGATCAGGTGCATATACGGCTGCCGACCGCTGACCCGCCAGAAGACTGGCACGCGCACCGTCCGCGCCGCCAGCGCTGCCGCGTCCAGCTCGCTTGCGTCGGCACGGAATTCGTCAATGCTCAGCGGCGGGGCTTCGTCGTCGCTGGCATAGGGCACGGTCAGCACCCGCTGATCGAGCATTTGCCCGGCGGCGTCGGCGAGCACCAGACTGTACGTGGGCGGGCCGAAGGTCAGCGGATGCTCGACGACGATGCTCACCTCGCCCGTCGCTGGCAGTGGTTCGCTGCCAGGAGGGAGAACCAGCGGCTCCCACCGGTTGACGCGGAACGCATAGAGCACCAGGCGGTGTTCAGGGCGCATCCCTACCGTCCGCCAGCTCAGACGGGCGGGGGTCAGGCCCGCTTCGGCCTCAGCCAGCGTAATAGACCCTACGTCAATGCCAAACTCAATAATGGTGGGCGGGTAGGCTGGCCCCGTCTGCGCGGCGGCAGCGGGCAGTTCTAGCGACAGACCCGCCCCCAGCGCCTGACCGGAAGCCAGCAGGATCGCCCCCAACACTCCCCAGATCGCCATCCAGCGTCTGCTCATCACTGCGCCTCCTGAGTTCGCTTGTGAACAGTCTCCCCTGTTCGTCTACAGTATACTCCATCGCTCTGACAGGCGCGTGCCCAGGTGTCATCGTCGTTGCCAGCGAGCGCTTCCCGCCGGTGTCTTCCTGTTGCATTTTGCCTCACGCATCCCAAACAAAAAACAGCCGCCCGGTTTATGGGGCGGCTGCCATGTTGATCGCTACGGTCGCGTTTAGTTGAGCTTGCGGTTGGGATCGCGCACGCCCAGTTCGCCCAGGCGCTCCCAGCCCTGCTCGCGCAGCACAGCGTGCGCCGCGGCCAGACGCGCCACCGGCACGCGGAACGGCGAGCAACTGACGTAGTTCAGGTTGATACGGTGGCAGAAGTCAATGCTATCGGGGTCACCGCCGTGCTCGCCGCAGATACCCACTTCCAGGTCAGGCCGCGTCTTGCGCCCTTCTTCGACAGCCATCTTCATCAGGCGGCCCACACCGTCGCGGTCAATGGTCTGGAAGGGGTTCTTGGGCAGGATACCCTTCTCGACATAGTCCAGCAGGAAGTGACGCTCGGCGTCGTCGCGGCTGATGCCATAGGTCATCTGCGTCAGGTCGTTGGTGCCGAAGCTGAAGAACTGCGCCAGTTCGGCGATCTCGCCCGCGGTCAGGGCGGCGCGCGGAATCTCGATCATGGTGCCGAACTTGTAGTCCACCGTCACGCCCTTCTCGGCCATGACCTTCCTGGCTTCGTCTTCCAGAATCTTCTGGAGCAGCTTCAGCTCGTTGATATGCGAGGTCAACGGGATCATGACCTCAGGATGCACTTCGTAGCCATCCTTGGTGGCATCGCACGCGGCGGAGATGATCGCGCGCACCTGCATCAGCGTGACATCGGGCATCATGATGCCCAGGCGGATACCGCGCAGACCCAGCATGGGGTTGAATTCGGCCAGTTCTTCGGCCTTGCGCAGGATCGCTTCCTTCTCGGAGACATCCTCGCCGCGCTCGCGACCCACGGCCACGTCCACTTTCAGTTCGTCGCGCGCAGGCAGGAACTCGTGCAGCGGCGGGTCAATCAGGCGGATGATCACCGGCAGGCCGTCCATGGCGCGGAAGATGCCATAGAAGTCATCGTGCTGCAGCACGGCCAGCTTGTCGAGCGCCTTCTGCTTGGCTTCCGGATCGGTTGCCAGGATATATTCCTGGAAGATTTGCGTGCGGTCGCCCAGGAACATGTGCTCAGTACGGCACAGGCCGATACCCTGCGCGCCGTAGCTGCGGGCGCGGGCTGCCTGCTGCTCGTCATCGGCGTTGGCCCACACCATCAGGCGACGGATTTCGTCGGCCCAGCCCAGAATCTTGAGCAGTTCGGTCTGCTCTTCCAGCTTGGGCGCGACGACCGGGATTTGCCCGATGTACACATTGCCCTTGGCACCGTCCAGCGAGATGAAGTCGCCTTCCTTGACCACCTGGCCGTTGACCGTGAAGTACTTCTGCTCCAGGTTGATCTTGATATCGGAGCAGCCGGCCACGCACGGCTTACCCAGCTGACGGGCCACCACTGCCGCATGGCTGGTCGCGCCACCTTCCGCCGTCAGGATACCCTTGGCTGCCAGCATACCGTGCACGTCGCTTGGCTCGGTCAGCGGACGAACCAGGATCACCGGCTCGCCTTCCTTGCTCTTGGCTTCGGCGGTGTCGGCATCGAAATAGACCTTGCCCACTGCCGCGCCGGGCGAGGCATTGAGGCCCTTGGCCACCGGAGGCGTCGCCTTGAGCACCTTCTCGTCGAAGCGCGGGTGCAGCAACTGATCGATCATGTCCGGGGCGATACGCGCCACCGCCTCGGCGGGCGTGATCAGGCCCTCGTCCACCATGTCCACGGCGATCTTGACGGCTGCTGCCGCGGTACGCTTGCCGCTACGGGTCTGCAACATCCACAGCTTGCCATGCTCGATGGTGAACTCGATGTCCTGGGTTTCGCGATAGTGCTTTTCCAGGATGTCCGCCACGCGCATCAGTTCTTCCCAGGCTTCGGGGATTTCCTTGGCCAGGCTGGAGACCTCGGTCGGCGTGCGCGCGCCCGACACCACATCCTCACCCTGGGCGTTGAGCAGGTATTCGCCATAGAATTTCTTCTCGCCGGTAGCGGGGTTGCGCGTGAAGGCCACGCCCGTGCCGCTCTTGCCGTCGGCGAAGTTACCGTAGACCATGGTCACGATGTTAGCCGCCGTGCCCCAGGTGTGCGGGTAACCGTAGTGATTGCGGTAGTCCACCGCGCGCTTGCCGTTCCAGCTCTTGAACACAGCCTCGATGCCCAGCTCGAGCTGCTTGTAGGGGTCCATGGGGAACGGCTGCCCCGTGTGACGCTGTGCCAGTTCCATGAAACGCTCGGCGCAACGCTGCCAGCCCTCGGCGGTCATTTGAGCGTCGGTCTTGGCCCCCACACGCGCGCGCTCTTCCTCGATAATCTCCTCAAATTCCTCACCAGGCACGTCCAGCACAACCTTGCTGAACATCTGAATCAGGCGGCGATAGAGGTCCCAGGCAAAGCGCATGTCGTTGAATTGCTTGCCCATTGTCTCGACCGCGCCCGGCGTCAGGCCCACGTTGAGAATGGTGTCCATCATGCCCGGCATGGACTCGCGTGCCCCGGAACGGATGGAGACGAGCAGTGGGTTGGCGTCGTTGCCGAACTCCTTGCCGGTCTTGCGGTTCAAATCCTGCATGGCAGCCAGGACCTGTTCCCACATCCCTTCGGGGAACTTGCCGGTGTTCATGTACTCCACACACGCTTCCGTCGTCACCGTGAAGCCAGGTGGAACGGGCAGGCCGATCCGGGTCATCTCGGCCAGATTGCACCCCTTACCACCCAGCAGGTTACGCATGGTAGCGTCACCTTCTTCGAACGCATAGACCCACTTATGTGCCATTCAGACCTCTCCTCAACTGACTGCAAGACCACTGCGTTTCTGGTTTTGGTCGGGCGAAAGCGCCCGCGGCGGCATGCACCCGTCGCGAGCATACACATCCCCTTGCGCAGAGCAACTGGCCCATGAGCAAACCTGAAGGATTCTGCCGCGCCGGCTCGCGTGAGGACAGTGAAGAAACGCACTGGATCGCGTGACGAGTGTTACAACTTATCAAAAATACCCTGTCTGGCCCCTGTCGTCAACGGTCTTTCGCCTTTTTCGTCTTTTGACTATACTGCTCAATCATGAGCGAGAATCAGTCTCCCATCCCGGACTTTGCGACCCTGCCCGCCAGCGAGTTCACGCTGCCCTGCGGGTACGATCTGGCCGCCGACCCCGGCCTGGCCCAACTGCACCATTACCTGCCCGTGCTGGCGGTCATCGCCGCCCCCTTCGCCTCGATGAGCGGCACCGAAGACCCGCTCAGCCCGGCGGACCCGGCCCAGGAATGGCTGGCGCTGCTGCGCACCGTGCGCCAGGTAACTTCGGAGGCCAGAGTGGGTAGCGCTCCCCTGGCTCTGGTGCGCTTGCTGCCCCCAACCTCCGAACGACTGGGAATAGCGCTCAGCGCGCGCGGGCCGGACGCCTTCCGCATCGTACACCTGATCGCGCACGCCGAACGCGACATCCTCTACCTGGAAGACGAAGAGGGCCGCGAAGCCTATGCTGTGGCCGAGCACATCGTCCGGCGCTTTGCCAGCAGCGACGTCCGTCTGGTGCTGCTGGACGGTTGCTTCAGCCGCCGCCTGGCGCAGATGCTGCTGGACGAAACGCCTGTGCAGGCTGTCATCGGCACCGTACGCCGCGCCAACGAAGACTGCACAGTGGCTTTCAACGCCTGTCTCTACGCAGAGCTGGCGGGCGGAGCCAGCGTGCGTGAAGCCTTCCGCGCCGCCATCGCCGAGGTACGGGAACTACCCAACAGTCAGCCCGAGCGCTACGAGTTGGTGCTCGCCGACGATCAGCACGATCTCCGGCTCCCCCTGCCCGAACCGGCTCACCGCGCCACGCGCCCCCTGGTCGCCGATGGACTGCCGCGCGCCTTTGAACTACCGCTGCCCACCGGCTTTATCGGGCGGCGCGAGTTGCTGGGCAGGCTGGCCGAAGACATGTTCACCCACAACCGCCGCCTGCTCCTGTTAACCGGCCCTCAGGGCGTGGGCAAGCGCTCATTAGCCGCGGCCTTTGCCTATCGCTTTGGCTGGCGCTTCCCCGATGGCATCGTCTGGCTGCGCTGCGGCCCTGCCATCACCGCCGCCGAAGTGCAAAGCACCCTGGCTCAGCTTGCCGGTCTGCCATCACAGGCAGCGCGGGCCGACGTGCTGACGGCCTGGTCGGGGCGACGGCTGTTGCTGGTGCTACAGGACATTGACGCTCTGCCCTCTGGAACTGCGCGGGCCGAACTCGCCACCTTGCTGGCCGAGTTGCTCGCGTCAGCCCATCACGGCGTGCTGCTGACCGCCCAGGAAGCCGACGAAACGCTGTTACCCGCTGGCCCCACCTTCAGCGCCAAGGCGCGTCCAGTCGAGCCACTGACTGGCAAAGACGCGCGCACTCTGGCCATGCGCCGCGCAGTCCTGCGCCGGGTCGAGACGCTCGATGTAGACACCATAGACGACTTTCTGGAGCGCACGCAGCAACTGCCCTGGCTGATTATCCGCGGCGTAGAGATGGTGCGCCGCGATGGGGTGGACGCGACGCTCAAGTACCTGAGTGCCTTCGACCAGGACGCGGCCACCCTGCCGCGCGCCTACCTGCGCCGTCAACTCGAATGGCTGCTGGCCGACCGCCGCGAGGTCTTCCGGCTGCTCATTCGCGCTCAGGGGTTGCCCGCCCCGCTCGACGAACGCCTGGCCCTGGGGCTGGCTGGCCGCGACGCCGCCGATCACCTGTCCGTCTTGCTCGATCGCGACATCCTGCAGCGCGACGGAACGCTGATCGCCATCCCCGCTGAGGTGCGCGCGTTCGTGTGGGAACGCTTCCCGCTCGACACGCCCAAGCAGGCGCACCTCGACCGCGTGATCGCGCAGTACTTCGCGCAGACCTGGCCCGACGAGGTGCCCACTCCCCTGCCTGCCGAGTGGCGGGCGCGCCTGAGCAACGTGCGCGCCCTGCTCGACCGCCAACTGAGCGGCCCGGTGTTGCTTTCGCCTGTCGAACTGGCCCGCCTGCTGGTAGTGACTGCGCCCGCCTTTCTGAATGCGGGGCTGGCCGAAGCCTTCCTGAGCTATGCCACGGCGCTGCGAGGTCGCCTGCCCGAAGGAGATGACCTGGCCCGCCTGCAAATGGCGATGGGCACGGCCCTGGCGGCGCTCCCCGGCAGGCAGGATGAAGCGGGGTGGCTGTTCCAGGTGACGCTGACTCTGGAACACCTCAGTCGCACCGCCCTGGCCGAAGCCAGCCTGGCCTACGGACGACATTTGCTCGGCGTGGGGCAGAGCGGGACAGCGACCGACGTGCTGGCGCGCGCCTTCCGCGCGGTGATGGCGCAGCCGGAAGGAGCCAATGTGCGTGTAGCCGCCATGCTCGCTCACGAGTGGGGGCGCGCCCTGGCCGCACGGGATCAGCACGGGGATGCCATCAAGCGCTTCGAAGGGGCGCTGGCCGGATACGCGCGCACCAGGCAGGTAGCGCTCTCCGCCACCGCTCAGCGCGATCTGGGTCTGTCGTTGCTGGCCCAGGGTGACAGCGCCCGCGCTGAAGACGTCTTCCGGCGTGCCCTGGCGACAGCGGATTTCATTGCGCGGCGCGACCTGGCTGCCGACCTGCGCCGTCATCTGGCGGGCATTCACCTGGCGCGCGCCGGGCAGTTTCAACATGAAGAGCGCGTGACTGAAGCCGCCGCCGAGATGGGCGAGGCCGTGCGTCACCTGCATGGAGCCATCGCCGACGCCCTGACCACGCCCGACCGCCTGCTGCTGGCACACCTTCTGCACGATCTGGCGCGCGCTCAGGCGCAGGCGGGCATGATAGACGACGGAGCGGCCAATGCCGCGCGTGCGCACGTCCTTTTCACCGCCGTGAGCAGCTCATCTGACCTGGCCGAAGCATCCATCACGCTGGGACAGTTGCGCATGGCCCAGGGTGACTCCGTGCGCGCACAGGCGGCCCTGCACGAAGCGCTCGACCTGGCGCAGGCGCTCAACCTGTCGGAAGCCCTGGAGCGCGCCGCAACGGTCCTGGTGCGCGTGCATCAGATTCGCGCCCGCCATGCCCTGCAGGGGGATCAGGCCTTCCGCCGCGATACCATTGCGCAGGCCGAAGTCTCGCGCCGCCGCCTGGCCGAGCTTAACCTGGCCGAGCACGCCGCCGCGCTCGAACGCATCGCCCACAGCCTGTGATCGCCTGCGTAGCTCTGCCGCAGTCAGGGGGCATGCGCATCTGGCACAGTAATCTTGAACCGCAGAGACGCCGAGACCGCGGAGGGGAACAAATCAAAGTCTCTGTGTCTTTCTCTGTGACCCCTGCGCTCTCCATGGTGAATTCTACTTCCAAACCCGAACGCGCCCGGCGCAGCAAACGGGCTGATACATTCTGCACGCTCCCCGTCGATCAGCCGCCCGTTGTGCGTACCCCGCTCGCGCGTTACACTCGCAAGAACTGACGGAGAGAATCACCACACCATGACGCAGAGAGATCCCCTGACCTGCGCTTTTCACCCTGAGCGGATCGCGCTGGAACGCTGCGAGGTCTGCCACAAGCCGCTGTGTGCCTATTGTCTGTACTATACCGAGGACGGGCAGCGACTCTGCGCCGAGCACGCTGCGCAGGCCCGCCAACTGGGTCTGCGCGTCGAAGAGCCGGGCCTCTACGCCGATCAGTTGCTGGGGGCACAGGTCGGGGCCGACCGCAAACACAAGCGCGAACGCGACCACGAGGCCGAGGGTATCTACACCGGCAACTCGACTGACCTGCTGAGCCTGATCGGCCTGTTGATCGGCGGTGTTTCGCTGCTGGCCTGCTGTGGCGCGGGGTATTGCCTGCCTGTTGTGGGCTTCGTGTTTTCTTTGGTAGCGCTGATCAACGCGCGGCACGCCGTAAACCCGCGCCGGACGCGGCGGCTGGGCATCGTGGGAATGCTGGTGTCGGGCGTCTGGGTTGTGTTACTCGTCGCCTGCATCGCCGTCTACGGCCTCTCGTTGTCGTCGGCGCTGGCGACCTTCCGCAGCGCCACCTGGTACTTTCCGACGGCTGTTCAGGCCACCGACACACCGACCCCTTCCGCCACGTTGGAAGACCTGTCCAACGCCGCGCTGGAGCGCGAACCACTTGTGCTTCAATCCTGGGCAAATCTGAAGGAGTGATACACATGGAATCCGTTCGCATCGCCGTCATTGGTGGCTCCGGGCTGTACGATATGCCCGAATTGAGCGACGTAACTGAAGAGCGCCTGGAGACTCCCTTTGGCCCGCCCAGCGACGCCATCCGCATCGGCACACTGGCCGGGCAACGTGTGGCGTTCCTGGCGCGACACGGGCGCGGGCATGTCCATCTGCCCTCCGAAGTGCCTTACCGCGCCAATATCTATGCCCTCAAGATGCTGGGCGTGCAGGAAGTGATCAGCGTGAGCGCGTGCGGTTCGCTCAAAGAGGCGCTCGCGCCGGGGCATGTGGTGGTGCCCGACCAACTGGTGGACTGGACGCGCGACAATCGGGGCCGTACCTTCTTTGGCAATGGCCTGGTCGCCCATATCTCCGCTGCCGATCCGTTCTGCCCGCGTCTGAGCGCTCTGCTGGCCGACGCTGTCGCAGCCGTCGGCGGCACGGTGCATCGAGGAGGTGTGTTCATCACCACCGAAGGGCCGCGTTTCGCCACCCGCGCCGAAAGCGCCCTCTATCGCAGTTGGGGCTATGACATCATCGGCATGACCACCGCGCCCGAAGCATTCCTGGCCCGCGAAGCGGAGATGTGCTACGCCGTGATGGCCCACGTGACCGACTACGACGTGTGGCACGAATCCGAAGCCGACGTATCCGTCGAACTGGTGCTGCAGACGCTGAGCGCCAACATCCGCCTGGCGCAGGAAGCGTTGATCGCCGTGGTACAGCGGCTGGGCAACGCCGCGGAAGACTGCGCCTGCCATCACGCCCTGGCCGACGCGCTGATCACCGCCCGCCAGGCCATCCCGCCGGAGACGCTGGCGCGGTTGCAGCCGATCGTCGGCAAGTATTTCGCCTGAGCGCCGTCATGCTCGCCCTTTGCTGGCGCTCTGGCGCGGACATAGCCAGACCATGAGGACATTTCCCCTGTCAGCGGACGAAGTAGCGCCCGCTCAGCGTCGCGAACGATTGCTGCTGGCCCTGGCCGGAGCCTTCGTGCTGATCAACCAGGTTGCGCTGATTCTGGCGCGCAGTCGTCCCGCGCTCGACCTGTGGCCGGTGCTGGTGTGGGGAGCGTGCGCCGCTGCCGGGCATTCCATCCTCAGCCGCCGTCTGCCCGCCCGCGACCCCCTGCTTTTCCCGCTGGCGATGCTGCTGGCTGGCTGGGGGTTGAACCTGATCGCCCGCCTGGTGCCCTCCTTCGCCGATCGGCAGACGCTGTGGCTGGTGATGGGCACGGGAGCGCTGCTGGGCCTCACCGCCCTGCCGCGCGACCTGCGTTGGCTGCGCCGCTACCGCTACACCTGGCTGATCGGCGGACTGGCCCTGCTCTTCCTGACCATCCTCATCGGTCAGAACCCCGCCGATACCGGCCCGCGCCTGTGGCTGTGGTTGGGAGTGGGGCGCATCTACTATCAGCCCTCGGAACTGCTCAAAATCCTGCTGGTGGTCTTTCTGGCCAGCTACCTGGCCGAACACCAGCGCTACATGCGCCAGGATACGGTGCGCGTGGGGCCGTGGCAGGTGCCCTCGCTGGCTTTCCTGGGGCCGGTGTTGCTGATGTGGAGCATCTGCGTGGTCGTGCTCATCTGGCAACGCGACCTGGGCACAGCCACGCTATTCTTCGCCGTCTTCCTGGCCATGCTCTACCTGGCCAGTGGACAGGGTCTGTTGCTGGCGGGTGGAAGCCTGCTGATGATCGCAGCGGCGGCGCTCGGCTACCATCTGTTCGACGTGGTCGCACTGCGCGTGAAGGTGTGGTGGAATCCCTGGCCCACTGCCGATGCCCAGGCGTATCAGGTTGTGCAAAGCCTGATCGCCGTTGCCTCAGGCGGGATTCTGGGCCAGGGCATTGGCCAGGGTCAGCCAGGGATCATCCCCGTCGTCCATTCAGACTTTGCCTTCGCCGCCATCGCGGAAGAATGGGGGCTGGTGGGCACGTTGAGCGTCATCGCCGCCCTGGCGACGCTGGTTATACGTGGGATGCGCATTGCCGCGCTGGCCAGTCATCCGTTCCGCACGCTGCTCGCCGCCGGTCTCAGCGTGTTGCTGGGAGTGCAGAGCCTGTTGATCATGGGCGGCGTGCTCAAGATCGTGCCGCTCACCGGCGTCACGCTGCCCTTCGTCAGTTACGGCGGCAGCTCGCTACTGACCAGTTTCGTCATCGTCGGGCTGCTGTTGATCCTCAGCGAACGGAGCGCGCCGACCCCGTGAACGAGACACACACCGCCCCCCGCGACCTGGTCCGCGTGGCCCTGGCCCTGCTGATCGCCTTCGGCGTCATCGCGCTGGCCTCTGTGTATTGGAGCGTGATCGCCGCGCCCGATCTGCTCGCTCGCGACGACAACGCCCGCAACATCATCGCCGAACAGCGCATCCGGCGCGGCGCGATCCTCGACCGGACGGGCGAGGTGCTGGCCTTCAGCCAGGAGACCCCCAACGGGCTGACAGCACGGCGCTATCCGCAGCCGGTCGTCGCCAGCGCTGTCGGTTACTACAGCCTGACCTATGGTACCGCGGGCATCGAAGCAGCCTACGACTCGCTATTGCGCGGGGACGAAGGTCGCGACGAACTGGACGCACTGCTCGACGATCTGCTGCACCGCGCCCCCCAGGGCGGCGACGTGCGCGCCACGCTCGACCTGCGCGTACAGGGAGCCGTCGCCGAAGCGCTGACCGGACGGGCTGGCGCGGCGATTGTGCTCGATGTGCCATCGGGAGCAGTGCGAGCGCTGGTCAGTCAGCCCACATTCGATCCCAACACTCTGGACGCGCAGTGGGACGCACTGGTCGCCGACCAGGGTGCGCCCTTGCTCAACCGGGTGACGGCAGGGCTGTATCAGCCGGGCGGTGTCTTCCAGACGGTGCTGCTGGGGGCGCTGTTCGCCACACAGCCCGATCTTTCCGATGCAGGCGCAGGGTTGCTGACTCAGCCCGCGGACATCTTCAGCGAGCCGGTGCGCGTGGACGACCTGACGCTCGACTGCCTGCGCCAACCCATTACCGACACCCCCACCCTGGCCGACGCCTACGCTTTCGGCTGCCCGGCCCCCATCCTGGCCCTGGCCGAAAGCAGTCTTTCGTCCGAAGCCGTGCGCCAGCGCATGGAAGCACTCGGCCTGCTCGATGCGCTCGCGCTGACCGGTTTCCCGACCGTCACCGCACCGGCGACGTTGTTCCCCGCTGAGGTCTCGCCCACCGCGCACAGGGCGCTGCTGGCCGGTCAGGGAGCGCTAACCATCACTCCACTGCATCTGGCGCAGATGGTAGCCGCCATCGCACACGGCGGCAACGCCGTGTCGTTGCACCTGGTAGATGCTGTGCGCCCGCCGGAGTCGTCGCAATGGCAGACGCCCTCCGCCCCAACAACGCGCGAACGAGCCATGCTCCGCGCAGACGTAGCCGCGGCGTTGGAGAGCGCGCTCGCCTATGCTGCACGCACCAGTCCCGACACGGCCATCGCTGCCCCGCCAAACGTCCCGCTGTTCGGGCACAGCGCGCTGGCCTTCGCCGGGCCACAGAAAACCCCCTATGCCTGGTTCTACGGCTACGTGCGTCCAGACGACGCCGGTGAAGAGGCCATCGTGGTCGTTGTGGTGGTAGAGGACGAGCGCAACCCGGCAGTGGCCGCGCGGGTGGCGCGGGCCGCCTTCACCGCCGCCCTGCAAAACGACGAACCATCAGCCGATTGAGCCTGAGGAGGCCACTATGCCCCTGGAGGACCTGCGCCAGCTCCTGGCAGCGCTCGGTGAGCCGCGTGGCTGGGACTTCTCCGCCATCCGCGACGACTGTGACCCCGTGCCCTGGTCGTACCGCGAGGTAGCACGCCGCTATCTTTCACCATTGCAGCGCGTGCTGGACATCGGCACGGGCAGCGGCGAGCAATTTCTGGCGCTGGCCGAATACTTCGGCAGCGGTTTGGGCATAGACGCTGATCCGCAGATGGTCGCCCTGGCCGAAGCGAACACCCCTTCAGCCATCGCCTGCCGCGTTAAATTTCTGGCGATGGACGCCGCGGCGCTGGAATTCCCCGCCGAGTCGTTCGACGTGGTGCTGGCCCGGCATGCCCCGATCTATCCTGCCGAGGTCGCCCGCGTGTTGCGAAGCGGCGGCGTGTTCATCACGCAACAGATCGGCGCGCGCAATCACGCCAACATTACCGCTCTGTTCGGCTGCGGGCCAGACGGGCGCTATACGCGCGATCCGCAGCAGACCATCGCCACCTGGGCCGAAGAGTTCGCCCGTCTGGGGTGCGTCGTGCGCGCCCGCGGCGAATACGATGTGCCCTACTACTATCAAGACGCCGCGTCGCTCTTGTTGTGGCTGCGCACCTTACCTGTGCCTGAGGACTTTGCCATTGAACGGCACTGGCCGCAGATCGATCACATCCTGCGCGAATTCCAGACCCCGCGCGGCATTGCCACCAACGTACACCGCGAATTGCTGATCGCGCAGAAAGCAGGCTGAGTCACAGCCCCTGCGCCGCCTGAATGTCGCGCAGATGCTGTCCTTCGTGCAGGGCGATGATGCGCAGGATATCGCCGACGCTCATCTCGCCCAGGGCCGGATGCGGGCCGCGCCGCTCCAGCGCTACCTCGTCCAGACTTTCGAGGAATTTCACGGTCTGCGCGCGCTGTTCGGTCAACGCCGCCAACAACGCCTCGCGCGACAGCCGCCCCAGTTCCTCCAGACGGCGGGCATTGTGAGCGTCCAGGGCGAATTCGCGCGGCAGTCGTTCGGTCTCGCCCTGCACGATGACTTCGATCACCCGCCGGTGATCCTCCTCCGAAGCCACCAGATGAGACAATATCTGCCGGATCGTCCAGTCACCGGCGGCGGGGCGATCAAGATCGCTCTCTGTCAGTGGCTCGATGACGGCCAGCAGGCGCGCGCGACTCTTGTTCAGGCGGTCGAGAAGCGGGGACATGGGGATCACTCCCACTCAGTGTGAAAGACGCCGTCCCGATCGATCCGCCGGTACGTGTGCGCCCCGAAGAAGTCGCGCTGTGCCTGAGTCAGGTTGGCGGGCAGGCGACCCGTGCGGTAGGCGTCGAAATAGGCCAGCGACGCCGCCAGCGCCGGAACGGGGATGCCCGCTTCGATGGCCGTGCGCAGCGTCGCCCGCCACGCGGCCTGCCGCTCCAGGACCGCCGTGCGGAACGGTTCGGCCAGCAACAGATTGGGCAGGTCGGGCTGCGCGGCGAAAGCTGCCCGCACATCTTCCAGCAATGCCGCCCGGATGATACACCCGCCACGCCAGATCGCCGCAATCTCAGACAGGTTGAGCGCGTAGTCGTATTCCTGGCTGGCCGCCCGCAGCAAGGCGAAACCCTGCGCATAGCTGCACAAGACCCCTGCATAGAGCGCCCCCCGCACCCCTTCGATGAAAGCAGCGCGGTCGCCGGAGAAGACGAACGTCGGCCCCGGCAACTGTTTCTCCGCTGCCAGGCGTTCGCCGCGCAGCGCCGAGATCAACCGCCCTTCGACGGCGGCGTTGATAGTGTGTGTCGGCACACCCAGGTCGAGCGCGTTCTGGCTCGTCCACTTGCCAGTACCTTTTTGCTCCGCTTCGTCGAGGATCAGCTCGACCAGCGGTTGCCCGCTATCGGGGTCGCGCCGACCGAAGATCGCAGCCGTGATCTCGACCAGATAGGCATTCAACTCGGCCTGGTTCCACGCGCCGAAGATACGCGCCAGTTCTTCCGTCGTCGCCCCGGCAACGCGCTTGAGCAGGTCGTAGGCTTCGGCGAGCAGTTGCATGACGCCGTACTCGATGCCGTTGTGCACCATCTTGACGTAGTGCCCCGCCCCACGCGGCCCCATGTAGGCCACGCATGGCTCGCCGTTCACCCTGGCCGCGATCGCCTCGAACACCGGCGCGATCAACTGATAGGCTTCGCGCTGCCCACCCGGCATGATCGAAGGGCCGCGCAGCGCCCCTTTCTCGCCACCGGAAACCCCGCTGCCGATGAACAGAAGCCCGTCCTGTTCCAGGTCGGCGGAGCGGCGCTCAGTATCGCGGAAAAAGCTGTTGCCCAGGTCTACCAGCAGATCACCCGGCTGCAAATGAGGCCGTAACGAGGCAATGACCGCGTCCACCGCGTTGGCAGGAACCAACAGCAATATCCGGCGCGGCCTGTCCAGTGCCCCCACGAACGAAGGGATATCGGCGAAGCTGCGCAATAGCTCCGGTGCGGCCAGCCGGTCGAAGGCGGCGCGTGTATCCGCGCTGCGGGCATAACCCGCCACGCTGAAGCCGTGTTCTGCCAGGTTGCGGGCCAGGTTAGCGCCCATCACCCCCAATCCGACCATGCCCAGGTGATATGCCGCCATGTATGCTACCCCTCCTGAATCTAAAGACTTCCGCAGTCTCCAAGACTCCGGAAGTCCATATCCCCTCTGCCCTGGTGCGGGCAACTCCGCACTGCCATCACGCCTTCGGTTTAGCTGCACTGACCGCCTGCGCCGCCACATCGCGCAGATTCCGCAGACGCCGTGCCTGTTCGAGCCGCCCCCCTCGTTCGAGATCGAGCGCGATCGCGTCCATCAGCGCCAGAAAATCTGGCCCCAGGGGAGGCGCGCCCTCGGCGATCAGCCGCCGCGCTTCGTCTTCGCTCTCCGCCGAAAGCACATCGTTGATCAGGCGCAGCGGCGGCGGCGCGGCCTCGCGCAGCGCAGCGAGCACGCGCTCAAGCACCAGTTCCAGGCGTTCGCGTGTGCGCTCGTCGCCGGCATCTTCTGCGGCTTGAATGTTGGCCTGCAACACCGCCAGAAACGTATCGTCAATCAGTTCCAGGCGCGGGCGGATGGCCGCATCAATATCCTCGCTGTTGACGATGACGCGCAACGTATCGGTGGCGCGCTGCAACACGGCCTGTGTCTGCTGGTCTACGGCGCTAGTGAGTTCCAGCAGCCGCTCGCGAAGCTGCGTTAATCGTTCGCGCTGATCGCCGTTGGCGCTCTCGATGCGCCCGCTCAGTTCCTGGAAGAAAGTGTAGTCGAAAGCCGGACGCATCAGCCCCACCAGGGCCTGCAACCGGTCGAGATCATCGGCGTATTCCAGCACCATGGCCATGAAATCCTGCCGCGTGAGTTTGCTGCCGATGCGTTGCAGGCGCTCTGCGACCTCGCGCACTTTCTGTTCCTGCTCGCGCACTTCCTTCACAATGGCCTGTCCCGCTGGCGTGTTCTGCAGCAGAAAATCGTAGAGCGCTATCAGGCCGTCGGCCATTTCCGGATGGCCCGTCGCAGCGGAGTTGTCGGCCATGGTCAGCAGCATCTCCAGGAACTCGCGATCCAGATGTTTGGCCTGCTCCTGCGCCACTTTGGGCCAGTTTTCCGGATGCACTTGCAGGAACAGCTCCATCACGCGCACCTTCTCGCGCTGCGCTTCGCGCATCTCGCGCGTGATGCCGTCTGCATCCAGAATCATGTCAACCATGCCGGGCAGGGTGAGCGCCTGCTTGGGCTGCAGTAGATAGGCGCGGCGCTGCTCCGGCGGGATGCTGTTAGTGAGGCGACGCGTCAGGTCGCCGATGATGTTCTCGCGCTCCGAAGGCGAGATGTTGAGTTCCATCGGCACATATACGATCAGCAGTTCCTTGCTGGGATCGTGATAAAGCAATGGCGTGCCGACGCCCAGCGTGTGCCCACAGTTGGGGCAGGCGACCATATTCACGCGGCCCGACAGGAAACGCGCCTTCACCTGCGGATCGCGCCCCACGTCGAGAATCTGCTCGACGATGGCGGGGAAGCGGTGACCACAGCGCGGACAGGCCAGCGTGGTTCTGACAACTTGGGTCATGGTGCAAGCTCCTGAAAACAGTGTGGCCGGTGTGTTCCGGCGTGCAAACAGATGCAGTATACCGCACAAACGCCCTGCTGCACGAAGAATCTGAAGATTCTCAAGACTCTCAGTCGCCGCGCGGCAATACGAAGCTGAAAGTCGCGCCGCCGTCGGGGTTGTTCTCCGCCCAGATGCGTCCCCCGTGCGCCTTGATCACGGCGTCGGCCAGGTACAGCCCCAGGCCCGTGCCCTGTGCTTTCTGAGCCAGGCTGCTGTCCACGCGGTAGAAGCGCTCGAAGACGCGCTGTAACTGATCGGGCGGCAGGCCGATGCCCTGATCGCGCACCGAGACCTGCACCTCGGTGTCGGTGAACGCCCCGCTGATGACGATTTCTCCGCCCTGCGGGGAGTACTTGATGGCATTGCTGACCAGGTTGTCAATCACCTGGCGCAGACGTTTTGTGTCGCCCCGAATGATCGGGAAATCGGGCGAGAAGACTGCCCGCAACTGATGTTTGTCGGTCTGCGTCTGAAAGCGCTCGATAGATTGTCGCGCCAGCGCGGGCAGGCTCACGTCGTCGTAAGTGAGCTTCATCCCCTCGGCCTGCAGCTTGGACGCTTCCAGCAGGTTTTCGATCAGCTCTGCCAGCCGGTCGGCCTCTTCTTCGATGACGGTCAGGCCGTTCTTGATGGTAGCGCGATCCCAGTCGGCATCGTCGCGGCTCAGCGCATCGGCGTAACCCTTGATCAGCGCCACCGGTGTCTTCAGTTCGTGCGACACCACCGAGATGAAAGTGGACTTGAGTCGCTCGGCCTCGCGAAAATGGGTGATGTCGCGCACATTGGCGATCATGTTCAGCAGTCGGCCATCTTCGTCGGTGAGCGCCGCGTAGGTGATGCCTACGCTCAGCACTGAGCCGTCCAGCCGCTCCAGATCGCCCTCGACATAGATCGTCTCTGGCGAAGTGTGATCGCTGCGCTGGCGCGGCCAACCCTGCCGCACCATGTCGGTCAGGTCTGGCCCGATCTCGCGCTGCCGCCAGCGGATGACCACGTCGTGATGGCGTCCCGTCGCCTGCTCGGGTCGCCAACCAGTCATGTGACTGAGCGCGCGGTTCCAACGCTCGACCCGCAGTTGCGGGTCGAGGATCATCACCCCATCGGCGCTGTGATCCAGGATAGCCGCCAGCCGTTGCCGCTCCTGGTTGACGGCGGCGTACATACGGGCGTTGTGCACAGCAATAGCGGCCTGATCGGCGAAGCTCTGCAACAACTGATAGTCGTTCTGCGTCGGCGCGCCGGCGTAGGCGCGGAAGATGAAGACAATGCCCAGCATGTCGTCGGCCACCGACATAGGCAGCGCGACCACCTGTCGCAGAGCCGGATCAACGCGGCGGGCAATGCTGCGCAGGCGCGCGTGAAACGCCTGCACTTCCGCCTCGCTGCTGCCAGGCGAGGCGGGCAGTTCTTCCAGCAGCGCGTCGAACAGGTGCGCCTGTTCCGGCGGCACGCCGAAGATGGCGCGCGTGCGGAAGACGTCACCCTCGCGCAGCGCGATGATGCCCACCTCGCCGCTGAGCATCGAGGTAGCCGCCTGCAGCACCATGCGCAGAACCTCGCCCAGGTCGAGCTGCGCGGTGATGGCCCGGCTGATGTTCAGCAGATAGTCCCGCTGACGGACGCGATAGTCAGGTAACAGAAACATACCTGTATTGTAGCAGGCAGTGCGTCGTCCGGTAAGATGGCCAGGGCGTTTCTAAGGGCGATTTTGCACCATTCTTGCGCGATTCTGACGCGGGGGAATGACCAGGCTCAACGCCCAGCCGGACCGTTGAATGCCCAGTCGGGCAGCGGCTCCCGGCTGGCCAGCCAGGCCGCCGGAATGCCCCCCACCCCATTGACCATCACCACCACCGCCCCGGCAATGGCACAGGTGGCGTCTATATCGCCCATGCCGCTGGCGGCCAGCCACAGCGCCTCCGCGTAATCGTTCAGATGACGCGCAGCACACCACAGGGCAAAGGGCACCGTATCCTGAGCAGTGGCGCGGCTGCCGTTGCCCAGTTCGGCCACCACCATCTCGACCGCGGCATCGGCTGGCAGGTCGCGGGCGCGACGCAGCCCTTCGCGCACCTTGCTGAATGGCACCACCAAAATCAGGTTGCCCAAGAACTGCCGATAGCCCGGCTGAGGATTGGCATTGCGCCCTTGCCAGGCCAGCGCGGTCGCGGCAGCGACGGCCACCGCCCCCGCGACTGCCTCCGGGTGACTGTGCGTCACCTGCGCCGAGGCACACGCATGATCCACCGCCGCGGGAAGGTCGTCGGCGAAGTACGCTCCCACCAACGCCGCCCGTACCGCTGCCTCGCTCCCATATGCCCCCTGCCGCCCATAGAGAGTCGGCGTCAATTTGCGCCACGACGCGCCCTGTCGCAAGGCAGGCAACAGACTGCGCATGGCTATGCTGTAGCCACGCGATCGGTCGTAGTGCTCAGCCAGGCTGCGGGCCAGCCGATCCTGATCAATGCCCGCGTGTCGGCTGAGGACATGATAGACCGACAGCGCCATGTTGGTATCGTCGGTGAAGTACCAAGGAGCGGCTGGCAGCCGGCGCGTCGCCAGAATGCGCGCCAACACCGCCGGAGGGACGGACAGGCTCTGTCCGAAAGCGTCTGCCACCGACAGCCCTTCCAGCGCACAGCGCGCGCGCGCAAGTCGTTCGGCGTGACGGGACGACACAACGCTCCCCTCCCGGTCGATCCGGACAGCCTGCCGTCAGAAGGTAACACCCGGCACAGGCAACACGCTCACAGCCCCCGCATATGACTTTCAGAGACCATTTGAAAAGCCCCCCTCAACCTCCGGCCTCTTCTCCCTCTGACAGGCGAAGGGGAGACGGGCCAGGTTTTCTCCCTCAGCCCCATTGAGGGAGAGGGGTAGCGCACAGCGCCGGGGCGAGGGGTTATCAAATGGCCTTTCAGCGCCCACCCGCACAGCAAGAAGGGGCCATCCCCTGCCCCAGGACGGCCCCTGTTTCCCTCAGCGCAATAGCTCTTCCTCGGCCAGGCCGATGGCGTGCTCCAGAATGACCATGGCCTCGTCAATGATCTCGCGCTCGACGTTGAGCGCTGGAATCACGCGGATGGTGTTCGGGCCGCAGCCCAACAGGAGTAGCCTGTTCTCGAAGGCGTGCGTCACCACCGCGTCGCGAATCTCCGGCGCGCGCTCGTGCGTGACACGGTCGCGCACAAATTCCACGCCCACCATCAGGCCCCGTCCACGCACATCGCCAATGCTGGGATGGCGCGTCGCGATCTCGCGCAGCCTGCCCATCATGTAGTCGCCCATCCGCGCGGCGTTGTCAATATAGCCGTTCTTCAACAGGTCGAAGGTGGCGATCCCCGCCGCGCAACTGATGGGGTTGCCCCCGAAGGTGCTGGCATGCGCCCCTGGCTGCCACTCGCGCATGATCTCTTTGCGGGCAATCGTCGCACCCAGCGGCATCCCGCTGGCGATCCCCTTGGCCGCGCAGACAATATCGGGCTTGACGTTCCAGTGATCCACGCCCCACCATTTGCCAGTACGCCCCATGCCTGTCTGCACTTCGTCCACGATCAGCAGAATGCCGTAGCGATCGCATAGCTCGCGCAACCCCGGCAGGAAGCTATCCGGCGGCACCACGTAGCCACCCTCGCCCTGGATCGGCTCGACCAGAATGCCCGCTACCTCGTCCGGCGGGACAAGGGTCTTGAACAGCAGGTCTTCGATGTAGTGCAGCACCGCTTCACCCTGGTCGGCGTAACCGTCTTGCAGCAGCAGGGGATGGTAAGGATCGGGATAGGGCACATGCGTGACGCCAGAAACCAGCGGCGAGAAGCCCTGTCGCTGTACGTACTTGCTGGCGGTGAAGCTCAGTGCGCCCAGCGTGCGCCCATGAAAGCTGCGCAGAAAGCCGATGAACAACTGCCGCCCCGTGTAGAAACGCGCCAGTTTGATGGCCGCCTCGACCGCCTCGGCCCCACTGTTGCCGAAGAAGACCATCGCCTCATCGTCGAAAGGCGCTACCGAGGCCAGCCGCTCGGCCAGCTCGATCTGCGGCAGGTAGTAGAAGTCCGTCCCCGACATGTGAATGAACTTCTCGGCCTGCTCCTGAATGGCCTTGACCACCGCCGGGTGAGAGTGACCGGTCGCCGTGACGGCAATGCCGGTCGTGAAGTCGAGATAGCGCTCACCATCCACATCCCACACCCACGCCCCCTGGCCGCGCTCGATCACAAACGGATAGCCGCGCGTGTACGACGGAGACATCACCGCCGAGTCGCGTTCGATGAGCGCCTGTGCTTTTGGGCCTGGCAGGACCCGATTCAACGTTGCCATACGCATCACTCCTGATCAGCCAACGAGAGTTAAAAAGCATCTATTTTGACAAAAACGCCCGCAAACCAGTGGCGCTGGTGCGGGCGAACAAAGCCCACTGCCCTGGAAAGGAGCGGGCAGGACTACCACCGGCTCCTGGCCCCGCTTGAGGGATGCAGTGCCGCTGATGATTATCCTCTTTGAGGCTGGTCTTGGCAAGGTGAGAGTCAGGCCGGGTCAGGAGGATTGCCTCAACCCGCTTGCCGCTTTACCTCACCCCCGCCCGGCGCTGACGCGCCTTGCTGGCCCTTATCTGGTGAGGGGATTTAGGGACGAGGGCTACCCGATACCTGCTTCTCGAAGCGATAGCCTACGCCCAGTTCGTTGATGATATAGGTCGGCTCTTTGGGGTTTGGTTCGAGCTTGCGGCGCAAATGCCAGATATACACGCGCAGATAGTCCATATCGTCAATGTACTCAAACCCCCATACCTGTTCCAGCAGGTCACGGTAGGGCACCACGCGCGGATAGTTCTTCACCAGCATCATCAGCAGGTTGAACTCCGTCGGGGTCAGCTTAACCGGTTCGCCCTTCACCGTCACCCGCCGCGCCTGCGCGTTGATGGTCAGGTAGTCGTCGTTGTAGACCACATCTCTGGAATAGGCCACCGGCTCGCTGGCCGCCCGCCGCAACATAGCCCGCACCCGCGCCAGCAACACCTGAGGCTCGCAGGGCTTGAGCACATATTCATCAGCGCCCATCTCCAGCCCTCTGACGATCTCCTCTGGCGAAGATTGTGCCGTCAGCATCAGGATGGGCACGTTACTCACTTCGCGCACCCGCTGACAGACCACCCACCCGTCCATCATCGGCATGTTGATATCCAGGATGATCAGGTCGGGCCTGTGCTCATAGATTTTGCGCAGTCCTTCCTGGCCGTCGTGCGCCGTGATTACCCGGTAATGGTTCGCCGTCAGCACATTGGCGAACATTTCCACCAGCGGACGGTCGTCATCAATGATCAGAATGGTAGCGGAATCTGTCACGGCTGTGTTCTTTCCAGGTGAGCGAGAGCACCAGACATATCCGTCAGGCCTGCAAGAAGCTGCCTCCGCGCGTGGCCACCAACGCCGCCGCGCCGATCAGCGCCACGTTGTCCCCCAGGGCCGCCGGTACAATGGGAACCTGCTGGCAATAGGCCGGGTCGAGCACATACTCGGCCACTGCCCGCCGCAAGGGGGCAAACCATAGCTCGCCCGCATTGCTCACCCCCCCCCCAATGACCACGATCTGCGGGTTGAGCACGTGCAACAGGCTCGCGACTGCCAGTCCCACCATGAAACCCGATCGCTCGATGAGCGAGACAGCCAGCCGATCGCCCTGGGCCGCTGCCTGCGCCACGATCCTGGCACTGACTGCGTCGAGATCGCCGTTCACCAGATCGCGGATGAGCGACTTTTCGCCGGCACGCAGGCGTTCGATGGCCTGGCGAGCAATGGCCGTGCCCGATGCGACCTGCTCAATGTCCTTGATCTCACCATCCACCACCATCAGCATATGCCCCGCTTCTGCGCCCAGGCCCTGCGCCCCCACCAGCAAATGCCCGTCGTCGAGGATGCCAGAACCAATGCCAGTGCTCACCGTCAGATAGAGCACGTAGCGATACCCCCTGGCCGCACCGCGCGTCGCCTCGGCCAGCGCAGCTACATTGGCGTCGTTGCCCAGGTAGACCGGGCATTCGAAACGTTGCTGGATGATCGTGCGAATGGGCACATTGTGCCAGCCAGGTAAGTTCGGCGGCTTGACCACCGTGCCTT
>Ga0116210_1000135_pt1 | contig 76470 bp, 83 predicted proteins | sample TshhotsprinmetaG_FD_94483 | JGI IMG/M metagenome (GOLD analysis project Ga0116210, IMG submission 94483) | Hot spring microbial communities from South Africa to study Microbial Dark Matter (Phase II) - Tshipise hot spring metaG | ecosystem: Environmental > Aquatic > Thermal springs > Hot... | reverse complement strand
GAGGAAGGAAAGAGAAGAACCAAGGTCATTGAGGTTTTTCCCATCTTCCCTCTTCTCATCCAAAGAAGGGAATGAGGAATATACCGAGAGAGTGTTTCCTCCCTTTGATCTCGTAAGAGAGGAGCTCTGGGCTTTGAGGAGAGAAAAATACGGGAAGGGAGAGGAGTGAACAGGCGTTACGCAGAATTGTTGGCACGACTCATCACCACTTGTATATGAGCCAGTTTGGAGGGCAAAAGGATAGCCCCTCATTCACAGAAATCCCTTCTTAGAAAAGGAACGTCGGTGCCTCTCTGGGATTAAGTGTACTCCCAAGTGATAGCCTCTTGATGGAGAACGGTGGATCGTTGGTTAAGACATTACCACCATCTGAGGGAGAGCATTCCCCCATTTTTGTTCCCTCTTCAATGCTATAGGGAGGATCCACCGTTAATCCAAAGAGACTGTATTTCCTTGAGAGACAGAACTCTGCGACCTTTTGAGGTTGGAGAGTAGAAGAGAAAATGTTTGCGGGAAAAGAAAAAACTCTTGACTTTTTGTTCCTTTCGTCGTATTATGACATCGATGACATAATTTCTGGAAGGTCCTTATGGCTCTTCAGAAATTTGCCCAGAAAAATGCGAAGTGGTTTATCCTTCCAGCACTCCTCTGCATGCTGGTTGTCCATGCGATTCCTATTCTCTGGGGAGCGTATTTGGCCTTTTTAGACCTGGATATTTATACCATCACCCGGTGGAGCAAAGCCCCTTTCATTGGTTTGCACAACTTTTTTACCGTTTTTTCTCCTCGAGTTGATACTGGGGCGAAGTTTCTCCGTTCCATCGGTACCGTGGTCTATTACGGTATGATGACCATTCCTCTCTCGTACTGCTTGGGGCTTTTGGTGGCCTTGCTCTTGAATCGTCAATTTTGGGGAAGAATGGTAGTGCGGGGATTAATTCTCCTTCCCTACATTACTCCAGATTCGGTGGTGTACAATTTGTGGCGTTTCATTTTTCAGGCCAGGATCGGATTGGTGAACAAGTATCTCCTCCGTCTTGGGATTATCGAGGAACCGTATATTTGGCTCGTAGGGGATCGAGCTCTCTACGCGGTTATGGTGGCAAGTATCTGGAAAGGATGGCCCTTTGCTTGCCTTATCCTTCTTGCGGGTTTGCAGAGCATTCCTCTCGAATTGTACGAGGCGGCAAGAATCGACGGGGCTTCCCGAATACAATTGTTTTGGCACATCACCTTTCCCCTGTTGAAGCCGGTGAGCGGCACCCTTCTTTTACTCTCCACAATATGGAACTTTCATGCCTTCAATCAATTCTATATCCTTTTGGGAACCGATCCGGGGAAAGCCCATGTTCCCTCAACCTTCATCCTGCAAGAGGCTTTTGTCAATTTCCACTTTGGGATGGGTGCCGCTATGTCCTTATTCTTAACCATGGTAGTTTTGGCGATGACTTTTTTCATCGTCAGAGTGAGAAGAGGAGCGGGGTTGTGATGGGATAGATTGGGAGATAAAGAAGGCACGGGGTAAATTTTGGGATCGACTTTTCTTCCTGGTCGCGCTCTGTGGGGTTTTAGCGATTATTTTGTTCCCCTATTTGTGGATGGTTTCCTGTTCCTTTAAGACTACCTTGGAAATTCAGTCGGCAGATGTGATGAAACCGGAGTTAGCCCCTCGTTGGATACCCCGCAAATTCACTTGGGAAAATTATTTGAAAGTCAACCGAACCGTGCGCATGCTTGATTATTTCCGCAACAGTCTGATTATTAGTGGGGGCACTATGGGTTTCTCGATCTGCATCAGTCTCTTGGCTGCTTATACCTTATCTCGGTTTCGTTTTCGGGGCAAAAATGCCTATACCTCCAGTGTTCTCGCTACCCAGATGTTTCCAGGTATTTCTTTCATTATTCCCTATTTCATCCTCTTCGTTTCGGTAGAGAAAAATTTGGGTATCCCCATGAAGAACACCTATTGGGGGATGATCTTTACCTATACTTCTTTTGCTCTCCCTTTTTGTATTTTGATGCTGCGCAATTTTCTCGATTCCGTACCTACCGAGCTCGATGAACAGGCGCAGATTGATGGTTGTACCCCCTTTGGGGCATTATGGAGGGTTATCTTTCCTCTCTCTAAACCCGGAATTGCAGCGGTGGGGATCTACTCCTTCATCATGGCTTGGAATGAAGTTCTCTTTGCCACGGTGCTCACGGGGAGGGAAACGAAAACGGTCTCCTTAGGTCTCCTTGAGTACATCACCGCTCAGCAAGCGCGCTGGGCGGGAATGATGGCCGCGTGTATTTTAGTGTCCATTCCGGTTTTAGTGCTTTTCAGTCTCATGCAGAAGCAAATCGTTGAGGGATTGGTAGCGGGAGCGACCAAAGGATAATAATAAGGGGGTGGTAGCATTCCTTGGTTGAGTGAAGAACGAAGGGTTGGTTGATTCATTTTGAAGGAGGTGAGTGGTGTGAAGAACACAAGGTACGGAAAGTGGTTTTTGGTGAGCGTGGTTTTGGGTATAGTTGTTTTGACATCGGTGACAATAGCGGCTAAAGAGACGATCACTTTTTGGGTCATGCCCAACGCACCCGACGAAACCCATGTTCCTTGGCTGGAACGGAAAATTGCAGAATTTGAGAAGAACACAGGGTACGAAGTGAACTTTGAAATTGTAGGCTGGGGTGAAGCGTGGCAGAAGATTTCTACCGCTTTAGCTACCGGAATCGGTCCTGATGTTTTTCAAGTCGGAACAACCTGGAATCCCCAATTCGCCGCTACGGGAGGCTTAGAAGAGATCGATATCGATGCCTTCGGTGGGGAAAATGCGTTCATGAGAGCGAATTTCGTTTCCACTACTTACAAGGAGAAGAGCTATGGAGTACCTTGGTTTGCAGAAACTCGAGCGCTCTTCTACAATCGAGACTTTTTCGCCAAAGCGGGAGTCAATCCTCCAAGCACCTATGACGAACTCAAGGAAGTAGGGAAGAAAGTCGTGGCGGTGAGTGGTGAAGGTTCGGCGATTGCCTTAGCCGGAACCAATGCTTGGGATCTTTTGCACAATTGGGCTATTGTGCTTTGGGCTTACGGTGGGGATTTAGTCTCCCAAGACTATAAGCGTGCCACCTTTAACGATGAAGCAGGTGTAGCTGCTATGGAGTGGTATGTGAGCTTGATTTCCGATGGGTTAGCGTCTAAGGCTTGCGTAGAGTACAATCAGCCCCAGGCAGACGCGGCTTTCATTAATGGAAACGTTGCTATGTGCTTCATGGGTCCGTGGAATATTGCCAACATTGAACAAGAAAACCCCGATCTCCCCTATGACATTGTAGAACCACCGGCCGGTCCAAAAGGACGAGCCTCTTTCTCCGGTGGGAGCAATTTGGTCATCCTTAAGGAGAGTAAAAACAAAGAAGCAGCCCGAGCATGGATTGAATTCTTGGTGAGTAAAGAAAACTTGGTGGACTACACGAAGAATCTTTCCCACATGCTCCCGGCCAAGATCGAAGCCTTTGACGATCCCTATTATGACGCGGGTGTATGGAAGGTGTTCAAGACTACTCTAAGCTATGCTACCGCCTATCCACCGCTTGCTGTATGGGGAGACATTGAAAATGCCATTACTCAAGAGTTTCGCAATGCTTTGTTAGAGGGAAGTAGCGCTCAGGGAGAAGCACTGAAAAAAGTGGTAAAGTTATACCTCGATAAGGCGGCACAACGGGTTAACGAAGCATTGGCTAAAGAGAAATGAGAGGAGGGGGGACAACCCCCTCCTTGAGAGAGGAACGGGATGGGAGAATGAAGTTTGGGTATTTTGATGATGAGCACAGAGAATACGTCATTACTACTCCTCAAACACCTTACCCATGGATTAATTATTTAGGGTGCGAGGAATTTTTTGGCCTTATCTCTCATACGGCGGGGGGGTTTTGCTTCTATAAAGATGCACGATTGCGCCGAATCACCAGGTATCGGTATAACCAAGTTCCTCTTGATACCAACGGGCGATATTTCTATCTCCGCGAGGGTGGAGTGATATGGTCGTTGACCTGGCAACCGACTCGAGCACCTCTCGATTTCTATCAATGCCGCCATGGATTGGGATATACCAAAATCACGGGAGTGAAGAGGGAAATAAAGGCGGAGACGCTTTTTTTCGTTCCTTTGGGAGCGAACTGTGAAATCCATTGGGTGCGACTCACCAATATGTCTTCATCCTCAAGACAGGTGAAGCTTTTCTCTTTCATAGAGTTTTGCCTCTGGAATGCCCTCGATGATATGACCAATTTTCAGCGCAATCTGAATACTGGTGAAGTAGAGGTCGAAGGGAGCACTATTTACCATAAGACCGAGTATCGTGAGCGTCGTAATCATTACGCTTTTTACAGTGTGAATTGGCCGATTGACGGTTTTGACACCGACCGGGATTCTTTTCTCGGTCGATACAATGGTTTGGATTGTCCTCAATCCGTCCGGGAGGGTAAAAGTGGAAATTCCGTAGCCTTGGGTCAGGCTCCGATTGCCTCCCATTTTTTAGTCTTCAACCTTGCCCCTTTGGAGAGCAAAGAGTTCATTTTTATCCTGGGATACGTTGAGAACCGGGAAGAGGAGAAATGGGAGGCCCCCGGGGTGATCAATAAGAGCAAAGCGAAAGAACTAATCCATCGGTTCTCCTCGAGAGAAGCGGTAGAAAGGGCCTTTTTAGACCTTCGGTCTCACTGGGATACTTTACTTTCTGCTCTTAAAGTTGAGAGTGGAGAACCAAAAATCGACCGAATGATTAATGTTTGGAATCCGTATCAGTGTTTGACTACTTTTCGTTTGGCACGCAGCGTATCGTATTTTGAATCGGGTATTAGTAGAGGTATTGGTTTCCGCGATTCGAATCAGGACATTTTGGCTGTGATTCACATGATTCCCCAGGAGGCACGACAACGTATTCTTGACCTTGCTGCTACTCAAAGGGAGGACGGAAGCGCCTATCATCAGTACCAGCCACTGACTAAAAGGGGCAATGCGGAAATTGGGAGTGGTTTCCATGACGATCCTCTGTGGTTAGTATATTCCACTATAAGCTACGTGAAAGAAACTGGTGATTACACCATTTTGCAAGAGAGAGTCCCGTTCGATCATGATCCTCTTTCCCAGGCATCTCTCTTTGAGCATCTCCGGAGAGCGTTCCGTTTCACCCTTTCCCATCTGGGTCCGCACGGCTTACCCTTAATCGGGAGAGCCGATTGGAATGATTGCCTCAACCTCAATAGTTTCTCCCTCGATCCGGATGAATCTTTTCAGACCTGTCCTTTACGAAGTGATGGCAAGGTGGCGGAGTCTATTTTTTTGGCCGGCATGTTCGTTTTCGTAGGACGTGAATATATCCGCTTGTGCCGGTTATTGGACGACCATGACGAAGCAGAGATGATGACCCAAGAAGTGCACAAAATGGAGGAAGCTATTAACCGGTATGGATTTGATGGAGAGTGGTTTCTACGTGCCTATGATGCGTATGGTAACAAGGTGGGAAGTCGGGAAAACGAGGAAGGTAAAATTTACATTGAGCCACAGGGTTTTTGTGTGATGGCAGGAATCGGTTTAGAAGATGGTAAAGCGAGGATGGCCTTAGATTCGGTGTATCGTTATCTCAATACCCCTCATGGTATTAAGCTCCTCTTTCCGGGGTATACTCGTTATCACCCGGAACTGGGAGAAATCACTTCCTATCCTCCAGGTCATAAGGAAAACGCCGGTATTTTCTGTCATAATAACCCGTGGATTATGATTGCCGAAACCAAGTTGAAGAGGGGAGACTGGGCCTTCGAATACTATCGAAAAATCTGTCCCAGTTGGCGGGAAGAAATGAGCGAAATCCACCGTCTCGAACCGTATGTGTACGTCCAGGTCATCGCTGGTGACGAATCGAAATGTTTTGGGGAAGCGAAAAATTCTTGGCTCACCGGTACTGCTTCCTGGAATTACGTCGCTTTTACTCAGTACATATTGGGAATCCGCCCCGATTTTGATGGATTGTGGATTGATCCCTGTTTACCATCGGAGATCAAGCGAGTGAGGGTGAAAAGACGTTTCCGAGGAATGGAGTATCATATTGTCATTGAGAATACTCAAGAAGGGCAATATACTCTTACCGTGAACGGGAAAATGGTAGCGGGGAAATGTATTCCTCCCCAACAAACTGGAAAAGTAATCGAGGTGTACTGTCGGGTATGAAGAGAGAGAAGAAAAAGATGGCCACCCTCTATGATGTGGCCAAGGTAGCCGGCGTTTCTCCCAAGACGGTTTCGCGAGTGTTCAATGAGAGTCATCTGGTGGCGAAGGAGACGAGGAGCAGAGTTCTTGAGGTCATCCAAAAGTTGGATTACCATCCTAATGCCCTTGCTGCGAGCCTCAAGAAACGTTTCTCGCAAGTAGTGGGTTTTGTGGTGCCCTATGGTTCCGATTTTGTGTTTCGTGATTTGAACATGATGGAGCAGCTCCGTGGAGTCCACGACGTGCTCGCCGAAGAAGGGTATAACGTGGTAGTTTCTGCTCCCTTGAGTAAAAAGGATGCCCTGCACGAAGCCATGCGGCTTTTGAAGCGGCGTTTAGTAGAAGGTATCATTTTATACCCTTCATCGGGGATTGGCGGCATCATTTCCGAGTGCACTCACAAGGGGCTCCCTTATGCTACCTTGGGAGTTGGTTTTGCCGGACAGGAACACAATTTCGTCGAAGTGGATATGACCGAAAGTTCCTATCTCGCCACAAAATACTTTCTCGATGCGGGTCATCGTTATGTAGCGTTAATTACCCGTCCGCGTGGGTTCTTTAACTATCCGGAGAACGATTCTTATCTCCGGGGATACGAGATGGCGCTTTCTGAACTGGGAAAAGAGGTGTCTTCGGAGTTAGTGCGGGAAGGCGATTTTACCTTTGATAGTGGATATCGTGAGTTCCGGTATGTCAAACAAAAGTATCGTGAGGTAACGGCTTTTCTCTGTGCCAGTGACCCCATGGCGTACGGAGCCTTGCGGGCGATGGCCGATTTGAAACTGCAATGGATCAAAGATGCAGAAATTATTGCCGGTGATGGATTACCTTTCACACAGAAAATCTTTCCTTTCCTCTCTTCCATTGCCAACCCTTCCTATGAACAGGGAAGACAAGCAGGAAAAATGATTATGGCACTCTTAGAAGGAAAGAGAGAAATGCCCGGAGTTACCTTGAAAGCAGAATTCGTCCTTCGGAAAGGATACCCTGCACGGCTTTCTTTCTGAGAATCCATGGCCTCATCTTTGAATGGGCAAGCAACACCGAAAGAGGAAAAAGAGTTCTTTCTCTGCACGAAAGGCAAGACCCCCGTCTCCAAAAGATTCTCAAGAAGCCTATTTTGAAAAATTCCCTCTTTTTTAGCGCTTTTTTCTCACCGCAAGAAACCTCAAAAAGGGGGCTTTTGGTAATCTGCAATTGTCACCGCGAAGGATTTTGACTTTTTCAAAGCCGTGGTCATCATGGAACCGAAAAGAGCATACTTTCCCTCTTCACCCTGAGAAAGCGGACGAGAGAAAAAGGCCGGTTTTCCGCTCGAAAGAGAAACTGGGAGAACCCAAAGAAAGACCTTTCCGATGTCTCACGGGAAGGCATACCCCTCCTTGTCGAGTTCGGTACATCCTTATATAATACCGAGGAAGTCCATGCGTTGGGAGATTCTCTGTGGAGATGGATGATGTGGTTATGGAAGAAACGCCGGGGACGAATGCGGGAGAAGGAAGTGGAGTAGAGGTTGCCTTTCGCTCGGTGACGAAACGTTTCCCCCCCCACATTATTGCCAATGATCGAGTATCTTTTGAGATAGAGAGAGGAACGGTGCACGCTCTCTTGGGGGAAAATGGTGCCGGGAAGAGCACCCTCATGAATATTCTCTACGGGCTTCTACAGCCAGACGAGGGAGAAATTCTCGTGCGAGGAAGGTCGGTAACCATTCCTTCTCCCCAAAAGGCCATTGCTCTTGGCATTGGCATGGTTCACCAGCATTTTAAATTGATTCCTACCCATACGGTGGCCGAGAATATCATTTTAGGGTTACCTTCGGTCCCCTTTTTCTTTCCCGCCAAGAGGGAAATTCGGCACATCGTTGAGCTTTCTGAACGATACGGTCTGCGAGTAGACCCCCGGGCGAGGGTGTGGCAGCTCTCGGCAGGAGAAAAACAGAAAATGGAAATCCTTAAGGCTCTCTATCGTAGGGCCAATATTCTCATTTTGGATGAGCCTACCTCGGTGCTCACTCCTCAGGAGGTCGAAGAGTTATTCACTACCCTACGTGCTATGAAAGGAGAAGGAAAAACCTGCATTTTCATCACCCACAAGTTGAACGAGGTGATGGCGGTCGCCGATCGAGTCACAGTGATGCGCTATGGAAAGGTCAAGGCTACCTTGCGTCCCTCGGAGACTTCATCGCAAGAATTGGCTCAGATGATGGTGGGGAAAAAAGTGATCGCCGTGGTGCCGCGACGATATACCTCCCGGGAGATGGTGCTCCGACTGGAAAATGTTTGGGTCATGGGAGATCGAGATTTTCCGGCGCTTCTCGATGTTTCACTCACGGTTTCGCAAGGGGAAATTGTCGGTGTGGCCGGGGTAGCAGGAAACGGACAGAGGGAGCTCGCTGAGATCGTCACCGGTTTGCGCAAGGTGAAACAGGGGCGCCTTTTCTTAGGAGAAAAAGAAATCACCCACCTTACTCCCCGAGAAATTGCCAGCCTTGGTGTAGCGTATATTCCCGAGGAACGGCATCTCGGGTTAGTGGGAAGTATGAGTGTAGCAGAAAATTTGATCTTTCGTACCTACGATCGCCCTCCTTTTTCCCAAGGGTTTTTGGTCGATTGGGGAAAAGTAGAAGCCCATACTGAGCGATTAATCTCTGACTATCACATTTATCCCCCTTTCCCGGCCCTTCCGGTGAAGTTACTCTCGGGGGGAAATCGCCAAAGAGTACTCTTAGCGCGAGAGCTGGAACGGAACCCTCGATTAGTCATTGCTTCTAACCCTACCGCGGGGTTGGATGTGGCAGGAGTGGAAGCCATCCATGAACTTCTCTTGAAAGCGCAAGAGAAGGGGGCAGGAATTTTACTCATTTCCGGAGATTTAGATGAACTCTTGAAACTGGCTAACCGCATCGTGGTTCTCTTCCGGGGGGGAATTATCGGTGAACGAGAACGGGAACAATGGACAGAAGACGACCGCCGTGACATCGGACTCATGATGGGGGGTGTCAAACGATAGAAACGGCAAAGAGGAGATTATTTGATTTTCTTCGTCTCGAGCTCTCTTCCCAATCTCATCCCTTTTCGAGCTTCCTCTTTTCCTGTTTTTCGGTAGCACTTGCCCTCCTCTGTGCGAGTGTAATCTTTTTGCTCTACCGCATTTCTCCCTTGGTCGCCTACACCGTCTTTTTTCGGGGAGCCTTCGGGAGTTGGTACGCCATTTCCGAAACCCTGAAACGGACTATTCCCCTTCTTCTCGTAGGTTCGGGTTTAGCTTTGGCTTTTCGGGCACAGGTTCTCAATATTGGAGCAGAGGGGCAAATTCTTTTCGGGGCGGTAGCCGCGACTTGGGTGGCGCTCTTTCTCTCTCCTCCAGCCGGAGTGACTCTTCTTGTCATGTTCCTCTTAGGATTTCTCGCGGGAGCCGGATGGGCTTTGATTCCGGCTTTTTTAAAGACCCGTTTTGCGGTGAATGAAGTACTGTCGAGCCTCATGCTCAATTATGTGGCTTTCAATGTGGTACTCTACCTCATCGCCGGTCCTTGGAAAGGAAAGAGCGTGCGGGGTTTTACCTATACCGATACCTTTCCCGAATCGGCATGGCTTGGAACTTTGGGAATGACCAAGGTTCCTTATTTTACCTTGTTCTCCGGCATCGTCGTGGCGATATTGGGGTATTACTTTTTGAAGAAAACCGCGTGGGGTTTTGAATTGCGCATTGTGGGGAATAGTCCCGATACGGCGAGACTCCTCGGGATTTCCGAAGAGAGGGTTATTTTTCTCACCATGATGCTCTCTGGAGGATTGGCGGGATTCGCCGGAGTGGGAGAAGTAGCGGGCATTCATCATCTTCTGCGCCATCCTTCCCATATCTCCTTAGGATATGGGTATACGGCAATTATCGTGGCCTGGTTAGCCCGGGCTAATCCCTTGGCCACCCTGCTTACCGCCTTTCTCTTGGGAGCGCTCATTTCGGGGGGTGATGCCCTTCGCGTGTCTTTGGGCATCCCTTTTCAAGTGGTCTCCGTGTTCAATGGTCTCATCTTGTTTTTTCTCATTGCCACCGAACGATTCGGTCATTATCGGGTTTCCGTGAGGAGAAAGGTGAAAGGTTGAAATGATGGGGGAAATCATTTTGAGCACCATGAATCGATCTCTCGTTTACGCCGCACCTCTCCTTCTTGCTACCTTGGGGGAAATCTACGCCGAACGAGCAGGTGTTCTCAACTTGGGGGTTGAAGGAATGATGATGGTGGGTGCTCTGAGTGGTTTTATCGCCGCTTATAGCACGGCCAATCCTTGGTTCGGGGTTCTCGTGGGTGGGGTGGTGGGAGGTCTTTTCTCTCTCATCCATGCCTTTGCCAGTGTGACCCTGCGGGCCAATCAAACCGTATCGGGATTAGCCCTCACCCTTCTTGGGACTGGTCTTGCCGGAACCTTGGGAAGGGGATGGGAAGGCAAAATGTTAGCCGTGCCGATTCGCTCTCTTCCCGAAGAAGTTTTTCGCTCTTGTCCTGGGGTAGTAAGAATGCTCTTTAAGGATACCAACGTTTTGGCTCTCTTGGGCGTGGTATTCGCCGTTACGCTTTGGTTTTTTCTCTTTAAAACTCGCCCCGGTTTGTGGTTGCGTTCTTGTGGTGAGAACCCTGCGGCCAGTGATGCCTTGGGGGTTAACGTATGGGCGGTACGCTATGGGGCAATATTTTTTGGAGGAATTATGGCGGGTTTGGGCGGTGCCTACATTGCCATTGCCTATCGTCCTTCCTGGTCTTCGGGAATGACCCAAGGGATGGGGTGGCTGGCGGTTGCCTTGACTATTTTCTCCTTTTGGAATCCGCTCTACGCTTTGGTTGGGGCGTATCTCTTTGGAGCATTGTTCCACCTTGCTTTTCGTTTGCAAGTGTGGATTGCACCTGAAATATTGAATTCTTTGCCGTATCTTTTCCCGGTCATTGCTTTGGTTTTCGTCTCGCGTTTTGCCTTTCGCAAGAAGATTGGTGTTCCAGCAGGCTTAGGAAAACCCTATGAACGAGGAACTTCAGAGTAAAATGGTAGAGTAAAATGGTAGAGAAAATGGAAAAGAGAGGTGGATAAAGTGGAGGGAAGCATGGAACAGTTAGCGGTTACCACGATTCGGATGTTGGCCTTAGATACGGTGCAAAAGGCAAAATCTGGACACCCCGGTTTACCCTTGGGTGCCGCACCGATTGGATATGTTCTCTTCCGAAACGTTCTCAAGCATAATCCCAAAAATCCACAGTGGTTCAATCGGGACCGTTTCATTCTCTCGGCAGGTCATGGATCAGCGCTCCTCTATGCGCTCCTCTATTTGAGTGGATATGAAGGGATCAGTTTGGAGGAGCTCAAGAATTTCCGACAGTGGGGGAGTCATACCCCTGGTCACCCTGAGCGCTGTATTACCTGTGGGATCGAGACCACTACCGGTCCCCTCGGACAGGGTTTTGCCACCGGTGTGGGGATGGCCATGGCCGAAGCTCATCTTGCAGCTCGTTTCAATCGTCCCGGTTTTCCGATTATCGACCACTATACCTATGCTCTGGTGAGCGATGGAGACTTGATGGAGGGCGTGGCGCAAGAGGCTGCTTCCTTAGCCGGACACCTGCGCCTGGGGAAGTTGATTTATCTCTTTGATAATAATCGGATCAGTCTTTCGGGCGAGACGGCATTGTGTTTCACCGAGAATATCCGGGGACATTTTGTATCTTACGGGTGGCAAGTGCTCGAGGTAGAAGATGGGAATGATCCTCTGGCCATCGCGCAGGCGGTAAGAGAGGCGCAAAAAGACCGAGAACGTCCTTCACTCATTATGGTGACGAGTCATATTGGATATGGAAGTCCCAAGCAAGACACCTTTGAAGTGCACGGCTCTCCCCTCAAGCCGGAGGAAGTGGTAGAGACCAAAAAATTCTTTGGTTGGCCTCTCGATCAAGATTTTTACGTTCCTGAGGAAGTGTTGCACCATATGCGGGCCGTCATTGGGGAAGGGGAAAGACAAGAGAAAGAGTGGCAAACCCTTTTTGAAGCCTATGCTCGGGAATATCCCGATTTGGCGGAAGAACTGCGAATGCTCATGGAAGGGAGACTCCCCGAGGGGTGGGATAAGAAATTGCCCACTTTCGAGGTAACCGCGGGTGGTATAGCCACTCGGTCTGCGGGAGGTAAGGTGCTCAACGCCCTGGCTGAGGTCATCCCCAATCTCATCGGTGGTTCGGCAGATCTCGACCCTTCTACGAGTACGGTACTCAAGGGGAGGGGAAGTTTTCAGGCACCGGGGGTATGTCGACCTGGTACGCAGGGATTGATTGACGGTCCTTTGGGGTACGAAGGTCGCAACATTGCTTTTGGGGTGCGGGAACACGCTATGGGAGCGATTCTCAATGGTATGGCCGTTCATGGTGGACTCATCCCCTTTGGAGCTACCTTCTTCGTCTTTTCCGATTACATGAGGCCGGCGGTACGGGTTGCCGCGCTTTCCCATTGTAAGGTGATTTATGTGTGGACCCACGATTCGGTAGGAGTGGGGGAAGATGGGCCGACGCATCAGCCGGTGGAGCATCTCATGAGTCTTCGGGTGATTCCTAACCTTGTGTCTCTCCGCCCGGCCGATGCCAATGAAACCCGAGAGGCATGGAAAGTAGCTATTGAAAGAAAAAATGGTCCGGTGGCACTGGTTCTCACTCGACAGAATGTTCCCATTTTGGATCAAGAGAAGTACGGGAAGGCCGAGGGGGTGCGGAGAGGAGCATATATTCTCGCCGAAGCTCCCCACGGGAAACCGGAGATTGTTTTCCTTGCTTCAGGTTCGGAGGTCCATATCGCCTTGGAAGCCTATGAAAAGCTCATTCAAGAGGGAGTGGAAGTGCGCGTGGTGAGCATGCCCTCTTTTGAGCTCTTCGAGGCTCAACCAGAGTCCTATCGCCGTGAGGTTTTGCCTCCTGAAGTGAAGAAGCGGATTGCCATCGAGGCAGGAGCTACGCTGGGATGGTATAAATACGTCGGTTTTGAGGGTAAGGTCATCGGTATCGATCGTTTCGGTGCTTCGGCGCCGGGGAAAGTGGTTTTAGAGAAGCTCGGGATAAGCGTGCTCCATCTTTTAGAAGAGGCTCGGGCTATGCTTGCCCGTTGAGGGGCACTCCGGGTGCCCCTTCCCGGGAGGGATGAAGAATGGAAGAGAAGGTTATCCTCTGCTTTGGTGATTCGCTCACTTGGGGATTCGATCCCCGGACTTATGATCGGTATCCACGTGGGAAACGATGGACCTATCTCTTGGAGCAGGAATTGGGAAGGGGTTATCAGGTGATCGAAGAGGGTTTGAACGGGAGGACTTCCGGTTTTGATGACCCCATTGAGGGGGATAAAAACGGTCGCCGCCATCTCCCCATGCTCCTTGATACCCATCGCCCGATTGACTTAGTGGTGATCATGCTGGGAACCAATGATCTCAAGAGGCGTTTCGGATTGACTGCGGCAGAGATTGCCCAAAGCGTGGGAGTTTTAGTGGATATAGTAAAGAAGAGTAGAGTGAGTCATGGGGAAAGTGCTCCGCAAGTTTTGCTCGTTGCTCCTCCACCCCTTGCTCCCCTTACCGAGTTATCGGAAGTGTGGGGTTTTAGAGAAGGGGTAGAAAAATCGAGACAGCTTGCCGAATACTATGCAGTTACCGCCCGCTTCTATGGATGTCATTTTCTTGATGCCGGAAAGGTAGTGACCACAAGCTCCATTGACGGGGTACACTGGGAAGAGGAAGAGAATGCCAAATTTGCCTATGCCTTAGCGCAAGAGATCCTCAGGATTTTGCGCTGAAGCGTTCGATTTCTTGGTGGGTAATTTCGCAAAAACGAGTGGCATTGGCAGGATTACCGCCTAAGGTGTGGTTATCTTTCATGATTATTTCTACCACGCATCCGCGGGTTACTTCCAAATCGTAACGGATGACTTGGCGGAGAAATTCTTCGTCGAGATGGGGGAGGGCGAGATAAGCAGGATGAGGCTTGAGGGAGAGAATGTATTTATCCTCTAAGTGTTGGGCTATTTTCTCTCGGTCTGCCCAAGGGGAGACAGAGATACGTCGGAGACGGGGAAAGTTTTTTACCACCTCCCAGCGTTTATCAAGGGGCTCACAGCATCCGTAACAGTTGAGACCGAAGCGTTCTAAGAGAGGATACTGATAGGGGAACACGAATTCGGCAAAGGCTTGCGGAGAGAGCCCGATGGTTTCTTGGCTTTCCGCAAATCCCCACATGTCTTGGGTGCGAACGTGAACGCCGTCAAAGTCGGGAGCGGGGAGTTCGTCAGTGTATCCAGATCCTCCTGAGCCTACGTAGGTATTGTCGTTATTGAGAGTGAGAAAACCGTTTTGTTCGAGAAAGTCGAGTTTCTCGAGATGTCCATCACGGAGGAAAGCCATGAGGCGATGGAGCTCTTGAGGGTGATCGTAAACATCGTACATGATTTGCTCTAATCCCCGAAGATTCACCAGTGTCCAGGTCATCCCCAGAGACCAAAAGAACTGGCCCTTCACCCGTACGGTCAAGAGATCGGTAAAAATCTCTTGGGCGATTTCGAGGAGGTGGTGAGTTTTCTCAACCTCAACCATGATTTGGGGGAAATGGAGTTTATCAAGATCGCGATAATCCTTGAGCGGCGCTTCCCAGCGGTAGGACTATCCCTTTTTACCACCAATTTTCCTCTCCCTCATGCCCCAATCGCTTTCTCGATAGAGGTATGGAAGATCGAAGTACGGCTCGATCACCTTATCGTCATGCATGGATTCTCCCCAGAAGATTTCTTTGCGAAGTTTCATTTCCCATTCTCGGGCCAAAAGTCCTTGACAACGCAGGGTTTCAGGGGGAATAATTTCATTCCATCCCTTTTCCGGGTCACAGAAAACGATTGGCCGAATGGGGCGAAGGGCATTGACTGCATACCACAGCTTTCGTTTTTCTTCTTGCTCTTTCCAGGATGCTATTTCTCTCAGTCGTTCTGCCAGGGTACGCAAAATGGTAACCTCGTGAGGGGAAATTTGAAGAGGATACTGGAGAAGCTTTTCTCCCTCCATCACCGCACGAGCTTGGTCACTCAGGTGAGTCATGTCTTTTCCTCCTCCTTTCCCTCACAAAGAGTATACCAGAAGGAGAGCCAAGAAAGCGAGAAAGGGTGGGTACCCACCCTTTCTCGCTTAGGAGGAATTCGGTAGGGAAATTCCTCGATTTTATTTTTGGAAACGGAGAAGCGCCGAGAAAGTTTTGAACTCTCTTTGTTCCTGATAGGCAAGGACTTGTTCATTCCCCTCTTCTCCTTCAGGAGTACCTTCCGGTCTCCAAAAAGGATCGGCGAGCATGGTTTGCCGGGCAGTTTCCCACAACTCTGGTGCAACTTCAAGGTACTTCACTTCATAACTGAATTGGGAAGGAGTGAGAGTGTAGATGGTGTATCCCATGGGATAAGTGAGGGTGGAAATGTGTTCGATGTACCAGATACCATTCTTTTCTTTCGGTACGGTGCTCACATGGCGGTGACCACACAAGTACAGAGAGACCTGAGGATATTTCTCGAGGAGGGCAATCACCTCTTCGGCATTTTCCAAATAGAAGTTTTTCCATGCTTCTTTTTGTTCCTTCTCATGGAAGGGAACTAAGAGATGATGTCCCATAACGATGGTGAGTTTATCCTGATTGAGGTAGAGATCTTGGTCTAACCAGCGGAGTTGGGCAGGGGAAACTCTACCACCCCAGGTGCCAACTTTGGTAGTATCTAAAACCACCAAATGCAAACCGGACACGGGGTCAGTGCTGTAATATCCCCGGGATCCTTGGAAGCCGAACCCTTGCAAAGCCCAAGTTACCGTGTGTTTGGATCCTCCGACTAAGGAAGCAAGAGACGGTTCCTTATCTTTTCCAGGGATGGGGCTCACTTCATGGTTGCCCAGGGCACAGTATACCGGCACGCGGATTTCTTGGAGCATCTCGGCGAGCTTATCGATGTTCCACGGCTCGACGTCTTTGGTAAGGTCTCCAGCGATGAGGACGAAATCAAGGCCAGGAATGGCATTAACCTCCTCGATGGCTTTTTGGAAGAGAATAACTGAGGAATCCTCCATTTTCACGTTGTCTTGAGTGTTTTGGGCAGGCATACTCACGTGCGGGTCGGTGAGAACCGCAAACCTTATTTCTTTAAAAGCCCAGACGCTACCGCTCAGGAACAGGACCACAGTGACGAGCATGATTACCCAGGTATACATCCTTCCTATACTCGCGTTCATCTCTACTAACCTCCTTGAGAGAAAAGTTATTCTCATCCTAAACGGAAAAGATGAAGGGAGTGTGAAGAGAGTCTTAAAGAAAGTAAATCTTTAGCAGGTGGACATGTTCCCTCCTTCGTCTATAATATCCGCAGTACGCAAGAAGAGGTAAGGCGGGATGAATCGAAGGGAAAGGTTGCATGCCTCTTGGGAACGGCTCATCACTCGATGGTGGTTCTATTTGCTCATCGTTCTTCTCCAAATAATTCCGCCCTACGCATAGCGAGGAATCACCTCTTCTCAAGAGGTGACTGATTTAGTACAGGCTATCCTCGCCCAACCACTCATTTTTTCTTGGGTTTGGGGATATCCTCTCTTCAAAATCATTCCCTTGTGCTTTTTGTTTCCGTTCTCCTCCGAGGAAAAGTGATGGGACGATTTTTCGCTCTCTTTGTGGCTTTCCATTATTTCCTTTTGGCGGGAAGACAGAATGTAGCCTTTACCTCTCGCTATGGTTGGGGAGCGATCCTCAAAAACGTCATCGCCATTAGTTTGGTGGGTTTTACCTGGCTTGAGGAAGCGGTGGTGGGTAAGAACCAATTGGTGCTTGAAAAGATGGCCTGGAGAAAAAGTCGCCTCTTTCTACCTGCTCTCTTTGCCTTTTGGTTTCCCATTGATATAGGGTCTTTCCGACCGAATTTTCACCTTGGTGGGTTTTTCGGTAACTTTGCCGGTTTCACCTTCTGTGTGATGACTCCTCTCTACCTTTTGGTTCTCCTCCTCTCTTACCCCTGGGTCAATGTGGTGACTATGAGGGTGGTCAGTCTCGTAGGATTGATTATCGGCTCTTATAATCTCTTTTTGAACTTCTTTCTTGACTTGGAACGCTTGTGGTGGAAAGGGATTGTGCATCTTCCTCTTTTCTTTTTCTCTCTCTATGCTTTTCTCCTTTCCCTCAAGGTCGTTGAGAAACGATAACGTTTCCTCTACAATGTGATTATAATTTTACTTTTATATGGGGGTGATTCGGTGAAAAGGAGCGTTTTCATTTTCGGTGTAGTGTTTTGGGTGCTTTTTGTCCTTAGCGGAGTGGTTTTCGCTCAAGGATTAAAGCTCAAGGCGGGATTCATTTACGTAGGTCCAATTGGAGATTTAGGATGGAGTCATGCCCATGAAAAGGCACGGCAAATTTTAGAAGAAACCTATCCTTGGCTTGACACCCTCTACGTGGAAGCAGTGCCCGAAGGAGAAGTAGAAGGGGTCATTGATCGGCTTATCAATCAGGAAAAAGTGGATATCGTGGTGACCACAAGCTTCGGATTCATGGATGGGACCTTCAATGCGGCACAAAAATACCCCGACAAGATTTTCTTCCACTGTTCCGGTTTTAAGCGTGCTCCTAATATGGCTACCTTTATGGCCGATTTCCATCAGATTTACTATTTGAATGGTCTTATGGCTGGAGCACTGACCAAATCGGGTAAAATCGGTTACGTGGGTACCTTCCCCATTCCCGAGCTCAAACGGCACATTAACGCTTTTACCTTAGGAGTGCGTCGTGTCAATCCCCGGGCGGAAGTTCATGTGCGGTGGCTGCAAACAGCATGGTATGACCCTCAGGGGGCCAAGGAAGCCTCAGAGGCTCTCATTTCCGAGGGTATCGATGTTCTTGCCTTTACCGAGGACTCGGCAACCGTTGTTCAGGTAGCAGGCGAAAAGGGCTTGCCCAGTTTCGGTCACTATTCTCCCATGCTCTCTTTTGCTCCCCAGACCTTAGTCTCGGGACAATTGGTGCACTGGGAAGCGATTTACCTCGATTTCTTTGCCAAGGTGTATGCCGGATTATACAATAACACCAATTTGGAGAAGGTTGATTACTGGTGGCTCCTTGGAGATGGAGCGGTAGAGTTGGGGGCCGATTTTGGGGTACCGATCAATCCAGCCTTTGAAGAGGCGCTGAAAGGGTACGTGGTCGATGACCCGGTGTACGGAAAAATCAGTGTGTATGATTTGGTGTTGACCGTAGAAAAGGCTATGGCCGACCCAGAATATGCTTTTAGCCCCTTTGCTGGACCGATTAAGGATCGTAAGGGAGTCGTTCGTGTCCCGCAGGGAGTTCGCCTACCCCTTCAAGACCTCATCACCATGGAGTGGGCGGTGGAAGGAGTGAGTGGACCCTGGCCTGGTGAACCAGAATGATGTTTATCCTTTCCGGAGAGGGTGTTTGAGAACCCTCTCCGGAAAGCTGAGGAAGGTGAAGATATGTTTGAAGAATATTGGCGTGCTTTACAGGAAGTATTTCGCGAAGACCCGAAGATGCTCACTCATACCGAAAGGGTACTCAATCATGCCGAAACAATTGCCGAGAGCATGGGTCTCACTGGAAACCTACGGAGGATTGTTCAGCTTGCGGCCCTTCTTCATGATGTAGGGATTGTCGAGGCCTTCAAAAAGCACGGGTCGCGAGAGGGTCGTTATCAGCACATCGAAGGTCCACCGATTGCGCGAAGAATCATGGAAGAGCAGAGAGAAGACCAAGAGGTGATCGAGCGAGTCGTTTTTCTCGTAGGGCATCACCATGATTTTTCCTCAGTTGATGGTCTTGATTTTCAAATTTTGATCGAGGCTGATATGCTGGTAAATTTGGCCGAGGAGAACATGCCCCACGATACCTTAGCCTCATTTATTGAGTCTTTTTTCCAAACTCCCAAGGGAAGAGAACTGGCTCGCCATATCTATTTGCCAGCTTGATGAGGGGGAGTCGATTCTCAGGGTAACTCACGTTCCGATCTCTGAGCGCTTCGAGAATTTTTCCGTTCGATTATGTAGGAGTACCGTACCAAGGGAAAATAGGGGAAGTACTGGGATAGAGGGCAGGGGTAAAAATATGGCACGTTTTTTTATCCGAGAAGGATTAAAAAAGTAGGGAATGGGATGCCTATGAAACGGTGGCGATTGGAAATCATCGTGTTGATCTGCGTTTTCCTCGTGAGTGGTTGTGGTGTCCGTTGGCAGATCAAAGATACTTGGTTCATCGTGTATGAGGTTTCTTCCCAAGGGGCGGTTTTGCCCTTGGCAGGGGCGTTAGTCTCGGTAGCCGGTGAGAATTATACCGGGACGAGGTATACCGATAGTGAAGGGAAAGCATTTTTCCAAATTCCTCCGGGAACCTACTCGGTTCAGGTGGGGAAAAGTGGCTATAACACGGTAACCGATACGATCACCATCTTCACCCTGGAACTCACCTCGGGGAGGTATGTCTATGAACTCGTTCCCCAAGGGAATTAGACTGGTGTCTCTGGGTATTGCCTTTATTTTCCCTTTACTGGGTGGGTGTTTCTTTGGGAACATGCCTCATTTGCCAGTGGCTTCTCCCACCGTAAATTTAGTGGGCAAGGTCATTGATGCCGTGACCGGAGAAGGTGTCTCCGGAGCACAGATCGTGGTGCAGGACTACCCTCTCAAGGCGGATCTTTCGGCTTCGGATGGGTCCTTTTTCATTGCCAAAGTCCCGGTGGGGCGACAAGTTCTGCTCGTAACCTCAGCGGGATATGCTTCCCAGAGTGAAGTTGTCAATATTCCTCCACAAGGTACCTTTGAGATAACGATCGAGCTTTCACCTTTTTTAGGGAAACTGGTGGGTTTCGTATGGGATGAAGAGGAAAATCCCGTCTCCGGAGCGACGGTAACGGTGGATGGAAAGTATACCACGATCACCCAAGCAAGTGGAGAATTTTCTTTAGCCAATCTGCCGGTAGGGACCTCTATTCTTACGGTGGAGAAGACCGGTTTCGTTCCTCATTCTGAGGACGTAGATATAGAAGCTTCTTCGATTACCGTGGTCAAAGTGGTTTTGCAAAAGCCAGCACCGTAAGTGTTACAATAAGAAGAGAAAAAACGGGGAGGATGATGAGGGTGGTAGAAGGTTTTGACCTCAATCGCTATGTGGGTGTGTTCTTGGAAGAGGTTGAAGAACACATTGAGAATTTAGAAGAAAATTTAGTTCAATTAGAAAGAGATCCCGATAATAAAGATTTGGTACAATCCATTTTTCGCTCTTTTCATACCATTAAGGGTTCTTCGAGTTCCATGGGATTCCGGAAGATGATGGAATTATCCCACCTCATGGAGAATCTCCTTGACGGGGTCCGAAGTGGGAGTATTGTGGTTACCCCCTCTTTGGTAGACACCTTGCTTCGAGGGGTGGACCTTTTGAAGAACATGAAAGACGTGATCGCCTTAGAGGGGAAAGAGCCGGAAATTGATACCCAGAGTATCATGGAAAATTTGAAGCTTTTCTTGCAACGTACCGAAAGCGCTCCTTCTCCTCAGTCCTCGCAGGAGATGCCGAGCGAGGAGCAATCGCAAGAGGTAAAAGCGTCCGTATTCTATGGTACGTATTTAGTCACCGTCTATTTAACCTTAGAATGTTCCATGAAAGGCGTGCGTTCTTACCTTGTGATTAATCGTTTGCAAGAAAACGGTGTGGAAGTCATTGCCACGATCCCTCCCCTTTCTGATTTAGAGAGTGAGCGTTTTGGACAGAGCTTTGAAGTTATCGTCCGAACCTCGTTGGGTGAGGAAGAGCTCAAAAAGATGGTGGAATCTGTTGCCGAAGTGGAACGGGCAGAGATTAGAATCCAGGAGAAAGAAGTCGAAGAGGAGAAGGAGGAGAAGGGAGAAGAACGTGAGAGTACCATTTCGTCAGTATCGGAAACTCAAGAGGCGAAGAAAACTGCAAAGGGCTTGAAAAAGACTGTTCGTGTCGATGTAGAGCGATTGGATGCTCTTCTCAATCTGGTAGGGGAATTAGTCATCGATCGGGCGCGGTTGGGAGATATCATTCAACGGTTGCGTGACTGTAAGGAACTCTCTTACTTTCGCGATCTCCTCACCGACACCAATACCCACATTGGACGGATCATTAACGAGCTGCAGATGGAAATCATGAAAGCCCGTATGCTCCCCTTAGCAGAAGTATTCAATCGCTTTCCCCGCATGGTCCGAGATATCGCCCGGAATTCCGGTAAAGAAGTCGATTTCGTCATTCAGGGTGAAGAAACCGAGTTAGACCGTTCGCTCTTAGAAGAAATTACCGACCCCTTGATTCACCTGTTGCGAAATGCCGTAGATCATGGCATTGAAAGTAGAGAAGAGCGTATTGCTCAGGGAAAATCTCCCCGGGGTCGAGTGCTGTTGCGGGCTTATCAGGAGGAAAACTCGGTGGTCATCATGGTTCAGGACGATGGGCGGGGTCTCGATATCGAGAAAATAAAAAACAAAGCCTTGCGTTTGGGTCTCATCTCGCAAGAGGAATTGGAGAAGATGACCGAACGGGAAATCATGGAGTTCATTTTCTACCCCGGCTTTTCCACCAATGAAGCGGTAACGGATGTATCGGGCCGGGGGGTAGGCATGGATGTAGTCAGGAGAAATATGGAGCGGGTTAACGGACAAGTGCGGATCGAGAGCGAGCGTGGTAAGGGAACCACCTTTTATCTCCGACTCCCCTTGACTCTGGCCATTATTCGGGCACTGCTTGTCAAGGTGAACGAAGGGATTTATTCTATACCTCTTGCCGATGTAGTTGAGATTGAAAAGGTGAAGAGCGAGAATACTTATTGGGTGAATAAAACCCTTACCGCTCTTTTCCGAGGCAAGGTATTAACGCTCTTGCGGTTACAGGATTTACTGCAATCGAAAAAGGCGGAATACTTTGAAGGGGAAACCGTCCCGGAAACTCTCTATACCGTGGTGGTCAATGCCGCCCGAACTATGGCAGGATTGGTGGTGGATGAAATTATTGGTGAGCAAGAGATCGTAATTAAGTCTTTGGGTTCTTACATCGGTGATGTGCGTGGCTTGAGTGGAGCAACCATTTTAGGCGATGGGCGAGTGTCGTTGATCGTTGATGTACCGAGTTTACTCTGGAAAAATTTTCAAATGGGGGGTTAATGGATCATGCCGGGCCGAATTATGATCGTTGACGATGCTGCTTTTATGCGCATGATGCTCAAAGATATTTTGGTCAAAAATGGGTATGAAGTAGTTGCCGAAGCATCCAATGGAAAAGAGGCGGTATTAAAGTACGAGGAAACCAAACCGGATCTCGTTACCATGGATATTACCATGCCGGAAATGGATGGAATTTCGGCGGTGAAAGAGATTCGCAAGAAAGACCCCCAAGCGCGCATTGTTATGTGTAGCGCTATGGGTCAACAGGCGATGGTCGTAGATGCCATTCAAGCAGGAGCACGCGACTTCATCGTTAAGCCTTTTAAGCCAGATCGGGTGATTGAAGCGGTAAAAAAGGTCTTAGGTAATTGACAAGGGTGTGATGAAGGTTTTTGAAGACCTTACCCCCTTTTTGAAAGTATTACGCCGTCGCTGGCAATTACCCTGCTTGGCTCTTTGGCGGAAGGGCGAAAAAAGATTCTGCTATAGTGGTTTTTCTCCTTTGAAAAAAGAGCTCGAGGGGCATCTCGAGAGCAATTCCCTCTTGGGGAATAAGATCTCGTATTTCAAAACTCGTCGAGGGAGATCGATGGTCGTGAGTTGGGAAGAACTTGACGACGAGTATTATCTCCTGTGGGGGAGATGGGATGGAGAAAATGAACCTGTGGAGAAACTGAACGTATCTTCTCTCAGTCATGAGGTGAAGTCTTTCTTGAAATGGCAAGCCTTTTCCATTTCCTCTTTTATCGATCAGTTTCCCTTGGGGTTGGTCGTTGCATCATTAGAGAGCGGAAAAATTCTTCACTGGAATCCACCCATGGAATTAATGACTGGGTGGTCGGCGCAGGAAGTGAAAGGGAAAGCTCTGCGGGATTTTTTCGATTTTTCTCCCCAAGAGGTGGAAGAAATTCGGCAAAACCTCCTTTTCGGCGAAACGCTCTTTTTGCGGAACTTTCGCATCATCAATCGGTTCTCGGAAGAGCGGTTGCTCAATTTTCATTTCTTCCCATGGCGCCAAGAGAAGATCATTCGCACCGTAGCCATCGTCCAAGATGTGACCGAAAAGGCGCGCTGGGGGGAAAGTGTACGACAGATGGAGAAGCTTTCCAGTATCGGTCGATTTATCTCGAGTGTTGCTCACGAGATTAATAACCCCCTGGCAGTTATTTACGGGTATACCCAGATGCTCCTTCCCCGCTTGGCAAAGAGTAACTCCTGTGAGACCTGCAAAGTGGTAGAGAAGGGTTTGGAAAAGATTGAAAAAGAAGCAGAACACTGTGGAAAAATTATCCAGTACATGGTGGACTTTTCTCGTCCTATGGTATTGCAAAAAGAGCGTGTGAATCTTAATACCCTCATTGAGGAGAGTCTTGCCTTGGTGGACTTTTACCTCGATGAGCAGAGGAAAGTAGAACTTTCCCTTGAGGAAAACTTGCCTCTCGTGGTGGTTGATGCCACCCGGATCAAGCAGGTGTTTATCAATTTGGCAAAGAATGCCTTTGAGGCGATGGAAGGAGGAGGAACTCTTTCTATTACCACCCGCTTTCAGTTGTTGACTCCTCGTTTGGGGGAAGAAGGAGGGAGAACGAAAGGGAAGACGCCTTTTGTAGAAATTATTTTTGCCGATACCGGTAAGGGTATACCTCCTGAGAAGCTGAATCGAATTTTTGAACCCTTTTTTTCCACCAAATTTAAAGGGGCAGGGTTAGGCCTTTCTATTTCTTACGGTATTATCCGCGCCCATCGTGGATTTATCGAAGTAGACTCGGTGGAAGGAAAAGGGACCCAGTTCCGTGTCTTTCTTCCGGTGGAGGAGAGCAATGCTTAAACCTCAATTGCGCCTCCATCTTACCCAACGTCAAAGAATGGTACCCAAAATGATCGTTGCCAGCGAACTCATGATGATGAATGTAGCGCAGCTTGAGGAGCGGTTGGAGCGATTGATAGAAGAAAATCCTTTGGTTGAAATCCAGGAAAATACTCGCTGTTATGGTTGTGGAGAAGTTATCGTTGTATATCTGGAACGGTGTCCCCGTTGTGGTCGGTTACTTCATCCTCAAGAGGTACAGGAATTTGCCTGGGAAGAAATGGCCTTTCTCGGAAAGAAGCGGAATTGGAGAGAAATTCTCGAGGAGGAAGTAGAAACCTTTGTCGAACTCACCGAAGAAGAAGAGAAAGTTTTCCGTCTCCTCTTGATGCATCTTGATAACTCGGGTTTTTTGAAGGTGAGCACAAAGCGACTTGCCTTTTCCCTCCAGCTTGAAGAAGACAAACTTCTCGTGGTGATTGAGCGATTACGCCAAGCCGGTTTTACAGGTTTTGCCGCTTCGGATGCCTTGGAATTCTTAATTATCCAGGCCCTACAATTGGGTCTCCTCCAGGGAGACCTTGAAGTATTGCGACGGGAAATCGTGAACCAACCAGAAAAATTTGAGAAAATTCTCGCTCCTCATCGTGACCAACTCTTTTTTTCTCCTGCTCAGCTCTTTGAAAGTACGCTCTTGGGGCAGGAGAGGGGAGAGTTACCAGAAGAAAATTCGGTCGTGCCCGATGCAGAAATCGTAGAGGTCACGAAAAGTGATTTTGAGGTAGTGCTTTACACCCCTTCTTCATTGAATTTGAATCTCAATGAGGAGGTTTTGAGTATCTATTATGCCCAGAGAAAGAAAATGCCGGCCAAGGAACTCTCCTTTTGGCAAGAAAAAATTCAGGAAGCTAAAGAGGTGATTTCTTGCCTATCTTACCGCCATAAGCTCCTTTTACAAGTGTTAGAATACATCGTGATGCGGGAGAGCGATTTTCTCACCCATGGCGTTCGTCACTTTGTTCCTTTGCGGCAAAGAGATATTGCTGAAGCGTTGGGTATTAGTATTAGTGCCGTTTGTCAAATCTTGTGTAATAAGTACCTCCGTTTTCCCGACGGAGTGGTACGAAGTGTCAAATTCTTTTTCGATGCTTCCTATCCGGTCAAAGAAGCCATCCGAAAGATTATCGATACTGAGGATCCTCGACATCCGCTTTCCGATCGAGAGATTGTTGCCGAGCTCCAAAAATACGGTTTTCCCATTGCCCGTCGAACCTGCGCTCTCTATCGTGAAGAGCTCGGTATTTTGCCCTCCCACCTTCGCAGAAAATTTGTGTCACGATAGAGAAAAGAATCTTTTTTCTTCCCCCTTTTGGCAAAATATTTTATCCTCACAAAGAGGAACATTCTTATCTTGAGGAGGTATGGCATGCGCGATATGTTCATACAGGACAGTACTCTCCGGATGCTGGGGCGTGGATTAGATCTTTCCATGGCGAGACAGAAACTCTTGGTCGATAACGTGGCCAACGCTGAAACCCCTGAATACCGGCGCAAGGATATGGAATTCCTTTCCCTGTTACTTCAGGAGTACGAGAAGGAAGAACGGAAGGAACTCTCCTTGCAGAAGACTCATAGTGAACATTTAACGGGAACGCAGGAGAGATGGGGAATGAAGGAGTTCTCTCAGGAGGAGAGTATCGTCGTTCGTCAAGATGGTTCGGGAGTGGATATTGAACGGGAGATGACCATGGTTTTAGAGAACGCCTTGTATTATCAGGCATTAACCAGGATGGCATCGGGAAAATTGAATGGTCTCAGTATCGCCATCAGGGAGGTGAAATAATGAAGATTTTTCGTAATTTTGATATCAGTGCCTCCGGTCTCACCGCAGAACGTCTGCGAATGAATGTCATCGCTTCTAATATCGCCAATGCGGAAACCACTCGTACTCCTTCGGGTGGACCGTATCGGAGGAAAGACGTTGTTTTTGAAACCCTTTTGGATGGGGGCGTGAAAGTGAGCGCGATTGAGGAGGATCAGGACACTCCAACGCGAAAGGTATATGAACCCGGTCATCCGGATGCAGATGAACAAGGATGGGTTGAATACCCCAACGTGGTATTGGTCAACGAGATGGTGGATCTCCTGGCGGCGACACGAGCGTATGAGGCCAATGTGACGGCTCTTAATGCCACGAAGAACATGCTCAATAGCGCTCTCAACATTGGTCGATAGGGGGCTTGAGTCATGGAGATTGGACGCGTTGACGGTTTGGTTTTTTCTTTACCCAAAATTGAAGAGAGTAAAAAGGAAAACTCGGCTCTTCCCAAGGACTTTGGAACCATGCTGAATGAAGCCTTAGAAAAGGTCAACGATCTCCAACTTGAAGCTGATTCAGCCATTCAAGACGTGGTTTTGGGAAAAGAGGAAGACCTTCATCGAGCGCTCATTGCCTTAGAGAGGGCCAATCTGGCGTTAGGGTTGACCGTCCAGGTGCGGAACAAAGTCATCGAAGCTTATCAAGAAATTATGCGCATGCAACTGTGATGTACACATGAAGAGTCCACTTGCCGATTTCACCGGACAGTTGAAGAACGTTTGGGGGGGGATGAATCCAGGGCAACGGATGTTATTCGTTCTCCTCACTACCGTTCTTGTCGCAGGTTTAGCAACCGTATTCCTCTACTCGGGAAGGCCGGATTATGCGCCACTTTTGGTCAGTTCTGATCCGGCAGAAAGCGGACGAGTTGTGGATACCCTCAAAGAATTGAATATTCCTTATCGGTTATCGCAAGGAGGAACTCGGGTGGAGGTACCCCAGGATCGAGTCTATGAAGCACGGATGCAATTAGCGCAGAAGGGTATGCCCACTAAGGGCGTTGGTTTTGAGATTTTAGACCGGAACACTTTTGGGTTAACCAGTTTTTTGCAAAAGGTCAATTATCAACGAGCGCTTCAAGGAGAAATTGAGAAGACCATTATGCAGCTTGAAGGGGTGGAAGGAGCACGGGTACATCTCGTCATCCCCGAAGAGAAACTCTTTACCGAGGAAGAAAAGGAACCAACCGCTTCGGTGGTGGTGAAACTTCGACCGGAAACGAGTTTGCGAGAGATACAAGTTGAAGCTATTGCCAACTTGGTAGCCAATAGCGTGGAAGGTCTCTCTCCGGAGCGGGTCACCATTCTTGACGATCGCGGGAATATTTTGGCGAGTGGCGCGGGGGAAACTTCTACCCTTTTGAGTGTGGCCAATTTGACTGCAACCCAGTTACAGGTGAAGAAAGATGTAGAAGAAACCTTAACCCGTCAAATCCAGTCTATGCTTGAAGGAGTACTGGGGTACCGTCAAGCAGTAGTACGAGTCAGCGCCGATTTGGATTTTGAAAGACGAGAAGGAGAGAAGGAAATCTACGAACCGGTGGTTGGTGCTGAAGGAGTGATGCGAAGCACGCAAGAGGTAGAAGAGAAGTATCAAGGGCAAGCTGCTCAACCGGGAGGAAAACCAGGTGTCGCTTCGAATATTCCTCTGTACGGGGAGGAAGAGCAATCGCAACAGGCGAGTAATTACAACCGGAGAGAGTCTACCACCAATTACGAAGTGAACCGAATTTTGGAACGGTATGCTACTTCTCCGGGACGAATTAAGAAACTATCGGTAGCAGTTTTAGTGGATAGTACCCTTCCGCCGGAGGCGGTAGAGAAGGTGCGGAAGGTGGTGCAAGCAGCAGCTGGTTTGGATCTTGCCCGGGGTGACATGGTCATTGTGGAGAGTTTGCCTTTCAGTCGTACTGCGGAAGAGGAAGAGGCGAAAATTTTGGCCTCCCAGAAATTCATGAACCTTCTCGAACTCCTCATAAGATATGGCATCATAGCCTTTTTCATTCTCCTCTTCTATTCCTTGGGAAGAAAAATTTTAGTCGCTGCAGTGACGCCGGAGGAAGTAGTAGCAGAAGTATATGAGGAGGAAGGAGAAGGTTATGAAGAAGAAACCGAGGCTATTACTCCTTCTATGGTTCGTCCTCCTGAGTTGTCGCCCGAGGAGAGAATGAAGCTCGAGGTACAACGCAAAATGGAGGAGGATATCAAGAAATTGGTAGAACATAATCCTGACGATGCAGCGAAGCTCATACGGAGCTGGTTGAGTGAGGATTGAGACTATGGCCATTGTTCCTCGAAAACAATTAACCGGCAAACAAAAGGTAGCAATTCTTCTCGTGAGCTTGGGTCCGGATCTTTCCGCATCTATTTTGAAGCGACTCAGCGAAGAAGAGATCGAAGACCTCACCATTGAAATTGCTACTTTGGAGAAAGTACCTCCCGAAATCCGAGAGGAAGTGGTGAGTGAATTTTACCATTTGGCAGTGGCACAACAGTATATCTCGCAGGGTGGTATTGAATACGCGCGTCAGCTTTTAGAAAAAGCTTTGGGACCTCATAAGGCGCAGGAAATCATTACCCGTCTCTCGGCCACTCTCGAAGTAACTCCGTTCGAAGCTCTGCGTCGAGCCGATCCTTTGCAGCTTTTGAACTTCATCCAGGGTGAACATCCCCAAACTATCGCCCTGATTCTTTCCTACCTCAAGCCGGAGCAAGCAGCGACCATCATGGGCAATCTTCCCGAAACTGTTCGTGGAGAGGTGGCCATGCGTATTGCGCTCATGGAGCGCGCTTCTCCAGAAATTGTCCGGCATATTGAGTCAGTATTGGAACGCAAAATTTCGAGCTTTTTGGCACAGGATTTTACCCGCATTAGCGGGAGAAAGAAACTCATCGAGATCTTGAATAAGAGCGATCGAGGAACGGAAAAGAGTATTCTGGAGGCCTTAGAAGAGAAAGATCCTGGATTGGCAGAAGAGATTAAGTCGGAAATGTTTGTCTTTGAGGACATCGTTCTTCTCGACGACCGAGCGATACAGCTTGTGTTGCGTCAGGTGGATATGAAGGACCTGGCCTTAGCCCTCAAAGGTTCTTCACAAGAGGTACAGGAGAAAATTTTCCGCAACATGTCCCAGCGAGCTGCCCAAATGCTTAAAGAGGATATGGAGTACATGGGACCGGTACGGGCACGGGTGGTCAACGAGGCACAGCAGAAAGTGGTGAATATTATTCGTCGTTTGGAGGAAACCGGAGAAATCGTGATTGCTCGTGGTGGGGAGGATGAGGTCATTGTCTAAGGTGTATAAACAGGTGTGCCTTACTCCCATTGCAGTACTAGTGGGGAAAGAGGAAAAGGTTAACGATGATCCCCTGGTAGATCAATTTTTGCAAGAGGATTGGAAAGAGAAGCGGGAGGAAATTCTCTCTCAGGCCCATCGCGAAGCTCAGGCACTTCTTGCCCGGGCGCAAGAGGAAGTAGCGCGGATTCAGGAAGAGGCTTGGAAGGATGGATGGGAAAAGGGTTTCGCGGAGGGAAAGAGAGAGGCGACCGAGGAAGCGCGGAGGATTTTGGAAGAAAAGATTGTTCTCTGGGAGAGTTGGTTACAAGAGGTGCACAAAACGCGCCAGGAATTTTTTCATCGTCTCCAGGAGCCGATGGTAGAATTTGCCTTTGCCTTGGCAAGAAAAATCATCGGAAGAGAAGTAGAGGAGCATCCTTTCGTTACCGAGTTAGTAGAGAGGGTGTTGCAGAAGCTGAGTAATCGAGAACGAGTGATCGTCCGCGTGAATCGCAATGACTATGTTCGAGTGAAGGAGATGAAAGAAGAGTTCTTGCGGAAAATTGACGGACTCGGTTACCTGGAAATTCAGGAGGATCCTCGGGTGAAAGAAGGAGGGTGTCTGGTGGGAACGGTCTTTGGAAGTATTGATGCTCAAATTGATACGCAACTCGATAATCTCCGTGAGGAGATTATGAAAATTCTGCGTGAAGAGAGCCATGATTGATTTCCAAAAGTTAGCACAGCGAGTTGAAGAAATTGATTCCTTGAGGCTTAATGGAAAGGTTCTGCAATCGGTAGGAGTAGTCGTTGAGGCGCAAGGACCTGCCTCTCGGGTGGGAGAAGTGTGCGTCATCCGTTCCCGGGGTGGAGAGAGAGAGGTATTGGCAGAAATAGTTGGCTTTCGCGGAGAGCGTACTCTGCTCATGCCTTTGGGAGAGAAGAATGGCATTGAGATGGGGAGTGAGGTCATCGCCTTAGGGAAAAGAGGCAGGATAAGAGTGGGCAGTGGCGTTTTGGGACGCGTGCTCGATGCTTTGGGGAATCCTATTGATGAAAAGGGACCCATAGAGCCTGAAGCGGAGTACGCCTTTGATAATGAACCACCTCCCCCCCTCGAGAGGAAGCGGATTACCGAAGTGCTTCCCTTGGGGATCAAAGCCATCGATGGAATATTGACCTGTGGAAAAGGACAACGAATCGGAATCTTTGCCGGCAGCGGGGTCGGGAAGAGTACCCTCCTCGGGATGATTGCCCGTCATGCCCAGAGTGAAGTGAACGTGATTGCTTTAGTAGGGGAGCGGGGGAGAGAGGTCAAAGAGTTCATTGAGAGAGACTTGCAGGAAGAGGGGATGAAAAGGAGTTGTGTGGTCGTTGCGACCTCGGACAAAGCACCTCTTTTACGTATTAAAGCGGCTTTTTGTGCTACCGCCATTGCCGAATATTTTCGGGATCAGGGGAAGGACGTGCTCTTTATGATGGATTCAGTAACCCGGTTGGCCATGGCCCAACGAGAGTTAGGTTTAGCGGTAGGTGAGCCGCCTACCACTCGAGGATACACGCCGTCGGTTTTTGCCCTGCTCCCTCGGTTAATGGAACGGACCGGAACTTCCGCGCGAGGAACGATTACCGCCTTGTATACCGTGCTGGTCGAGGGTGATGATATGAATGACCCCATCGCCGATACCGCTCGTTCGATCCTTGATGGACATATCGTGCTTTCGCGCAAGTTGTCCTTTGAGGGGCACTATCCGGCCATTGACATCCTGCAGAGCGTAAGCCGTTTGATGCCTGAAATTACCGATGAGCGTCACCGAGAGGTGGCGCAAAAGCTGCGGGAAATTTTAGCAGTGTATCGAGAGGCGGAAGACCTGATTAACATCGGCGCATACGAGCGTAGTTCAAATCCCCGTATCGATTACGCGATATCGATGATTGATCGGGTACGAGCTTTTTTACGTCAGGATATTGGAGAACACTTTTCTTTTCCCGAGACGCTGCATATGCTTTTCAAGCTCTTTGAGGAGGCGTAAAGATGCCCAATTTTCAGTTTAAACTCCAGAAAGTTTTGGATACTTGCAAGCTGAAGGAGAACCTTATTGAAGTCAAATTGGCAGAACTTGAGAAATTAGCAGAGGTGCAACGAATAAATTTAACCTTGGTTGAGAAGCAAAGAGGAGAAATTTTAGCTGAGCGGCAAGAGAAGAGAAAAGGTAATGTATCTCTGCGAATTGAAGAGGAAATGTTGTACGAGAATTGCCTCCAGAATTTGGAAATTCGGATTGAAAAGATGAAAGTGTACTTGCGAGAACTGGAAGAACAAATTCGTCGTACTCGGGAAGAGTTGGTAGCGGCAGCGATAGAGCGAAAAGTAGTGGAGAAGGTCCGAGATAAGCGCTATGAAGAATTTACCTTAGAGATTGCCAGAAACGATCAAAAAGCCTTGGACGAGATTGCGGTGCAACAGTACGTGCGGAGGTAAGAGCATGATTCCCAAGGGTTTAGCGAGAATCCTTGCCCGTATCGAAGAGATTGAGAGGAGTTTTCCCCGCTCGGGGAATCAACCGGCTTCGTCCTCGCCTTCATCTTTTCAGTCGGTCTCCTTTGATGAGCTCATTGAAGAATATGCGGAGAAATACGGGATGGATGCGAAGCTGGTGAGGAAGCTGGTACAAGTCGAATCGGGATTTAATCCCTCGGCTGTTTCTCCTCGAGGAGCCATGGGACTCATGCAGCTCATGCCAGAAACGTGCAAGGATTTAGGAGTACAGGACCCCTTCGATGTGCGGGAAAACCTCGATGGGGGAGTACGGTACTTGAAGGGGCTTTTAGAGCGTTTTGGGGATCTCCAATTGGCTTTGGCAGCTTATAACGCTGGACCGGGGAGAGTCAAAGAATACGGGGGAGTCCCCCCCTTTCTCGAGACACAACGATTTATCAAGAAGGTTTTGGAGGGATAATCAGTGGGCGGTAGCAAGGAACAACCCGGGAAACGTCCGTCCAAGAAACCTCGTCTTGCTCAAGAGAAGCGACAAGGGAGTTTCGTCACCTCAACTCATGCCACGCAAAGTGCTCGCCAAGGGAAGGGTGGTGGCGGGGAACTTTTGATGTACTTGGTAGTTTTTGGTTTAGTTTTTGTTTTCTTTCTCAACTTTTTGGGCATTGTGGAGATTCCCTTTTTGCAATTCTTGCGACTGGGGAAAGGAATGGCAGAGAATGGAACGGAGAAAAGGGAAGTGAATGTTCCGGAAGAAGTGAGAGAACCCCTCTATCAGGGTCCGCAACTCGAGGGTGCACAGGGAGAGGTCATGATTGCGATAGAGGGTGGTGCGTTAGGGGAATCGCAAGAACCACCCAAGGATCAAAGTGCGATGAATATTACTCCTCAAGAAGGAGAACCGGTGATCACCATCGAACCTCTCCCCGAGGGAGAGGTCGAGCCATCAGAGGTTGAACAACCTCTTCCTTCACCTTCTCCCCGAGGAGAAACCGCTCATACGGAGGGTGCTTCAGGTAACCTCTATCGGGTGGCCAAGATTTATGCTGCCATGGAACCGCAGGAAGCGGTGCGTATTTTAGAACAATTTTCTGATGAGGAGGTGGTCAGTATTTTGGCTTCCATGAAGGAGCGACAGGTAGCGGAAATTTTGCAGGCTATGCCGGCGGATCGCGCCGCCAGCGTTGCCAAAAAAATGATGGGGAGGTGAAACCGTGACCTTGTTCGTGTTGCCTCATTTGATACCAGAGAGCATGAGAGTACAGAGCCCCTCTCACCAAGAGAAAAAAGTGCCAGGAGAGGAGAGTAGTACTCCATCTCTTGATTTTGCCGTCTTGCTTGAAGAAAGCACAAAGAAAGCAGGATGGGAATTGGCCGGAGGCGCATATCCTTCGGGAACCCGAGGGTGTTGTGGGAACATGGCCGTCACACCGCAAACCGCGTGTTGGGGAGAAACAACTTCGATCGAGGGAAATGGAGCATCGCGTTCTTTTGCCACCTCTCTCCCCTGGGGGTGTTCGTCTTCGGGATGTGTTTCCTCGTGCCAAGAGGAAGGTTTCGGTATTGACCTTACACGGGTGAAAGAGAGTATTGCTCAGTTTCTCGAGGATGTAGAGAGTATCCAATTCTCTCTCGATTTGGGAGAGAAGGGAACTTTGAGTATCACCGGAGGAAAGAATGAGAACGGAGAGTTTGCGTTTCAGATTCAAGGTTCTAAGGACGCACTGACCGAGTTCTTTACCATGCTCTTTGCTTCCCTTACCGCCCTTGGTCAAAGCGCGCAAGCGGAGCAATCTTCCTTGAACCGCGTCTTTCCCTCCTCCCTCAACGGCAATCAGTGTGGGTGTGGGGGAAAAACATCGGGGCTCTCTCCCTGTCCCAGTACACCGGTAGATGGCGAGGAAAACGAGAGTGAATCGGCTCCTTCCTTAGAGATAGCCGGGGGCACAACTTTCTCGGCGGTTTTTGAAACGGAAGGAGATGCTACTTCTATGGAAGCACCCGGTGTGACACCTGAAACGGAAGATGGGAGGGAGAATGGGGAAGAAATAATAGTCTCTACCCAAGAACTGGCAAGTGATGCTCGGCAGGTTTCTCTCGGTGAAGAGAAGAGAATTCGTTCGGAAAACCCAACTCCCAAATCGTATAGCGAAGCTCGAGATACCATTCCCTTAGGAGAGGCGGTTCCTCAAGGAGTGAAGGAAGTTCCTGCAGGAGTTCTTTCCTTTACCCCTTCACGAGATCCCGAAGAGGTGGCTCAAGTGTTCGAACAAATTTTGCAGGTTGCTTCTGCTGAGAGAGGAGGTAAAGAAGTAACCATCAAGCTTGAGCCAGAATCGCTGGGCACCATCGTAGTGCACGTACGGGAAGACGACCAACGTGTGCAATGTATGTGGGAAGTTGCCAATCCTAAGGCACAAGAGCTGATTCAAAAGAGCCTTCCACTTTTGGAAGCACGCTTGGCGGGTCAGGGTTTGGTCTTTGAGAATTTCTGGACTGGAGAAAACGGAGGACAGCCTCGTTTTCAAGGTGCTTTCTCTTATGCCGGTAGTCCTCTGAGTGGGGAAAGCGACGAAGAATCACCGAGTAGAGCGTCTTTCGAAGAGTATCGAGTCAACCTTCTCGCTTAGGAGGGAATGGAGATGATTCCTACGGTATCTTCGAAAGGAGTGACGAATACCGGTGAAACCACAACGAAGAAGGGGAACGTGTTAGGGAAAGATGATTTTTTGCAACTTTTAGTTTTGCAACTCCGTACCCAAAACCCCTTGGAGCCCATGGATAGTCAAGAATTCAGTGCCCAATTAGCCCAGTTCAGTGCCCTTGAAGCCATGCAGAATGTGCAGAAATCCTTAGAGAATCTCCTCCTTTTGCAGGCAGGATCTCTGGTGGGGAAAGAGGTATCGCTACAAGGTGGAATAAGCGGTACGGTTGAGGGAGTAGTCATAAAGAGCGATCGTTGGTTGGTAGTGGTAGGGGGCGAAGAGTACAGTTTGGATGAAATTATCAAGGTAGGTATGTGACGTGTTCAACCGAGTGGATGTTTTTCGCTTACCGGAAATTGAAGGTAGGACCTCAAATCCTGTACGGGGGAAAACGGGAGAGAGGCAGAGCGAGAGTAATTTCGAGAAAATTCTCCGTGAAGAGGAGCTCGCTTTTTCTCTCCATGCTCAGAGACGTATTCAGGAACGGTCACTCTCCATCGATGCCGAAACCCTGGAATCACTCGGAGAGAGTGTGAAAATCTTGGAACGCAAGGGAGCGAAGAACTCACTGGTGGTAGTCGGAAACACTGCCTTTGTGGTCAACGTACCGCAAAAGATGGTGGTGACTTGTTTTGACCGCAAGGCGAGTAAAGAGAATGTGTTCACCAATATTGATTCAGCCATTATTCTTTAACTCTTGGGGGCTGGTCCGCGGGAGCGGGGGCTCCGTGAAGGAGGCTTGAGCGTCATGATGCGTTCGTTATTTGCCGGAGTGTCAGGACTCAAGAATCATCAAACTCGCATGGATGTCATTGGCAATAACATTGCCAATGTGAATACTGTAGCATTTAAAGCGAGTCGGGTGACCTTTGAGGATATTTTGAGTCAAACTATTGAAGGAGCACGTAGTCCTCAAACTGGTGGTATCGGAGGAGTGAATCCCAAGCAGGTTGGCTTGGGAACTACGATCGGAAGTATCGACACCATCTTTACCGCCGGAAGCCTACAAACCACCGATAATCCGACCGACTTAGCCATTCAGGGAGATGGGTTTTTTATGGTCAGCGATGGTAACCAGATTTATTATACTCGTGATGGAGCATTTAAAATGTCGGCTGATGGAGCATTGGTCAATTCCAGTGGATATCGAGTACAAGGGTGGTTAGCCGATAACGATGGAAATATCGATACTACCCAGGCTTTGCAGGGGGTGGTCATTCCGGTAGGAGCACAGATGAGACCCCAGGCAACGGCAAATATTCTCTTTGAGGGGAATCTCGACGCCAATGCCACGGTCGGAGACACCTGGACTACCAGTGCTCAAGTATACGACTCTTTGGGGAATGCCCATAGCGTCACTCTCACCTTCACTAAGACGGGTGCGAACACCTGGGGTTGGAGTGCTATCTTAGATGGAAGTATCTCTGGCGGTAATGGTACGCTTGTGTTTGGAAACAATGGATTAGTCCAAAGTGGAGGAACAGCGAACTTGACCTTCACCGGGATCCCCGGAGCACAGGATCTCAATATTACGGCTAATCTCAGCAATCTCACCCAATTCGGAGGGAATTCTACTGCCTATATCAGCTGGCAAGATGGGTATGAAGCAGGAAGCTTAGATATGGTGAGCATTGACTCCGGAGGAGTAATCACCGGGATTTTCACGAACGGTCAATCCAAGGCCTTAGCGCAAATTGCTCTGGCTACCTTTGCTAATCCCGGAGGTCTCCTCAAGCAGGGCGGGAATCTCTATCAGATTTCCAATAACTCTGGTCTTCCCAATATTGGCGCGGCGAATTCTGGGGGGAGAGGGAGCATTGCGGTAGGAGCTTTAGAAATGTCGAATGTTGATCTCGCGCAAGAGTTTACCAATATGATTGTCACCCAACGTGGTTTCCAAGCGAACTCGCGGGTGATTACCACTTCCGATGAGATGTTGCAGGATCTCATTAATATTAAACGATAGATGGGAGGAAAGCCTACCCTTCCTCGGAAGGGTAGGCGCGTAACATGATTCCTGTAACTCGTTTTAACGGTTCGACGTTTATTCTGAATGCCGATTTAATCGAAACCTTGGAGGCGACTCCGGATACGGTGATTACCTTGGTTACCGGAAAGAAATACGTGGTGCGAGAGTCGGTGGAAGAAATCATTGAGAGAATTCTCGATTTTCGCAAAAAAGCTGGAGGGGGAAAGATTTTGATTTCTCGGATTGATAAGGAAACGGAGGAATGAGGGTATGGATCGAGCGACAGTCATCGGTTTAGCCTTGGGATTGTTAATGATTGGGTTTGGGCTTTTTTCTTCCGCAGGGGGAAATTTCATGATGTTTGTCAATTTCCCTTCGGTGCTCATCACTGTCGGGGGTGCCGTGGCTTCAACCCTCATCAGTTTCCGTTTTGAGCAAGTGATGAAAGCCATGAAACTCTTTCAGATTGCGATGCGGGAGAAACTTCCCACCCCCCAGGAAATCGTGGGACTGCTTGTTTCTTTGGCCGAAAAAGCCCGGAAAGAAGGACTTTTAGCTCTTGAAGAGGAAGCGGATAAACTCGAAGACCCCTTTTTTCGACGAGGCATTCAATTAGTGGTGGATGGTACTGATCCGCAATTACTGAAGAGTATTTTGGAAACCGAGCTCCTCTTCTTACAGGAACGACACAAGGTGGGGAGAGGTATCTTCGAGAGTATGGCTGCTTTTGCTCCGGCCTTTGGTCTCATCGGAACGTTGATTGGTCTTGTGGCCATGCTTGTGAATCTCGATGATCCGAAAAAGGTTGGGCCGGGAATGGCAGTGGCGATGCTCACCACTCTCTATGGAGCGATCATCGCCAATGCTTTTTGTCTCCCGGTAGCCAGCAAACTCAAGTTACGGAGCGGTGAAGAGGTACTCTTAAAAGAGGTGATCATCGAGGGTATTCTTTCTATTCAAGCAGGAGACAATCCTCGCATCGTAGAGGAAAAATTGAAATCCTTCTTCCCGCCGGAGGTTCGAGAAGCTCTGGAAAAAGAGAAAGAGGGTCAAGAGCGGGTCATTCCCTTGAAACGGGAGACTAAAGAAGCGTGAGGTGAGTGATAATGCCGGTCAAGAGAGAAGAAGAGAATCCGCCTGGAGCACCTCTTTGGGCGCTTTCCTACGGAGATTTTATGTCTCTCCTTTTGTGTACCTTTGTGCTTCTCTTTGCTTTTTCCACCATTGATGTAGCCCGCTTCAAAGAGGTTATTTTCTCTCTCCAAGGTGCCTTAGGGGTGTTACAAGGAGGACCACGAGTGCTTATGCCTTCGGAACTCCCCGTTCCTCGTCCTCCTTCCCAGATCAGTCCTTCTACCGTGGTGCCGATGAAGTTGGCGGGGCTCATGAAGGAGATCGAGAAGAAATTGGTGAAAGAAGGGCGGATCGCTCAGGATAAGGTCAACTTCCGCATCGACGAGCGGGGTCTTGTCATTACCTTTTTGGACAATGTTTTCTTCGACATTGGAAAGGCAGATTTGCGTTCCGAAATGTTTCCCGTGCTTGACGCTTTGGCAGAGACCTTGAAAAATATTGAAAATCACGTCCGCATCGAGGGGCACACCTGTAATCTTCCCATCAATACCCAGCGTTTCCCTTCTAATTGGGAACTCTCTGCAGCACGGGCCATTGCCGTTTTGCGCTATTTCATCGAGAAAAAGACAATCCCCCCCCAACGCCTGATTGCGGTGGGATACGGAGAGTATCAACCGTTGGTTCCCAACGATAGTGAGGAGAATAGAAGGAAAAACCGCCGGGTTGAGATAGTCATCTTGCGAGAGTAGGAGGTGGAAACATGCCAGAAGAGAAGGAAGTGAATGAAGCTCGAGAAGGAAAAAAGAAATCCCCGCTCAAAATGGTGATCATGTTGGTGATCGTGGCCATGGTCGGTTTTATGGCTTACACCTATCTCCAGAAGAGCGGCATCCTGGGCAAGCAGAACCCTTCGGATACCCAAAAGACCAAGGTAAAAGAAGAAGTGATATACGTGTTTGAGGGAAATTTTTTGGTTAACCTGGTTGATGAGGATACCCCTCGCTATCTCAAGTTCGTCTTAGGAGTGAGTCTTTCGGATAAGAAATTGGAGAATGAAATCAAAAAGAAGAGTGTGGAGCTCCGTGACGCTATCATTTTAACCGCCAGTGCCCAAAGTTTTGAGGAGTTGACGAAACCCGAAGGGAAAGAACACCTAAAGAAACTGATTATTGAGCGGATGAACGGGATTCTCACGACCGGTAAGGTAGAGAAAGTGTATTTCCTCGATTTTGTGATTCAATGAGTGGGTGAAGCGATGAAAGAGATTCTCTCTCAAGAAGAAATTGATGCCCTACTCAAGGCCTTGAGCTCAGGAGGCGTCGAAGCGAAAGATTTAGAGAAAGAAACGAAAAAAGAAACCACCTTTAAGGTATACGATTTTCGACGTCCGGAGAAGTTTTCTAAAGACCAAATTCGAACCTTCCACATGATTTTTACCACCTTTGTTCGTTTGGCATCCACGAGCTTAGCCGGTTTTTTACGGAGTCGTTTACAAATGAGTCTCATTTCTATTGATCAGCTCACCTATGACGAGTTTGTGCGCTCGGTTCCTAACCCTACCTTTGTGTGTGTTTTTTCCATTCATCCTTTGGAGGGACAATGTATTTTACAGATCGGTCTTGACGTGGTCTTCCCCATGATCGATAAGCTCATGGGGGGTATTGGTGATGAATTCCCCAATCCTCGTTCGATCACGGAGATCGAAGGTCGGATTATTCTTGAGATTGTAGAACGAATTATGGGAGCTATGAAAGAATCGTGGATGAATATCTATAATATTGACCTTCGAGTAGAGACCTTGGAGTCAAACTTAGAATTTGTGCGGGTTGTCTCGGGGAATGATATGGTGATTCTTTTCAGTTTCGAGGTGGAAGTGGGAAATAAAAGTGGAATGATGACCATTTGCATTCCCTACATCGTGATCGAACCCATTGCCCAAAAGCTCAGTGCTTCGCTGTGGTTTGCCAGTAAAAAATCGTACGATCCCGTGGTGCAAGAGAATCTTCACAAGAGATTGGAAAAGGTTTCTTTGCCTTTGATAGTGCAATTAGGGAAAACCCGTTTGAGTATGAGAGAAATTCTCAATTTAGAAGTCGGGGATGTCATTGCGTTGGATAAGAAAATGAGTGATCCTCTTGATGTTTTCATCGGCAAAAACCTCAAAATGCGTGGCGTATCGGGGAGGAGAGGAAAGCGTCTTGCGCTCCGGATCACCGAATTGATAGAGGAGGAATGAGCAATGGAGGAAGTGTTAACTGTTCAAGAGAAGGATTTAATTGGTGAATTGGGTAATATATCCATGGCTTCGGCGGCGACAGCCTTAAGCGGCCTTTTAGGAAGGAAGGTAGAAATTACCGTTCCTCAAGTGGACATATTAGACCTTGAAGAAGGTGGAGAAGTATTTCCCGAAAGACATCTCTTAGTCAAAGTGGTGTATGAGGAAGGTTTCCAAGGGGACAATATCTTATTTGTCAAGGAAGAGGATGCCAAAATCATCGTGAACCTCATGATGGGTGGCGATGGCAAGGAAGGATTACCCGAGTCTTTGGGAGAGCTTGAGGCGAGTGCCTTAGGAGAGGCGATGAATCAGATGATGGGATCGGCATCGACGGCGATGTCTGAATTTTTGAGCTGTAAGATTGCCATTTCTCCTCCGATCGTGGTTTTTGAAGGGGTAGAAGAATTAGAAAAGGAGTGGCTTCAAGGACAAGAGCGTTACGTGGTTAAAGTGATGTGTCATCTTGTGGTCGATGGGGTCATCGATAGTTATATGATCCAACTTATGCCCCTCTATTTTGTACGCGAAGTGACCTCAATTCTCCTTCCACCGGTATCAGAAGAAAAGGAACCGGAGACAATCCGCGAAGTGTCTCAAACGAAGAGGGAGATTCCTCGGGAACAACCCGCCAAAGAGAAGATCGAAGCGCGACCAGTGGAATTTGCCGAGCTTAAAAGACAGGAAGAACTTGCTTCCCAAGTCAGCATTGAGTTACTCCTCGACGTAACCTTGCCTTTGGTGGTAGAGTTGGGACGGGTGAGGTTATCCGTTCGCGAAATTTTGGATCTCGGTCCTGGTTCCATTGTGGAGCTCGATAAGTTAGCCGGAGAACCGGCCGATCTCTATGTGAACGATGTGCTCCTTGCACGAGGGGAAGTGGTAGTCATCGAGGAAAACTTTGGTATTCGCATTACCGAGATCGTGAGTCCAGAAGAACGTATTCGGGGGTTAAAAGAGGCGCGAGGATGAAACTCTTCTCTTACATTTTCCTTTTCTTCTTAGGGAGTAATTTACTTACCGTGCGGGTTACCGCACAAGAAGAGCTGAATTTACCCGAGGTAGCTCCTCCTTCAGGATGGCAAGGGGGAGTAGGAGTAGTACGCTTTGTGTTTGCCTTCCTTTTCGTTGTTGCCATTCTGTGGGTATTGTTCGTGGTCTTGCGGAAATTTGTGGGACAGGGAGTGCGTATGTCTTCCTCCAAGTACATGCGCATTATTGATGTCTTATACGTGCGAACTAACCTCTCTTTTTATATCCTCCAAATCGGGGAACGAATGGTGGTCATTGCTCAGAGCGGAAACAACGTGCGGGAAATCACCGAACTCAGTAGAGAGGACCTGGTAGAAAACCCAACCTCAGGGTTTTCCAATTACCTCGACCATCTTTTTCGGAGAAAGTCTCATGAAGATCCTGGCGAGTAGAGGGAAATATTGTCTTTTCTTGGGAGTGATTATTTGTATGGTATGGAGTGTCTTGGGGGTTACGCCGCTCGAGGCGCAGGAAGTTTCCTTCCCTTTTCTCGCTTTCCCCCGTATTACCGTAGAGCCACAAGAGGCGCAGGGTCCCAGAGACATGGCCCTCTCTCTCCAAATCATTCTCCTTTTAACCATTTTGAGCTTAGCTCCGGCCATTCTCGTGATGGTGACTTCTTTTACTCGGGTGATTGTGGTATTAGCCTTTGTGCGCAATGCTTTAGGAACGGCCCAAATTCCCCCTACCCCGGTACTCATCGGTCTTGCGCTCTTTCTCACTTTTTTTATCATGGCACCGGTTTTTACCCAAATCAACGAGGAAGCATTGACCCCTTATCTACAGGGGAATCTCAATCAGACTGAGGCTTTCAATCGGGGAGTAGCAATTTTACGGGATTTTATGTTTCGACAAGTTCAGGAGAAAGACTTAGCTTTGATGGTCACTCTTTCTCGTTCGCCTCGCCCGGCCACGCGGCAAGATGTACCGACCCACGTTCTCATTCCCGCCTTCATTTTGAGTGAATTGAAAATTGCTTTTACTTTGGGTTTTCTGATTTACGTTCCCTTTCTCGTCATCGACATGATGGTAGCGAGCGTATTGATGTCTATGGGGATGATGATGCTCCCTCCCATACTCATTTCCTTGCCTTTCAAAATTCTCCTCTTCGTTCTCGTGGATGGATGGGAACTCATTGCCCGAGGTGTCGTCCTCAGTGTGAAATAGGAGGTCCAAGATGGGTGAAGAACTCTTTTTAGAAGTAGGACGTGGGGCGTTACTGGTGGTGTTAAAAGTGGGATTGCCGATTTTAGGAGCGACATTAGCCATAGGAATTCTCGTGAGCATTTTTCAGGCCGTTACTCAGGTTCACGAATTGACGCTCACTTTTGTGCCCAAGATTCTCGTAGTTATCCTCATTTTCGTCCTCTTCGGTCCGTGGATGATTCGGGTGATCCTCGATTTTGTCATTGAGTTGTTCTGGAACCTCCCTTTGCTTGTGAGGTAGTATGGATTTTCTCTTCGGTTCTTTTCCTCAATTTCTCCTCGTGTGGGTGAGGGTTTTAGGACTTTTTTTAACCGCTCCCATTTTCAATAGTCGGATTGTCCCTCCTCTTGTGAAGATCGGTTTCTCTTTCTTCCTTGCGATGATCGTTTTTCCCACTCTCACTCTGAGTTTCCGTGAGCCGAGCGTCTTGGGAACCTATTTTTTGACCTTGACGAGCGAACTTTTGCTCGGCCTTGCCTTAGGGTTTGTGACCAATTTGGTTTTTTCCGCCCTGCAAATTGCTGGCGAGGTGATCGATTTTCAAATCGGTTTCAGTTACGTGAACGTGGTCGATCCGCTTTCCAATTTGGGTGCATCGGTTATGGGGCAATTCTATTTTGTGGTCGCCCTTCTTTATTACTTAGGCATTGGAGGGCATCATCTCACCTTACAGGGCCTTGCATATTCATTCCGGGTTATTCCCCTGGGAACTTTTGCCGTGCGATCTACTATGTTTCCCGCATTTCTTGTGCTCTTTGGCGAGGTGATGCTTGTAGCTTTGCAACTTGGGGCACCAATCATGGCAGCTCTCTTTTTGGCCAACCTCACCTTAGCTATTCTCTCTCGAGTTGTTCCCCAGATGAACGTGTTCGTGGTGGGATTACCGCTCAATGTGGGGGTAGGGTTGTTTTTGAGCCTCATGACCCTTCCCTACCTTTTTCCCCTCTTAGAGAAATTTGTGGAACTTTTTGTTCGGGGTTTCTTCCAGGTTTTTGTCCCTCGGTAATGGCATAAATTTTTATCTTAGAAGGTGGAGAAAGGTGATGTCTCGTGCCCTTGCAAGAGAAGACCGAAGCGCCGACACCGCGTAAGAGGGAGGAACTACGGAAGAAAGGACAAGTTCCCCTTAGTGTCGACTTTGCTAGCGGTTTTCATTTTTTGGTGCTATTTGTGGGAACGGGGATTCTTTTCCCTACCTTGTGGCAGGGGGCGCTCCGTTTCACCCGGATGATGTGGACGGAACCGCTACCTTCTTCGGATACGCTTACCTGGGCTTTGGAAATAGGAGAGAGGAGTGTGGTTTCGGTTGTGCGTCTCGTTGCCCCAATCGCGCTTCTCAGTTTGGGAATTGGGGTTTTTTTGGGGTTTTTGCAGACCGGTTTTGTTATCTCTCTGGAGAGATTAAAACCAAAGTTCGATTACGTAAACCCTATACGGGGTTTGGAGCGGCTTTTTTCCTTACGCATTGGAGTGGAGTTTCTCAAAGTGTCCTTGAAGATTGGTTTGGGTGTTTTCATTGCTTATACCGTGTTACGGAATAGCTTTCCTCTTTTGACCAATCTTACCGAAATGGAGATACACGGAGCGTTACAAACGGTAGGGGTACTTTCACGTCGCTTAGGACTCACCTTAGGCGGTCTCTTTTTAGGAGTGGGTTTCTTTGACCTCTTTTACCAACGCTTCGAATACGAGCGGAACATTCGCATGACCCGCGAGGAACTCAAAGAGGAGTATAAGCGAACCGAAGGGGATCCGGTCATCCGCTCGCGCATTCGGGCGAGGCAACGAGAAATTGCCCGTCGCCGCATGATGCAGGAAGTGCCCAAAGCACAGGTGGTGGTGACCAATCCGGTTCATATCGCCTGTGCGCTTCGCTACGAGAGGGGTAAAATGCGCGCTCCGATTTTGGTGGCCAAAGGGCAGAGATTGATCGCGGAGAAGATTAAAGAAATTGCCCGCCAACACGGTATACCTATTGTAGAGAATCGGAAGGTGGCACGGGAGCTCTTTAAGCATTGTGAGATCGGTCAGGAAATTCCCGGTTTCCTCTATCGGGCGGTTGCGGAAATATTAGCCTTCGTGTATCGCCTCAACCAAAGGGTAAAGCGAGGGAGAGTATGAGAGAGAGCTTGGCTAAGGTTTTCGAGCGGAGTGGGAAGAATAGCGATTTTCTCTTTGCCTTTCTCTTCATTCTCATCATTATCATGATGGTAATTCCTCTCCCCCCGATGTTGGTTGATTTCCTCTTGAGTTGTAATATCACCCTCTCGGTGATGGTGCTTCTTACCACTACCTACATCGTCAATCCTCTCCAGTTTTCCGTATTTCCGTCACTCCTCCTCTTTGCTACCCTTTTCCGTTTGGCTTTGAATGTTTCTACGACCCGTTTAATCCTCCTCCAAGGATATGCCGGGCGGCTCATTGCCACTTTTGGTACCTTCGTGGTGGGAGGGAACTATGTGGTTGGTTTCATCATTTTCTTGATCTTGATCATTATTCAGTTTGTGGTGATCACGAACGGCGCAAATCGTATCGCTGAGGTAGCGGCAAGGTTCACTTTGGATTCCATGCCCGGAAAGCAAATGAGTATAGACGCTGATTTGAACGCCGGGCTCATCGATGATAAAGAGGCACGCCGGAGACGGCGGGAAATCGAGCGCCAAGCTGATTTTTACGGGGCTATGGATGGAGCGAGTAAATTTGTGCGTGGAGATGCCATTGCCGGACTGATCATCACTATGATCAATTTCTTAGGTGGTATCGTGGTGGGAGGATTGCAGAGAGGCTTAGGTATTGAGGAGGCTCTCCAAACCTATGCCCTTCTCACCGTGGGCGATGGATTGGTGGCGCAGATTCCGGCCTTACTCATTTCTACCGCAAGTGGTCTTGTAGTGACCAGGGCAGCGAGCGAAGAAAGCTTGGGGCAGGATGTGTCGCGAGAGCTCACGCAAGTTCCGCGCGCGGTACTTTTGACGGCGATCTTGCTCCTATTTCTGGGCATGATCCCTGGACTTCCCAAAATTCCCTTTTTCCTTTTGGCACTCTTTGCCGGAGGGTTTGCCTACCTTAAAAGGGAAGAAAAGAAAGAAGTGAAAGAAGAGTTACCGAAGGAAGAATTGCCCAAAACTCCAGAAGAAATCGCTCGACTCATCGAGGTCGATCCGGTGGAGTTAGAGATTGGTTATGGTCTTGTACACTTGTTTGACGCGAAAGAAGGAGGAGTCCTTCTCGAACGTATTACCCAAATGCGGATTAATTTTGCTCGTGAGCGAGGATTAGTCGTTCCTCCTATTCGTGTCCGTGATAATTTGCGGTTACGTCCTAATGAATACCTGGTCAAAATCCGAGGTATCGACGTAGCGAAGGGGGAGATTATTCCTCACCACTATCTGGCCATTCATCCCCAGGGGGAGGGTATGGTCATCGAGGGAATTGCCACCCGAGAGCCGGCGTTCAATCTTCCTGCCTATTGGGTGGATGAACGACAAAAAGAAAACGCCGAGATTGCCGGTTTCAGCTTGGTAGACGCGGAAACGGTTCTCATCACCCACCTTTCGGAGGTTCTGAAAGCGCATGCTGCTGAGCTCCTCACCCGCCAAGATGTCCAGCTCCTCATCGAACAGGTGAAGAGGACGAACCAAGCTGTGGTTGAAGAGCTCATCCCTCAAAACATGTCGCTTGGCGAGGTGCAAAAAGTATTGCAGAACCTTTTAACCGAGAATGTTCCGATTAAAGACCTCCCTATGATTTTAGAAACCTTAGCGGATACTGTGCATCAAGTGAAAAGCGTTGAAGAACTCACCGAATTTGTACGCCGCAAACTCGGTCGGGCAATTTGCAAACAGTATCTTGAGAGAGATAATCGACTCCATGTGGTGACTTTGGACACCGGTTTGGAACAATACTTTCAACAAATTTTCGCCAAAGAAGAGAGTTTAGAACCCCAGATGTTCCGTACCATTATTCATAATCTCAGCGAGATGGTAGAGAGAATGGTAAGTTTGGGGCATTTCCCAATTCTTGTCGTTCCTGGTAGAATAAGAAGGGGTTTACGGAATCTTTTGGGGGCGTACATTCCTCAACTTGTGGTCCTTGCTTTTGAGGAAGTACCTCGGGAGATGGAGCTCAGAATAGAGGGGACGGTAAAGGGTGGATAAGGAGTATGGAGGTCAATCGAATTTTCAAGGTCAATCGCCGTCTGAACCTGGGGGTCGCTAAAAAAGAAGCCGGAGGAGAAGAAGTCATCGTTTACTATCCCAGTCGCATTGAAATGGTGCGTGATGACGAAATATGGATTGCTGCACCTCAAGAGAAAGGGGTTTTAGTCCCGGTAGCGATTGGAGAAGAGCTCGATGTATACGTAGTGGGAGAGAATGAGGTCTTTCGTTTCCGTTCCTCGGTGAAAAATCGGACGAAGAAAGGGAGCATAGCTTATGTGGTGTTGCCCATGCCTCCAGCGGTCACTCGGGAACAGCGTCGGGACTACGTCCGCTTCACTGTGGCTTTGCCGGTACTCTTCAAAAAGGGAGAAAAAACCTTAGAGGGGGTGACGAAAAATATCAGTGGAGGGGGAATGCTCATCCATCTTGCCAAAGGAAAAGATGCCTTCGATTCTCGAGAAGAAGTGGTGTTTTGCCTGATTATGAACGGTGGAGATATCATGGGAAAAGCGGAAGTAGTGCGTCAGGATGCTCCCGATGTATACGCTTTTCGGTTTACCAGTATTTCCGATAAGGATCGTGAAGAAATCATAAAGTATATATTTAAACAACAGGTAGAATTGCGGAAGAGAGGGCTTTTAAAGCGATGAGTAAAATTCGGGTAATGATCGTCGACGATTCAAGTTTCATGCGCAAAATGGTGGGAGATATGCTCGAGAGCGATCCAGAAATTGAAGTGGTCGCCAAGTGTAGTGATGGACTTGATGCCTTAGAAAAGCTAAAGACGGTATCACCTGATGTGATTCTCCTCGATGTGGAAATGCCGCGCATGGATGGGTTGCATTTTTTGAAAGAGGCTCTGGAGCGAAGACCAGAACGTATAGTTATGTTGAGTGCTCTTACCCAGGAGGGGAGTGAGGCGACGATATTGGCGTTGGAGCGGGGAGCCTTAGATTTTATTCCCAAGCCTTCGGGGAGTATTTCCTTGGACATTGAAAAGAAGAGAGACGAAATTCTCCAAAAAGTGAAGGAAGCGAGTAAGATTCCTCTCGATCGGGTCAAAGCGTACGCAAGACGAGAAAAGGTGGTGCGCAAAAAGGTTGTTCCGGGAAGGAAAGACCAAGAGTGTGAGCGTTTAGTGTTTATCGCCTCTTCGACAGGGGGGCCAAAGGCGTTGCAAGTGGTGGTCAAGAATTTAGCCCCCTTGGAGCGGAGTGGGGTGATTTTTGTGCAACACATGCCGGGTGGTTTTACCCGCAGCCTCGCCGAGCGATTGAGTGAGATGGCGCCCCTATCGATCAAAGAAGCCGAGGATGGAGAGCGGTTGACGGTTAACCGGGCTTTCATGGCTCCTGGGGGGAGGCATCTCCTCATCGAGAAAGACAAGCGAATAGTGTTAAATGATGATCCACCGCTAAAAGGTTTGAAGCCGTGTGCCGATATCTCTCTCCTTTCCGCAGCCAAGATTTTCCGCAACAAAATTCTCGCCGTGGTTTTAACCGGGATGGGGAAAGACGCCTTAGAAGGGTGTCGTTTGGTACGCAAAGAAGGCGGGACGGTCATCGCTCAAGACGAAACAACTTCGCTCATTTTTGGTATGCCTCGGGCGGTTATTGAAGAAGGTTTGGCAAATAGGGTACTCCCCTTAGAAGAGATTGGAGAGGCTATCGTAGCGTGGGACCGAAATGAGAATGTTCTTGAAGGAGTGTAGAATGTGCTGAGTAAGAGCGATCTTTTGTACTTACGCGAGGTAGTGTTAAAGAAAGTGGGCATCGACCTCTCTTTCTATAAGGAAACACAGCTTCAAAGGCGCTTGCAGTTCATTATGCTCCGGGCAGGAGCGAACACCGTAGAAGAGTATGCTCAACTTTTGGAAGAGAATCCGAAAGTTTTAGAGGACTTTAAAAATCGTTTCGCCATTAACGTCTCTGAGTTTTTCCGCAATCCGGAGCGTTTTGAAGATTTACGGACTAAAATTTTACCAGAAGTCATGAATATCGCCGGTTCGGTACTGCGCATATGGAGTGCCGGCTGTTCGGTGGGGAGCGAGCCCTATTCCATTGCCATGGTTCTCGAAGAAATGACCCCCAAAAGGCTCTACCAGATCTGGGCTACCGATATTGACGATGACGCCTTGGAGAAGGCAAAAATCGGCATTTATGATGAAGCCTACTTTAATAGTATGCCACCCATCTATCGGGAAAAATATTTGGAGCCAAGGAATGGGAGTTACGGGATTACTCCACGACTGAAGAAGAGAATTACTTTTGAGAAGCACGACCTTCTACGGGATGAAGTGAGAGAAACCTTTGAATTAGTGGTATGTCGTAATGTGGTCATCTACTTCGAAGAGGAAGCAAAGAAGATCGCTTTTTCCAAAATGAGTCGTGCGTTGAAAACGGGTGGTTATCTTTGGATTGGGAGTACCGAACGCATTCCCGATCCATCTTCTTTCGGGCTACGATACGTGCTCCCCTTCTTCTACCAAAAGGCGTAGGAGGTGGACAATGACTTTCTCTTTTGAAGGTTTAAACGAATTGCAACTTGACGCCCTTCGAGAAGTAGGGAATATTGGAGCTGGTAATGCCGCAACCGCTCTCTCCAAAATGGTGGGAAAGAGAGTGGAAATGAGTGTCCCGTTGGTGCGTCTTATTCCTCTCAAAGAGGTTCCAGAGTGGTTGGGAGGGGCAGAAAAAGAGGTTTTGGGTGTATACCTCAGTATGTTTGGGGCGATAGAAGGGCACATTCTCTTCGTGATGACTATTGATGATGCGATCAAAATCATGCGCATTCTCCTTGGTGATTTAACCCCTGCACGGGAACAAATTTTGGAGATGGATGAGCTCGCTGCTTCGGCGATGGGAGAAATCGGGAACATCTTATCCTCTTCATACCTTGCTGCCTTAGCTGATTTCACCAATTTGGATTTGAATCACTCTGTCCCGGCCATTGCAGTTGATATGGCCGGAGCAATTGTCGATGTAGTGCTCATTGAAATTTCCAAGCGGGGTGATTATGCCCTCCTTATCGAGACTGAATTTGTGGAAGAAGAGGACAAAATTAAGGGATATTTCATGCTTATTCCGGATCCGGGCTCCTTAGAGATTATTTTACAAACCATAGGAGTTGTGTGATATGCAGCGTAAGAAAAGTGTAGGAATGGCTGAATACGCGGTGAATAACGATCCTGAGGAAGTGTTGTGTATCTTGGGTCTTGGGTCTTGTATTGGTTTATGCCTCTATGATGAACTGAGAGGTATCGGAGGAATGGTACACATTCTCTTACCGGAACAGGTCTCCGGACAGAGCAACCCTTTCAAATTTGCCGATACCGCGGTTCCGGCTCTGCTCCGCGAATTAGAAAAACTGGGAGTGAGACGAAAAAACCTTTTAGCTAAGATTTCCGGTGGGGCAAAGATGTTTGCAGGATCGGATACGCTTTTCGATATTGGGCAACGGAATGCGGAAGCCGTGAAGAGGGCGTTGAAAGAATTAGAGATTCCCCTGCGAGGAGAGGATGTGGGAGGGAATCGAGGAAGGAGTATCTTTTTCTACGTTGAGAATGGCAAGTTAGAAATTAAAACCCTGGGGCAAGATGTCAAGGTGATATGAGTGAACCATCCCAAAAAGTTGGCACGGCTTTTTGCGTTGCTTGTGACTTGGTTGGTAGTGGTGTTTTACGTCATTTGGGGTTTTGTTAGGAATTTGAGTCTTTTTACCATCGCGTGGAGGATTTTGCTCTTGGCTTTGGTGGTGTATGTAGTAGTGTTCTATTACTCCTTTTGGATCGCAACGCAGGGAAGCTTTGTGCAAGAGGGGAATGTGAGCCATGATGAATCTCGCCGAGACCAGTGAAGATTTGGAAGAGTTGTGGGAATCTTTTTGGTACAAGAAGGATAGAAGGGCACGGAGTCAACTCGCCGAACATTATCTGTATTTGGTGAGAGTCGTTGTAGGGCGCATGCTCTATCGCTTACCTTCCCACATTGAGCGAGCGGATTTGGAACAGGTGGGAGTGATCGGTTTATTACAGGCCTTAGATCGATTCCAACCAGGGAGGGGGGCTCGTTTTGAAACCTATGCCTTAGCGCGTATTCGTGGGGCGATTATTGATTACCTGCGAAGTTTCGATCCGTTAACCCGTCAGGAGCGGCGAGGGGTCAAAGATGTTATCCGTGCTTGGCAGAGATTAGAGAACGAGGGGAATGTCGATCCCTCTTTGGAGGAACTATCGCAGGAATTGGGGATACCGCTTGATGAAATCATTTGGTTAGTTGAACGAGAGAGGAGCAGTTTTTTTCTTTCTTTGGAGGAAGAGAAAGAAAGAGCAGGGGAAAGGGAAGAAAGAGTTTCTTTCAATCCAGAAGAGGTTTTGGAAAACCGTGAGTTAGTAGCCTATTTGGGACGTTTAGTGGATGCACTTCCGGAACGAGAGAAGTTGATGCTCACTCTCTACTATTTTGAAGGATTGACTCTCAAAGAGATCGGTAGAGTTTTGGGTGTTGGTGAATCACGGGTTTCACAGATTTTAACTCGAGTTCTTGCCAAACTGCGGGTAAAAATCGAGGAATGGGAAGGACAGGAGGATGGAAACGAAAAAAAACCTTGATGAATTGGAGCGGGAAGGGTATTTTCAGTTGGTTGTGTCCGGTGACCGGATGAAGGCGGAGTTATTGGTGAAACGACCCTTGAGTACCGAAGAGCTGCAGGGGTATGAAAATCTATCCCAGTTCTTACGGAGAAAAGGCATTGTTTACGGTCTTCAGGACGTTATAGAAAGAGATGAAGGCATTTTGCAACGAACAGGAACGTATCTCCTTGCCGAAGGGACTCGCCCACAAAAGGGAAAAGACGGTGAGGTCCGCCTTCTCTTCGCCGAGGAAATACAGCGGGAACTGCGGGAAAATGAAGAGGGCCGGGTTGATTTTTATAGTTTCCTCCGTGTTCCTCAGGTAACTCCTGGAGATCTCCTTGCCGAACTCGTTCCTCCGGAAGAAGGGGTGCCGGGGAAAGACATTTTTGGTAAGGAAATTCCTGCCTCCTTAGGGAAGCCGGCGAAGATCGTGGTGGGAAAAAATGTAGAACTTTCCGAAGATGGAAAGGGTGCCCGAGCCAAAATTGCCGGACGACCGGTAGTGGTTGGGAAAGCTATTTCGGTGTTGCCCCTCTTCGAAGTTGAGGGGAACGTTGGGGTTCATACTGGTAACCTCTCTTTTGTAGGATCGATTTTAGTTCGTGGCAATGTGGAAAGTGATTTTGCCGTTGAAGCTGAAGGGGATGTAGAGGTGTGGGGGAATGTGGAGGCGGCAAAGGTCGTTGCCGGTGGTAACGTCCGGGTGAGGGGAGGGATTTTTGGAGCAAACCGCGGGAGTGTACGTGCCGGAGGAAGTCTCCAAGCGAAGGTAGTTGAAAACGCTTCGATAGAGGTTGGCGGAGAAGTGATCGTAGAGCGGGCGATCCTCCACAGTCAGATTGCCGCGAAAGAAAATGTCATTTTGCGGGGGAATCCGGGTGCTATTATCGGTGGGGTGATCAAAGCAGGGAATTTGGTATGGGCGCGAACCATCGGTTCTTCCATCGGTACTCGGACTGAGATTATTGTAGGTGTTGATCCTGTACTCCACGAAGAGCATAAATGTCTTCAAGAAACAATCCAAAAGTTGCAGAGTGAAATTCAAGATGCAGAGAAGATTTTTCAACTGCTGGCCATCAAGCAACAAGCTGGAAAAGGTTTTGATTTTCGCGCCAAAGAGATTCTCCTGAAGGCAAAAAAAGCCTACGATTTAGCCCATGAGAAAAAAGGGTTTTGCGAAACTCGACTGGCAGAATTGGAAGAATTGTTGGGCAGTCGAGAAGGGAAAGTGCTGGTAGAAGAAAAGGTCTATCCTCAAGTGCGGATTACTATCGGTCGTTTCACTTACGTGGTACGAGATGAGATCCAATATGTGTCTTTTCGTGAGGAGAATAAAGAGGTGGTTCTGGGAACCTTTGAACGACCAAAGCTAGCCAAGCGGTGAGTAGGTATGGTCGATCCGGTAAGTTTGCAAAATACCGTAGTGCGTTCTTCGGAAGTTGCCAAGGTGCAGCGCGTTCAAGATGACAAAGCTTCTCTACAAGCGCAGGCGTTCTCTGCCGAGTTACAGCGGCAAACGCAAAAGGTAGAGGAAACGGTGGATTCGCACCAAAAGACGTATCAATACGATAAAGACCGTAAAGAGAAGGAAAATCCGGGGAAACCTGCTTCTCGAGAGAAGAAAAATAGGAAAGATGGTGGAGAGAAACCAGTAAAAGGGGAGCCTTTGCCAGGGCACCTCATCGATGTCATCGCATAGAAGGGGAGCCTAATGATTAAGAATATTTTGGAGAAAGCCTTGCGTGATTTGATACCAGAATTGTACCGCCTTAAGCCCCATTTGTGTCGTTGTGAACAGTGTATCGATGATGTTTTGGCTTTGGCTTTAAAGTCTTTGCCTCCCAAATACGTATCACGGGATGAGGGAGAAGTGTATGCACGAGTAGAACTTGAAAATCCCCAATTCCAGGTGGATATGTTGGAAGCACTCTTATTCGCTGCGGAGGTAGTAGCTGCTCATCCTCGTTGCGAAAAGAGAAAGCTCACGGGAGAGCAAAGAGGTCAATTGCCGGTGGATGATAAGTAAACCGCACGAAGAGGAAGAGAGACGCTCCCCACAAAAAAAGGAACACAAGTCGGGTTGCGGAAGGAAAAGACTTTTTTGCCACTTCGTGTTCCATGATACTCCCGAAGGTTCCTGCGAGGACGGTAACCGTGAAAGCCCAAGCGAGTTCCCCTATCCAGGAGTTGTTTTTTCCCCAGATAGCCTGGCCAGTGTACCAGAGGAGAAAAAGGATCCAGGGAATGAAGAGATTAGATGTAAGGCGCGAGAAAAAGAAAGATTGCCCGCGCTCGCGTTCTTTCGCGAGGAAGTATTCGATGCAACTTAAGAAACCGTAGGCAAAGAAGCCCATTTTGAGGTGTTCAAATACTGATTCATTCACCCCACAAATCGGTCGGAGAAAAGAAAGACCAGTCAATTCATAACCGTAGTGGAGCAGAGAAAAGAGGGCGAGATACAAAAATCCTTTTGCCAAGGGATGCATAACAATCCTCCTTTTTTCTGGTTTTTTCGTGTACACATTGATAAACCGACGAGAAAATGGTATATTCCTTATAATCGGAGAGGTGGCCGAGTGGCTGAAGGCAATCGCCTGCTAAGCGATTAGGCGGACTGAAATCCGCCTCGTGGGTTCGAATCCCACCCTCTCCGCCAGAGCGTACTGCCCCCATATGGTCAATACGGTCAGGCGACATTTTGGAGAATGCTTTGCTAGTATATTCAGCCGGAGTTACCTATCCCAGGGTTGTTTGTCAAAGGTAGCTTACTATTCGTCGGTTTTGGCTCGGGAGTTGGTCTCATCGCCAATGACTGAACGGTTATAACGGTCAATTATTCATTCTATAACAGTTTAACCGGTATGATAGGTCTTGGTCATGCCCATTTTTCCAGTTTGATGAGGCTTAGTGATTGGCCTGGTCGCTCTTTCATTGAGGCTATCGTCGGCTTTTCAGGTGCTTTTCGCTCAGACCCAGTTTGTTCATAACTCGAATATGGTAGTAGCCGTGAAGGGGATAGCGCTTGCAGGCCATTTGATCGCTGCAGAGAGTCCTTTATCTATTCCATAGTTTCGCTTTGGCTTAGGTGGTGGGTCACTCTATGGGTCTCAGTATGACACCACTCTTTTTCCTCGGTTACTTGAACCTCACTTGCCTTCCCGTTAAGAGCTCTTGTTTTGTAACCTTATTCGTTGTCTCCCACGGATTTTCAAGGTATGAAATGGTGAATTTGGGTAGAGGTTGTCATCCGATTCTTTCTCCTTTTAGGAGAGTATTCAGACTATTCAATTTTGGATAGAAGTTATGCGAAGAAGGTTACTCAAAGGATAAAAATGGGTACATCTAAACTTTTCCGGAGGAACTTTTGCAAGAAGCGGGAAAGGTATACAATGGAGAGGAGCTCAATCGAAACTTGCAGGGCAATGCGGGCAGAGCGTAAAGGATGGTTTGCGATTGGTTTCGTTGAAAGGAAAGTCTTGGTCACAAGACTCGGTAAGAAAAGCGGTGACGGATAATCGCAAGAGGCGTGGGTGGGGTACATGAGTCGAGAGTTGTGGTGTAAACGATTTCAAGAACCGGTCGAATATTCTCAAGCACTGCACTGGCAAAGGGTGCTCTGGCAATACGTTATCGAGGAGAAGGTCGCCGGAGTGATGTTACTTTTGGAACACGAGCCTGTTTTCACCCTGGGACGTTCCGCGGCGAGAGAGCATCTCTTGGTGGGAGAAGAATTTCTTCGGAAAAAAGGGATCGAGGTGTACGAAGTCGAGCGGGGAGGCGAGATCACCTATCATGGTCCGGGACAAATTGTGGGATATCCCATCGTGAATTTGCGTTTTTGGCAGAAAGACGTCCATGCTTTTTTACGTCATCTCGAAGAGGGATTGATCCGCTTTCTCCACAATTTTCGGGTGGATGCCTTTCGTTTACCTCCCCATACCGGGGTATGGGTTCACCATGGTCATCCACAGAAAATCGCTGCTCTTGGGATTGCGGTGAGACGTTGGGTGACCTATCACGGTTTTGCTTTGAACATTACCCCTGACCTCGCTCATTTCTCGTACATTATCCCCTGTGGCATCCGCGATAAAGGGGTGACTTCCCTCTCCCTCATGACCGGAGTTTCCTATGACCAAGAAGAGCGTTACCTGATGCAAGAGCATCTCGCGGGTATCATGGGGGAGGTTTTTGGATTTACGGTTCGGGAGCTTTCGGGAGATGATTTTACGCTTATCCTTGAAAGGGGTTTTGACCATGAGCGAGCTTCCTTTTTGGATTAAACGACGGTTTTCTCCCACCGCCCAAGGAGGAGAGGTGGAAAAGATGCTCCGCTCTCTCCATTTACATACGGTTTGTGAACGTGCTCGCTGTCCCAATCTGAATGAATGTTTCGGCCGGGGAACGGCCACTTTCCTCATCTTGGGGTCGGTTTGTACCCGGAATTGTCGTTTTTGCGCCATAGAGAAAGGTGTTCCCTTGCCCCTTGATCTTGAGGAACCAAAGCGGGTGGCCCAGGCGGCGAAAACGCTCTCCTTGCGACATGTGGTGATCACTTCGGTCACTCGTGATGATCTCCCTGATGGAGGCGCCCCCCATTTCCGGCACACTGTTCGGGCAGTACGGGAGGCTTTGCCTACCGCGACGGTAGAAATCTTAACTCCTGATTTTCAAGGAGATAGGGAAGCGCTCCGTATTCTCAGCGAGGATCCTCCTTGTATTTTCAATCACAACGTGGAAACGGTACCGCGACTGTACCGGGAGGTGAGACCTCTTGCTTCTTATGAGCGCTCGCTCTCCGTGTTGGCGCTCTTTAAGTCTCTCTGCCCTCAGGTGCTCACGAAGTCCGGTCTCATGGTGGGCTTAGGGGAGAGGGAAGAAGAGGTGCTCCAGGTGCTTCGGGATTTGCGCGAAGTGGGGTGTGATATCATCACCATCGGTCAGTATCTCCGTCCTTCGGGGAAGCATCTTGCGGTGAAGGAATATATCCACCCTTCACAATTTGCCTCCTATGAAGAGCAGGCATACGCCTTGGGTTTTCGAGGGGTCGCCAGTGGTCCCTTCGTGCGGAGCTCCTATCTCGCCGAGCGATTTGTGGACGTGAGACCATGATGTTTTGGGGAATACTTTTGGGGGTATTGCTCTCTTTTTTCTTTTTTTGGCTTTTCCCGCTCTTTTTTCACGGTATTCCCTGGCAGCCTACCGACAGGAAAAGGGTACAGCGAATGTTAGAAATGTCCGAACTCAAGGCAGGAGAAGTGCTGTACGATTTAGGATGCGGTGATGGACGTATTCTCCTTTGGGCAGTGCGAAAATTTGGGGCGCGAGCGGTAGGAATCGAACTCAATCCTTGGCTCTATGGCCTTGCTCTTCTCCGGGTGATCGGGGCAGGGTTATCTTCGCGGGTGAAGGTGAGGTTTGGAAATCTTTACCACCTTCCCTTGCATGAAGCAGATGTGGTCACCCTTTTTCTCTTTTCCCACGTGAATGAACGTTTGCAAGAAAAATTTCATCGCGAGCTCAAAAAAGGAGCACGAGTGGTATCATATGTATGGCCGCTGCCGGAGTGGAAACCGCACATGGTCGATACGGTTTACAACTTATACCTGTACGTTAAAGAAGAGTAACGGTGGAGGTGAGAGGATGAAAAGAGAGGGTGCAAATGCCATTCGTTGGATTACCCGCACGGCTTTACTCTTTGCTCTGGTTCTCGTGGTACAGATGCTGGGCATGCCGCAGATTCTTACCGGGACTCTGGTGAATGCTTTACTCCTTTTGGCTACCTCTTTGGTCGGTATCACGAGTGGTGTGGTGATTGGCTTTTTTACCCCTTGGGTGGCATTGTCACGGGGTATTCTTCCTCCCTTGCTCGCCCCGATGATTCCCTTTATTATGGGAGGAAATGCTCTGCTCGTCGTGATCTTCGCTCTGTGGATGCGCAAGAAGAGTCTTCCCTATGAGGTGGTGGGAATAGTCCTCGGCGCAGGAGCGAAATATCTCTTGCTCTCCCAAGCAGTTCGTTTCTTGGTCGAGCTTCCCCCACCGGTAGCGCGCATGATGCAAATTCCCCAGCTTTTTACCGCACTCCTTGGAGGGGTGGTAGCTCTCCTTCTCCATCACGTGGTGGGAAAGGCTTTACAGATTTGAGGGAGCCCCAGGGAGGGAAACGAAGAAGGTACTCCCTTTGCCCATCTCGCTTTCCACCCAAATTTTCCCTTGATGTCTTTCCACAATTTCTTTGGCGATGGATAACCCCAATCCTATCCCACCTCCTTGGCGGGAGCGGGATTTGTCCACCCGATAGAATCGCTCAAAAATGTAAGGGAGGTCTTCCGGTGGAATACCGGGACCTTGGTCGCGGATGGCGATGATCACGGAAATATCCTCTTTTCTCTCTCCACTCATCACCACATGACTCCTCGGTGGAGAGAAGAGAATGGCATTGTGGAGAAGATTGGTAAACACTTGTTCTAAGCGGTCTTCGTTTCCCCACACCTCTAAGCGAGGATCAAGATCACCTTCCACGATGACTCCCCTTTCGTTCGTGAAGGGCGCGAGTTTGGCGATCACTCGCTCGATTAAGGAGGCAATAGGAATGAGTTTCATTTCCCAGGTTCCCTTTCCCGAGGCAATGACAGACAGGTCTAAGAGGTCATGGATGAGACGGGAGAGTCGCATTGTTTCGCGGTGGAGTACGGGAAGGTGTTGTTCCTTGAATTCTCCTAAGGGGATGACCTCGTCCATCACTGCTTCTAAGAATCCTTGGATGGCGGTAAGGGGAGTACGAAGCTCGTGAGAAACGTTAGCTAAGAATTCTCGGCGTAAGCGATCGATTCTCTTGAACTCGGTAACGTCTTGAATCACGGCCACTGCTCCTTTGACTCCCTCTTGGTCTCGCAAAGGGGCCACACGGAAGATAACCGTTTTCCCCTGAGGAAGGTATATTTCCTTCTCGCGCTCTTCCTTTTGGGTAAAAACTTCTTCAAAGAGCGCGGTTATTTCTTCGCTCATGGGCAGGTCGGAGAGACAACGTACCTGAGCGTTACCCGAGGCCAAGGCTCTGCGGAAGGCGGGGTTGAGGGAAACAACGGCATAGTCTCTATCTACCGCCAAGACCCCTTCGGACATGTGGAGGAGAATGTTTTCGGTGCGTTCTTTTTCCTCGCGCAATTTCCGGATGGTTTCCTCTAAGGTTGCGGAGAGAATATTGAAGTTTTGGGCTAATTCACCGATTTCGCCATGGTCGGTTAATTCAATTCTCTTTTGGAAATTGCCCTGCGCCATCTCGCGGGCGGTTTGACTCATGGTTTTGATCGGACGAGTGAGCGAAGAGGAAGAGAAAAAAGCGGTGAGAAAAGAGAGCGAGAGCGCAATGATACTCGAAAACCATACGAAGTACATCACGGTTTGAATGGTAGTTTCGATACTGGCAATAGGGGTAGAGAGGACTAAAGCGGTGGGAACGAATCTTTCGTCTTTTAAGGGTATGGCCACATTGAGGACGTCTTGGCGAAGAGTGGGATGAAAACTTTGCCAACTCTGCGGTTGCCCTTTTTTTAGGTTATTCCATACTTCTTCAGGAAGATTATTGCCTACCAATGCTCTCCACATCCGACGCATGAAACCTTGGGGGGGGAGGAGCCTTTCTCGGAGGAATTCTTCCTCGGTGACTACGGTGATCAACACTCCTTGGGTGAGTTTTCGAATTTCTTCGGGAATTTCCAAACGACGGTTAGGAGTGTGGACGAAAAGACTAAGGAGCGTCTCCCCTTTTTTCAGTAACTCTTTTTCTTGGATAGCAAAGTAGTAACGGCTAAAGAGGAGGAACACACTCGCTCCCAGAATGGTAAAAGAAACGACAGTAACGAGGAGATGAGAGAGGAAAAGCCGAAAAAAGAGCTTCTTTTTCATGAAGGAACCTCGAATTTGTATCCATATCCCCAAACGGTTTTAATGAGTGAAGGAGCTCCTGCTCCTTCAAGCTTTTCACGCAATCGTTTGATATGGGTGTCTACGGTTCGCGTATCCCCGGCGAAATCATATCCCCAGATGAGCTCGAGGAGTTGCTCTCGGGCGTACGCCCGGGAAGGATTTTTCGCCAAAAACCACAAAAGGTCGAATTCCTTGGGAGTGAGATTGAGTTCTCGCTCCTTTACATTGGCAATGCGGGCTTCATAATCTATGGAGAGGAATTCGAAGCGGAGAGACTTCTTGAAGCTTTCTTCCTGCATGTTCACTCGTCGTAGGACTGCTTTTACCCGGGCAACCACCTCACGAGGGCTAAAGGGTTTGGCAATATAGTCATCCGCTCCCAGTTCTAATCCTAAAACTCGGTCGAATTCTTCACCTCGGGCGGTGAGCATGATAATGGGAACGGTGGATATCCGACGAATTTCTCGACATACCGTCCAGCCATCCTTTTTGGGGAGCATCAGGTCTAAGAGCACAAGATGGGGATGGAATTGGTTCACCGCCTTGAGGGCTTCCTCTCCGTCGTAGGCGAGAATAGGGGTAAAACCTTCCTTTTGTAGATATCGGCTTAACACTTCCCCCACCGCGTGGTCGTCATCGACAATGAGGATGGTATGCATAGAGTGCACCTCTCTATTTCCTTAGGAAGGGGAGGATTCTTCCTCCCCTTCTCCTATTGTATCACCACTTTCCAGGGCCAAGACCGTATCCAGGGCCACAGCCCCCTCGTCCTCTTGGCCGACCTTGGGCAATCTGGGACAGTTGTTCCGGCGTGAGGAGGGACAGGAATTCACGGTACATATTTTGCCGCAGAGTGTAGAGTTCTTGGTGGAGATTGGCGATTTCCTCTAAGGTAGCCCGGATTTGATTGGCGGTTTCTTCACTGGTAGGTTTTAAACTCAATTCCTGCAGAGTCAAAAATGCTTGGTAGAGCTTACTCTGGATTACGGTTACCTTTTCGGCATTCCGTTTTTCTAATTCGAGGAGTTTAGTTTTCTGCTCAGATGTCAAGGAGAGGGAGGACATCCATCGAGGTGCTTCAAGAAAAGGACATTCCGGTCTTTCCCACTCTTGGGGATGAGGAAACCTTCCCCCACAGAGCGGTTGCGCAAACGCTCCCACACTCAACGTACCGACCACTATGGCGATCAAGATGAAGATGGTCAAGATTCTCTTCATGGTCAAAAACCTCCTTTGGAGAAGTATTTGTCTCTATGGTAATCATCTTCTGTGTCTTTTTTGGGGACGAATTGTGAAGAATTTGTGAATCTCAGGGGTTATGGAGAGTGAGGAGGAACGTTTATGGATACTTTACTCATTATCACCTTAAACGGAGAGGAGTTTGAGAAATGGAAGGAGGAACTCGTCACCTTGTACGTAAGAGCGTATGAGAATTTACCGGAGTATCGATATCACCATCCGGAAAAGATTCGGGAGTACCTCTCTTGGTTGTGGCACGGCGACCCCGAAGGATTCATGGTAGCGATGGAGAAAGGAGTATCCATAGGCTTCATCAGTATTCATGGAGCATGGGAGAAAGAGGGGGAGGTGTGGGGAGAAGTTCATGAATTTGTGGTACACCCGGATTATCGGAAAAGAGGCATCGGAACCACGCTTTTTGAGACTGCACTAAAGTATGCGCAAGAGAAAGGGCGCACGAAGTGTGGGCTGTGGGTGGGGGTGAAGAACGAGGAAGCTCTGGCCTTTTATCGGAAACGGGGTTTTATCCCTCGTGAACAGTGGGGAAAATGGATCCGCATGGTGAAGGAGATGAATGGTGATGACGCTCCTTGAAATTTGCCATACTCTCGTGAACATGAGAGGGGAGAGCGGAGCGGAAAAACCGGTTTTAGAGTGGATCGCTCATTTTTTGCAACCCTATGGTTTCACCTCGCGATGGCAAGAGTATGGTCCGGGGAAATTCAATCTCTATCTCAAGCGGGGCTTCTCTCCGTTTCTCTGGGCGACCCATGTAGATGTGAACTATGCAGGGAGAAAAGCCGTATGTACCTTCCGCAATGGTTTTCTCTTCGGTCCGGGTGTTTTGGATACCCGTGGACAGATTGCTGCTCTCCTCTATGCGCTCAGCCAAAGCAGCGCTCCGGCTGAAGTAGTGTTTTTCTCCGAAGAGGAGACAAGCGGTGCAGGGTCGTGGCACTTTGTTCCCCCGCATCCCTTTGAGGGTGCGATTGTCCTCGAGCCAACCAATTTCACCCTGTGTACTGCTTTTGCCGGTGATGTAGAGACGCGCATAGAGGTGCATGGGTTAGGCGGTCATGGGGCCTATCCTCACGCCGGTACCAATGCTTTGTGCTTGGCAGAAGGGGTGGTACATGCGAGTCGGGAGATGGTGAAAAAATTCACCGGACATCCCTTATTCGTGCCTCCTCCTACCCTCATGTGGGGAAAGATAGAGGGAGGGGAATCGAATTACCTCATCCCCGAATCGTGTGTGATCGAGTGTGCCTTCCCCTTTGTTCCTCCCCACTCCCTTGAGGAAGTGAAGGGAGAAGTCTTTCGTTTCATAGAACGTTATCCGGTAACGGTGAGGGTGGAAGACGAAAATCCGGCTTGGGAGATTGATAGGCGAAGAGAAATAGTGGAGAGACTCAAGTATGCCGTAGAGAGGGTGACCGAGAAGGAAGTGATTTATGCCGGTATGCCCTCGTGGACCGATGCCACCTATTTATTCTTGCGGGGAATAGAGAGCGTGGTATTCGGAGCAGGGGATTTAGCCTTAGCTCATTCTCAGCGTGAGGGGGTGAGTTTAGCGGAACTCGAGCTCCTTGCGGGAATTTTTTTGTCTTTTCTGCGGTAGATGGGTATAATTAGGAAGAGGTGAAGGTCTTGGCGGTCATGGTAGGCATTCCACGAGGATTACTGTTTTACCGTTTCTATTGGTTATGGAAGACCTTTTTAGAAGAATTGGGAGTGGAAGTGCGCGTTTCTCCTCCTACCAATAAAGCTATTATCCGGAGGGGTTTAACCTATGGTGTGGAGGAGATTTGTTTCCCGGTCAAAGTTTTCCTGGGGCATGTCATGGCCATTCAAGATGAGGTCGATTTCCTCTTTCTCCCCCGCATGGTCAGTTTCCATCGGAGGGAGTATACTTGTCCCAAGATTTTAGGGCTACCCGATTTGGTGCGTAACCTTTTCGGTATCTCCAGCGAGCGGATTATTACCGGAGAAGTGAACATGCGTGATACCGGTATTTGGGGATGGCGCCAAGGGTTTTTAGAAATGGGTCGGCGCTTCACTCGCCAGGAGGGGAAAATCATGCGCGCTTTGAAGCGCGCTGAAGAAGCACACAAGAGGTACCGGGAAAAATTGAAAACCGGAATTCTCCCGGAACACTTGATTGACCGGAGAGAAGAAGTAGTGCCAAAGGAGAAGAAGGTTCTCCTCTTGGGACACACCTATCTTATCAGCGATAGCTATATTAATATGAATATCGTCCAAAAAATTCACACTTTGGGGTATGGGGTGGTCACCCAAGATATGGTTGATGAACAGAGGGTAAGAAAGTACCTCTCCCTTTTACAGAAGCCGAGCTTTTGGACCATTTCCAACGAGATCATGGGCACGGCTCTTTTGTACCTCAAAGAAAGGGATCCGCGTCTTAAGGGATATATCCATCTTGTTTCCTTTGAATGTGGTCCGGACTCTTTGGTCGGCGAGGTGATTGAGCGGTGGATTAAGCGCGAGAGTGAAACTCTCCCCTATCTCCGCTTAGAAATCGATGAGCATACCGGAGAAGCCGGATTGCTCACCCGTTTAGAGGCTTTCGTAGACATGATGGAATGGAGGGACGCCCATCTTGAGAGCAACCTTTCCTCATCTCTTGCACCTTGATGTTGCCTTGGGCATTCTCTACCCTACTCTGGGGATTGAGATTGTTCCCCCTCCTCCTCTCACGCGGAAAACCATTGAGATTGGCGTGAAATTGGCACCTCAGAATGCCTGTTTCCCCTTAAAGGTGACTTTGGGGAATTTTGTCGAGAGTATTGAGAAGGGTGCCGATACCCTCTTTATGGCGGGAGGAGTTGGTCCCTGTCGTTTTGGTTACTATGGTCAAATTCAACGCTTGATTTTGGAAGACTTGGGATATAAGGTGCAATTTATCCTCCTTGACCATCCGCGTTATGGAATACGATCCTTTGTACAGGCGCTCCGAACGATGACCGGAGGGAAAATTTCTCCAGCGCGGATTGTGCGAGCGACTGCCCTGGCCTGGAAAGTCTTACGTTTTACCGAGACCATAGAAGCGAAGCGAAGAGCATTACGATGCCTTGTGGAACGAAAAGATGCTTTGGATCGGGTTGTGGAGGGAACTCTCACTCGCCTTCGCTGGGTAGAGAGTGTCACTGCTCTGGAAGAGATCATCCGCTCTACCGAAGAAGCCTTACGCGCTCTCCCTTTAGTACGCGAAGAAGGAGAAGTTTTAAAAGTGGGCATTGTAGGGGAAGTGTACGTCGCTCAAGAGAAGCGGATTAATTTTGACGTGGAGAGGCTGCTCGGTGATTTGGGTGTGTACGTCCATAATTCCGTGTCCACAGTGGAATACATTCTCCATACTCTCCCCTTCACCCGTTCCCGGGAAAAAGAGGAAACATGGCGCTTGGCAAGACCCTACCTCCAGCGTTTCGTGGGAGGGGAGGGGATCGATAGTGTGGGGAGTGCCATTCGTTACGCTCAATGGGGATTTGATGGGGTAGTGCATCTCTATCCTTTTACCTGTATGCCGGAAATTGTCGCCAAGGGAATTCTTACCCAAGTGAGTAAAGACTACGATTTACCGATCCTCCATCTCGCGATTGATGAACATGCCGGGGAGGCGGGTTTAATCACCCGCGTGGAGGCCTTTGTTGACGTTCTCGAACGGAGGAAGAAAACGAGGAGAAAGTCGGAGGTTGGAAGGGCATGGACCTATTCTTAGGAGTAGACGTTGGTTCGGTAACCACAAAGTTTGTGCTCATGGATAGAGAGAAACGGATTGTGGCGAGTTGTTATCTCCGCACAAGCGGTGACCCAATTGCGGCATTGAAGGATGGTTTGCGTTACATCGAGCGTCATTTTCCAAGTGGAGGGTTGATCAAGGCAGTAGGTACCACCGGGAGCGCTCGACACCTGGCAGGAATCGTGGTAGGTGCTGATATTGTCAAGAATGAAATTACCGCCCACGCGGTTGCCGCTATTACCAGGGTTCCCGAAGTGCGGACGGTATTTGAAATCGGAGGACAAGACTCTAAGCTCATTATCATCCGTAACGGTGTGGTAGAGGATTTTGCCATGAATACCGTCTGTGCAGCGGGAACGGGATCGTTTTTGGAGCATCAGGCTATTCGTCTCAATGTTCCTATTGAGAAATTCGGTGAATTGGCTCTCGAGGCCCATCAGGCAGTACGTATTGCGGGGCGGTGTACGGTTTTTGCCGAATCGGATATGATTCATAAACAGCAGTTGGGTTTTGGAAAGGCGGAGATTGTGAAAGGATTGTGTGAGGCTTTGGTGCGCAATTTCATCAATAATTTGGCAACTGGAAAGGCGATCGAAGACCCAATCGTTTTTCAAGGGGGAGTGGCAGCCAATCAGGGGATCGTGCAAGCGTTTCGGGATTTCTTTCACGGCAAGAAACGGATTATTGTTCCTCCCGAACACGGCGTGATGGGAGCCTGGGGAGCGGCGATTTTAGCTATGGAATACGCACCGGAGTGTTCTCTCTTTCAGGGTTTTGCCGTGGTAGAGCGTCATTTCGTGAGTCGGAGTTTCACTTGTGAAGATTGTCCCAATAGTTGTGAAATCGTCTTTCTCAAGGAGAACGATGAAGTCAAGGCTTTATGGGGAAGTCGCTGCGGGAAATGGTCACCGAGCGCCGTGGGAAAGAGGATTGACGAGGAGCCTGCAGGGATGAAAACCGTTTCCCAAGGAGAGGAGTGCGAACAGAGCAGGTGTCCGGTATATGATTGAGTGCCAAGAGAAACCATTAACCAAGGTTGCCGTAGTTGATGACTCCCAATTCATCCGTTATTTGGTGAAGGATATTTTAGAGGGCAAGGGGTATGAAGTGAAGACTTTTGCCACCGGTCGAGATTTTTTGCAGTCTTCCGAACTCGGTGAATTCGATTTGGTGCTCTTAGACATTGTGCTCCCCGATGGGGATGGCTTTACCTTATGTGAAGAACTTCGTCGTGAACCAGCGTTTTTGACCCTTCCCATCATCTTTCTCACCGCGGTGGATGACGACCAAGCCCGCATTAAGAGTTTTGAAGTAGGAGGGAACGATTACCTCCGGAAACCCATTCACCCTAAGGAACTCTTGGTCCGTGTGGAAACCCAAATTCGTCTGAGAAAATACGTGAAGGAGCTCGAGGGCCTCAATCGCAAATTAGAATACCTCGCCTTTTTTGATCCTCTCACCGGCCTCTCCAATCGCCGTGCTTTTGATGATTGGTTGGCCCGTTTAGAAGCACAGTACCGACGTCATGCGACACCGTACAGTCTTGTGATCCTCGATTTAGACCATTTCAAGCATTACAACGATACCTTCGGCCATCCTCACGGTGATGAGCTCTTGGTAACCCTTGCCGAGACTTTCGCGTGGAGTATCCGCCGAGAAGATTTCTTAGCGCGTTTTGGAGGAGAGGAATTTGTGATTTTGTGTGTGGCGAGTGATGAAGGAATGGGCAAAACAGTGGCAGAGAGGATACGCCAACAGGTGCACGAATTAGCCATCGTTCATCCGCACAATCCTCCCTATGGCGTAGTAACCATTTCCAGTGGGGTGTGTGGGAGAGAGGCAGTATGTAGCGAGGTGGAACTTCTTTCTCGTGCCGATCAGGCACTCTATCAGGCGAAAAATCAGGGAAGAAATCGGGTGTGTGGTTGGCAAGAGGTGCGCGATAGAGTTGTGAAAGAAAAGAAGCCTGGAAGTGGGGAGTGAGGGTATGATGAGAAAAGTGTGGGGCATAGGAGTGGTGACGAGTATCATCTTGGTATTGGTGAGTCCTTTATTTCCCCAAGAAATGGTAGTTTCACCGTTGGTGCAAGATCTCGAAGCGATGGAGAAAATTCTCTACGGTGTCCCGCAGAGTGGCAGTGTCCTCGCTCGTGTGGAGAAGGTGGAGAGAGACTTGATTGGCGATACTCTCTCGGGAACTTTGATGGAACGGACACAAACTTTGAAGAGGTTTATTCTTACTGGTACTCCGGAAGAACCGTCCTTAGCGTTCAAGATTCGCGCCATTCGCTTAACCCTCCGTTCCGAACCTTCTTCTACCGGTATTCTCACCGCAGAATTGGAAGATTTGGAGCACCTCATTTTCGGTATGGTGAGCGATGAGCCTATCGGGGTCAGGGTGGATAGATTGTACAAGACCTGTGTCGATCCGACCCAGGTGAAAGCCTTTACGGTAAAGGTACCCCCTCAAACTTTGGTCAAAATAGCCTTAGAGAAGGAGTTGAGTTCGGAGAAGAGTGAGGTTGGTGACCCAGTCCCCTACAAGGTGTTAGAGGACGTTCAGGTAGATGGAGTCCTGGTCATTGCCAAAGGCACAAGAGGTGAGGGACGCATCATCAAGGTGAGGAGGAAAGGAGCTTTTGGTCGTTCGGGACGCTTACAAATCGATTTTCAAACCGTTGCTGCTACTGATGGAACGCCGATTCCTCTCGCTTTAGGAGAAAAGGCTTTGCACGAAAATGAAGCTTTGGCGTATGCGGTTGGTGCCAGTGTTGCCGGTTTGGCCATTTTAGGGCCCATCGGCGCGGTAGCCGGTGTTTTTGTGCAAGGTGAACCGGTGAAAATTAAGGCAGGTACGGAATTTTTCGTCGAAGTCAGTGAAGAGAGGGAGGTTTCTGGACCCCTTCTGGGGTGGGAACCGTCTCAAGAGTTAGTAGTACCGGCGTCTTCTCAGGAGGAGCCAGAAGAAACCTGGGATATTGAGGAGATCCATCCGGTAGAGGATGAGGAAATGATGTCGGTTGAAGAGAAAACGTTGGAGGAGGAACCACTGGGTGAAGAATTACCGGAAGGACAACCTCAGGTAGAAGTAGAGGTCAAACCCTTTGAAGATTGGAATGGGGAGGAAGGTGGCAAATGAAGCGATTTTGGTGGATAGTGATTGGGGTAGTTATGGGTATCGGAGTAGTGAGCATGGCGTGGGCCGAGGTAGATTATAACCAAGTGTACCAAGAGACGTTCGGAAAGTGGACCCGAACTGTGAACGTGCAAGGTTTTTTTTCCGTTCAGGCTACTTTTTGGAATGAAGAGTTGACCCAAGCATGGGTAGCCAAATACGGCAAAGAGAATTTACTCTCTTCTGAAGAGCAGTTAGCTTATCACCGCGATTTCATCCAGCGTGAACAGCTTGGTCGGTATTTGGTCTTTGAGGTTACCCTTAAGAAACTGAAGGGAGCTCCCCTCTATCCTCTCGATTTTGGCAAGAATACCTATTTAGTTGACGACAAGGGACGGAAGTTTTTCCCGGTGAGTTTTCCCAAAGAATTTGATGAGCGAATCTTTAAAGAGGCTACCGGTAAGGTATACTTCTCTCGTTTTGACCGGGCGGGGAATTCCATCATCACTCCGGAGACCAAATCTTTGACCCTCTACGTGAATAAGGTCTCTTTGGATCCCAACCTTGTCAGCGTAGAGGTGAAGCTTGAATTTCTTAATCCCTATATTTCCCCGGATTACTCTCGTCCGGAATGGCGCCCGAACTTGGAAGAGGAGGTCCTTCGCTTAGAGGAACGGGTGAAGGAATTAGAGCTCAAGAAAGAACGATTGAATGAGGAATTGAAAAACACCGAGGAGGAAATAAAGAGAATCAAAGGGAAAATTCAGGAATTGAAAGAGTTACAATGAAGCGCCGATTTTTGGTGGTCTTCTTGCTCGGATGGTTAGGAATGAGTATGCCTCTTTTTGCCGAAGAGGGCATTACCATTCGAGCGGCAAACCTCCTCTACGAGGAGGAGAGAGGACGGATTGAAGCACTGGGTGGGGTGTATGTGCATTGGCGCGACGTAACGGTGTGGACGGAAAAAGCCGTTTTTCTCCTCCCCAGCTTAGAACTCCTTGTGCCCCAGAAGGTGGAGGCAATCTTGGGGAAGAATCGAGTACGAGGAGATGCGCTGTGGTACTCCTTCGCTCGAAAAGAGGGATGGATTGAAAGAGCCGAGTTGTTCTACCAAGTGAGTGAGGAAGGCGAGCTCCTCTTCCGTGGTCAGCGACTCCATTACCTTAAGGGAGAGTGGCGGGGAGAAGAGGTACTCTTTACCGGGTGTCACCGTGATCCGCCGTTATATAGCCTTCGCGCCAAAGAGATTACTATTTTCCCGGAGGAGCGTTTGGTAGCGAAGGAGTTAGGATTGTACCTTCGGGAACAGAAGGTGTTGGTAGTTCCAGTGTATTCTCTCTCCTTAGGTGGAAGAGGAGGAGGTTTTTCACCCGATTTAGGGTACAGGCGCGATCGCGGATACTATCTCCGCGGTTACTATGAGTATCCGCTCAGTGATTACCTCCTCTTTGAGGCTCAAGCGGAGCTTTCTTCCCGCCGATGGCTTGTTGCTTCTTTGGATCTCGTCTTCTCTCGTTCTCCTTGGGAGGCGCGGATTTTTGCCGATTTCCGCAAAGAGAGAGAAGATACCGTAGGAGGCTATGTTCGTTTTCAAGAAGGTGCCCTGTCCTTCTCAGGTATTTGGATTGAGAACCAGGTTTTCGGGGAGAGTGTTTTCTCGCGTCGGCCCCAGTATGTCTTTTCCTGGATAGAAGAGAAGGACACCGGCTTCTCTTGGGAAGTTCACTGGAGTACCGGATGCTTTGAGGAAAAAGATATTTCAGGGTGGCGAAATGACCTTTACGTGGGGGGAGAATGGAAGGAAGATTCATGGGGAGTGCAAGCTTTTTTCTGGCACACACTCTCTCTCGACCTTGACCTTGATCTTCTTCGTTGGGGGGGAAGGGTGTGGTGGGAAGAGAATGTTTCTCCCCATTTGACCCTCGGTTTGGCGTATCGGTTCATTACCAGCCCGGTGAGTCCTTTTTCCTTTGACCCCCAAAGAGAGAACGAGGTCAGTGCCGAGTTTTTGTGGGGGAGTGAAAGAGAAACTTTTTTACGGGCTCGAGGAGTGTATGATCTCGAAGAGAGTGATTGGGATACACTTACCTTGGGTTTGGGTATTGGCAGTGAACAGTTTTCCGTCGGTGCTGAAGGAATCTATTCTTTCGAGATAGGGGAGTGGACGGATCGGAAGTATTTTATTCGCAAGCGTTTTGAAGACTGTATAGAAGTAGAGGCTTCCTTTTGGGAACCCGACCAAAGCTTTTTTGTCTCTCTCAATTTCCTCGGTCTCGATCAGGGGAAAAAGAGCGAAAGCCTATTTGACCAGGAAGAGGAATTCTCTCTCTTTACCGTGGAGAGAAACGAACCTTTTCATTAGTGCTCTCCCCTTTGAGATTGAGTGAGTAGCACGTGGAGTCAAAGGGATGGGGATCGTCAGGGTTGTGCTTTTAAACGTTCGAATTCTTCAGGATTTTCCTTTTTGAGACAGTGAAGATGAGCGCATTCCGTCTTTCCGTCTCTCTCGCGAAAGGCACACGGAGCGTAAGGCTGGATCACGTAGCCACAGAAAATACACTGACATTTCTGAGACATGGTTCCTTTTTGCCACTCCACACTTCTCCCTCCTTTCCTTTGAAACGGCTCTTTAGAAACTGTCTTGATCGACTAAGAGATCGGCAAGTTGGGCGACCAAGCGGTCCATTTGGGCTTCGCCGAGATTGAGAGTACTCACTGCTTCCGGCGAGACGTTGTAGAGGAATCCATCGATGCCAATTCCCATACCGATGGAAACACTCACAAAATCGGCAAGATGAGTAATGGCCACCAATTTTGAATTCGAGGGAGCCTTTTCCGGCTGATGATGAAAAGCGATGGCTTCTACGAGTTCCGGGGGAAGGTTCCATTTTTCGCAGATGCGTGCTCCCACCACAGCGTGATCGAATCCCAAGACTGCTTCTTCTGCCTGGATAAAGGTCATCCGTTCTTGCTCGACTTTCTCTAAGACTTCTTCGTATCCCTCACTCAAATAGGTGTTGAGAACGAGTTTACCGATGTCGTGGAGTAATGCCGCAATGTAGGCGACTTCTAAGCGGGGGAACTTTACTTCTCGAGCCAACATCCGCGCTGCAATAGCTGCTGCCTGCGAGTGTTTCCATAACTCTCCCGGTTCCAGGGCGTACGCTTGGAGTGGTTTTTTCATCATATCGCTCACCGAAGCAGCAATCACGATACTCTTTATGGTTTGGAACCCTAAGAGAATGGTGGCCTCGGTCACGGTGGAAATGCGTCGGGGAAACCCGTAAAAGGCCGAGTTTGCTAAGCGCAAGACCTTGGCGGTGATGCTCTGATCTTGAGTAAGGACGTTATTGATATCTTTAGCAGTTGACCGGGGATCTTCGGTAAGAGCAACGACCTTTTGAACCACGAAGGGAAGTGCCGGAAGATCGTCGACTGCCTTCACCAATGTGGAAAGCGATACTTTTCCCATCCTTGTCTCTCCTCACTATATTATGTAGTATTATTATATCGTTTTCTTCCCTTTCTGTCATCGGTTTTTCGCCTGGGGAAAGCCTATCTCTTTCCCTTGTGCACATATGCCCCTTATGGTATTTTTTTCTCGGGGAAATCGAATGGAATGAGCAATTCCAAAAGGCGTTTTTCTTGATGGAGTATACCGATCGCTCAGTGTTCATTACCGGGAGGGCAGGTACCGGTAAGTCCACTCTTTTACGCTTCTTCCGCACGAAGAGCCGCAAGAATGTGGTAGTTCTCGCCCCAACCGGGGTTGCCGCTCTGAACGTAGGAGGACAAACCATTCATTCCTTCTTTGGCTTTCGCCCCGATGTGACTCCCGAAACGATTAGCCCCCCTCCTATAGAGAATCGTGAGTTATATCGCAAACTCGATACCGTGGTGATCGACGAGGTGTCGATGCTGCGCGCCGATCTCTTAGATTGTGTGGATACTTTCTTGCGCAAGTTTGGGAAGAACCGCCACCTCCCCCTTGGTGGTGTGCAAATGGTTTTCATTGGTGATTTGTACCAACTCCCTCCGGTGGTGAAAAGAGAAGAGGCGGAGCTTTTCAAGAGGCATTATTCGAGTCCCTATTTTTTCTCAGCCTTCGCTTTTGCCGGGCTCCGGCCTGCGTTCATCGAGTTAGAAAAAGTGTATCGTCAGAAGGAGAGCGAATTCCTCCATCTCCTCAACCGGATTCGCAATAATACCGTCACCGAGGAAGATTTGGCCAAACTCAACGAGCGGGTCATCACTGACTATGAACCGAAAGAAGGCGAGTTGAGCGTTTACCTCACCACCACCAATGACCTGGCCCGGAGAGTGAACGAGGAACGTCTCGAGCGGTTGAGGGGTAGGATGTACCTTGTTTATGGTTCACTGCAGGGCAACTTCGCCGAGTCCGATTTACCGACCGACACGGTTCTTCGCCTCAAAAAGGGGGCGCAAATTATGCTCCTCAACAACGATTCTTTGGGTCGATGGGTGAATGGTACACTCGGTACCATCATCGCCTTCCCCGAAATAGAGAGGCGAGAGATGCTCGTTGAGCCCCACGATGGTACCATGGTGGAGGCAGGACCGTACACCTGGGATATTTTTACCTTCGTTTACGATCAGAGTGAAAAGAGAGTGAAGGCGCAAAAAACCGGTTCTTTCACTCAGTATCCGGTACGCCTCGCTTGGGCCATCACCATTCATAAGAGTCAAGGACTCACCTTCGACCGGGTGATTATTGACGTTGGGAAAGGCACTTTCTCCCACGGACAAATATACGTGGTTTTGTCGCGGTGTCGAAGCTTAGAGGGGGTTATCCTCAAAAAGCCTATTCTCAAGAAACACATCCTCATGGATTGGAGGATCATCCGTTTCCTCACCGATTACCAGTACGCTCTCGCGGAAGAAAATCTCCCCGGGGAGGAAAAAGTGATTCTCCTCAAGAGGGCGATTGAAGAGAGGAAGATGCTTCGCATGGTTTATCTCAAGGCAAACGGTGAAAAGAGGGAGCGGGTCATCGTACCCCTTGCGGTTCAAAACATGTCCTTCCAAGGGAGAGAGTTTCTCGGTCTTCGCGCCCTTCTTTGTGAACAAAATGAGGAAAGAGTCTTCCGCGTGGACCGAATTTTGGCCCTCCACGAGGAAGAAGATCTCCCGGGTCACGATTGATCTCTTCTTGCATAGTGAGTACCAAGGAAAGCCGCTTACCCTTCCTCTGCGATACTTTTAGGGATAGCGAGGTCCGGAAACGGTTTTTCAAGGTTTTAAACCACGCTCGCCCCGGTCGTTTAGAGTGAAAGCGCAAGAAAAAATGTCGAGCAATGCGCGTGGTCCTCAAACGGAATACTCGTTCACGGGGACGTCCTTTCACTCAAGACGGTCGGGGAAAATCCCTGCCGATCGTATTCTCCGAATGGTCTTTGGTGAAGGGAAATTTTTAAAGCAGTGGGAGTTCACTTTTCGTGAACTCTTGGTTTAGATAGTGCAATTCATGCAGTTTTTGAAGACACTCATCCTCTTCAATGAGTCCTTCACTGCTACGAATGAGCGGGAGGGTTCGGAAATTGCCACTCAGATCGTCGATGCACTCTTCAAGGAGAACATTCAGGTGTTCTTTGTGACTCACGTGTATGAATTTGCCAGGAGATTCTACAGCCGGGGAATGCCCCAGTGTTATCTTCTTGCGAGCCGAGCGAAAAGAAACTGAGATTGTTAAGGCCCCGCCCTTAGAAACAGGCCACGGCTGGGATGTATACCGAAAGATTTTTGGGAAAGGAGGTTATCGGCAATACTCGAGAGAGTATGTAGGAAGTGGGTAGATTGCGATTTGAAAAATTTTGCAGGACTTTTATTCATACCTTTTCTGGTCGTAGAGTATGTTAGAATTTATTCTTGGGATGAGAGGTTACCGATATCGAAAGAAATGATGGAAACGGAACAAAAGGATTGGAAACTAACGTAAAGAATACATGGAAGGGGAGAACAAAGAGCTTTCGATCTGAGAACTCTTGGGAAACCGGCCTTATGTGTGAATGCGATGCCAAAGCGGGAATTTGAAAAATCGGAGTGGTTCTTGTTTTATAGCTATATCGGGGTAAAATAATAATATAAAGGTGAATCATAGACAATTTCTGGGTAAATTTCGGTCTCTTTTGCGTGAATTTTCTATTGCGATTGTGCTGTTCTCGGTTTTGCCGCAACGTATCATGAATCACAAGCAGGAGGTCATCGGGCACTTCATCGAAAAAGATCTGCTACATGCCATGAACGAGGAATTGGAGTAGAACGCGCTGGCAGAGTAGATCCAGGCCGTGCATGAACTGGAGGACATTTTCAAGGCCCGCATGTTTGCCGGTGTAGAAGGATAGAACATGAACCAAGCGATTGAACTGCCGAAGGACAAGATCGCAGGGTTTTGTCGCACCCATCACATTCGGCAGCTTTCGGTTTTTGGTTCGGCATTGCGCTCTGATTTCTGCCCCGATAGCGACATTGACATTCTCGTCGAGTTCGAGCCGGAGCGTATTCCGGGGTTTTTGGGCATGGCCCGCCTGGAACGCGAATTATCTGCGTTCCTTGGCGGTCGCAGAGTGGATTTGCGCACGCCGGAGGGCCTGAGCCGCTATTTCCGCGAGGAGGTCCTGAAGGAGGCGGAGGTGCAGTATGCGCAAGGATGATGTGGTTCGCTTGCGCCACATGCTGGGTGCGGCGGAGGAGGCCCTGGGGTTTGCCCAAGGCCGTGAACGTCGAGATTTGGATCAAGATAGGAAACTTACCCTGGCTTTAGTCAAAGAGATCGAGATTATCGGGGAAGCAGCCTACCAGATTTCCGATGAAACCAAGGCCAGGTTGCGGGATATCCCCTGGGACGACATCGTGGGCATGCGCCACCGGTTAGTGTATGCCTATTTCGCCATCAACCTGGACATTCTTGGAAGACGGTTCAGGAAGATCTGCCGTTGTTGGCGAAGGGACTGTGCGATATCTTGAGTAGGGAGTAAGGCATGTCGAATGGCCTCTTCGCAATGCGCCAGACTCAAAAGTTGCCTTATGCTTCTGGCCTGACTCAAGAGTTTCCTCGGCTACGAGCATAGCAAGACTCTCGCTTTCCTGAGTTTCGCATCGGATCGAATTTGAGATTTCCTTGGATTATTGATTCGTATGAGTACTTTCGAGCTTTGGATGGGTAGGAATGTATTGCCATGTAAGGAGAGAAGATCATCCTCACTCTGCTCTTGACCTCATGGTTTACCTTCACGAGCTTTGCCCAAGCGAGTGAAGCGAAAGGGAGTGAGGAGAGAGCCCTTGCCGATGAACATATGCAAGAGTTTGTGATCCGTATTTCTGCCTCTGCACGCCGTTTCGATCCCGATTTCATCATTGTTCCCCAAAATGGCATGAAGCTCGCTTTTCACCATACCGACCCCAAAAAGGGTTTCCATACCGAGTATCTCTCCTCGATCGATGGGTTGGGAGTGGAGGAGTTGTTTTACCGTGGCGAGCGGGTAGAAGACGACTATCGCCTTTCTCTCCTTGGCAAGTTCAAAGGTACCAAAACGATTATGGTGTCTGAATACGTGAGAGAACACGAAAAGGTACTTGATGCCTACGATCGGAATGTCCGGGAGGGCTTCATTGCCTTTGTGCGGGAAGCGGATAACTATCACTATGGAGAGATTCCGGAGAGTATTTTTGAGAGCAACGACGAGGCGATTATTCACTTATCGCAAGCGAAAAATTGGTTGTACTTGATCAGTACGGACCATTTTTCTACCAAAGAGGAGATGATCAAGGCCATTAAAGCCACAAACTATGACGTCATTTTGATTGATTTATTCTTCCAGGGAAGCGAGTGCACTCCTCAGGAAGTAGTCCAATTGAAAAGGAAACCGAATGGCAAACAGAAGCTGGTTCTCTCTTACGTGAATATCGGAGCGGCTGAAAAATTCAGGTATTATTGGCAACCCCAGTGGAGGGTGCGTCACCCCTCCTGGATGGAGAAAGAGTACCCGGGCTATGATGATGAGTATTGAGTTGCATTCCGGCATCAGGAGGAATGGCAGGATATTATCTACGGCAAGGAAGATTCCTATGCGAAGAAAATCGTCGATGCCGGCTTCGATGGCGCATATTTAGATAACGTGGAAGCTTATTACTTCTTGTATCACGACAAGTAACCGTACCCTGGTGTATGTGTTCCGTCAAGAGAAGAGTCATTTCCCTCGATTCTTGTGGCTCATTGAGTCTCCTTTTTCTCATTCTTGGAATTGAGAAATTAGAGAGAAAGACTATCGAGGTGGTAGGAGATGGGTGTGAAATCCACTCAAAAAGGTATGGTGATAATTCTTCTCTGCGTTCTCTCCCTCATTGGTCCACTCCTATAGTAGCGATAATCGAAAGCGAAAATGTCTTTGTTTGAAAGCTATGAACCGGATACAATATCGGTAAAAAAAGGAGCGGGAACGTTCCCGCACGGTGAGGGGAATGTACTATTTTGCCTATGGATCCAACATGAACCACCAGGGGATGAGAGAACGTTGTTCTGAGAGTCGATTTGTGAAGAGGGTGTATCTCAGGGGGTATAGATTGGTGTACGATGGTGATGGAAGAGGGCAAGAAGAGATCGTAGCTAACATTGTCGCTACAGGTTGTGCAAAAGACATAGTCTGGGGTGGGCTCTATGAAATCAGCGATCGAGACCTCGAGAGGTTAGATGACTACGAGGAATACCCTTCTTCTTACCAGAGGAAGGAGATCGAGGTTGAAGACGAAGAGGGGAATGCTTTCCGAGCGCTCTGCTACTTGAGGGAAGGGAGAAAGGAGGAAAAGCCTTCTTGGGAGTATCGTGAGGTGGTGATCGAAGGAGCAAGAGATTGTGGACTCCCCGAAGATTATATTGAAGACGTTTTAAGGAAGTAGAATTACGGTAAGGGTTTCCTGAGGAAACCCGTAGTGATCTTGCCGCACGTTTTACGCCGTAGCAGTCGAAACTACGAGGTTCGTAGTGACTCTCCAGGCTTCTCGAAGGCGAGGTCCACCGGGAGGCGAAAAAGAGACATTTTCACTCTGCAAACTGAGGAGGTGTACTCGAAAAGAGACCTCTTTTACACTTTGGAGGAGAAAAGTTCGGTAAGAGCCCAAAGAGAATTCCCCGAGTGTCTCCCAGGGGTTGAACTCATACAAGGTCATTAGTTAAGACATCGCCACCACCTGAGGGAACATCTCCAGGGAAGAAGATATGAAGATTGACTCCAAGGAAGTCAAGATTCATCCCAGGAAATATGGCTACCTATTCTGGTACTTTTCTGTAAGTAAGAAAGGAGTTTATCCATAGGTGCTTAGTGTAAACTTATCGTAGGGGTTCCAGGATAAAGAAATGAAGAGACCTCGCCATCCAGTGTTTGTTATACAATTTGAAAAACTCAACCACCAAAGGAGGCGAGGTCTCATGCATATGGT
>Ga0116210_1000133_pt1 | contig 77132 bp, 72 predicted proteins | sample TshhotsprinmetaG_FD_94483 | JGI IMG/M metagenome (GOLD analysis project Ga0116210, IMG submission 94483) | Hot spring microbial communities from South Africa to study Microbial Dark Matter (Phase II) - Tshipise hot spring metaG | ecosystem: Environmental > Aquatic > Thermal springs > Hot... | reverse complement strand
GGTAGGTTATCTGAACTTTCGCTTTCTTCTTTCCAGGGTTCTGCACGAGAACCCATGTCTCGAATGAACCGTCATCGCCCACACCCGTTGAGCCTTCGGCAAGATACCAGGTCTTGGCTGGCTCAGGTTCAGGCTCTGGCCTCGCTCCAGGTTTGTACAGAATGGAATCACTTACTATCTCAGATTCGATATCCGCTCCGTCTTTGAACATCGCATAAACATGGGCGACACCCTCATCATCAGGAGAGATCTTCCAGGAGCGCTCCTCCTTGAACTCTTCCCAATCGCCGTCAGCGAGGTCGGTAAGATTGCCGATCTTCATGAACTTGACCCCGGCGGCGTCGCTTGCTTCGATGTTCAATTTAACGATTCTTTTATCTACCGTCTTCGCTCCGCCATTTATGGTGATCATGCCTCTGGGGGGTCCGTCCACATCGTAGGCGATCGAAGCCTCGACGACATCGGAAACGTTTGAAGGCATCGCGGCGTCCTTCACCTGCAGATACACTTTCTTTCTCCCGTAGGAGTTATCCTCTCCAGAGAGCCTCCATTGAAGGGTCGTTGATCCCTCATAGAACATCCATTCCGCATCCGCAAGCGCGTCTTTATCATTTGCGATTCTGTATGCGATAACTCCTGCGCCTCCCAAGTCGTGAGCCTCGAAATCAAGAACAACATCAAGGCTATCAGTCGTTTCAGCTCCATTGTTTATGAGGAGTTTGTCAATGAGGGGCTTGGCGTTGTCGGTGCCGCCCACTCTTACCCTAACCGGAACAATCCATGAACCTGAAGAATCAGGAACGTCGGTCTCGACGGTAAGCATTCGCTCGTGGGTGTCGGTGTCATACTGCTCAACAATCCTCCCGTTTTCGACAATGTAGTAAGCTTTATTACCCTTAAGCCTCATGGGGACCTCCAGCCTGCAGCCCGCAAGATGCAGTTCAGCGCCAGTTGAACCGTCAATCGTGTTTTTAATCTTGCAGGTCACCTCCTCAAATGGTCCCTTCTCGTTTAAGGGAAGCGGTACCTGTCCAGGCAGGTCAGGGGTGGAGAATGTCCCAATTCCATCAACTATTGGAGGCCTAAGCGGTGATGAGTCCTGCTCCATCCACTGTATGGATGGTCTTGAGGTCTGATACATCTGCCATGTGTTGGGGTAGGGATTTTCGGGGGTGGCGGTACCAATGCCGAGGCCCTCCCAACCGGGAATAGACCACTTCATCGTTGGGTCGTTGTCAGCACCAGGGAAACCCCACTCAATCAGCTGTCCGTCTCTTATTTTTATAATCCTGTATCCATTGAAATCCGCCTGCGCTGCGGGTAGGAGAAACTCGGGACCAACTCCCGGTTCCACTGCCGTGGAGTTGATAGAGACGACCTGTCCGGTACCATCATACCAAGGTACACCATCTATCCTGTCGTGGTGTTCATGCCCTGTTGCCACGAAATCCACATTATATGTCTTCATAAGATGCACAAGCGACTGTGAGCCCTCACCCTCTCCTGCGGGAAGATAAAGGAAATGCCTTTCGGTCATCCCTGGATGCGCCCACATTTCCGGGTCCGAACCGCTCGGCTGTATCGGGTCATGATGCATGAAAACACCTTTTAGCGTCTTATCAGGATTTGCTTGAAGAACTCTTCTTATCCAGCCCAGCTGCCCGGTATACTGATCAGGGTCTTTGGGGTCCCATCTCAATCCAGAACCTGGCGGTGGATCTCCTGTCTTCCATTTATCCCCGTTTCCTCTCAACTGCCCGTGCCACTTGTGGGGATTGGTCACGTAGGCAAGAATGTTCTCGCCGTTTCTGTCTCTGGGTTCCCGCACCGGCGCGGGATCAAGTTTGGGCCAGTCCATCGTGTTCAGCGAGAAGAAAAGGGAATTTCCGTATTCCCAAGCGTAATATACAGGTCCGAAAAGGTCCTGCCAGATCTCCAGACCGTCATCGTGCTCGACGCCGCCTTCATCGACATGACCATCCCAGCAGTACCCGTCGTGATTCCCGGTGGAAAGATAAACTGGAACGTTGAGCGCGAGCAACTCATCATAGAACCAGGTGAACTCAAATCTGTATTCTGTGCCCATATCACCGGGAGTCCCGATCCAGGGCCATGCGTCCCTCGGATAGGTGTTCCAATTTTTCTGACCGTAAACCGAATCGCCTGTGAAGACCACGAAATCAGGATTTATGAGGTTTATAGCCTGAATTACTTCCTGGAAATACATCGCGCCCTCATTTGGTATTCCATCGCCGTCAGTATCGAGGGGAAAATCTTGATATCCGGGCAGAAGAGCGCGGTGAATCTCGTTAAGCATTCTATCGGGAGTACCCGGTCTGGGCTCTCGCAAAACAAAAGACAGGTAATTTAAACCGAAAGCGTTCTGTATTTCTTGACCGTAGACGTGAACATCGGATATCTGTAGAACTTTTATCTCATTCTTAAACTCCTTTATAACCTGCACAGCGTGTGGTTGACAGTCTTCCCGTATCGTCTCACGCCTCTCCACTGGCACGAGTTCCAGATAACCGCTCGGGATCTCGCCTTTAAATCTGACATGCAGGTCATAAAGGTCGAGTGGTACGCTCCTCGGGATTTCCACGTCAATCCTGTCAACCACAAACCGCTCCTGACCGAAGACTTCCGGCCAGCTGACACTCTCTTCTCTTCTAACATCTAATACCTTCAGTCTTCTTGTGTTCCGCACGGTGTGAACAGGGTTGTCATACTGACCGTAACCATAAGGGTCGGCCTCATTTTTGTACCAGTAAAAATCTTTCTCGCTACCATATCCGTTGTAACTCTGCACGTTGGCGGCTATAGAACTAACGAGAAAAACTTCCCATTGTTCAACGTCACTTTCAGGAAGGGCGCTTAAAGGTATCGTTCCGTCGCTCAGCCTCCAGTCCCATTCAATGGTAAAAACATCACCGCGCCTGGCTATGACGGGGTTTCCCAGCGTGGGATAAATTAGTTGATTGACCTTTTTTGCGATTTCCGGAAGGGACCCCGCAGGGTAAAACTCCTGAGCGCTCGCTTTTTCGATACCGAAGCCTGCGGGAACCAAGGAGAGAGCGAGGAAAAGAAGTGCCGCAATAGAAGAGAAAATCCGAAACTTTTTAAGTAACAATTTTAATACCCCCTAAGACCTAAGATGACCCCGAATTCGCCTGTGACCCCGTCTTCATCCAACAAAAAAACCGATCTCAACCGGTCGGTTTCACCACTGGCTCCTCGAAAACCCATAGGTGACCATCTTTGGGCTTCCGAATCGTCGCCCCCGGTCAAATAGAAGAACATTTTTGCAGATTAATTATACACGCAAATGTGGCATATGCTCAATCAACCAAAAGGTTGATATGCTTACATTTAAGGAAAACCAGTCTAAATGAGCATTTTTGCCCAACTGAGAGCGTTTGAAAGTGAAGTGAAACCTGTCTCTTGGCATTTTTCGCGAAGATAACAATCCTTTTAAGCTTAAAAAAGTTCTAAACTTTAATGTATGTAAAATGCGGGTCACGGAAAGGAGGCAATAATGATAATCGACAGCCATGTTCACCTTGTTGACCAAGGGTGGATACAAAGGGAATTCTTCATTGGGATGGGCAGGATGGCTGCGGCGATGGCCGGCAAAAAAACAGGCGAACCCCCGGATCCGGAGGTGATTGTCGATAATCTCCTTCCGGTTATTGTCGATCCAACTGGAGACAAGCTCATCGATTTGATGGACAGGAGCGGAATTGACAAATGCTGTATCTTTGCTGTGGATTACGGACTTGCAACCGGAAAGGTGGAGGTCCCGATAGAAGAACAAAACCTGGCGATAGTCAAAGCTGCGGAAAAATATCCTGACAGACTTATACCCTTCTTCACCATTGACCCGAGAAGGGAAAACTCGGCGAAAATCTTCGAGAGATTTATAAAGGACTACGGCGTCAAAGGCTTAAAACTTCATCCGACTTCCGGTTATTTTCCGTATGAGGAATGCTGCTACCCGCTTTACGAGATGTGCGTGAAATACTCACTACCGGTTATCTTCCATACGGGAAGCCAGCCGGCGCCGTTGAAATTCAGGTTTACCCAACCCATAATGGTTGACGATGTGGCGGCCGATTTCCCCGAACTTAAGATAATAATGGCGCATGTCGCGCACGACATGTGGAATGAGGCGCTTTTGGTTGCCTCCGTCAAGACGAACGTATATTTCGACATCTCAGGCTGGCAACTCAGGTTTAGAAGCAGACCGGCGGATTTCTACAGAATGCTTAGGTCGGTTCTCGACGAGGTGGGACCGTGGCGCGTTTTCTTCGGAACGGACGGTCCTTATCTGAATGTAATTGTTCCCCCTGACGAGTGGCTTAAAGCCGTTCTTGAGCCTGATCTTTCGTCCTGTCCGGAAATTGAATTCACAACAGAAGAACTTAAGATAGTCGCCGGAAGAGCGTTCGCCAAGTTTATCGGACTTGAAAATTATTGAAAATCGAGAAATCCGATCTCCAAAATATTTGGACTCAAATCCGAGCGTTCAGGCTGAACAGGCAAAAACGGAGGAAGAGATGCCGGTATACATTTTCGAGGGAAGAAAACCCAAGCCTGACGCTTTTGTTTGCCCGGAAGCCGTTATTATAGGCAAGGTAACCATAGAAAGCGGCTGCTTTATCGCGCCTGGCGCAGTCCTTCGAGGTGACTGGGCCGAAATCGTTGTATGCGAAGGGTCAAACATCCAAGATAATGCCGTCATCCACGCAAGACCCGGCTCGAAGGCGTACCTGGGAAAAGGCTCTCACATTGGGCACGGTGCGATTATTCACGGATGCACGATCGCAGGACATGCGCTCATCGGGATGGGAGCCGTAGTCAATGATGGGGCTATCATTGGAGAACGCTCTGTGATAGCCTCCGGGGCTCTCGTTCCGCCTGGAATGGAAATCCCTTCAGGATCCGTTGCCATGGGCATACCCGCGAAGATAACTAAAGCGCTGAACAAGGATATGGAGAGTTTCCTCACAATCGGGACCGGCTTATATCAGACGCTTCCGAAAAGGTATGATGATTCACTTATTGAGGTCTCCCTATCCGATTGTACTTGAACAAAGCGCGAGGTATAAAAGAGCCTGATATTTAACAATCCGGCGGCAGAATATCAATGAGAGTCCGCACAAGGTCAGTTTCCGCGATTATCCCAACGAGTCTGTTTCCCTGAACAACGGGAAGACTTCCTACCTTGAGTTCGAGGATCAACTTCGCGGCATCCCTGAGATCAGTGTCGGGCGTCACGGTCTTGGGATACTTTGTCATAGCCTGATTAATCGGGACCGTTTCCATCAGAAAATCATGATATTTTTTCTCTGACAGGAGAACGGCCGATGCCGTCGCATAAAGCCTCAAGTCCCTGTCAGTGATTATGCCCACGAGCTCACCGTTCTTCAAAACCGGCAGGTGCCTCAGCTTCTGTTCCCTCATGATCTGCCATGCCTTCTTGATCGGCCAATCAGCCTCGACTGCCACGACATCCTCGGTCATTCTATCCTTTACCTTCATGACTCACCTTTCCTTTCACCGTAAATACCCTTGAGCAAATTTTCAGATGAATCGGTCAAAATCTGAAAATAGCCGCGACAGGTGTACCAAGGGGCATCTCATCTCTCCTCAGAGCGAACACTTTCGCCCCGTGGAAATAAGACTCAACAGCGCATATGTCCAGTAAGTCCTCAGAATCGGGAAGACGCTCTTTGTGGATTGTAAGTTCCTTGCTGCGCTCGTCATAGAAACCCCAGACTGTCGAATCAACGTCAACGAAAAGGGTATCAACCAGCCCTTTATGAGCCGCGGGTAGAATCTCCTTCGGCTCTGTGGAAGTATGTCCAGTTCCGATAAGTTCCCTATACCTGTCAATCGCGCGCTTAAAGGGTTTTGAAAAATCCTCAGATACGATTTCCCAGGCGCGCCTATGAATCTCCTGGATGCTCAATTCATCGGGATTCCCGGTTATGGCGCGATCTGCTATTCGGTTTAAATCCGTAACCTTCTTATATATCGGAATCAGATAATCAACGGCGCATAAAACCACCGGCGCGGCGCTGTCCTTCAAATACTCTCTTAAGACCTTATCAACCTCTGAGAAATAACGCAGTATTTTGTCTTTCTTATCCTCTTTGCCGGGTCCGTGACCGTGGAAAATCGGAACCCGCTCAAAACCGCCAGCGGTTTTCTCGGCTGCCCCGGAATGGAATTGTAGTTGTCTTTCTTCCTTTGAGAACTTGAGAATTTTAGAGAACCTTTCAGCGAGATTTCCCGTGTCAACCTCCCCTATCCCAAAGTCGCTCCCCTCAAGAAGTCTCACTCCCTTTTGGCTAAACGCGATAACAAAAAACCTTTCATTCCCTCTGAGCGCTGGGAGAATTGGTTTTATGTAGAATCGGTCCGACACCAGACATTTTTCTTTGAAATTGAGCGGCAATCTGTAAACTCTGTAAAAATCCTTCGCGGAAAAGATGGCAAGACCGTCGCTCTGGTAATGCCAGAACAGCCCGTCTTTTAATAACCTTCTGGGTTTTTCGAGTATCTTCCTGGCATCCGGTGCTCTGATCCCCCGCTTGACAAGTTCTTGCTCCGCCATTGCGGTCAGGTTCTTCAGCCTGATCGGGTCCTCCAAAATCTCCGCCCCAGCTCTATGAGTTGGCAGAAAGAGAGAAACGCAAGAATCGGACCTGAAAGATGCGATAGTTTTTAGTTCATCGCGGCTTATCAATTCCAATCTATCACCTTCCTTTAATTGACCGAACTTACTCCTCAAAAAACACCGGAATTCCAAGCGATCCGGGAATTCCATCGTTCATTCGTTTGCCTTTAAATCAGGTAACCTAATAATACAGGAATTCCGTTTTTCATTTGTATAAGGGAGCAATTCCTCCCTGTTCCGCATGAGAAAATGAAAAACTGTATTTTGACCATTTCACGTAGATGCAGACTAGGTCTGCGAAGCGTAAATATCGAAAAGTAAATGTGATAGGATTATAAAGGCTTTGACACAAGGTACAGTTGTTAAAAGGCGTTCGTTTTCGGAAAGGAGTGCCCCGAAATGCGAGAAGATTCTTCGATAAGACGGGCCGCTATCAGGGCAATTCTCACGGGTGGACTCTTATCGCTAAAAGCAACGCCCGACAGCGCATTAATGGCTATTGCTGACTGGTGTCTGAGGGACATTGACTACCCTGAAGGTCGCGATTTTTTGAAGACCATTCTGCTTTTGACGAAAAAGCACCTTCATCAGATGTCCCCAGCCGTCCAGAAGTCAATCTTGAACTTTGTAGCAAACATTCTTGTCAAAGGGGAGCGCAAAAGGAAACGTTTCCGCAAGGAGGTTGGCTTCGACCCGCCGGTTCTTATGGTGATCAGCCCGACCATGAGGTGCAACCTCAAATGCTACGGATGTTACGCGGGTAAATACTCAAAAGACCACGATCTGGGGCTGGGAACATTCGAGCGGCTCTTATACGAAGCAGAGCGGATGGGCATCTATTTCCTCACTATCTCCGGAGGCGAGCCGTTCATACTGGGCGACGAGTTCATAGATATTTTGGGAAGGCACCCCTTGATTCTCTTTCAAATCTACACCAACGGAACTTTAATAGACCGCCATGTGGCAAAGAGACTTGCGCAGATAGGGAACGCTTATCCCTGCATAAGTGTAGAGGGGTTCGAAAAAGAAACCGATTCGAGGAGAGGCAAAGGAACATATGCCAAGATTTTAAGCGCGATGGATCACCTTCGCGAGGAGGGTGTGCTGTTCGGTTTCAGCGCGACAGCAACAAGGGAAAACAACGAGCTGATCGTCAGTGATGAGTTCATAGATTTTTACCGCGACAAAGGTTGCCTCATCGGATGGTATTTCCACTACGTCCCCGTCGGAATGGAACCTGGATTGGAACTGATGCCAACCCCGGAGCAAAGAATTTTCAGAAGAGAGCAGCTCATAAAGAGAAGGGCGAGACACGACATACTGCTCGCTGACTTCTGGAATGACGGTCCAATGGTTGGAGGCTGTCTCGCGGGAGGAAGAACCTATCTTCATATCAACTCCGATGGCGAGGTGGAGCCCTGCGTGTTCACTCATTTTGCGGTTGACAACATCAGAAACAAACCTCTGCAGGACATACTTCGCTCCCCGTTCTTCACAGAGATCCGCAAAAGACAGCCGTATGATAAGAACCTTCTGCGTCCTTGCATGATAATCGACGTTCCGGAAGTTCTAAGGGAAGTGGTCACCATATGCGGGGCACACCCGACGCATAGGGGGGCAGATGCGGTAATAAACGAGCTTGCTCCTCAGATTGACGATTACTCGGAGCGCTATCGCCTCATAGCGGAGAAAGAATGGAATTCATACGGCAAGAAGACATGATTCCTTTGACCCGTTTTAACCCGTAAGAATAAGCAGGGGACTTTCCCCTGCTTATTTTGTTCCATTAAATCTCAATCCTGCGCCGCAAAAAGACAAACGGCGCATCAGGGCTTCCTTCTTTATGACCTCCAAGCTCTCTTTCGGGAAATCACCAATAGATTTCCTCCTAAATTTCCAACGGTTCGGTCATTTCTTGGCCGCGGTAAATTCTGACGCCCCCAGCTGCAAGCCTTCTTAAAAACTCCTCGGGCGGAATACAGCCTTCGGGCGCAAGCGCCCCCTTTTCGGTGATCAATCCTTCACCAATCATCTGGACTGCGATCGAAGCGGGCATTCCGGTCAGAAGATCCATGTGCGCGGCAGCGCCGTAGGCTATATGCTGCCATTTTCCGTCTTTTTTCCCTGTAACGTCAGTTCTGCAAGCGGAACAGGTCTCCGGAGGCTTTCCTATGTTCTCCAGATACGGAAGGATCCGGTTGAAAATTCCGCCTATAACGTCTTTCTTCCTGACGGTATCAGTTAGTTTCAGTCCTACAAGCAGGTTTGCAAGCCCGACAAGAGCGGCTTCCTTTAAACCGCCCTTAAGAGTAACGGTTCTCGCGTTTATATATTTTGGGATAGTCACAGGCTCGGGGTGACCGGCGTGAAATACATTCATTGACCCGAGAGGTTCCGGAAATTTTATCTTTTCCAAACCGGAGCCAGCTTCTATCCATGTAATCCTTCCGTCGATGTAACTTGGTATCATACCAGTTACCGCGTGTACGTAATGAAGCACAACGGCTTTTCCTTCCGTATCACTTGCGTGACATCCCCATGAGGTGGCGATCTCATCCACCTCATCTAACTCAGACGCCGCAAGTCTGGCAAATACGTTCGTTATTCCGGGAGTCCAACCAACACCCGTTATCGCGGTAACTCCCGCTTTTTTCGCTTCCTCGTCCAAAGCCATAAACTCCATTGCCGCGTCGTAGTCATCACAGATGCTCACGTAGTTCACGCCTGCCTCAATGCATGCTTTAGCGACCTTTCCTTCGTACTTGTAAAATGGTCCTATTGTCCCGAGAGCCACATCGTATCCCTTTACCGTTTCCACAAGAGAAACATGGTCGTTCGCGTCCACTTTGACCGCTCTGCATTTCTCCCCCAGCTCTGAGGCAAGCTTCTCTGCGGCTTCGAGGTTGTAGTCCGCAATCAAAATTTTCTCCACGGTGTCTTTTGCGGCCAAATCAATTACGGCTCTACGACCCATGGCGCCCGCTCCACCCAATGCGACGATCTTCACAGAACCTCACTCCCTTCAATCATCAACCTTCTTTAAACCTTCGACAATTAGACTATACGCGTCAACCAAAGCGCGTTTTATTGGAAAGGACTCCTCGTTTTCAAGCCACTCAAGCTCAATGCCCTCGGTGGCTCCCAGTATCAACAAAGCGGCGTACTCGGGATCAACAGGCGCGATCTCTCTGTTTTTTATGGCTTTAATGACCATCTCTTTTATCGATTTCCTTGTCTCCTCATAGTATTTTACGACTTTCTCCTTGTAATCAGATGTGAAAATGTAGTGCCGGTCAGCCCTGAACTTCCACAGTAATCTGCAGTGCTCCTTTTCGCTTTCATAGAGTTCGCCCAAAGATTCAGCCAATTCTTTCAAATTTTTGATAATAGGTTCGTTCCGGCCGGAGAAATATTTGAGGATTCCAACGAACGACTCGAGCATGTCTGACACAAGTGAAAAAGCGAGATCCTCTTTACTTTTCCAGTACCAATATATGCTTCCCTTTCCAACACCGGCGGCATTGCTAATTTCGGTTGTGCTCGTCTGGTGGAAACCTTTTTCCGAAAAAAGTCTCAGCGCCGCCTTTTTTATTCTCTCCTCAGTTGAGACGTCTTGTTTTCCCTTCATTCCCAGCCCATACTGTTTCTGTCCTTACGAGGTTATGGCGTAATAATAACATACTTGACCGGGCGTTCGGTCAAGGGCTTCAGTATAAGTAAGAAGAGTTTATATAACTTGGCACGTGATTATAGAATTTAACGGAACCGTTTTGCTGGATTCCCCAAAAAAGCATAGGCAGAAGTGTAAAGAGATGAAAAAGGTAAAAGTAAACGAAATTAAATTTTACGGAGAAATAGAAAATCAAAGTGTCTTGAAGCGTTTGGAAATCTTGTTGTCTGGCATAAGGTCGAAATTTACATTTCCAGGTATACTCATAGGGATATTCTTCGATGACGGTTCCAAAATATTAATCACATCAGGATACGCTGACATTTTAATAAAAAGACTCATCAGCCCTTCGGACCACTTCAGAATCGCAAGCGTGACGAAAACATTCATCGCCACTTTGACCATGTTGCTTTCAGAGGAAGGCAAACTTGAACTTGACACGCAGGTTTCAGAGCTTTTAACCATCGGTGATTATTTTCACGGCATAAGCGTGCGTCATCTTCTAAATCACACAAGCGGTCTTTTCAATTATTTCGACGATAAATACTTCCAGGAAACTATTCACAAATCGCCAGCAAGAATCTGGAAACCGCATGAGCTTGTTACCATTGGAACATCCCACGAACCATACTGCAAACCAGGAAAATCTTACAATTATTCAAATACGAACTACATTATCCTCGGGCTTTTAATAGAGTCCGTGACTGGAAATAAACTCAGAATTGAGTTAGAGAAAAGGATATTGAATCCCCTCGGCTTAAGTGGAACCTATTTTCCGGAAAATGACCCCTCTTTGCCTGAACACCACATAAAGGGATACGTCTTGTCACCGGAAAGCGGCGATTACGTAGACCACACTTTTTTAAACCCGTCTTTCTCATGGGCAGCAGGTGGGATGGTCTCCAATGTATACGACATGTGCAGATGGGCTCTTGCCCTTGGGCGCGGAGAACTCTTAAGCGACCGGTCGCGCTCTGAAATGCTCACCTGCGTGGACGCCTCATCAGGCGGCGTTCCGTTCGCGCAGTACGGTGCGGGTATTACGAAGATAGGTAATTTCATAGGACATGAAGGCGAGTTGCTCGGGTACAACACAGCCGTTTATGGCCACATCGAAGGTAAGTTCTCTATCGCAGTAGTGGTAAACAGATTTTTCGGAAAACCGAGCGTCGCCGGCGAGACGTTCATCTACCTTGCGAAATCACTCTCCCCAAAAGATATTCCCTTTTAGCAAGATTCGAGTGGCCAAATGTTTACATCCGGCTTGGCTCAATGACCCTGAGCGTCCATCCCTTAGGCTGGTGGAATGGTTCTTTGCCCGCCAGCGCGTCCAAAGTCGCCTGGACTGCCTCATCTGTTAATGCTTTCAGCATCCTTTCGCCCGCTCCGGCGCAAGCCGCTTTAGGTTCCCCGATATATGTCGGCGGCAACTTCTCCGTAACCCAGCAAAGCAGCATACTGACATAATCGATGTCATCGGCAACCTGTCCTAATCCCACAAGCCTCATAAGGAAGCTGACTGGTCTTAAAAGAAGCGCCGGCCACTTCCCCTTATTTATGGTGGTTCGCTCAAGGCTCTTATACCTTTCGTTTACCGCGTCCTCGTTAATGCACAGCATAAGCGAGGTCTCATTCTGACCGGCGTGTGAGTCATCAACATCTCCGCATGAACCTGCACCGAGTTGTACCTTTTCAAGCAGTACAGGGTCATTTTCGACCATTTTTCTGTAAAATGAGAGAAATGGGGCGGCTATATAAACGCCATACTTAGAATATGCTTTCCTGACCGCTTTAGCCGTGGCGATCTGATGCCTCGGTCCCCCGTGATTATCCAAAAGTAGTAAGTATTTAAATCCTCGCAGCTTCAGAAAAAGCGCAGTGGCCTTTAAAAGGTAATAGAGCGCTTTAGAGTTCACGTCAACCGAGCCGGGAATCGTATCGCTGCCGATATAGTAGGGCGGAAACGCCACAAATTCCAAAGAAGGGTCAATTGATTTCAGCCTTTCGACAGCCCTGTCTCTTATTTCGGTGGCCACCATCACGTCGGTTCCAAGAGGAAGATGAGGACCGTGTACTTCGACGGGACTCATGACCATAACAAAAATAGTCTTATCAGACTGAAGCGCATCCAGTTCGGAGCTTGTAAGAACCTCGAGATTAAGCATTTCTCCTCCCCCCTCATACTGCTGACAATGCCGAACACCGCTCAGGTAAATTTCTGGTCAAGCTCTCCAATTTCTGCGGCGTTAGCCTGCTCTTCTTCACGAGCTTCCGCAATGCTTACGCAATCGAAAATATATTATCGCGCTTAAGAAGTCATTTTGGGTTTATTCTTTTTTGAAAGCCTTTGAACTATCTCCTCGGAGGGCTCCCTTCTTTTTCCCCTGAACGTGAAGTAAGGTAAAACTTCCGTATTCAAAAGGTACTCCGGTCTTCGACCAAGTAAGAGTTTATTTAATTGGTCAAAAGCTATCATCCCCTGATGCTCGCTAACCTCAAACGTATCCCCGCCGACATGCGGAGTGGTTATCACATTTTCAAGTCTCACGAGCGGATTGTCGCTTCCGGGGGGTTCTGTTGAAAAAACATCGAGAGCCGCTCCAGCGATTTGACCGGTTTGGAGGGCACTTAAAAGAGCCTCTTCGTCCACAATGGAGGCTCTTGCAGTGTTTATTAAATAAGCGCTCCTCTTCATCATCGAAAGTGCCCTGTAATCAATCATTCTTTTTGTTTTCTCATTTGCAGGAACGTGAACGGTCACAAAATCCGATTGGGAGAGAACCTCATCAAACGAGCATTTCTCCGCGTTCTCCGCAGCCGCGGTGTATTCATCCACGTATGGATCGTAAAACAGAATACTTGCCCCGAAGGAACGCGCTCTTTTTGCCACAGCTTTTCCAACATTCCCAAAACCTATTATTCCAACTTTCTTGCCCCATAACTCATTTCCCCTGAATCTCTCGTAGGCTTCGGCAAGTCTTATCAAATCACCCTCTGCGACATTACCCGTTTTCAGAAACGATAAAGCTCCTATCAATTTTCTCGAGAGGATGATCATGAACGCCAGGACAAGATCAGCGACAGCATCCGCATTTCTCCCGGGCGTGTTGATAACTGCGATGCCATACTCGGTCGCCGACTCAATATCGACATTCACCGGATTTCCCCTGCAGGATATTATCACGCGTAGCTCGGGAAGATTTTGGATCGCCTCAAAATCAATAACGTCCATTTCTGTTATAAAGACCTGATAGCCGCGGAGCGCCCTGGCAAGCTCTTTGCCGCCCTGGTAAACTCTATGAGTTTCCCACCAAGGAGCGTATTCCACATCGGCGAACTCTTCCATCATTCCCAACGCCTCTCTGCCAAACGGCGCGGTTATCAAAACACGTGGGCGAAAATCTTTTGTTCCGTCCAATTTCATAATCTGGGCCTGGGAGGCAAGCAATTGACTCGCCATATGTCCGATAACGGAGAGCTCGCGACCACCTCCTGAGCAGCTTACATTGTTCCAGGACGCGTATAAATCAGAATACTTGTTGCTTGAGGGACTGGGCTCGAGAGTATTCCTTATTCGGCTCAAAATTTGGCAAACCTCGCCAAAATTCTCGAAGACGCCCGCGCCCACGCCGGCCAAAGCGCACGCTCCTAACCCTGAGACTTCAGGCGTTTTAGGTGCCTCCACCTTCATATTCACGACGTCACATACGATCTGGGTCCAAAGCGGACTTGTGGCCATTCTGCCGGCGACTTTTAATGTCTCAGGGCTTTCCTTCGAGCAAGCCAGAATTTGCTCCAGATTGCACTTTAGCGAAAAAGCGATGCCTTCAGCCACCGCACGGCAGACATGCTCTCTTCCTTCAATGCCAGAGGGGGTAACCATATGTGATAGTGTGATATCACCGAAAGAAATGTTTAGCGACCGGGCATCAAAAAGACATGTCCCAAGCGTTGAGAGAACTCCACCGGCGCCGGGCGAGGATTTTCCCGCCTCATAAAGCAAAGCCGCAACAGGTTTGTCGTAGTCCGGAAAGAGTATCTTTGAAAACCACTCGAGCGCCGTTCCCGCGGCAAGTCCGTTGCTTTCGAGCACAAACATGCCCGGCAAAACATGTAATCCGCTCCAGAGCTTTCCTTCCTCGTCTAAAACGAACTTTGTGGTGACCTGCTGAAGGGGCATCGTCGTACCAGCGACTGCGCAAACATCACCCTGAGTCACCGCCCCCGCCCCAAGGAGAGCGCATTGAGTATCCGCGCCCGATGTTACAACCGGTATCTTTTTCTTAAGCCCCACAAACTCCGCTATCTCATCTAACAGGTAGCCAACCACATGACCAGAAGGCACCACATCCGCAAACCATTGTTTTCTCGCGCATACGATTTCCATAAGTTCATCAGACCAGCACCTCTTCTCCAGGTCGAAAAGCATGGTCTCGCCAGACTGTGTAGCATCTGCGGCGATTTCTCCAGTAAGCAGATAACAAACCCAGTCAGTTAGAGTCATCACCAACCTGGTGCGTTCAAATATCTCCGGTTCGTTTGCGGCAATCCATTTTAACCTCGGGGCAGTGAAAATGGGCGCCGGGTAATGGCCGGATATTCGGTGGAAGAGCATACCGAACCCCGAAGCAAGCTCGGCGCTCTCGCCAACCGCCCTGGCGTCCTGGTTAGGCACTGCGAATACAACATTCATTTCATCATCCAGGATAACAGTTGTATTTCTCATCCCCGTGACGCCTATGGCCGAAACAGTCTCCTTCCCTAAATTGCCTTTATCAACCAATTCCCTCAACGCGTTTAGGATTGATGTTCTCACCCCATCCAAATCCATGTCGTAACCTAAACCGGGAGCTTTTCTCGAGGGAAGATGAGACCAGCGTCTCAGACTTACAAGAATCTGGTTTTCAGATGGATTCCATGCCACGCATCGCCCGGAACCTCCGCCTATGTCAAGCCCGATTAAATACGCGCGGTCTTCCACTATGCCTCCCAGTTTATTACAAATAGTCGCTCAAGTTCTTGTTGTTCCAATGGCTTAACCTTTCGAGTTCATCCTCGCCCGGCACGAGGTTGCAACTAATAACCCAGGTTCTAATTGTTCCGCCAGTCGTTCAATTACGATTTTACTCCAGCGAATTCATTTAGCGTTCGAATTTCTAAAATGCATACGAGTAGATGAATAGCTCTGTTAAATTGACAAAAGAGTCTTGAGATAAAATACGTACGAAGCGCGTGAGTTAGAAATTTAACACCATGCCGCTCTGTCCGGGAGCGTAGCGCTCGCCAAACTCCGACATAAAAGCACCTATCAATCGGATGCCCGTGCAGTGAGTAAAGATGAGCTTTTCGCAATCGATGTCTTTGAGAACTTTGATTGAAGGCTCTAATTGTTTGGGGTCGGTAAGCCCGAGGTGAGTTCCGCCTATGATCGCTCTTATTTTGCCAAACCTGGCGCCCACGTACTTGACGGTGTTGGCTATCCCTGCGTGCGCGCAGCCGGTGATGAGAATCATTCCGTCTTCAGTTTCAACCACCAGCGCCTGGTCATCCCTAAAATCATCTAGCGTGAGCTCTCCGTCTCTCTCAACATACAGATTCGGTTCAACGTAGGTGTATTCAGGGATTCTCTCTATCTCACCGGTAAGGTAGACCCCGCTTATGAGTTCGACCTGCTCTTTGCTCAACATCAGCTCTTCACAGGATGAACGAACGGCAGCATCGTTGAAAGGGATCCCTATATACCTCTTTATCGGTCCCGCTTGAAAAAACCTGGGCAGGAAAGCATCCGGGTGAGCGAATACTTTTTTCCTGCCTGTCTCTAAGAGAACGTGAAGCAAACCGGCTGTATGGTCATAGTGACCGTGTGACAGCGCTATGCATTCAACCTTCTGCAAATCTATGCCAAGTATTCTTGCGTTTCTTACGGCTACATCAGACTGCCCGCAATCGAATAGGACTGAACCATTTGGTGTTTCAATCATTATGGAAAGTCCGTGTTCGCCCATAAAGGCTGGGGCAGAAGCGACATTGTCCGAGAGGATGCTCACCCGAATATCCATTTAAAACCCCTTTCTTGATGCTAAAATCAGCCGCCGCGGAATGTTTGTCAGTAGAGTTGCCTGATCTCTTTAATCACTCTAATGACGTCGATCGTGACCAGCGCGCCGTTAGATATGATCGAAGACCAAGACCGTCTTGTTTCCTGTTCCTCTGATGAGTCTTCATTCTTATTTTTATCTTCCTTCTTATCGCTCTTAGCAGAATCGAGTTAGGTTTGCGATAGACCCGCACATCTTCTCATCTGACCGTAACCTTTTACCATCTTCAACCCCATCTCTCGAATCCTTTTATCAAACAAATTTACGCGCGTAAGAAAAAACGGTCTTGTCAGGTGTCACGCTCCTCAGGACCGTTTTCCCAATCCTTACTCTCCTCAAAGCTCCGTCCGGCGCAGCACCTTCAGCCATAAGTACGCCTGGCGCCCGGGTGAGCTCTCCGCAAGGTTTGTAAACCGCAATTCGGGCAAGAATATTCAAATGCCCGCTTTCCAGTTCCGAATGGTTCTCGCCATGTATGCCCGCATGACAAGCATTCGAGCAACCTCTCCTCTCCTGCAATAACGTGACAACCGCCTTCTATACTCAAAGCTTTCCCATTCACTAAAGAGGAAGCGACTTTCCTCCTGGCTGATTTGACTATCCTCTGGAAAGTCTGTCTGGATATCTCCATCCTTTCAGCAGCTTCTTCCTGGTAGAGCCCTTCAAGGTCGGCAAGTCTGATCGCTTCAAGTTCCTCTACCGTGAGTGTTTCATGCTGCGCGCTGTTCCCCGCAAGACCCTGCGGTCCGAATCGGGCGAAAACTGGACCGCAGCTTACAAACCTCGGCTTCTTCGGGCGTGGCACTCCTTCCTCCTAAATACGGGCATTTGTCTTTTATACACGGTCACACATCTCGTTTCAAAAAAATTAAGCATGCCTCAAATGGATTATCTCTTCGGTGGGTCTTCCAGATAATTCTGATACGATATTTCCTGTCTCCCTCCCCACCATCTGCTTTACTTTCGCTAGCAAGGTCTTCCAGATAATTCTGATACGATATTTCCTGTAGAAAAAGACAGGATAATCAAGCCGAGACTCTGTGAAACCTGAGCTTTCCGTCCTCCATCCTATAGGCTCTATCTGACATCTCGACAATCGTCTCATCGTGAGTCACCACAATAACGCATTTTCCGTCTTCATGTGCAAGCGAGCGAAGGATTTCAATCACCACCTTCCCTGTTTCGCTATCGAGATTACCCGTTGGCTCATCGGCGAGTATGACATCCGGGTCGTTGGCAAGCGCCCTCGCGATAGCGACCCTCTGGTTTTCTCCCCCGCTCAACCTCGGGGGTCGTCTGTTGAAAAGGCTTTCGTCTATTCTCGTCCTTTCAAGGAGTCCTGCGGCGGTCTTGTTCTGAACGCCTGCCGGCACACCGGCCAGATCCATCGGGAGCGTAACGTTTTCAATTGCGGTAAGTGACGGGATCAGGTTAAAGAATTGAAAAACAAAACCAACTTTGGTGCGCCTGAACTCTGTCAAATCCACAGAGGGATCAAGCAGGTCCACTCCAGCCACATTGACCTTTCCTTCATCCGGTCGCTCAAGCGAGCCCAGTATATAAAGAAGGGTAGTCTTTCCGGCACCGGAAGGCCCGAGTATGGTCGTGACCTCGGCCCTGCGCACCGACATGGTCACATCGTCAACCGCTTTGACTACCCCTCCCTTTGTTGAGTATGTCTTTGAGACTCCCTCGATATCAACAGCTAACTTTCCCTGTAATTCCATATAAGCACCTCACAAAAACTCCTCGCCCGACGGAAAAATAGTCTTTCTGTCACGAAACCGCTTCCTTAATGGGAGGAAAGATTTCACTCCATCCTCAGGACCTTCACGGGCTCTAACCTTACGAGCCTTACGACAGGAATCGCCATGCCAAAAAGACTCAACACCAAGAGCATCAAAGCGGCGTAAACGAAAAGCACTCCCCGATAGGTCACATCAAGGGTCGCAAAGCTCTCGTTTGATTCAGAGCTAACCCCTTGGAATCCGCTGCCCTCTTTATAAAGCGACCTATCCCTTGCAAACATCGGCATCGCTTTCGAGGGGGCTTGCAAAACACTTCCGTTTTGCATGGTAGTCTCGGGCAGAAGCCAGTCTCCCATCTTTTTGGCCGTAAAGCCACTGGCCCCGGAGGCGAGAACAACAGCGAACAAACATATGAGCACGACCTCAACCGCGTATTGGCCGATCACCTGCAAGTTTTTCGCTCCGATAGCCTTAAGAATGCCGAGTTCTTTCGTCCTGTATCCAATTATTATCACCATTGAAAGAATGACGATGAGAACACATGCTCCCAAAGTCGCCGCAAGACCGATACGGGATGAGTTTCCCGCTTTAACGAGCGGGTCGGCAATCGATTCGTAATCGGAATAGTCCGTTGCTATTTCGTATTTGCCGTCTTTGTTTATTTCGGAGACCTCGGATTTAAAAGCGCTTTTGATAACTTCGGTGCTGTCGACGCTATCGAAATAATACGAACCCAGAGTCACGTAACCATCGGTCCCGTTGAGTTTCTGGACAACGCTTAGGGGCCCATAAAAAGTGTCGCCAGCCGGGTTAAACTGCTGGCTTGACGCTTGTTCGCTTTGCTCCTCGGCCTCAACTGACTCATATATTCCTATTATTTTAAGCTTAAGCGTGCTTCCCGCGCCGCTAATCCCGCTTATTTTAGCTTCGATCTCATCTCCTATACTCAGGTCATTCTTTTCAGCAATGTTCTTCTCAACAACAACGATAGGTTTTTTTCTTTGTACTCTTGGTATGTGAACAGCCTCCCCTTGATAATCTTCTTATTGCCTGACGCAAAATCAGCTATGCTATCTCCGTTTGTGTTTCCCTCAAATCGAAATCTGTTTGCCTGCGTCTGGGCGGTCATTGTTCCGGTCTCACCTTCGTCAGGTCGTCTCATTACAAAGGCGCGCGCGATCTCCTGTGATTCTATTCCCTGAATTTCCAGTCTCGCCTCAAGAACCTTGTCGTAGGTTTTTATCCTGTCGTAGCGGGAAAACTCGTCAGTTAGACTCTCGGGAACGAGAAACCTGACCCTGTCAGCAAACTCTTCCTCCTCGCTCATCTTCCGAGCTTCCGCCTGCCTTTGAGCCGCAGTTTTTTTCCTTTCCTCCTCAAAGATGTTCATCATGTATTTTGAACTGACCCTTATCTCACAGTAATTGCCAACCCTCGCTTTGACCTCTCTGATCTGTGCGTCTGACGCAAGCTTTATGCTTAACATGGATATCGCGAACGCAAGACAGATAAAAAGTAGAAAAATAACAATCAAGTTTGTTTTGATGTGTCTTATGAAAGATCTTGCCCCGCGCTTGAGAACCCGCACTTTAGACCCCTTCTCTCGCCTCTTCCCTATTTATCCGGATAGCCGGTAAGGGAAATCCTTACCGTGGTGCCATAACCGGAACCTGAGACCTTCTTGATTACGAGTTCGGTGTTTTCCTTCGTCACGTTAGGATTTTTCCCCGCCCTCTTAGGGTTTAAGTCGAAGAAAAGGAAAACGTCAGAAAGGGTTTCCCCTATTTTGAGTTTCCCCGAAACAGAATTAAGAGTCGAATAGTCCAGAAGAGTCCCGGATATCACATGGCTCGAAACGTACCTGCCGTATAAGCCAATGTCGCCGTAATAATCGTAATAATTGGACGCCACAATCCCGGGGCTTGAAAGCCTGAAAGCGTAATCGGAGATTTGAGCAAGGTCAGCGGACGAATTTGTGATTTCGAGTTCGATTTCGAGATAATCCCCCTTGACCTCGCGGGAACTGGAAGAAATTACGCTCGAGTTCGAATCGGGTCTGGTTGCGTTAATAACCGTAAATATGACCCCGAGGAGGTTCACGGATGTCTTTGGTGTGGTAGCAGAACTGCCCTTATCATTCTCCTGCGCAGTCTCTTCGGTGCTTACCTCCTCTTTTGATGAATCTCCCGCAGCCTCCGAGACGTCGCTACCTTCTGATTTCGAGCTCTGCGAGACGGATTGCGTTATACCCGGGGGCTTTTTAACGGTTGTGCTCTTCCTTATGGCGTTGTTTGAACCTGACGCGCACGAAACAACGCAGAGCGCCGCCGCAATAAGGGTTAGCGCTGATATTACTGCTTTGATATCTCTGCGATGCGCTTTTTCTTTTCCGCTCACGATAGACTCCTTGTGAAATCAATTCAGGCGCGCTTGCAAAGTTAGATAGAATTCCTCTGATATCCTTTAGCCGTCATCTCAAAAGAGAGCGTATTAACACCGCTTCAAGCTGACCGTCCTCTCCCTCGTGAGCAAGCACTCGCACCTTGTCGCCCTGCTCAAGCTTTGGTTTGCCGAGTTCTTCCCCCCTTTTCATCCTGCCTTGTAATGTGTATCTGGTCTTATCGGTGGTTTTTATTTTCACTTCGCCTGAGGAAGTCTTTATCGTCAGCGCTCCCTCCTCAACCGAGAGAACCTCGCCCGTAAATTCCTTGATTCCAACGGCTTCCTTGAACTCATCCAACCTTTCAAGCATTTTCTCTCTTCTCTCGAGGAAAGGTCTTTGAAATCCCTCAAACCTCGGGGCAGGTTTTACCGGGCTTCTGCCAGTCCTCGCGATCAGAATCGCACTCAAAGCGACTACGGCTGCGAGAAGAATCACAACCGCGATAAGCAGGGGAACAACAAGCTTCTCTTTTTTTCCGCTAAAGCGCTCGCCCGAGCCCTTCTTTCCAGCCTGCTCCGTGACCGATGAATCCGGCGCCTTCGCCTGTTCGCTGGTATTCTCATGAGCTGTACTTTCGATCTCTTCGGCCGTCCGGGCTTGCTCTTCTTTATCCCCGGCGTTTTCCCTCTCATCCATCACAAACACTCCTCTTTGAAAACATTTAACCCTCGCTTCCTTTTAAAAAAATCATGAGCTTGATCTCTTTTGTCGGTATAATTTTCCCAAATCTGTGTTAAAGAATCTTTTATCCCCGGTTAATTTTCCGTAAAAATAATTTGAGCTCATTCCTGCGGTGCTCATGAACCGGAAAGCTTAAAATCTTTCGATGCGTTCAGCAGCACGATTCCTTCGTTCATCAGATAAGACATAATTTCTTACCCACAAAACAAATGGATTGATGTAAGATTACTTGGGCGAATCTATACTTGCGGATGAGAGGGGGAACCATGGAATTCGACATCATAGTGGTCGGTGGAGGTCCCGCCGGTGTCGCAGCTGCGCGCGCCGCCTCCGAAGAAGGCATAAAAGTTCTTCTCGTCGAGAAGTGCGGTTTTCTCGGCGGCAATCTCACTTCATCGCTTGTGGGGACAATTGGCGGCCTGTTTGTGAGGAACCAAGACACAATCGATTACGCTGTTGGTGGCATTCCCAGGGACTGCGCGGAGACCCTCAAATCAAGGGGGCTCGCTTACGGGCCCATTCCATGGGAACAAACAGCCGTGCTTCCTCACGCGCCGTGGGGAGTAAAGAAACTTTTCGACGAATGGATTGAAAGCGCTGAAAATGTCAAACTTATGCTTCATACATGCCTTGTGGGCGCAGAATTGGAAAGTGGAAGGATACAGAATATCACCCTTCAAAGAAGAAATGCTCAAATGAAGGTATCCGCAAAAGCATTCGTAGACGCAAGCGGTGACGGCGATCTTTCTTTCCTTTGCGGCGCCGCGATGGAAGATGCGCCGGTGCAATTTCCAACACTCAATTTCTACATGCATAACGTGAACGTAGTCGAAGCCCTAACAGCCGGGCTTGCCACACTCCAAACGCTCATACGCGAAGCGGTGGAAACCGGGGAGTTCGACCTACCGCGCGCGGGAGGCGCCGTCATCCCCACGATGCGACCGGGCGAAGTTATTGTTGCGATGGGAAGGGTTTCCATCGACGGTAAACCGGTTGACTGCACCGACCCCGAGCAGCTCACCTACGCAGAGATGGAAGGCAGAAAGCAGGCGGTACTTCTCGCTGAGTTCCTCAAAGCGAAAATGCCAGGATTCTCCGAGGCGTATCTTTCCGACACCCCCTGCAGAATCGGGATCCGTTCCACGAGAAGAATTTCGGGTCTTTATCGCCTGACTGGTGAAGACGTTCTCGGTGCGGCTGATTTCGATGACGGCATATGCCGTTCGGCCTGGCCAATCGAACTGCATCTTGAGGGAAAAGACACGGTCCTGGAATTTCCTCCACCGGGAAAGACTTATGCTGTTCCCTACCGCTCCCTCCTTCCAAATGGAATCGATAACCTCATAGTCGCGGGAAGGTGTCTGTCCGCCACCGTTGAGGGTCAGGGGAGCGCAAGGGTGAGCGCCACGTGCATGGGCATGGGTGAAGCGGCAGGTGTCGCTTGCGCGATCGCGGGCAAGAACAATATCGGCATGGCTGACATCGACGTTCGCGCTCTAAGAGAACGCCTCAAGGAAAGAGGCGCAATACTGTGAAACATGCGCTTCTTACCACTGAGCATAAAGGGCCGAGATCACCAAATAAGCAAAGAGCATAAGCCCTCCGTATCCGAGGCAGAGGGCAAGGAATAATTCAAAGCTTCCCTTTTTTTCCCGAGCCGCGACCGCTTCTTGGAATTCACTTCCGGCAGTTGCGAGTTTACCGTTACTTGAGTCTTGTGGTGACCTATCTCGGCTACGGGACGAATCACCGCTTATAGATGATTCTTCTTCTACCGTTACATCTTCTTGCTCATCTTCGGTGAAGCCTTCCTCATCAGCTGAGCTCCCGTAAATTTCTTCCTCCTCGTCTTGAGCATTCGCTCCAGCACTATAAGATGGAGCTGGAATATCGTTTTGATGCTCGGGTCTTACGATTGGAAACGGCCGCTTTAAGAGGGCCGGTATGACCTGAACGGTCATCCAGCATGGATAAGAATCCAGGTTCTGGCTGTGCCTGTAATGTCCGTCCTCCTCCTGCATAGAAAGCAAGTATTCGATCGGCGTCCCCTCAGATGACCTCCATGACTCCGAGCCCGGGTCCTCCCCTGACGCCGCAAGTCCCTGTACCGCCCAGGCAGTTGAAGCAACGTTTGAGGCCTCGCCCTGCCACGAAAAGCCACCGTCTTCTGCTTGACAGAACCTTAAATACATTACCGCCCTTTTTATGACCTGATCGCTTTTCTCCATACCAGAGGCCACCAGTGCCTGGATAACAGCTCCAGTGTCATCAGGGTCACTTCCGGATTGCTCGGAGTATCCGAAACCGCCATCGATATTCTGCCTTGCAGCAAGCCATTCAACTGCGGTTTTGGGAACGGGCTCGCCAGCGGCAGCGAGGGCGATAAGCGCCCAGGTGTGGTCATTAATCATGCTTCCGATATGGCCGTCGGGATTAAGATTGGATTTTATCTTCGACACAAGGTTCACACCGCCGAAAGATTTTGGATTTTCTCCAGCAGCGCTTACCGCGAGGCACAAAACCGAGAAATCCGTAAGCCTGGATGCGCTTTTGGCGCGTTTGGAAAGATAGTCAATCGGGGATATCTCATTGGTCAAAAAATTTTTTGGATCGAAGCCAGCAGCCGAAATGGCGCAAACCGCCCAGGCAGTGAGTTTTTCAGAGGATTGAGAGCCAGGTTCTGCAAACCCACCATCGTCCTGCTGCCTTGTCTTTAAATACATTAACGCTTTCGCCACAGACTGGCCTATTGCGTTTTGCGCACAAGCGCGATTAAACCTAGAGATAACTGAGAGAAAAACGAGGACCGGGATTATCATTGAAACCGCCGCTCGAACCAAAACAAGTGCTGTCCGGCTACTCGACCATCTCATCATCTTACCAGGGCATCTCCTTTGCTCATTCCAGACACATTTCGCAACAAATCCCCGCCCTGAGTTTCCGTTTCAAAAAACAACCTCGACTTGTATTTACGAAGCATTTCCATGAAAGCAAGCCCAAAACCATAAGCGAATACGAAATTGCCGAGAGCGTGAAGCGCGTCAAACCCCACCGAGGAAGAATAAGCGAGGAAAAATGACTTAAAGGTAAGAGGCTTTATAAAACCCAGCACAAAATAAAGATTCATTATCCAACCGAATAGGAAACCCCAAATCGCGCAATAGATGGCAAAAACGAATCGATTCTTCATAAGACGACCCCTGCCCAGTAACCCTGAAACCAGCCCGCACAACCCCCAAGCGAGCATCTGCCATATAGTCCAAGGTCCCTGTCCGAGGAAAATATTTGAGACCACCGCCGTGGTCGAACCCACCATAAAGCCGGGCAGCGGACCGAACACGACACCGCTCACCGCTATCACGAAAGTCGCGGGTTGAACGTTCGGTATGACCGCGAAAAGAACGCGACCGCCCGTGGCTATCGCGGACAGACTCGCTATCATGGCTATTAGCTTTACGTCGTGTTTCTTATCTTCATAATAAGCGTAAAAGAAAAAAACCGTAAGCGCCACGAACGTGACGCTGATTACGGCGGGATCCTTGAATATATCCACGTCAAGGAAGGCACCCGCTAAAAAGAGAGCCAGTGTGCCTGTAAAAATCATTATTGCCGCCAACGCTTTTCTCAAGCGAACTCCTTTAGAACTTTCAAAGCGTCTGCTTTTGTGACGACGCCGCTCGCAAAACCCCTGAAACACCTGTTGTACTGCGTGGTGTAGAAAAGCGAATCGGAAAGCACCTCTCTCATTTCCCCTTGGGCGATTATGCGTCCTTCGGCAAGCATGATCACTCTGTCGGAAAACTCGGCAACAAACTCGAGGTCATGAGTGACAACGATTGTGGTCTTCCCTTGAGATTTGCGTCTTGCAAGCAGGGAAGCGATTCTCTCTTTAACAGAAGAGTCAAGCCCCCTGGTCGGCTCGTCCAAGATTAATAGATCAGGATCGCGAACAACCACGGATCCAATCGCAACCAGTTCCCTCTGCCCGCATGAAATTTCCTCAACGGGGGTTGAACGGAGAGATTCGATGTCGAGCGTGCTTAGAGTTTTGGATACCCTTTCCTCCGTTTCTTTTTCGCTGAAACCTGCGGATTTACAAGTCAGCCTCAGCTCCTCCTCTGGCGTCTTCGAGATAAGGTGTGATTCCGGGTTCTGCATCACCATGCCGCAAAGAGCCGCAATCTCGCGGCGATTCATTTCAGCAATATCTCTCCCGTAAAGAATCACTCTTCCCTTTGATGGTTTGAGAATTCCAGTGATATTTTTGACAAGTGTCGTCTTCCCGGACCCGTTCTCACCTACAATTGCCACAACCTCGCCGAAACCGAAATCCGCGTCCACGCCTTTGAGGGAAGGGTTTCCATCGCCGTATGAATGCCACAGATTCTCAACCTTCACGGCAGCATCCCTTTCGGTTATCTTCTCCGCGAAAGCTTTACTTGAATTTTTCTCTTGCTTTCCAATCATCCCGGTGTGACTATAGTCAGGCCGTTCGAGCTTGTGACGATTAGGGATGCCGTCGATACCGGAGAGAATCATTCTGCCCTCTTTTACGTTAAGCGGGATTTCCGTATACCCCGCCTCAAGAAAAAGTCTTGAGATCGGCGGCAGTAGTCTCATGCCAACTGCATGGTCGGTTTTAGCGATATCTTCAGCTGTGCCTGAAAAAACAACCCTTCCTCCGTGCAAAACGACAATTTTGTCAGCAAGATGGAAACAGCGCTCCAACCTGTGTTCTGCAAGGATAACGGATATGCCGAGCTCACTGTTTAGAGATTTCAACGTGACCAGAAAATCCTCAGCGCTGACCGGATCCAGCTGGCTCGTTGGCTCATCCAAAACTATGACCTCAGGCTGCATAACAAGCACTGATGCCAGAGCGATCTTTTGTTTCTCTCCGCCGGATAAATCCGTGACGCGCCTGTCACGAAGAGAGGCAAGCCTCAAACAGGAGAAAACCTCCTCGATACGTTTGATCCCGCGTATCGGCTCAATCGCGAGATTTTCAAGCCCGAAGGCAATCTCGCGCTCCGGGTCCTCGAAAACGAGTTGCGCCTCGGGGTCCTGAAAGACGAGTCCCACGTACCTTGCAAGCTCCCCAACGCTCGCCTCAAGAGTGGATATGCCCTTAACCCGCACGTTGCCTGATATCTTCCCGCCGTAAAAATGCGGAACGAGACCATTTACGGCCCTGCATAAGGTGGATTTGCCTGAGCCGGTCAAACCAGCAATCAGCATAAATTCACCGGGCAGAACCTTAAGGCATATATCCCTCAAGGCAGGCTCTCCGCAACCCGGGTACGTATAATTTAAATCTTCAATTTCAACTAACGGGAATTTTTCCATAGCGCAGAAAACACTGAGAAAACAACAGAAACAAGGATAAAAAAAACGAAACAAGCGTAACCCTGGGCCTGGGTCGACACTCTTATACTCGGATAGAAATCAAAACTTGTTAGTTTCATGGCGGAAACGGCGATAACGAAAACCAATCCAGCGGCAAAAACAGCGATAACACCAAAATCAGCCGGTGAAAAAACGTAGCTTACAAGCCTGCTTCTCGGACCCGACCCGTAAGCGCGTGACTCCATAGCCTCCGCGAGCGATATTCCCCGGTCGAGGAAATCTCGCGCGAGTTTCCTCAAAAGCGGAACTCGATTGTTCATCCGCTTTATGTAACCGCCGCTGTCAAGGTCGATACCCCTTGCTGCCTGCGCTTCAAGAATTTCTCTTGAATCTTTTGCCACAGCCGGAACCATTCTCATCGTCATTGCGGTAAGGAGAGCGGATTCTGAACTTCCTGGTGAGAGCAGATTCAAAATCCTGTCAGGGTCAACCGCTACCGCCCAGAACGCGAAGACAAGAATAATGGACGAAATCCTCAAGCCCATTGAGGCGCCGAAGAATAATCCCTCAGCTGTAACAACGATTCTCCCAAATACAGGCAATCCCGAATATTTTAAAAGAACCGTCGAGCCGTTTGATGACACGAACGCGTTTATCACCACCGACAAGACAAAGATGAAAAGACAAAATCTCCACCAGGAGAACCAGTCAGCGAAAACACCCGATGAACCCGCAATGATTCCAACAGACAATAAAGCGCTCAAAGAAGCGAAAGGATTGGAGTTCAACAAGGGTAACACTAAGATCGCTGCACAAATAATCATCTGAGAAACCGGATGCAGGATATGAAAAAGTGAGTCATTTTTCTTATAAGCAATCTTCATCGGTTTTCCCCAAAAGGCAACGCCCTTATCTCTCCCCTGCTGTCAATTACCAATCCGACTTTATGCTTTAACACTCGGGTTTCACCCGTGAGAATTTTCACAATCTGGTTTTTTGATTCGTCATTAAGAAACAACAAGAACCAGATCGGGGACGCGTCGCCCATTCCCACGCCAGCGCAGACAACTGCGCCCGTAACCTCGACATCGACGCTCGATGGATTTGCCTCCTCATCCAAAACGATTATTTTCTCACCCTCAACCCTTATGAAAGTTCCGCTCAAGTTCAAATGTCTCAAAATATTTTCCTTCAAACCCTTAAGATGCAACGCGGGGCTATTCAGGATAACGATAACGGGACCATTCTTTTTCGCGTCTTCAAATTTTGATAAATCTTTTGAATAGAGTACACGGGCGCCTTCGGCGCCTAAGTATTTTCCGATGGCTCTTGCCTCATTGTGAAACTCAGAAGAGTAGACGATTGTGGTTGGGCGCTTCTTTCCGCCGTATCCAACCGTAAAAGGCTTCGGGTAAGAACCAATGACCGTGGGGATAAACGTGTTACGCCCCCAGGCGTGATAATCCCACCATATCTCATCTTTAGCGCCCGTTTCATAAAGTGCCGCTCCTACATCTGCAAGGGTTCCGTTTACATAGTAAAACCAATCTTTTCCTTTGGCAGAAGCTATCCCGTCAATAGCCTTGACAAAACCACCTCCGTAAGCTTTTTCGACCCTGCAAATTTTCTCAAGGGCATCCATCACCGTGCTACTTTTCCGCCACCTCACTTGAGCTTCCTTAAGAAAAACCTTTCCGAATTCTTTCGTGACGCCAATAGATATGAAATCTCTGTCGACATTCTTTCCGCTTTTCTCTTGATCAACACTTAAACGGGCGCACCCTTGAAAGAGAAGCGACAAAAATAAGCAAGCAAGGATTAAACGAAAACATATCGAAATTCTTTTACTCATCTTCATATCACCTTGAAGGATGACCGGGACCGGAAAACATCCGGCCCCGGTCGCCCCGTTTACCGATAATTCAAGGTACCGTTGGATAACCGAATGAGACGCCTCCACCTGTATATGCCGAATAACTGAAGTAAATCGGTCTTTCGACAATCACTGGTGCGTCGCTAACAACAGATACCGACACGTCACATCCGGACCCAACGGACCTGTTCACAAAAACGGTTTCTCTGCTTGAAGCGGGAACCTTTATCTGTTCCTCCTTAACGTCAGTCGCACCGGATACTCTTTTAATGAAATATCTGATCTTTACACTGGCAGTCCTATTACCTGGGTTTGCGATGCATAAAAACATCTCGAATCCATCTCGCGTGGAGCCTTCCGCGAAATCCCATCTGTATGCAGCATCAACGGCTCCGGGAGAGTTGTGACCACCAGACCAGATTTGAGAGCTCCCCGCCGTAAGCGGCAAGTACTGGAAATATACGGGTCTCTCAGCAACAACGGGTAAATCTGAAGCAACGATAAGGCCAATGTCTTTGTCAAAGCCGAGGTCCTCAAAAGCGCTTTCGGTATGCCTCGAATAAGCGGGAATGACCCTGTTAAAGGTTTTTCTCTCCCCTGCGGATCCAACATATGTAATGGTGACATTGGCTTTTGTGGAGTTAGGATTCATGATTGAGACCCATTCCCTGAACTGCTTTCTCGTTGTTCCCTCCGCGAACAACCATTTCTTATGAGGCTCAGGAACGCCCACGCAGTTGTGAACGCCATTGGCTGTCGAACCCAGTATCTCGAAGGGAGTGTTGAAATAAAGCACTCTCTCCGAGCAAATAGGCTTGTTTGCTGATATTGATACGCTTACGTCTTTATTGACCCCAACAAGTGAATTGACGTCCACGGTGTCGCGGCTCTTTCCTTTGACTGACCTCAATACCTGAACGGGTGAACTTCCATTCGCGAAGAGAAAGGTAAGGATTACCTTTGCCTCGGAGGCATTCGGGTTTTGCAGCGCGAGCCACATCTGAAAACCATCCCTGGTCGTGCCCTCGGCGAAGTAAACCTTATTGAGCAATTGTGTCGAGCCAAGTACCTGCTCTCCTCCGCTAAGACCCCAGTTCTGGAAATACATAGCCCTCTCGGCAATGAAATATCCATCGCCTGTTACCTTCGCTGAAACGTCCTTATCCGGACCAACAAAATCATTCACAAAAACCGTCGTTCTCGATTTGGGGGGAAGCGCGACTTTCTGGGTAAGGTTTGTTCCGTTGCTGAGCATATAATTGATGGTGACGTTAACTTTATCATTCTCCTGGTTTCCAAGGCAGAGCCACTCCTGAAAGCCTTTTCTCGTGCACCCCTCAGCGAAGTAAAACTCCGCGGGAGCGCGCTTTCCGGTACCGAAACAGACAAGCTTCCCGCCACCGATGCTTAATATCCCGTATTCGCTTAAAGATACGGAGCCTCCTCCTTCGCCACTTCCCCATATCGTTTTTCCGTCAAATAAATTGAGCACGGATATGCCGTCTCCCACTATCGGCCATGCGGCCGGATCAGTACTTCCAACAACAACCTTACTTCCGGCTATCGCGGGCGAAGAATTAAAGCCTCCTATTCCCTTCCGCTCCCATGCTCTCGCGATCTTCTTACCCTTTTCCGTATCGGCCTTGAAAGCGCAAACCCAGTTAGTGCCGGGCTCAGGCCAGGGAGCCGGCTGCTGTCCAGCGGTAACTACCCATCCCTTGGTTACCGCTGGCGTACCGTCCGAGCCATAAACCTTATCTTTCCACGCGAGTTTTCCAGTATCTTTATTAACGCAGTAAATGTGGCAGTTGTAAGACGCGGCAGGATAAAAGGAATAATCGGTGAAATATATGTAATTTCCGTAAACGGTCACAGATCCGTTCACGTCATTCCTAACGTCCGTGACAAACGCTCCGTTGGTGCCCCAACTTGTTATAGGCTTTCCCGTTTTCCTATTTAGACACCACACCTTCCCGTTCGGCGTAACGCTCGCGCCGAATGCGGCTCCCTGCCCGACAAAGAGCTTTTCCCCGTCCACACAGGGAGTCGAGAACGCGATTGTCTGACTGTCGCATGAAAACACCCAAACAAGCGCGCCTTTTTTAGTTACGTCAAGGCAGTAGTAGCAACCGTTCGCGTAATCGCCTATATAGAGGTGATTTCCAAAAACGGTGGGAGAGGCGTTTACGATTTGAGCATTGCTTCTAATTGTTGACAGGTCCTTTGTCCATAATATCTTACCGCTTTTGCCGTCAAGAGCCTGAACTTTAGAACCAGAACCAATATAGACCACACCATTTGAAAAAGCGGGGGATGACCAGCTGTCAAACGCTGTTACGGGCTCAATTGAATTTTTCCAGAGTTCTTTTCCCTCAGGTAGCTTGTAGCAGTGTATCGCGCCTGAGACACCGGGTTGTCCGGCGTAAACATACACCCTGTCTCCCGCAACGAGAGGCTGACTCCCATCCTTCGCGTAGATGTTCTTGCTTCTGAAAAGAACGTTTGCGTTCTTTGGCAGACTTACGTTCGAAAACCCCGAGTTGCGCTCATCCTTTTGAAACTGGCTCCAATCGTTTAAGGCGCCTCCGAGCGCAACTCCGGGCGCCAGCGCGACGAGAAGCGCCACAAAGGTGATTATTAAAACCCGTTTTGAAATCTTGAACGCTTCCATAACTCCTCCCTGATAGTTCCATTCATATGCTTATCTACTAACATCCTCAGCCCTGAAAACTAACGCTCACAACCTTGCATGACCCGGCAGCACCCCCTTTCCCTTCGAACAATGCCGGGTCTAAAACCAAAACAAAAACCGCCCCTCGATCTCGATGGGCGGTTTGGTTCAGGTTGACCCGACTCTCCCATGCGCGAGGGATATCAGGCGACGCACACAGGCAGGTCTCCTGGCTCGGTTCACAGCTTCCCGCCCTTCCCGGCTTTTAGCCAGTGGTTATGCGGGTCGCTCCCCATCACAGTGGCGCGTCCGCGCCGGATTCTCACCGGCTTCCCTATTAAGGCAGATTGCCACCTGCGCGCCATGTTATTCATTTTTCAAAGTGCGCATTTATTATATTTCCGCAAAACGCAAGGGTCAAACCGCGTAATCGGTCTTAATTGTACAATTTGACCATTATTCTCATTTTAAGTCGATAAGCTTTTTTGAGGCGATAAGCTTTCGATCCAAAAAGCGGCAGAAATCTTTTCTTACAGAACGGTAAAAGCCTTTCCGGCTGATACTCCCCCGGATGTCCTCACAGTTATGTATATTCTGCCCTTTACTCCGGTGGGAACCTTCACGGATATCTTCGTGTTCGCCCAAGAAACATAAATCGAGGCACGTTTTGAACCGAAATACACAAATGTTGTCCCGGAGGCCCACTTTCCAAAACCGTTACCGTAGATTGCTAAGGTTGCCCCGGGCTTTGCCGATGTTTTGCTAAATGTGCTTATGTTGGGAACGATTTTAAAGCATACGCCGTTTGATGTTCCGCCCGCTGTCCCGATTTTGACCGTGACCTTACCTCCTATACCTCCCGGTACCTTTACCTTTATCGTGCTGCTACTCCATGAGATGTAATCGGTTGACGCGCATTTGACCCCCCCGAAGGAAACATATGAGTTGGCGTCCTTGTATGGAAATTGCTCCCGCTTATCGTCACCTGCTTTCCTTTAGTTCCACTCGTCGGAGTCATAAGAGAGAATAAACGCAGTGATACCTGAACTGGATGAATCGATCAAAAAGGTATGCTGATCTTAGAAAACGTTGACGTAATTTTTTACAGGAGCGAAAAGGACGAAAATTTGTGAAGGCTCAAATGGCGCTCTAAAGAGAGTCGGTAAAGTGACAGCATCGGAAATTTCATTCTGTTTTATTTTTAAGGTCTTGAAAAATTCCGCCGGAACGCTTTTAGCCTGAAGCACTTGCCTTCTGTGGAAATATTTGCCTGAGAGAATCGAAACCGCGATACACACAGAGTATTCCGATTACAAAGGATTTAAGAATGGGTGTTTAAAAGATTGTTCTGATGCCCGGTTTTATATTTTGCGCGCTCGCCTCCGCGTGCGCATTTTTAATTACTTACGGCGAATTTGTAAGACATTCCCCCGATAGAAGGAAACCACTGAATTTGGCGTTAGGTTCAGCCGCTAAAGCTTTCGTCTTTTTCTTAACTCTTGTTCTCGCCGCCTCTTTCTTGATTCGAAATTTTTGAGATTCGAAGCGTTCTCTAAAGCTCATTCGTCACCGGGCTTCCAGACCTCCCAAAACCTTTTTCGCAAGATCAGGTCCGGGCTTCAGGGTTTTCTTACCCGGAAGCCAGCCAGAGGGAGTCACTTCGCCTGTTTTCGCCACGTGCTGGAAAGCTTTTATTTGGCGAATCAACTCATCAACAATCCGCCCCACCATGGGCGCGAGAACCTCCTTCGCCTGCAGTATTCCATCGGGGTCAATGATGAAGCGACCGCGTATGTCCACCCCGGCATCCGTGTCATAGAAACCGTAAACTTCTCCGATGCGCCCCTGGGATCGGTAAGCATCGGTTATGCAAAACCACCCTCAACCATCTTGGAAAGTTAGGTGTCTTGCCATATCTTATTGACGAACCTGCCGTCAACGCTCATCGCGAGAACCTGGACCCCGAGTCGCTCGAGCTCGTTTTTCCGCACGGCAACTGCCGCAAGCTCGGTCGGTCAAACAAAGGTGAAATCTCCGGGATAGAAGCAGAGGACCACCCACTTTCCCCTTTAGTCAGACAGACGAACATTCTTAAATCCTGTGCCCACAAAAGCACTCGCCTCGAAATCAGGGGCTTCCTTTCCAATCCTTCCGAACATCTTTCTTTCCTCCTTGCCTCTGACCCCAAACATCCTGGCGCCTCCCGGCTCCTCGAGGATAGGTCCTTTGGCAGGCTGAACGCAGGAATTTTCGTTTTCCGCCATCTTCCTCACTTTCTTTTGGCAAATTGCCACACTCACAATTGCGCTGTTCTTTCAATTTCAACCGAAACTCATGAAACCTTTATTTCGTGACCCCTTGTGCGCCATTTATGCGAAATCGCAGGCTTTGCGACCAAGTGGCGCCAGAAGAAGTGCTTTTAGCGGATAGGACGGACAGCAATTTCATGCAAGTCCTCAGTCAGCAATGGAGCAGACTTTTGAGAAAAACTCGGATAGCACGGGATAACTAAGATTCTTGCGCTCAATATAAAGGGGCCTGTTCCAAGTTTTCCAGGAAAATCTCTTCACCCTTTTGTCGAATTTGTTTCCGCTTCTCGGGCAAAAATCGCTGAGCTTCCCATCTATCAGAAGGGCGGCATAAAACTTAAAACCCTTTGTTCTTACGGTGCCGATTGAGTTCATTCCGAGAAATGCTCGGATTCCCGCGGGTCCTTTCGGCAGGTCTGTTCTCAAATCATGCAAAACCGTGCGGGAGGAAGGATCGCTTACGTTTAGGAGAAGCCAGGGAACTCGAACGTAAAGACATTCTTTCGCTTCATCAACATACCAGTGCGCAAGGGAGTTATAAGTTTTGCTCATCGGACGAAAATTGCCGTAATTAAGAGAGCTTAAGTCCGTGTAAATGCCGGGAAATATTGTTCCATCCTCGCTTGAGACCTGTTCTCGATTCACCAAAAGCTTAACTCTCACGAAATCCGCATCAAAAGCCCTTTGTGCTGAAAACAGAGACTCTCCCCTGTTGTAGTCGGGTCTTGAAAGCAGAGAAGCTCGATGCTTCGAGTTAATCCTCAGAAGAAACTCAACACCGGTTGGCAGCGCGGGAAGAGAATCAACAGGAAGCCTGTTCGTTCCGTTTCTATCGCCAAAAGTGTCAATACCAATCAAGATCTCTGCGTCTTTTTTGCTGCCCGATATAAAAGCGCCACATAAATCTTTGTTGAGCTTTATTCTCAAAAACAAGAAGGCTTCGTTGTGGTCAACATCAAGACCTTCGATGGTCCAATTCTTTTCTTTGAGTCCCTCGGACTCCGACCGTCTAAAATATACCCTCTCGCCACCGCTGAACGGCTTCTTCTTAGGCTCGTAGGAAACAATTCCAAAGTTCTGTTCAGGGTCAAGAACATTGTGCCAGTATATGTGTCTTTCATACGGAATCATGTAATCCATTTCAACCCATGACCTTTTGGCCCATTCATCGTGCCATTCAAAAACCATAGCCCCGGCATAACCCGCGCGTTGTATTGCCTCATACATTCTGGTAAGCATTTCCCCTTGCTTTCGTTCCTCGATCCCCCCGTGATGAAAGCCCTCAGGGTGAACGTGGGCAATACCCAGCGATGTTGGCAAACCAAACTCCCCCACAAGGGCAGGGTAATCTGGATGTTGGCTGATGAAATGCTTGAGATAGCCGCCGTAACGAAGGATTCCATTTCCGTCGCGGTAAGTGGCGTACTGCGGTTCTCTGTACATAAAATCCGGATAATAAGGGTATATATGGTAGCAACCAAATACCCCCCCCCGGCAAAGGCTTTTGATGCGGTGATATGTTTGGGATCGAGCACCTCGATGTCCTCATGTTCCTTTTCCTCGGGAAGACCGGATGTGCTTTCCGTGGGGTGAGTCATTGGATCAAGCGTCGGCCAGCTCACAAAGCCAACCGGAGTCTGAAGACCGCTTTCTCTAAGTTTTCGCGCGGCATGGTCGCACATTTCCGCAACCCAGGACTCGAGTGCCCGTGAACCTTCCGCCGCGGAAACATACCTGCCGCGATAGCCACTACGATCTTTATTCAATTGGTTTGTCTTGTTTGCCACCTCCCAGGTTATTTCCCTGCCGATTACAATACCGAGGAGGTATTTCGATACATCCGTGTCATAATTTCCCCACGCCCTTCCCGAGCGCTTTGGAATCCTTGCCTTACCCGTAAGCGCTTTGATATCAGTCTCGATTTCTCGCTTGTATCGATTGGCATATTCTGAATGAAAGAGGTTGTTTCCGGGAGCTTCATCATCGGGCCACACTTCCTGAATTAGCAGCAATTTTTTCGCTGAAGACCTGTTGAATTCGTCGAGTGTTTTGTAAAAGAGCGGGTCGAGAAGCGTATAAACTCTAACCACGTTTGCATTCATTCCCGCGATGCCCTCGAGCCAGCTCAAATAGGTATCTCTGCTTGAGGGAAACTCAGAAAACCATTTTCCCGGAAGAGCGATTCCAAGATTAACTCCCTTTATGTTGAGTTTTTTCCAGCCTCTGAAAGTTCTTATCTCAAAATGCTTCCTCCTTGCGCGCGCAAATATTTTAAGTCCGCCAGCTTTCGCCAGGGTGGGCGTCTCCGAAAGGAAGTCTCCTTTTTTGTCTCCTAAAAGCCGCAACAGGGAAAAGAAAATCGCAAAGATAATGACAATGACAAAAATTACATAAACATATATGCGCAAGCGCCCGAGAGCGCTTCTGCTTGACGCAGGGTTCGCGCTTTTCAAGGCCGCCATTGACTCCTCGGCATATCCTCTTCTTTTAATCACGCCCCATTTACGCCTGCGGGTAAACGTGGTCACAAACGCTTTCGCTCGCCACCACGCGTTTATCTGACGGTGCCCGAAGTTCTCAAGCACGCTGTATATGCTTAGCCTTAAAAGCGCTTTGATCCTCGGATAATGCTTTAAAGCTATACCCTCCAGAACGACAGCAATCATTGAAATAGCAATCGCGTAAATGAAAGCGAGCGCCAGCCAAAGTATAAAAACCTTATGTTTACTATGCCTAGGATGAACGTGAGCACCACCGCGACATATCCCGAAAGTTCAATGACCGGACCGAGCATCTCGAATAAGAAGAAATAGGGCATGCCTACCATACCTATGACGCCATATCTCGGGTTCAAAAGCATGCTCAAGTTCGAAGTGAGTGTTTCTATGAGACCCCGCTGCCAGCGGTCTCGCTGCTTTGCGAGGTCACGCCATGTCTTAGGGGGCTTGGGTCCAGCAAACCGGATCGGGCACGAACACAATCCGGTATTTTCGCCTCTGTTTGCGAAGGAATTTGTGGATGCGGAGAACAAGGTCCATATCCTCTCCAACGGTATCCTTGCGGTACCCTCCCACCTTTATGACAACTTCTTTTTTGAAAAGACCGAAAGCGCCTGAGATTATCAACAGGCTTCTGAAAGCGCTCCATCCGATTCTACCCCCGAGAAAAGCTCTTAAGTATTCCACATCTGCATGTTCGGCCAGTAACCTTTAGGGAGGCGTACTTCCGTGACCATTCCCCCTTCCACTTTGCAACCGCTCACAATTCGCACAAGACCGCCAACCCCAACAGTGCGCGCTGGATCTTCTATGAACGGTCTTGCGACTTTCAAAAGACCCTCCGGCTCGAGTATAGAGTCGGCGTCAATAACGCAAACAAGATCGTGTCGGCTCACATTTATCCCAGCATTCAGCGCGTCGGACTTGCCTCCGTTTACCTTGTCCACAACGACTAAATTGTCATACTCTGGGGAAATATAGACCCCCTTTATCTGACCGCATTGAATCTTGTAATCAATAGCCTTCGATACTTTTCGCAAACTAAATCTATTTTTCAAAACCTCAAGAGTGGTGTCCGTGGAACCATCATTTATCACAATAACCTCAAACCTTGGATACCTAAGTAGAAGCGTTGATCTCACGGGGTCACCTATTGTCTTTTCTTCATTGAAAGCTGGGATGAGTTGATATCGAGGGAGTAAGCGGCGAGCGGAAGACCTCATATAAATCAACAAGTTTTCTTCTCCGGTTATACCTGACTGATTCAATGAAGGCAGCAAAGAAGAGTGCGAGGTACATGCTGTTTATGGCGGCGAAATAGAAGAGAACAAACAGGTTGAATATTATGATGGTGGTGCTTACCCAGCCTCTAAAATCCAACCGTTACTCGCCTCCCGAGTTCTTCTCACTTGAGTAAATTTCCTCACGCTCAAGCACCTCTGTTGCCACAGTCCTTTCTTGAGCATCGAGTGCTGTTAAACCTTCCGACAACACCTGCTTGCCCTTATCTCCCAGCCTCGAGAGGGCAATGGCTGCGTTCATTTTTACCGAAAGATCCGGGTCCTCAAGTGCTTTTGCCAGCACGTTCATCGCTTCTTCTGATTGAAGTCTCCCTAAAGCCTCCGCGGGGTTAGCTCTCACGTGCGGGCTCGCATCCTCCATCAGGTGAATTAGCGGAAAAGATGCCTCGTGGTCACCTATAACCCCGAGCGCGAAGGCGGCTTTAGCCCTAACGGCCTCATTGGCGCTATCGAGAATTTTTATCAACAAAGGGACTGGGCTTACCTCTCTCATCGCGCCAACTAAATCAACTGTGAGTCCGAGGCGCTCCGGGTCAGAGGAAGTGCGCTCTATCCAGTTTTTCGCATAGCTTGAAAACTCTTCCCTTTTTTCAAGAACAACCTCCGCAAACCTCACGGTCTCAATCTTCGGCGCTGACATAAGATAGTCCGCCACGGCATTCAAAGCGTCAGGTGTCCCTATTTTCGAAAGAGCGTTCAGGCAGCAGAACTCAAGCTCTTTTTTTCCGCTCCCGAAAGCGTATTTATTGAATACGGTGTCGCCTTTGCGATTCTCATCACGCCAAGTCTTACGGCAGCCTCGGCTTTTTTGAGCATTCTTCCCTTTTGTAGCGCTCTTATGTCTTCGTCTACGAAACCCAATTCTTCGTAAACTGTTGAAAGGTGCTCCCTTTCGCTTCCCTTTAAAGAGCGCGCACTTTCTATGAGCACATCCCTTAGATGCTTCCTGTCACCTTTGACAACTTCCCGGGAAAGCGTTTGAACAGCCTCCTGGGGGATTGTTCGCCAGCCACTATCTTGTAAATGAGCAGCCTTATATTTTGCCTCTTCTTCTCCGCGAGCTTTTCTTTTTTTGAGCCTGAAAGCCTTAAGACAATGAGCCCCAGGAAAAGCAGAACAGTAAATGCGAACACACAAATTACGGCGATGGTAACGACCCTCACCGCTCCCTCGCCATAAGTCTTGGGCAAAGCAGCAAGAAAGAGGGGCAAAACGGTTTCCTTTCCACGCGGTAAATCACTAATTTTCCTTTCGTGATTTCCAATGTTCATCATTTAAATTAGCCCTAAACTCCGACAGTTCTTCTGACTCGCGCCAGGAGTTCTTAAATGCTGAATGGTTTTATTACGTAGTCTTCAGCGCCGAGGTCAAAGCCTTTTAAGACATCCTCTTCCATTCTCTTTGCTGTAAGCATGATCACCGGAATGTCTTTCGTTTCTTCTTTTCCTTTGAGGCTCTTGAGTACCTCAAAACCGTCCATCACGGGCATCATCACGTCGAGAATCACAAGATCAGCACCGTGTTGGTTCAGGATCTCAAGCGCTTTCTTGTCGTCTGCTCCCCACAAGACTTCGTAACCTGATTTCTCCAATTTGTACTTGATGAGATTTGCTATTTGCGGTTCGTCTTCGGCAATGACTATCTTCTTCTTGCTCATTTGAACTCCGTTGTCAGACACTCTTTCCACCTCCTTTTGTTTCCACATCTTCCTCTTTTTTTGGCTCTATCGGAAAAATCACCGTAAAGGTCGATCCAATCCCCACCCTGCTTTCTATCTGCAGTAGCGCCTTGTGTTTACTCAGGATCTCTTTTGTTATCGCCAAACCGAGTCCGCTACCTTTTTTATTTGAAACATCGGCGGTGGAGGCGCGAAAGAATCTCTCCCCAAGGTGTTCCAATTCCTCTTCCGGAATGCCAACGCCCGTATCCCTAACCTCAAAGAAAATGGATTTATCATCGGCCTTTACGGTGATCTCCACCTGTCTTTCGTTCGTATATTTGATCGCGTTACTTATGAGGTTTGAAAACGCCTGATAAAGCAGCTTTCGATCGCCAGTTATGATAGGAACAGGATAGAGGTTGAACTTAAAGGAAAGCTCTTTCTCTATAGCGAGCGGTTTGAACTCCTCAACAAGCTGCGTCGTTATCTCTTTTAAGTCGAGCTCATCTAAATGTAGCACCAGGCGACCGCTTACTATCTTTTCAAGATCAAGCAAGTCGTCCACGAGCGATTCGAGCCTCTCGGTGTTTTCACGGACAGTCTTGATCATCCGGAGCTGCTCATCGTTCATGTTTGGCGCTTCCTCATCTAAAAGTGTCTCGAGGTAGAGCTTTATTACCGTAAGAGGAGTCCTCAGTTCGTGAGCAACAACCGAACACATCTGAGTCTTCATTCTGTCAATCATCTTCTCTACGGTTGCATCAGAAAAAACCTCGACCGCACCGTATAAATTGCCATCCTCGTCTAAGAGAGGGGCGCAACTTACGTTCACGGGCTTTTTCTCTTCTTCTTTCGTTTTAGCCCATACGGTGCCGGCGAAAACCGTCCGCGAATCGTTCATTGATTTTCGAAGCGGACATTCGGTGTCGCAGAGGTTGTTCCCCTTATCATCCGTGTGGCTTATGAACTCCTTGCAATCCAGGCCCAACGCGTCCTGCGAACTCCATCCAAGGATGTATTCTGCCGCCTTGTTCCACATGTAAATCTTTCGATCCGAATCAACCACGTACATCCCGTGACCCAGGCTTGAAAATATCCTGCTCAGTTCGCCCTCAAGCTTCGAATCATGGACGCTGTCAATCCGGCCTACCTGTCGCGAACCTTCTTTGTGCTCAATCATCAGTCCTCCGTTAAGGAACGATGAAACTGGCTCTCTTTATGTATTTCTGATGGGGCTTGTGAAGGCTTTAATTAGAAGCCCTGAGGCTATTCAAGGTTTCCAGTTATTTGACTATTTGACGCCATATTTTGAGACATTTGAGAATTTTGAGAATTTTGAGTCTGCCTTCAGGAAAAATTCGTCAGATGGGGTAGAAACTTTATCGGTTAAACTAACGTCTTATAATATGAAAAAGTTATCAACGGGTTGGGCTTATTGCAAGGGGGTGAACCGGGAAAATGTAATTTGTTAAAAAGCAAGCGGTAACCCGAAAGAAGGTTGTTTGTTTTTTCTCGGCGCTTTTCATTTTGTGTTCCTTTTTTTCCGTCACGGGGTGCAAATCTTCCCCTGAGAAATCCGGATCTAAAACAGTACATATCAGGGGCTTTATCTCAAACATTCAGATTGTAAGAAAGCCTTCAGGAGACTATACGGGCTCCATTCTCGTGGAAGGTGAGAAAGAAACTGATACCGAGTTTGACAAAGCGAGCGTGTCGGTCATGAAGAAAACGAAGATCACCTCGATAATCTCGGGAGGTCAAGAGAAGTTGGAGTTTAAAGATTTGACGCTCGGTGACAGAGTCGAGGTCGTGTTCACCGGACCGGTTATGGAATCATATCCGGTTCAAGCAACCGCTGATTCGATTACGGTTATAGAGCATTCCCGGATTGTTTCCGCGAAAAACAGGCTGGAAGGTGAGATCATGTCAATCCCGGGCGTTACCGGGATCGGCGTTTCAAGCAAGAGCGGAAAGCCCGTTATCGTTGTATATCTTGAAAACGACTCGGAAGACCTCCGCATGAAAATACTAAAGGAGTACGAAGGATTTGAAGTAATAACGGAAGTAACGGGTCCTATCGAAGCTCTTCCCCGCTGATTAAAAATTCCAAAATGGTGCCTGGCACCAAATAGGAAATTGGCATGCGCCAGTCGCGACCGAAAGCTCTTTTTGTAACCTTTAACCCAACCGGCGCCTGCCGCCTTTTGTACTCGTTTAAGTCAACTCTTGTGACAATCCCTTCCACGACCGACCGGTCGTATCCCATCCTCACTATCTCATCCACAGGCATACAACCCTCTATATACGCCTCGAGCACCGGGTCGAGAATAAAATATGGGGGAAGCGAATCCGTATCGAGCTGTCCCGGTCTGAGCTCGGCTGTCGGTTCCCTTTCTATTATCCCCTCAGGGATAACATCCTTTCCGTGTTTATAGTTCAAGTAACGGGCAATTTCATACACTTGCGTTTTGAACACGTCTTTCAAAAGGGCGAAACCTCCTGCCATGTCACCGTATAACGTGCAGTACCCCATGCTGAACTCGCTTTTGTTTCCCGTCGCCAAAACAAGCCAACCGTATCTGTTTGATAAAGCCATCAGCATATTCCCGCGAATACGCGCCTGGATATTCTCATCTGTAGTCCCTGAGATCCCCTCCTCTACCACTCCCTCAAGAGACTTACGGTAAGACTCAAGGGCGTCTTCTATTGGTATTTCGATGAGCTCTATTCCAAGATTCTCTGCAAGGGAGGACGCAAGCGCGCGGCTTAGCGCGCTCGTGTATTTCGAGGGTAGAAACACACCCGTGACTTTTTCAGGCCCTAACGCTTCCACCGCGAGCGCCGCGGTCAGCGCGGAGTCTATCCCCCCTGAAAGACCTACCACCACCTTCTCAAAACCGTTCTTCCTTACGTACTCACTTAAACCGAGCGTCAAAGCCTCATAGAGTTCCTCGACCGCGCCGTACTGAACTGGCGCGCCCCTCACCTCGAGCTCGGGCTTTTCACCATCAAGAATTTTTTCGATCCTCAAAAGCTGAACCGGCAATGCGGGTGAGTACTCGGCATATCTGTGCGTGGGTTCTAACAATTTTTGCGAATCAAAACCAATCTCCACATCGCAGAATAAAACATCCTCTTTGAAGCGTGGCGCTGAAGCGATCAAGCCTTTTTCCGGATGGTAAACGCAGGATCCGCCATCAAACACGAGTTCATCCTGCGCACGAACCGTGTTCACGTAAACGAAAACGGCTTTCGAATCGACCGAGCGCGCTTCCAAAAGCCTCCGCCTTCGTTCATGCTTTCCCCTCTCGAAAGGCGAAGCGGAAAGATTCAGCATGATTTCTGCGCCACCTGCGGCGATCGCGCGCTCCGTCGTGCCCCCAGTATGCCAGATATCCTCACAGATGCCGACCCCTATTCTCAACCCGCCATAATCAATCACGCAAGCCCGGATGCCCCTGCCAAAATAACGCCTTTCGTCAAACACTCCGTAGTTCGGCAGAAAATGCTTCCTGTAAGTTCCGGTCACTTTGCCGTCAAAGATCACCGCAGCAGAGTTGAAAATATCAACCTCTTTTTCAGCGAATCCGAGGACAACCACGATATCCCCAACATTTTGGGCGATCTCCCGGAGCGCTTTCATCCCTGACTCGAGGAACTCAGGCTTCAAAAGCAGGTCCTCTGGAGGATAACCGTTTAGGCAAAGTTCTGGAAAAACGATGAGATCTGCGCCCTTTAATCGCGCGTTTTTGACGCATGAAAGGACCTTCTTAGCGTTAACCTCAAAATCACCTATGTCCGTTCCTATCTGCGCAAGCGCAACTCTTATCCGCTTCATCACACCATATTCTCCCGAAATATGTCTGAATCAAGTGAGCTGATCGGACCCGCTTAAGTCCCGGTTCCCATCTTACCTCCGACAATCTGCGCTGAACAGTCCAAACGTTCGCGGTATGCTCAGATCGCACGTATGCCTGACTCCCCTGTCCTCACGCGAACCGCTTCCTCTATGTCGGATATGAAAACCTTCCCATCCCCTATACTTCCGGTCCGCGCTGCATTTACAATAGCGGAGACCACGCGCGGAGCGTCCTCGTCAAGCACCACAATCTCAATCTTCACCTTCGGCAAATACTTAATCTTGTATTCAGCGCCCCGCCACATATGGGTCACGCCCATCTGCTTACCGTGACCGCGCACGTCGGTAATGGTAAGACCCGGATACGTAAGTTCAGTAAGTTTCTCAACAACTTTATCGAGTTTCTCAGGTCTTATAATCGCCTCTATTTTCTTCACCTTACGCTACCCCCTTCTCGCTTACGGAAGCCTGGAAATCAGGATAGGCGTTAACGTTGTGTTCCGTTATGTCAAGACCAACCCTCTGGCTCTCTTCATCCACCCTGAGCCCAACGGTCTTCTTCAGCGCTAAGAACATAAGCCCAGATGTCACGGCAACCCAAACCACAGTGGATAGAGATCCAAGAGCCTGCAGACCCAGCTGCTTAAAGCCTCCCCCGAATAACAGACCGTTGATCGCCGCCACGCCATTTGCATTCCCCACGCTCGCCTGAGCGAAAAGACCCACGGCAAGCGTACCCCAAATGCCGTTTACCGCGTGCACGGACACGGCGCCAACAGGGTCGTCAACCTTCAAGACCTTATCAATGAACTCGACCGAATAAACAACGAGCACCCCCGCCACCAAGCCAATTACAAGCGATGATACGGGGCTTACATTCGCACACCCGGCAGTTATTGCGACAAGACCGGCAAGAATTCCATTTAAAGACATGCTCACATCAGGTTTGGAGTATCTAGCCCATGTGAAGAACATGGCCGCAGCGCCTCCCACCGATCCCGCAATCGTGGTGGTAATCGCGATATGCGCGATCGCAGGAGATACCTTAAGCGTGCTCCCCGGGTTAAAACCGTACCACCCCAGCCACAGGATGAAAGTTCCGAGCGCCGCCATGGGAATGCTGTGTCCGGGAATCGCGTTCACTTTACCGTCGGGGTCGTATTTACCGATTCTGGGGCCAACCATCATCGCTCCTATAAATGCGCACACGCCGCCGACGGTGTGGACAACAGTTGAGCCGGCGAAATCCACCATCCCAAGTTTTCCAAGCCATCCGCCTTCAGCCCATATCCAGTGTCCTACGAACGGATATATGAGCCCCGTTATGCAAACCGTGGCCACCACGTAAGCGCTGAACTTGAATCTCTCTGCGATCCCACCGGCAAGTATCGTCGCTGCCGCTCCTGCAAAAGCTATCTGAAAGAACAGGAAAACGTATAAAGGTAAGCTATCTCTCATTGGACCCGCTGCGTTGGCAAAGAAATTACCCGTGCCAATAAAGCCGCCTTTATCCGGACCAAACATTATCGCAAAACCGATTGCCCAGAAAATTATTGCCCCCAGGCAGAAGTCCATGGCGCCTTTCAGCATAGCATTCGAGACGTTCTTGGCTCTCGTGAGTCCTCCTTCCAGAAAAAAGAAGCCCGCCTGCATGAAGAATACAAGCGCCCCCGCAAGGAGCACCCACAATGTATCCATCGACGACACAATTTTTTCAACCATTCCGCTTGCCGCTTCCGCCCTGACCCCGCCTGAAAGTAGAAGCAGGAAAACCAAAGGCGGAACAACTGGCAGCATTTTCCGAAATCTTCTCAAAGGATTCACACCTCCAATCCTGCTTCAAGAAACATTTGCTCACTCACGCTCATAAAACCTGAAGGTAATTGTCGAGCTCGTAATCCGAAACGTGAGCCCTGTATCTCTCCCACTCGATCTTCTTGTCCTTGATGAGTATGTCGAAAACGTGCTTTCCGAGGCATTCCCTTAAAAGCTCGCTTTCCTCCGCGAGCCGTATCGCCTCGTAAAGATCGGCGGGAAGGCTTCTAATACCTCTTGCTTTCCGCTCCTCTTCGCTCATCTCGTAAATGTTTTGCTCAATCGGCTCACCCGGATCGATTCCCTCCTCGATTCCTCTGAGACCAGCGGCAAGCATAGCGGCAAATGCAAGGTATGGATTGCATGCAGGATCAGGTGAGCGGAACTCTATTCTCGTGGCGGATTCCTTACCCAACTTATATACTGGCACCCTGATCATGTCGGAGCGGTTTCTCCGAGCCCAGGAGATATAAACCGGCGCTTCGTACCCAGGGACAAGCCTCTTGTATGAGTTGACCCACTGGTTGGTCACAAGACATATCTCAGGCGCGTACTTCATCAGGCCGCCGATGAAACCCTTTGCCTCTGCTGACAGGTAGTACTTGTCGTTCGGATCGAAAAACGCGTTCTTGTCTCCTCTGAAAAGAGACATGTGGGTATGCATTCCGCTCCCGTTCTCACCGAAGAGTGGTTTTGGCATGAAGGTCGCGTACACGCCGTGCTTCATGGCGACTTCCTTGACCACGAGCCTGTAAGTCATCGCGTTGTCGGCCATAGTAAGCGCGTCGGTGTAACGAAGGTCTATTTCGTGCTGGCTCGGTCCCACTTCATGGTGGCTGTATTCGACGCCTATACCCATTTCCTCGAGCGTAAGGACGGTCTCCCGTCTCAGGTCGCTCGCGACATCCAGCGGGGTAAGATCGAAATATCCACCCTTGTCCAATACTTTCGGGGGAACATCAGTGGACTCGAAATAGTAGTATTCGAGTTCAGGACCAACATAGAATGTGTAACCCTTAGCCGATGCCAATTCGAGATTTCTTTTCAACACGTAACGCGGATCACCCTCATGAGGCGAGCGATCAGGCTCGAGAATGTCGCAGAACATGCGCGCAACAGCGCTGTGACCCTTTGGACGCCAGGGAAGGATTGCAAATGTCGAGGGATCGGGCATGGCGACCATATCGCTTTCGTCGATGCGGGCAAAGCCCTGAATGGAAGAGCCGTCAAAGCCCATTCCCTCATCCAAAGCGAGTTCAAGTTCCTCTGACGTGATGGCAAAACTCTTCAAGAAACCGAGCACATCCGTAAACCACATGCGGATGAACTTGACATCATGCTCCCTTACCGCGTTTAACACGTACTCTTTGTCGAAAGAATCGCCCATTTTTAACTCCTTTCTGCTCAACGGACTCAAACCTTCAAGAGAAATGGTAGATTCGCTTTGTTTCGGGGTTTTTTCAGGGATGTAAAATGTTTGTTACACGAATAAATTTTTTTGGACTTCAAAAGCGAGGAATTGGAGAGACTTAAACTCACTGGATGATTTTGGACAAGGCTGTTTCGCAAAGGTCGAGGCGTACATTAAAAACGGCGCCTTTTTGGAGAATAAACTCGGGATGAGAAAAATGTTTTCTTTTAATTACCGGGCGTGGTTTTTATAAACTCAACCAATTTCTTTTTTATCTTATCCCTGACTTTTCGGAAATGAACGAGAGTTTCTTCTTCGTTTCCCGAGAAAAAAGCCGGGTCTTCCACTTCCCAGTCAATAACTTGATCTGCCGATATATCAATGAAAGGGCATGCTTCCTTACCACACAATGTAATGATGAAATCAAAATTGATGCTTTTTACTTCGCTGTAATGCTTGCTCCTTTGATTCGATATATCAACGCCCTCCTCAGACATCACCCGCACTGCATACGGATTTACAACCGAAGGTTCTGTGCCTGCGCTGTATGCCTCGAAGGAATCCGGCGCCAGCGCGCGCATGAATCCTTCAGCCATCTGGGACCTTGAGGCATTCTCCCTGCAGAAAAAGAGAACTTTTTTCTTTCCAGACATCATCGCGCTCCTCTTCCAATCTCCCAAAATGCTTTTGCCTTTCGGAAAGGATACTTTCCGGGAAATGAGCATACATTACCGAAACCATTTTTCAAATGACCGAATTCCACCCGAGCGATCATAAATGACTTATCGCCATGAGGCATCAATTTATGGCAATTCCGGAGAGAAACGGGACACGACAATACAATGTCCATATAGCGGGAAGAGTGGGTAATAATATGAATCCAGTCATATGCCTATTTAGACCGGATACCTGTTAGTAATCAAACGTCAGTTAACCATAGGAAGCATATCACATACTCCCTGCCGCAATGAAAATCGCTTTTCATCGATGCCCACAACTGATTTGGGATATTCGCGTTCTTTTACCATTTGCGCGGATTGCATTCTTTGTTCAATCGAACAAGAATCAGAGCCACATTTAAGCGCATCAGGGACAATTCGATCCTTTCAAAAATGCCCCCCATCATTTTCAGGGCACTCTGGTTTTGTTCGGAAACCCGACGGTCTTATAAGTTTTCATCTTTTCGCAAACAAGCCAAATCCATCATAAGATAGATGGAGGCTTAAAGCCTTTGCTTCTTGAGTTTTTTATGAACTGTCTTTACCCCGCCAAGACATACTCTTGATTATGCACGAGGGGTAGTCTTTAGTCTGCGCGAAAGCGAAACGGGCGCAACGTCGGATTTTCAGCAAGCGTTTTTGTGAATGATGCCTCTTATCCTTGCACCCCGAAAGAAATGGCACCACACATCCTGAGTTACGGTCAAAACCCCGAACACCAGATATCAGATGATTCCTTGCAATGAGCCGTCATCCTACATGTTCAAATAGACCGCTCTTTCTGAAACAACCGGTACGTTTGACGAAACAAGCGTTGCGACCTTGTAGGTCAGGATGATCTCGCCTACGTTTACCGATTCCCTCCTTTGGGGTGGATGAAGGTTGGACCTTCCACTCTTCCCTTATCCGTCTGGTAGACCACGCTCACCTCCGCGGGGGTTTGACCGGGATTTTGAACAAGTATCCATGTCTCGAATCCGCCAGCGGTGCAGCCTTCGGCAAGATACCATATCTTTGAGGGCTCGGTCGCTCCCACGGAGTCGGTGGCGGCGGTTCTGGAGGATGGGGCGGGAGCGGGTTCGGGTTCTGGAGACTGTCCTTTAAATCTGTTATATGCATAGTTTAACAGCGGCAAAAACTCCGCTGTAGCCTTTTTGTTCCCAGCAGGGTTCGGGTGATCATCCGCAGAAGGATACGCGAGCAGGTCAGAGCCCCCGTCTGTCTTGTGCTGAACTTTCCCTTTCCACCACCTGTGGTGGTTTCCCGCGTCCCGTCCGAGGTCATTAACGTCTGGGCTTCCTCCGTTAGTGGTCAAAACATTGTAAAAATCGAAAATATAAACGTTCTTGAGCGGATAATCTTTGAGCCAATCGTTTACCAGCCAGTTGTTGAATGCCCTGTTGGTGGAGGGCTCCTGAAGACTGCTCATGGGAGGCGCTGTTATGACCACGAAAAGTTTATCCGGTTTGGTTTTGAAATAATTCAAAAGGTCCAAGTAAATCCCTTTGCAATTTCCGATAGTTAGCGGATGCGAATCCCCTCTTAAAGGGTTAGAACTTATTGGAGGGACCGGCTCATTTGGGTCTCCCGTCACGTCAGAGTTAGGGAAGCATGATTTGAACATGACGATCTCGTTTTCTCCTCCTGGATCTGTCGACAGCCTGGAATATGAGGAATGCTGACCATTCTCGTTGTAAAGCGCAGATAAATACCTTCTGCTTTCCGGACCCCTGAACCACGTCCACCAGTGACCAATGTCCGTCATATCTCCGATTCCTTTTGGACCCCAACCGTAATTTGTATCGCTTACAAAGTAATTATTGTTCATCAACGCAATGCCAAGTCTCCCATTGTCATCTGCCAGCCAGTTTTCCCCGCAGGAGTGGTGTATGAAGATAAGCTTTACCGGCTTTCCCGGCGGTGAGTTATTATCGCCTTTCCCCGATCTTCCTCCCCCCTCATGAGTACAGCCCGTTCCGGTAAACAAAGCGACGGCAATGGCGAAAACAAAGAAAAACCGCAAGCGTGCCCGTATGGTATTTTTCATTTCTCCCTCACTTGTTAGATTAAAAAGAGGCTATTTTGCTGATAACCGAAAAATCGGCGCTGGGTCTCAAACGCGAAAAACCATATCAGAGTATGCCAAAAAACAAAGAATGCTCAGATCATTTTATATAACCCGCAAAGCCAAGAGCCTCTTTTTACCCGGAAAAACTGGTTGCGTATTATTAAACGATTCGATGTCCTTTTCTTCCACGTTTTTATTTGAGAATGGATTCGAATTAGAAATCCCGCGGTTCATGGCAAGGGCTCACCCAAACGCGTCCTTTCCCTGCTTGAAAAAATCCTTGAACATAAGAAAATCAAATCAAATATCATTCAGAGAATGAAAATGTGTGCCCATTGGTACCATATATGAAGAACTTGAAAGAATCCCAGAAACACACGGGTGGCAAATCCCTTAAAATACAGACTGAAGCTTTTGTTGAAAAAGTGGATTTTTGATTTAAGTTTTGATACGCCAAGGACACGCTTCAGATCTTAAATAAAATAACCGCCCTGCTGGTCGCTGCCAAATCCCTTTTCCGTATCTGCATTGAGAGTTGAGGATTAGAAATCAGGATATAGACTGCTGGCTGCTGCCAAATCTTTTTTCCGTATCTGCTTTTCTATTTGCAGTTGGGAATTTAAGCGCGGTTATGGACCTTTCCTCGCGTAATCCTTTATCTCCTCTGGTGCCGTTGCTGCCCGTCATCCTGCTGTTCTTGCTGTTTGTTTTGTTGGTCCTGATTAATCAACTTTTGTTCTTTTTGCTGTTGTTGCGTCGGTTCGAACGGTTCTTTGGTATCTATTCCCTGCCCTTCCTGAGTTTGCCGTTGCTGATTCTCTTGTTGCATACTCTGTTGAGTGTTACTGTTTCCCTCATAATTGGTCGGTGCGCTTTCTTCGCCTGACTGCCGGGAGGGGACGCCACCGGAGGCGCCTTCACGCTCGCGCAATTGCAGCCTCAAACGCTCAATTGCCCTTTCCGCTTCGACCTTCTGGGCGCGCTTCATTTGCATCTTGACTTTTCCAAGTAGCTTTTCAAAACGGAAAGTGAGCGCTTTGGCCTTCCGTGTGAATTCCTTTTCTTCCTCGCCACCAAGAGATTTCGCTTTTCGGTATACGTTTTCGATGCCAGCCTGAATGTCTTTCATCAGTGGATAATACCAACTGACTATCTCACGTTTTGAAACGTATTCGAGTTCCCCCAATCGGCGGTCTGTCCAAGAAGCATAAGCGTTTGCCTTATTTCGATCTCCCGGAATAACCCAGAGATAAATACTTTCCACCGCGCGCTTCACGGAGTAAAGGGGGTTAGACGGCATTGCGTACGCCGAGCCCAAGCCTATGGCGGCAAGCATTAAGGCGATTAGAGTCAGCGCGGTGGCAATTTTCAAGATTGAAAGGCGCGAGAGGGGTTTGACCCGTCCTGCCCGACCTGAAGTGAGAACGCATTCATTCATTACGCCTTTTTCAAGCTCCATACCCCTGGCCAAAAGGGAAGCTTTGAGAGAATCCGCCCGGCTTGTGGGCGGCAAAGTAGGTCCTCCGCTAATCAGGAAGCTGACGAGGTAATCATCCGCCTCGATTTCGCTGCCCTTACCGAGCTTTTCTCCCTTTTGGATCGCGTTAATCTTTTTTTCAACGCGCCTAATATCTCTCAGTGGAGCATCCTTACTCACTTTCCAACACCACCAGACTCCAAAATCTTTTTAAGAGAGTTAATTGCCCTAAACTGAAGGGCGCGTACTGCCCCATGTCTTTTTCCCAGAAGCCTTCCAACAGTTTTCGCGTCAAATCCTTCCATGACCCGCAGAAGTAAAACCTCCCTTTGGGCATCCGGCAATTTCTTCAGCGCGCGGTATAGTTCCTCGTAGGTTATTCCCTTTTCGGTCAATTGTTCGGGCTGTTCCTCATCCGCTACGGAAATCGTCGGTCCTATCTCAACCATTTCTACTTTTCCTTCTGCCTCCAGCCATCTTGCAAGTAGATTCCGCGCTATTCCGAAAAGCCATGCGCCAATCGTTCCTCCCCTGTCTTTAAAATTTTGTATATTTTCGATAGCCTCGGTGAGCGTTTCCGCGGCGAGATCTTCCGCCCTTTGAAAATCCCCTGTCCTGTAGTAAAAGTAACGCCTGAGTCTTTCGAAAAAGATATCGAAAAGGCGAGCCAATCCTTCGGGATCGTATTCTTTTGCTTTCTTAGCGATATCAATGAGCTCCTCTCTTGAGATCAACCCTCTTCCTTTCCAAAAGAATGTCCATTATTTATATCCGAAAAATCATCGAAATGTTATTTCCAGATATCACCCGATAGTGCCATTCGACTTTCATTCTATAAGTCAGCGTAACAATGTGTCACATAATCGGATATCACAAGTGAAAAAGTCTTATAGGGTTCGGCAGAAAATTAAGCAAACCCGAATCCAATGCCAAAAGACCGCTACCCGGAGGTGATCGTTATGGGCTTTAAATCAAGAGTTTTGACTGTGCTTTTAGGTCTCGTTTGTGTCCTCACTCTCTTGTGGGGAACGGCTTTCGCAAATACCTCATACGCTATAGACACAAAGAAAACCTTGCTCCCTGACGATGCGTATTACTGGATGAAATGCATAGAGGAACAATTCTGCCTGCGGGTCTATGCTAACACCGAAGCGGAAGCGGGCTGGCGTCTCAAATCAGCCGAAGAGCGGCTCAACGAGGCACTCGAAATGGAAGCACAAAACAGGCTTGAAGAAGCAAAATCCGCGCTGGCAAGATACCGCGCGCAAATCGAGTTTGTTTTTCGGTCGCTGGAGAGAGTAATAATGGAAGCACAAAACAGGCTTGAAGAAGCAAAATCCGCGCTGGCAAGATACCGCGCGCAAATCGAGTTTGTTTTTCGGTCGCTGGAGAGAGTAATAAAGCTTGCGAGAGCGCAAAGCGGCGCGCAAACCGTTTTGAACGAAAAGAATCCCTCGGAAAAAATTGCATTAAAGAACGGATGGTTTGAGTCAAACGAAATGCTCGAGCGCATTGAACAGCGCCTGCGTTTGCAACTCGAGTTACTAAATAGACTGCAAAACAGGGCAGAAGAGCGGATTCTCAATCAGTTAAGGCTCACCATTGAAATCTGTATCTTTGCGGCTAATCAAGAACGAGCAAGAGAATGCGCAACACGGAGAGAATCAAATGGCACTTTGGAAGAATCAAACGGCGCGCGGGGAACAAGCGGAACTCCAGCACAGAATAACAGGGAAAGAGAACAGGCACGCACAGAAGCACAAAACGAAAACTATGTTCAAACACAAACTCAAAACCGTGATCAGAATTGTGAGCAAAACAGACAGAGCGAAAATGAGGTGGGACAAAAACACGGCGAAGATGGTCAAAACGAACACCGTGGTGAAGAGAATGGTAACAGGGATGATAGCCCAAATGGAAATATGGAAACGGACTCAAGCCGGCAGAGAGACCCAAACAGCCAAGATATCGGGAATCCCGGCGAGGTTAAGGCGAAAAAACCGTTTTAACCTCCGCGCTTTTTCTCTTTTAAGTAAGCCTAAGAGAAAGCGGGTGAATTATCTGATGACTGGAATTCTCAGAAACGCTACCAACGTAAGAAGAACATCCTCAATTACACGCCAAATCTTTGTTCTCGCCTTATTCCCGATCATGTTCGGCGCCCCCTTTTTCACCGGTTGCGCGAACCCTTCCGGCCGGACACCAGAAGAAACCTTACCGCGCTTTCTTACCTCGTGGGAGACGGGTGACTGGGACTCTTTCAAGAATTCCGTTGTTTTAGGCGGGAAGGAAATTTCAAACGGTAACGAAAACGCGGCAAAAGAAATAATTAAAAGGACAAAGATCCGCTTTGATAACATCAAAATGAAAACGCTTAAAAAAGCCCTTCGGAGGCGACCGTAATCCTTATCAGCGGAACCATCGAAACCACTACTGACATTTTGGGCAAATCAAAAGAGGGCTCGGTGAAAATAGAGAGTCTCGAGCAAGCTCAAAAACCGGCATTCAAAACGGTCAAAAAAGATGGAGTCTGGTTTGTGGACGCAAGTTCGTTCTTTGCCTCTTCTCAGACCAATTATTAGAAAAAAGATTTTCGTTCGACATTACGTCTTGCCGCACTGTGTCGAACTTCGAAAAGCTATAAATGGCTCAAGAGAAAATCACCACACGAAGCCTTTACCGAAAGCAGCGGAAATCCTCGCATTCCTGTCTTTAGCAACTACGGCTATTTAAGATACGCCTGGTAAACTCATGACAGTGTGCGCGACAAAACGAAATTTTAATCGCGAGGGAACCTGTGGCACTACGATTACAGGTGTTTGAAGTACTTTTCTCAAACTCTCGGTAGATAAAGTTTATAACCGATTTTTAACGCGGAAAAGATGAAGTGGGGCCATCAACGTTTGCGTAAACGATGCGTAGATATCTCCATTACCATAAATCAGGAGACAAACTGTTTTTTGTAGTTACAAACGAATCGAAAATTGCACAGCAAGTGGTTTGGCGTAAAAAATCTTTCAAGTAAGCAAGCGCGGATAAGTATTTTTGCGTTTCCCATTCCCGGTAAAATCTGTTTCGTTAGATGCCTGATGGTGACTCTCCGTGATATCGAACAGCAACTCTTAAGACCTTTCTTATCAGAAAAGGTTTGACAAGAAGCAATATCGGTTCATGATAACGGCAAACCGCGACTCTTAAGACACTTTCTCACAGTCTGGTCTGCTCCAATCGTTAATTCCTCAAACAATGAAGCTATGGATATATCAGCCTGGTGTCACTTCCAAAAAGATTTTCAATCAATTTAAAACTTGAATTGACCAGCGAAGACTTACTTCATAGGCATCGGCGCAAATCTAAAGGATTTCATCTCGTAGATCTCAACGATACCCACGCCCAGTCTTAATAAAGCGCTTGCGCCATCAGCGTAACTGGGTCACGAATAAAAACCTAATCGTTCGTCATAAAGGGCATTCGCTTACCAAGCGCCGCATCCAGCTAAAATGTGCTCCATCCCGCCGTAGCTTTATCAAAAGAGCCGGCAGTCCGCATTCATCTCCATTTCAAATCGAAGCGATCAAGGCTCATCACTTTGTTCCAGGCCGCAATGAAATCGCGCACAAATTTTTCTTCAGCGTCATCGCAAGCGTATACCTCAGCAATTGCACGAAGTTGCGAATTAGAACCGAAAATGAGGTCAACGCGGGTGGCGGTCCACTTTAGCTTGCCGGTCGCCCGGTCGCGACCCTCGAAAATATAGGCGACATCGTCTGCCGGTTTCCATTCCGTACTCATATCAAGAAGGTTAAGGAAGAAATCGTTGGTTAGCGTCTCTGGCCGGTCGGTGAAAACCCCGTGCTTTGATTTTTTATAATTCGCGTTCAAAACGCGCATACCACCGATGAGCACCGTCATTTCAGGAGCGGTCAGGGTGAGCAGCTGCGCGCGATCCACAAGGAGCTCCTCCGGGGAAAGGGAGAAATTCCTCTTCTGGTAGTTTCTGAAACCATCGTAGACCGGTTCAAGAAAAGAAAATGACCATACGTCAGTCTGCTCCTGAGAGGCGTCAGTTCTTCCGGGCGCGAAGGGAACGCTGACATCATAGCCAGCCTTTCTTGCCGCTTCCTCCACCGCGGCGCAACCTCCCAAAACGATCAGGTCAGCAAGGGAGACTTTCTTTTCGCCCGACTGCGAGTCATTGAATTCTTTCTGGATGCCCTCCAGAATCTCCAGGACATTCGCAAGGCGGTCAGGCTCGTTCACCTCCCAGCTTCTCTGCGGCTCAAGACGAATCCTGGCTCCGTTTGCCCCACCGCGCTTGTCCGATCCGCGAAACGTTGAGGCTGACGCCCACGCTACCCATACAAGATCAGATATGGAAATTCCTGACTTAAGAATCTTATCTCTCAGTTCGCAGACGTCATTTTCGTCAATCAACTCGTGATCCACAGCGGGTAATGGGTCCTGCCAGATGAGCTCCTCTTCCGGAACCTCTGAACCAAGATAACGAGAGCGCGGTCCCATATCACGGTGGGTTAGCTTGAACCATGCCCTTGCAAAAGCGTCAGCGAACTCCTCCGGATTATCTTTGTACCTGCGAGCGATTCGTTCGTATTCCGGATCGAAACGCAACGCAAGATCAGCAGTGGTCATTATCGGCGCGCTTCTTTTTGATGGGTCATGAGCGCCAGGAACCATTGCCTCCTCGGGAACGTCTTTTGCGACCCACTGCCACGCCCCGGCGGGACTTTTCACAAGTTCGTATTCGAAATTGAAAAGCATGTTGAGATATCCCATATCCCATCTTGTAGGACTGGGAGTCCAGGCTCCCTCAATCCCGCTGGTAATCGCATCGTCTCCCTTGCCGCTGCCGTAAATGCTTTTCCAGCCGAGACCCTGGTCCTCCAATCCTGCCGCCGCTGGCTCGGGACCAACGTGAGATGGGTGTCCCGCCCCATGGCATTTTCCGAATGTGTGTCCTCCCGCGATAAGTGCAACGGTCTCCTCGTCGTTCATGCCCATGCGCTTGAAAATTTCCCTTATGTCCCGCGCGGAAGCCTCCGGATCAGGATTGCCGCCGGGACCCTCGGGATTCACGTAAATCAAGCCCATCTGTACTGCCGCAAGCGGTTCCTCGAATTTCCCCTCTTCCGTGCGCCTCTCATCACCCAGCCAGGTGTCCTCAGGACCCCAGTAGATGTCTTTTTCCGGTTCCCAGACGTCCTCCCTTCCGCCCGCGAAGCCAAAGGTCTTAAATCCCATGGATTCGAGAGCGCAGTTACCCGCAAGAATTATTAGATCAGCCCAGGAAATCTTCCGCCCATATTTCTTTTTAATTGGCCACAACAGCCTGATTGCCTTGTCGAGATTTACGTTGTCAGGCCAACTGTTAAGAGGAGGAAACCGAATGCTCCCGCCGCTTGCCCCTCCGCGCCCATCTCCGATGCGGTAGGTGCCAGCGCTGTGCCAGGCAAGCCTGATCATGAGGCCGCCGTAGTGACCCCAATCGGCAGGCCACCAGTCCTGTGAATCGGTCATCAAGGCATACAGGTCCTTCTTCACCGCATAAAGGTCAAGCTTCTTAAACTCTTCGGCGTAGTTGAAATCCGCGCCCAGGGAATTCATCGAGGGGCAATTTTGATGAAGCACGCTCAAGTCTAACTGGTTGGGCCACCAGTCGCGGATTGCCAAACCCCTGCGGAACCTCTTTTTGCCAGTACTTCCCGTGACCGGGCACTTGCTTTCTTCGTCCATAAAAATCCCTCCCTTTTTCATTCATGCGCTAAGCGGGTCATATATTGCCGGAATTTTTGCCACCCTTATTCGCATCGCGCTCAAGCAACCGTCTATATTTCAAAACGGGTACAGTATCCATCGAGGCCTAAGGCAAAATGCGTTTTGTTTTCCCGCCCGGAGGCTTTGCACACCCACAAGCAAAAACATGAGCTGTAAGGTCTACAGCAAAATATTTAAGGAATATCATCTCTTGCATTCAGTAAACCTCACTTTGCATCTTTCCCCGCGCATTGAAGAGACCCAGAATAACGTATTTTCCTGGTCCTTCTCTAACCCCCGCTGCCCGTTTTCATGCAAACTTCAACAAAGTTATTTAATAAGTCTTTATCATGTCTTGAGGCTAATGTGATTGACCCGAGGATTCGTGTCAAGGGATAACGTCAATGGCTTTTCGAATAATAATTGCTCCTGTTTGGACATGAAATTTCTTTGCTCTTTGAGTTGTCCTGGAGAGTCTGCTTTGAGGTTTTTCTACACTTCCCTCAAAAACACGCATCGGTCGCACAAACGACGCGAGATTTTTGAATGATTTTAACATTTACCGCTCAATGGCAAAAAATCACCGCAAGTCAAGTGGTCAAGCCCGTTCCTTATGAGTTAAGCTGTGCTCTATTAGAGCTATTTGAGCGCCGTTTGGGTCCTCCAGAAAAGCAAGCATTCCCACCTCTATTTGGGTGGGCTCCATCGTGATTTTAGCGCCCCTTAATTTTAATTCTTCCACCTTTTTTCTTATGTCCTCGACTTCCATCCCTACCGAAAACCAACCTGGTTTTCCCGGAGTGTGATCCTCTTTTATCAATTCAATCATTGCCTCGCCCTCTCCCTTCAATAATGTGATCGTAACGCCTGGGCGGGGATTGTGTTTGCTTGCAACATCAAGACCCAGGACTTCCGTGTAATATTTAACCGACTCATCCATGTCCAAAACTTTCATGGTCGCATATTTTATTTTCATGATTAATCACCTCTTCGTTCAATGTCATTTGACCTTAAAACATCTCCGCAGTAAAAGTAAGCACCAGGAGAATACAAACTCTTCTCAATAAGGCGCAAACAAACAACCAAGCCTAAAGCACAAACTGTTCAGAAACCGTGCAGGGCGGGTTTTTGAAACTACTATCGGTTTTAAATCAATCCCAGCCAATAATACCGCTAAGAAAATTTCACGATCGGACCTCAAGCATTGTTTGCTATTCTCAATCATAGAGATGCCGATCAAAAGAGTTTAAGTTGTTCGCCTTCTGGAAGGTCTTTATGTCATCTTGCCCACCGTTTGGTGAGGAAAATCAAGTTAGGACGCGGCTGTGGGTGGGCAATCCAATGCTTTCTGACAGACCTAAGACTTATGATTATTTTTCATACTTTTAGTATGTGGCACAAGAAGTATTTATTCCCGGGTTCCGCTGTTATAAGAGGAAGCATTCGAAGATGAAAGAAGAGCGTAGGTTGTACAACAAGTATTTATTCCCGGGTTCCGTCAGACTAAACAGCTCTTTGGAAACGACGGGGAGGGTTATTTCATACTTGCATGTTTGACATGAGGTTAATCTGCACTCGGAGCTCGGACACAGTTAACTGCTGAGGTTATTTCATACCTCCATGTTTGACATGGGATTTTGTCTTTCTTTTGTCCAGGTAAGAGTGAGCTTATAAAGAAGCATTGAAGACACGTGCGGCGTCGCTCTTACGAGCCGAGATGTCAAAACGGTGTTTCATTAAGACCCGTATGAGCTTTGCCTTCGAGGTTTGCAATAACGGCGCTCAATGTTCACGAACGACAACCGCAAGAGATTCCTGACCAAGGTTTTAGAGCAAACCCTGCCATTTGAAAAAAGCAAAGAATATTTCCTTGCCTAAAATCATCAATGCGCGTATGAATGAGTGGCTTCATTGTACTGGCTTTTCCTTTTGTGCGGATTTTGAATGCTTCATGCAGGCGTTATAACCTAAAGCTTGACACGTTCCTGCGAAAATGCCAAGTCAGCATTTTCTCCTATGGAATCGTATTCCGCCGTCCCGCAGGTGCGCCTTCTTTCCAACCATCCTTTAGTCTTCTTGGCTATCCACACCAGGCTGAGCATAATTGGTACCTCCTCAAGAACGCCAACCACAGTCGCCAGAGTCGCTCCAGATTTCAGACCGAAAAGGGATATGGCAACCGCGACAGCCAGTTCGAAGAAATTGGAAGCGGCGATGAACCCAGCGGGCGCCGCCACCTCGAAATTTATCCTCCAAAGCCATGCCCAGCCGTAACTGAATGCGAAGATGAAGTACGTCTGTATGGTAAGCGGAATGGCAATGAGGACAATATGCAATGGGTTCTCGATTATAGCCTTACCCTGATAAATAAAAATAATCACGAGAGTTAGCAAGAGCGCCACTATCGTGACGTTTCTCAATCTTTTCAGAAAAACGTTCTCAAACCAGTCTTTACCCTTCTTTCTTAATAAATACACACGGGATATATACCCTAAAGTAAAAGGGATAACCACGAAAAGCGCAACCGAGAGGATTACCGTATCGTAGGGAATGGAGATATTCGAAACCCCCATGAGAAACATAACAATCGGGGCATAAGCGAAAAGTATTATGGTATCGTTGACCGCTACCTGTATGAGAGTGTATGCGGGATCCCCATCAGCCAAGTAGCTCCAAACAAAGACCATCGCTGTGCATGGTGCGGCACCGAGAAGTATTGCCCCAGCCAGATACTGTTTACCCAACGATCTGCTAATCCAGGGGCTGAAGACTACAAGGAAAAACAGGCTCGCGAAAGCGTACATCGTAAACGGCTTGACCAGCCAGTTTGTGGCGGTGGTGACAATCACACCCTTCGGCTTCTTACCTGCCTCAAGGATGTTTCTGAATTCTATCCTGAGCATCATGGGATATATCATCAACCATATGAGCACAGCGATAGGCCAGGAAATGCGAGCGGTTGATACCCTATCCAACACTCGTGCCATCGGGGGTAGGAAATAGCCAATTAGCGTGCCGGCAACTATGCACAGTACCACCCATAACGACAGGTATCGGTCGAATACGCTCAAGTGTTTCTTTTCGGTCCCGACCATCTCAACGGTTGCTTCTTCACAATTGGGCTGGATGGTCTCCTTAACACACTGAGGCCGTATCGTTCTCGTTGTGCCATCTCTTATTATCTTCCATTGTTATCTTTTCCTTTGGTCACCTAGATCCTCATGAATGACTCCCAAAAGCCTCGCCAAATTCACCCAGAGCACCCGGTCAAAAATTCTTCTTTAAGCGCCTGGCCGATGACATGCTCGTTAAAAGTGACTCCAATATCTTTTAAAAACTCCTCATCGATGGAGTAGTACAAGGAAACTCCTTCTCTTCTGCACCTTAAGAAGCCCGACTCACGCAGAACTCTAAGGTGGAAAGATGTAAGCTGCTGCGAAATGCCGAGCTCACGTTCCACCTCGCAGACGCACCTCTCCCCCTTCTTAAGAAAGCAGACTATTCTTAGCCTGTTCGGCTCGGAAAGCACTCTCAAGGCTTTAGCAAGGCGCTCTATCCGAGGGTCGTCCTTGCACTTCGGGCTACCGCATCTGACCATTTCACCTCACACCAGCAAACAGTGGATTATACAAACAATAGTTTGTATAATAATACAGGACAAGCCTGATGGCAATAGTTTTTGTCCGAACAAAATGAGGGAGAGAATATGCAACCCGCTGAGTTTGAGAAGTGCAAACAGATAGATAGATATGACGATTTTATGGCAGTCGCTCTCAATTTCGATGGTCTAACAATGGAGGATTACAAAGAGTTCATGCCGACCATCTTCGAGATAGTCCCTTCTATAAAAGACAGGGACCCGGTTATCATGTATGAAAAAGTCATTTCTGAGCTGCGCAGCAAATGGTCTGCTTCCGAGAATTTGCCATTTCACGGACCGTGGCACCACGGGCTGGTGGCCGGCATTCTTATTTCTGCACTAAGGAACAACGGCTACAGCTTTGATGCAGATGACGTCAAAGAGACCCTCAAGAGAGGGCCTATGATGCCTCCTGGAAGTTGCGGTTTTATTGGGATTTGCGGCGCAGGCGCTGGACTGGGTATTGCGCTGAGCATCGCGGAGAAATCGACGCCCTTTCACGACGAAGAGCGCGCAAAAGCCATGAAAGTTTCAAAAGAGGTGCTTGAAAGGCTTTCGCGCCTGGGTGGCCCGAGGTGCTGCAGAATGAGCACCTACACCACGCTCCACATGGCCGGTCACATCCTAAGAGATCTCGGCTATGAAATACCGGTCAGCAGCGTCGGCGGGAGATGCGCTGACCACGAACTCAACCCCGAATGTCACGGAGAGAGGTGTCCGTACTTCCCCAGACAATAAAAGGAAATCAGTAAAAAGTAGGCAGCCACTCCACCGAGCTTCTTTTGATTTCAAAAGGGGACTCGCGCTGTTCTCAATTCGAATTTGCCGCAGCAGATGGAGTATTTGGTGTCGGAGGGGGGACTCGAACCCCCACGGGGATAATCCCCACAAGGCCCTCAACCTTGCGCGTCTACCAATTCCGCCACTCCGACTCTTTTGGCATTCCCGAATATGAGAAGAACTGAGTCTGGGTCAGAGAGCGCCGGAAAACCGTGCCGGGCTCCCGCTCAAGTCAATATTTCGCAAAGTAGTGTACATTTTATTTCTCTTTTTGTCGATAATCTTTGTCGCGTAGAAGTTTGATTTTCCAATAAGGCCAAAGAACTGACCGAAGCGACCAACTACCTCGACATAGTCTCCGTCTTCAATGGGTGGAGGGAACCTAAACGAGCGGTTGAAGAAAACCCTTGTTAGGTTCCCTTCTTCATCACATAAGTCGAAACTGATATCGAAACTTAGTAATTTAGAGTTCTGCGCAGGTTTACCGCGCGAGAATGTCTGGAATGGGTTGGTAGAACTGTTTTGTATTATTCCGCTGATTTTCACCTTCATTTGGGTCCCCCGTTCAACTCAAAACCGCTCCCACCGTTTAAGAAACATAATTTGTCAGTTTGAAACGCATCAAATAATCGGATGATAAATTCATCGACAAAAAATATAACGGTTTTGAGCCCTGGAAACCCGGGGAACCTTTTTCCAAAAATAAAACCTCGTATAGAACTTATGAAACTATATATCAAACAAACACAAAAAAGTTAAATATTTACAAGTCCATATGTCAAGCATTTCGCTTAAACATATTCTCCAGGAAACCGAGCAATTCCTCTGCTATTTCCACTTTTGACATCATCTCAAGTTCGCGCTTCTCCCCTTCAAAATCTTTTGATGAGATAATCGCGCACAGGCTTGTGTTGGTTCCGAAACCTGATTCCGGGTGATCAACTTTGTTGGCGACAATCAAATCGAGAATTTTCCTTTCGAGCTTGCGCAACGCGTTCTCAATAACGTTGTCTGTTTCAGCCGCGAACCCGACCAAAAGGCAATTTCCCTTGTTCTTTCCAGCCTCAAGCAGGATATCCTCGGTCGGCTCGAGCCTTAGTTCCAATTCTTCATCGCTTTTCTTGATCTTTTTTTGAGCGCGACCACCGGCGGGTCTGTAATCAGCGACCGCCGCCGCCATGATGAGCGCGTCCGCTTGAGGCAATCTCTCAAAAACGGCGTCTCTCATCTGGCGAGCGCTGACAACCTTCACGGTGTCAACCCCGTCGGGAGGATAAAGGTCGGTCGGTCCCGTGATAAGCGTTACATCCGCTCCCCTCATCATCGCTCTTTTTGCGATGATAAAACCCATTTTTCCAGTTGACGGATTTGATATGAACCTTACCGGATCTATGTGCTCCCTCGTGGGACCCGCGGTGACAATTATCTTCTTTCCTTTCATTGAATCCGATTTGGCAAGTTCGCTTTTGACAGACTCGAATATCTCGGGCGGCTCAGCCATCCTACCGATACCCACCTCACCGCAGGCCAGTTCACCCTCTTTCGGCTCCACGATAACAACGCCCCTTTGCTTTAGAGTCCTCAGGTTCTCTGTGGTTGAGGGGTGAAGGTACATCTTTTCGTTCATGGCAGGAGCAAAAATTATCCTTCCCCTCACCGCGAGAAGCAGAGTGGAGAGAAGGTCATCCGCGATTCCGTGGGCGTGTTTGGCTATTATGTTCGCAGTGGCAGGAGCAACAACAACCACGTCCGCCTCATCTGCAAGCGATATATGTGGGATAGGTGAGGAGGGGTCACTCCACATGGTATCGGCAACAGGATTTCTGGTTACCGCTCTGAAAGTAAGCGGGGAGACAAAACGCTTCGCGCTTTCCGTCATAACAACCTTTACGTTCGCCCCCGCTCTGATAAGAAGCCTCGCAAGCTCGACTGATTTATAAGCCGATATCCCACCGGTAACACCGAGGAGCACGGTTTTCCCGTCTAATTTAGTCATCTCAACTGCCTGCCTTTTCCCCTCTTTCTACATAGACTGTCGCCTCGCAAACTCGGTCACAGCACACAAACATATTTTAGATTATTTCACGTTTAAGTGTCTCTAAGGCGGTATTATCTTGCGGAACGGCAAACAGGACTCAACTTAAAAAGAGGCTCATTCTTTTTTCTTTGCCTCTTCGCCAGGCCTTAAATACTCGATTTTCCCATCCGCTATTTCCTCGAAGGCCACTGTTAGAGGCTTTTTAGATATATCCTCGAGTTTAATCGGGGCAACGCCGCCGACCCCCTCACCGAGCCTTTTCTGGAAGTTGGTTATCTGACGCGCCCTTTTGGCTGCCTCAATCACAAGAGTGAATTTGTTACTAGCGTGTTTCAAAAGGTCCTCAAGTTTTGGGTTGGTCATAGAATTCTTATCTTCCACCAATCAGCATCTCTCCTTTACCTCAATGTTTCTTCTGTATCTCTCCCTTTAATATCTTTTCGAGCTCTTTGGAGGCGCGCTCAATCTCATCGTTAACTATCACGAATTCAAAAAGGCTTCCGCCTTGTTGTATCTCCTTGGTAGCAAGACTCCTGCGCTCCTCGATATTCCCCTCATCCTTGCCCCTCGCGCGCCTTCTCTTCTCAAGAACTTCTAACGAAGGGGGCATTATGAATATGAGCGCTGCGTCGGTGATCTTCGACTTAACTTTGAGCGCGCCTTTCACGTCCAACTCGAGGAGCGCATCTTTCCCGAGTCTTTTAGCTTTTTCAACTTCGCTTTTAAGCGTCCCGTACCTGTTTCCGTAAACGTTTTCCCATTCCAGAAAAGCGTCGGAATCAAGGAGTCTGTCGAACTCCTTATCCGTAATGAAGTAATAGTCTCTACCCGTTACCTCTCCTTCCCGAGGAGGTCGAGTAGTCGCCGAGATAGAATAATAGATGCTGTCAAGATTTTCCAGTGCTTTCCTTATGAGAGTTGTTTTGCCCACACCCGATGGACCGGATACCACAAACACTTTTCCGTTCAAACTTACCTCCGCCTTTTGAAATAACCTTTGGGATGGAACCCTTGATTATCCAATCAACTGCGCGGCGCTTTGAAAAAACACTCCTTTCGCCCTTTGAAAATCAACGCTGGTAGCGGCTCCCAGGAGAGTCTATTTCAATTCCCCGCGCGCATAGGGGACAATCTTCCGGAAGCCAGGATTCCGCTTCCAATTTCAGAAGGGATATTATCTCATAGCTCTTAATTTCCGAACTCCTGTCAACAATGCATGCCACTGCCGCGACCTGCGCCTTTTGCTCATTACATATTTCAATGAGTTCCTCCGCAGAACCGGCGGTGGTAATTACGTCCTCCACGATTACTATTCTTTGCCCCGGCTCGATTTTGAAACCTCGCCTCAACTTTAACCTTCCCTCCTGTCTTTCAGCGAAAATCATTTCACAGCCATAGGCGAGGGCTACAGTGTAACCGATTACAACGGCTCCTAAAGCGGGGCAAAGGACCGTATCCACCTCAGACGCTTTAGGTGATGCTTCCGTGATTTTCTCTTTGAGCGCTCGCCCTAAATCGTAAGCCATTTTCGAATCTTTAAGCAGAAGGGCGCACTGCACGTATGTATCGCTGTGAAGACCGGATGAAAGTCTGAAATGCCCCTTTTTTAAAGCTGTCGTCTCCTCAAGCCATTTTTTGATTTCTGCCTCTTGCAATTTCCACCTCTTCCGCTATTGACCTTGCGGCCTCATAAACATCATCCGCGCGCGTTACCTGTCTTCCCACCACGATGAAATCAGCGCCGCTCTCAATAGCGTAAGCGGGAGTTGCGCATCTCACCTGATCATCTTTGTCGAAGCTGGCGCTTCTGATTCCTGGTGTGATTATTATTATCTCGGAACCTAAATTTTCTCGGATCGCCCTAATCTCAAGCGGCGAGGCGACAAGCGCGTCAAGTCCTGAATCGCGCGCAAGTCTGGCAAGTCTTACGACCTGTTGTGGGACGGGATAGGCGAGCCCTATCTCCTCGGCCGCCGCATCATCGAGGCTTGTAAGCACCGTCACGCCCGCCAGGCGCGTCTTAAGTTCACCTGTATCCCAGAAATTTCTCACACCTCTCAAAGCAGCTTTCAGCATTTTCTCTCCGCCGAGGGCGTGAACAGTAATGAAAACAGGCTCAAGCCGCGAAAGAACCGCGCACGTTCTTTCCACCGTCGTGGGAATGTCATGAATCTTTAAGTCAAGAAAAACCTCGAAACCTTCTTCCTTTAAGCGTTTGACGCAATCGGGTCCCTCGGCGACAAAAAATTCAAGCCCTATCTTCACGATATCTATAAGACCGCGCAATTTACGGGCGATTTCTAGCGCGTCTTTCAGGTTGTTCACATCGAGCGCTACGATGACTGGATTGAGCTGCGATAGGTTTTCTTTCATACAGATTTCTCCGTTAACCTGGAAAGAATAAGTCAATTCTTTCTACAAGTTAGGTTATTTGCAAATTCTTCGTAAGCTTCTTTCGTAAAACTTTTTCATTCGACCGTGACCGGAAAAAACGATAGATAACCATTAATCCGGCATTCTTTTTAAGCATTTCCTTTAAGCTTTTGCCACTCTCAAACTCTCACTCTTAAAAAGTATGGTTCTCGAAACTTCATCAAAAAGCGTTACTCATCAAGAATCTGTCGAATCGAGCCTCAATGTCCCTACAATCTCAGAAACACTGGTCGCCCCAGTCTCGGCAATCATTCGGGGAAGCTCTTCAACTATGCGCAACGGTATCCTTGCATCCCTCATTATCGCGGTACCCACAGATACCGCGCTCGCCCCCGCTATCATAAACTCAACCGCGTCGGACGCGTTCATGACACCGCCGCCGCCAATAATGGGAGCGCCAGTAGCCTTAAAGCATTCCCAGACACACCTCATCGCAACCGGTTTTATTGCAGGTCCTGAAAGACCTCCGGTAACGTTTCCGAGTCTGGGTTTTCTTCTCACGCGGTCAATTGCGAGTGCTGGAAGGGTATTTATGAGCGCAAGACCCGAGGAGCCGCTTTCAAGGGCGGCGCTCGCTACCGACACAATATCACTCACCGCCGCGGATAATTTTGTGAAAAGAGGCAATCCGGTAGCGGCACGAACCTTTCTCACAACTGAAGAGACCGCATCCGGGTCAGACCCGAACTCGATTCCACCCCTTTTTACGTTCGGGCATGAGACATTTATCTCGATAGCGGCAAGAATCGCCGAACATTCCGTAAGTTTTTCAGCGCATCGGGCGTATTCATCCTCAGTCTGTCCCGCAATGCTCGCGATAACAGCGCAGCCGCAGCTGCCCAACCGCGGTATTACGTCCCGGACAAGAGCATCAACGCCCGGGTTTTCAAGCCCCACCGCGTTTAATACACCGCATGAAATCTCCCATATTCGGGGAGCAGGATTTCCCGCTCTTGGTTCTAAAGTCACGCTCTTGAGAATGATTCCGCCGAGCTTGGAAAGGTCCACGAAAGGAAGTATGTCAAGACCGATCCCCGCGGTACCTGAAGCAAGCAAAACGGGGGTTTTAAGCCTTATCTGCCCAAGCTTTGTTGTAATATCAACCTTCAGAACTTAGCCCTCCTCAGAAAACGTATGAGTCGAGATTTCACAGCTTCATTTAAAAAAATCGGAAGCGATAAAAACCGGTCCCTCGCTGCAAACACGCAAATTTTTCTTCGCTCCCTTCACCACGCAGCATCCACACAGTCCGATGCCGCAACCCATTCTCGATGTGAGCGATATGTAACAGGGCACTCCAAAAGCGTCTGCCATGAAATGCGCCGCTTTCATCATCGCCGTTGGTCCGCAGGTAAAAACGACTGAATAGGCGCTTAGATCAACCGCCGACAGGCCATCCGATGCCATGCCTTTGGTCCCGCTTGTTCCATCATCCGTGTAGATGCGGACATCCCCTTTAAGGGAATTGAGTCCGTGAAACAACTTATCTTTGGACCTGAATCCCGCAATCATCGTGTAATTTCGCCCCATTCTTTCAAGTTCAAGCGCCGCGAAATAAAGCGGCACGATTCCCATACCCCCAGCAACCAGAAGAACATTTTTTAGCGCACCCTCTGAAGCGCATCCTCCTTTCTGATCTCGGTTTCGGGAAATTTCTTCTTGAAGAAAAGGCTCGCGGCTAACCTCTCCCGTATGAAAACCGCATCCCGCCTGCTTTAGAAAGCTCACGAAGGGATAGCCTCTGCCAAGCGGACCCAGCATGTCGACCCTCGAGCCCTCCTCAAGCGAGCACAGCCACTGAGTACCCACCCCGGCTATCTCAACGAGGAAGTACAGGAGGAAATCGTTTCCTGATCTGTTTTCTGCGTTAACCGTGCATTCCGTTTCCCAGCCGCAGGCGTCAAGCGCGCTCAAAGGTCTTCTTAAAATCCTTTCAAACGAATCGTTTTCGGAGCACAAAAAGTGGTAGAACTGACCTGGATAGGGCCTAAGGGGCGGGGCTCCGTGCGCATGTTTGCGCGAGACGGGATTAGAGATCTTCGAATTTTCATCGACGCGCCTCTGTGCATGGTTTTTTGAAGATGGGAAAATTCTAAACGCGAGAAGATGTATATTCTTTCCCGTCTCCTCGTTTTTCACCAGAACACCGGCTGTATATTCTCCAGCGCTCTTACCGTAAATCATCAGAGAGTCCCTCAAGTAGAAAAAATGTTCACCTGCGTGTATAATTGCTCAAACCTTTATCAGGACACACCTGCAAACAAAAGGTCCAACCTCGAATCCATGAGCGGGAAATCCTCAATCGCCTGAAGACGCCCTTAAAACGGCGCTGCGAAATATACTCACTGACCATAATCAGGCGCTTTCTTTCCCAGTTTTTTCCGAGAGTTCGGCATGATATTCCTGAAGGCTTTTGACTGAAATCCCGTTTTCTTTAAGCGCCGTAATACCCTGAACGGCTGTCATCGCCGCTGACATCGTGGTAATGCATGGCACGCCGCTTAAGGCAGCTTCCGTCCTTATATAATATCCGTCTCCCCTGCTTCCGCGCCCCAGCGGAGTGTTTATGATGAGGTCAATATCACCATCCCTTATCATGTCGATTATGTTCGGGCTTTCCTCGCTTGCCTTCCGAACGCATGTAACGGCGATTCCGTTTTTCTCAAGCAGATCAGCGGTGCCTTTTGTCGCGGTAATCTTAAAACCGAGGTCCGATAGCGATTTTGCGAGCAGAATCGCGCGCCTTTTGTCCCTGTTGTTCACGCTTATGAACGCGGTTCCGGCTGTTGGAAAGACAGTGTTGCTCGCGATCTGTGATTTGGCAAACGCCACGCCGAAACTTTTGTCGATTCCCATGACCTCGCCGGTTGATTTCATCTCAGGTCCCAAAACCGTATCCACTCCCGGAAACCTTCTGAACGGGAGAACCACCTCTTTGACGGAGAAGAAATCAGGCTTACGGCGCGGAGGAAGCTTGAGGTCTGACAGAGAGTCCCCGAGCATCAGTCTGGCGGCGTACTTGGCAAGTGGAATACCAATCGATTTGCTTACGAAGGGGACGGTTCTCGAGGCGCGCGGGTTTACTTCGAGAACATAGACGATGTCATCCTTTATCGCGTACTGAACGTTTATCAAACCTTTAACGCCGAGCTCCAGAGCGAGCATTTCGGTGTACTGTTCTATGGTGCTCACAATCTCATCGTCAAGCGTGTGAGGGGGAATCACGCACGCAGAATCACCGGAGTGAATCCCCGCCTCCTCAATGTGCTCCATTACTGCCGCCACAAAGACTTCCTTCCCATCACAGAGCGCGTCAACATCGACCTCGATTGCGTCTTCGAGGAACTTATCGATCAGAATAGGGTGCTCCGGGGAAGCCTTGACCGCCGAGACGATGTATTTCTCCATCATCTCATCGGTGTAAACTATTTCCATCGCGCGACCTCCTAAAACGTAAGATGGTCGCACAAGAACCGGATAGCCAATCGTTCTTCCCACGCTTAGTGCTTCCTCGACTGAAGTCGCGGTTCCGTCAGGAGGGTGGGGTATTCCGAGTTTCTTCAGCAGCTGGGCGAACCGCTTTCGGTCCTCCGCCCTGTCGATCGCATCGGGCGAGGTGCCTAAAATCCTGACGCCCGCCTTGTGAAGAGGTATCGCAAGTTTCAGCGGAGTTTGCCCTCCGAGCTGGACAATCACCCCGAGCGGATCTTCCCTTTCGATGATGTTCATAACGTTTTCAAAGGTGAGAGGCTCGAAATACAGCCTGTCGCTCGTGTCGTAATCGGTCGAAACGGTCTCGGGATTGCAGTTGACCATGATAGTCTCATATCCCATCTCCTTTAAGGCAAACGTGGCGTGCACGCAGCAGTAGTCAAACTCAATTCCCTGACCTATCCTGTTCGGTCCGCTTCCGAGAATCATTACCCGCGCCTTTTGGGAGGGTCGGGTCTCGTTTTCATCATCATAGGTCGAGTAATAATAGGGAGTGTAGGCCTCGAACTCAGCAGCGCATGTGTCAACGCATTTAAACACAACCTTTGTTCCCCGGCGAATCCTCTCTTTGCGTACCTCCAGTTCGCTTGAGCCGGTGAGCCTGCCGATTTCAACATCCGAAAAGCCGTACTGCTTCGCTTCGCGAAGCATCTCATCCGGCATGTTCTCCAATTTCCAGAGTCTTATCCTTCTTTCCATCTCGGCAATCTGTGCTATGTTATCTATGAACCAGGGGTCTATCTGGGTGTGGCGGCTAACCTCCTCCACGCTCATGCCCTCTTTGAGCGCCTTGTATATGTAGAAAATTCTTCCGTAGCTGGGGACGGAGAGAAGCTCGATAATATCCTTGCCCTCAATCTCTTCCACATCGTTTAAGCTGTATTTGTCTATCTCCAGGGATTGTATGGCTTTTTGAAGTGCTTCCTTGAAGCTTCTTCCTATCGACATGACCTCCCCGATCGATTTCATCCTCGTCGTAAGGACCGGATCTGCTTCAGGGAATTTCTCAAAAGTCCAGCGCGGCACCTTGACGACGCAGTAATCAATGGTGGGCTCGAAGCAGGCGGGCGTTTCTCTGGTGATATCATTTGGAATCTCGTCCAGAGTGTAACCAACCGCGAGCTTCGCGGCGATTTTCGCTATCGGGAACCCTGTGGCTTTGCTCGCCAGCGCGCTGGAGCGAGACACGCGCGGGTTCATCTCTATGACCACCATCTTTCCGGTCTGTGGGTCCACAGCGAATTGAATGTTAGAGCCACCGGTTTCGACACCTATCTCCCTCATTATCTCGATAGAAGCGTCCCTGAGCACCTGATACTCTTTGTCGGTGAGCGTCTGCGCGGGGGCGACGGTAATCGAGTCGCCCGTGTGGACCCCCATCGGGTCGAAGTTTTCAATGGGACATACGATCACCACATTGTCGTTTTTGTCCCTCATTACCTCGAGCTCAAACTCCTTCCAGCCCTTGACGGACTTCTCGATGAGAATCTCAGAGATTGGGCTTAAGGAAAAACCCTGCCTGCAGACCTCGAAGAAACTCTCCATGTCCTCAACAAGACCGCCGCCTCCTCCCCCAAGGGTGAAGCTCGGTCTTATGACCAGCGGGAAGCCGAGCCTTTCGGCGATCGCGCGCGCCTCCTCCATGGTGTAGGCGAAATCGCTTTCGGGAACCTCAAGACCGATTCTTCTCATCGCGTTTTTGAAGAGGTTTCTGTCCTCGGCTTTTCGTATGACATCCGGGCTTGCCCCTATAAGCTCCACGCCAAAGCGCTCGAGGACTCCCATCTCATCCAAAGCGACTGAAATGTTGAGCCCAGTCTGTCCGCCTAGAGTTGGTAGAAGAGCATCCGGTCTCTCCCTTTCGATTATCTTTGCCACTATCTCAACGGTTATCGGCTCGATATATGTCCTGTCTGCAAACTCGGGGTCCGTCATTATGGTCGCGGGGTTGCTGTTGACCAAAACTACGGTGAAGCCATCTTCTTTTAAGACCTTGCACGCCTGAGTTCCCGAATAGTCAAACTCGCACGCCTGACCGATCACTATCGGACCGGAGCCTATAATCATTACCTTTTTTATGTCTGTCCTTCGCATCGTCTGATCACTTCCGAGACATCAGTTTCACGAAATTCTCAAACAGATAACGCGAATCGTGCGGTCCCGGGGAAGACTCGGGGTGGTACTGCACGGAGAAGGCTTTCGCTTCCTTACACCGTATGCCCTCAGTCGTCATGTCGTTTAAGTTTATATGCGTGACTTCCACGTCACCGAAGGGAGAGTCTGAAAGGCTTTCGGGATCAACCGCGAAGCCATGGTTCTGCGCCGTTATCTCGACCTTGCCGTTATCGTGGTTCATCACTGGTTGATTTCCCCCACGATGCCCGAATTTCAACTTGTATGTCCTGCCCCCGAGGGCAAGTCCAAGTATCTGGTGCCCGAGGCATATCCCGAAAAGCGGCAACTTCCCCAGGATCTGCCTGACAGCCTGAATCGCGTATTCAACCGCCGCAGGATCGCCCGGACCGTTTGAAAGGAAAACACCGTCCGGTCCGAGCGAGAGCACCTCCTCCGCTGAGGTATCTGCCGGAACCACCGTCACGTGACAACCATGAGCCGCAAGAAGCCTGAGAATGTTTAGCTTTATGCCGAAATCGTAGGCGACGACTCGGAAACTGGCGTTTTTCGGGGAACCGTACTCATAAGGTATTTTCGCAGTCACGCCCTTCACAAGGTCCCTTCCCACGAGAGTCGGGGCTTTGCTTACTTTTTCCATGAGACTTTCGGGATCTGAGTCGATAGTGCTTAATATCCCCTCCATCGCGCCCTCTGTTCTTATATGCCTGGTGAGTTTGCGCGTGTCTATCCCTTCAATCCCAACAACCCCATGCTCCTTCAAGAATGAATCAAGGTCGTTTTCGGCGCGCCAGTTGGAGGGGATCCGCGACAACTCCCTGACTATAAATCCGCCCATGTAGATTCGGTCTGATTCCATATCTTCCCTGTTAACGCCGTAGTTTCCGATGAGTGGATATGTCATGCATACCATCTGTCCGGCATAAGACGGGTCGGTGAGTATCTCTTGATAGCCGCACATGCTTGTGTTGAAGCACACTTCCCCTATGAACTCCCCGTCCGCTCCAAAAGCGCTTCCTACGAAGAGCGTTCCGTCCCTCAACATGAGATATGCCTTTTTGCCCTGCATATTCTCTCCCACCTAATTCACCTTAAATTCGCGCCGAGGCCACGACTCGCATGAAGCCTTATTGCCCTGCATGTCCTTTCGCTCTCCCACCTCAATCACCTGCCGGCGATACTTGCATGTCCTCAAGCACGATGCTGCCGTTGAAAATTGTGTGTATGACTTTTCCTTTAACCTTCCAGCCCCCGAAAGGCGAATTCTTTGACCTGGACCTGAACCTCAGGGGGTCAACCACCCATTCCAAATCCGAGTTGAAAACTGTTATGTTCGCCGGCGTTCCCTCGGTAATTTCCGGCTTGTAACCGAACCTTTCAAGCCTCATGATGCGAGAGGGCGCAAGCGTCATTTTCTCGAGCGCCTGCTCAAGCGAGAAAACACCGTTTTCGACAAGCACCGTGACCACCAAGGCAAGGCAGGTCTCAAGACCAACCATCCCGAACTCCGCCCTGTCGAACTCGGTCTCCTTCTCATGGAGCGCGTGCGGGGCGTGGTCAGTTGATATGACGTCAATTGTCCCGTCCGAAAGACCCGCGAGAATGGCCTCCACATCCGCTCTGGAGCGTAGAGGAGGATTCACCTTGAGGTTGGTGTCGTAACTGACCAGATAAGAGTCATCCAGAGTGAAGTGATGCGGGGTGGCTTCACATGTTACCTTCAACCCGCGCTTTTTTGCTTCCCTCAAAAGCTTCACGGTCTTTGCTGTTGAGACGTGCGCCACGTGCAGCTCGGCATCAGTCTTTTCAGCAAGGCAGATGTCCCTGAAAACTCCTATCTCCTCAGCCTCTGGTGGGATGCCTCGAAGCCCCAGAAGCGTTGAATAAAAGCCCTCGTTCATCTGACCGCCCGCGTTAAGACTTACGTCCTCGCAGTGGGAGATGATAAGCGAATCCATTGTTTTTGCGTACTCCATGGCGCGGCGCATTATCTCAGAATCAGTAACCGTACTTCCATCATCCGAAAAGCCCCTTACCATTGCGCGGCAGCTTCCCATCTCCCCCATGGGGGCAAGAGCCTTTCCGATGCGACCCTGGGTTATCGCGCCATGCGGAAGGACCATGCAAAGCCCCTCGTCAACACCCCGGTCATAGACGTATTCCGCAACCGAGGCGTTATCTATTGGCGGGTCGGTGTTCGGCATGCAGAAAACCGCAACGTATCCGCCGGACACCGCGGCGCAGCTTCCGCTTCCGATGTCCTCTTTGTATTCCATGCCAGGCTCGCGGAAATGCACGTGCATGTCAACGAATCCCGGGGAAATGATGCAGTCTTGAGCGTCGAGGACGTAAGCCTTTCCAGGCTTGATCCCCTTGTCGATGCGGCGGATAATGCCCTCTTGGATGAGAACGTCCCTCTCCGATGAGATGCCCTCTTCTGGCGTGTATATTCTCCCTTTCTTTATGAGAATATTGCGGTCACGCATATTTAGGTTATTGGCGTTCAAGTTGAGCCTCCTAAAAGTTCGTAAAGGACAGCCATCCTCACCGCCACTCCCGCGGCGACCTGTCCGGTTATCACCGGCTCCACCTCATCAGCCACGACGGAAGCGATCTCAACTCCGCGGTTCATCGGACCCGGGTGCATGACGAGGGGCTTTCTTTTTAGCCTGGACCAGCGGGTCTGGGTAAGTCCGTACTGAAGCGTGTACTCGCGAAGAGACGGAAATCTTGACTCGGAGACCCGCTCGAGTTGGATCCTGAGCAGGTACAAAACATCGCACCACCTTAGCGCCTCGTCTATCGAGCCGGTTACCTCAACGCCCATCTCCTCTACCCTATCTGGAAGCAGTGAGCGAGGCGCGACAAGGAGTACCCTTGCGCCCACCTTGTTCAGCGCAAGGATATTGCTCCTTGCGACCCTGGAATGGTCTATGTCTCCCACTATCGCGACCTTCAAGCCTTCGAGTCTTCCCAGGCGCTCGCGCATGGTGAAAAGGTCCAGAAGCGCCTGCGTGGGATGCTCGTGCATGCCGTCCCCGGCATTTATCACCGAACAGTCCACCCACTCAGTGAGCAGTTTCGGGGCTCCAGCGGAGGAGTGCCTTATGACGACCGCGTCAACGCCCATGGCGACTATCGTCTTCGCAGTGTCTTTGAGGCTTTCACCTTTTGAAAGGCTGCTGCCGCTCGGCGTGAAGCTCACCACGTCAGCCGAAAGCCTTTTGGCAGCAAGTTCGAATGACATTCGCGTGCGGGTGCTCGGCTCGATGAACATGTTGACTATGGTTTTTCCGCGCAAGGCGGGGACTTTCTTGACGGGTCTTTTGGAAACCTCGGCAAACGAGCGGGCGGAATCAAGAAGTCGAATTATATCATCGCTTGAGAGCTCGGCTATCGAAAGAAGATGCCTGGGGCGATTCGCTTCGGGTGATTGGACCTTGGCAGGTCCGGAAACGCCGCTCTTTAGGATCTCAGGAGGGTTCATGATCTTTCCTCCCCTATCTCAACCATGTCAACTCCGTCTGTCTCCTCGAGTGATACTTTAACCCGCTCGCGCCCGGAGGTCGGGATGTTTTTCCCGACATAGTCGGCGCGTATGGGGAGTTCCCTGTGACCTCTGTCAACCAGGACAGCAAGTTGAATCTTGCGAGGTCTGCCGAAATCTATGAGCGCGTCCATGGCGGCTCTCGTCGTTCTGCCGGTGTAGAGCACATCGTCTACCAGAACGACCACCCTGTCGTTGATGTCGAAATCTATTTCAGTGACGCCCACCGGGGAAGCCTTCCTCGAGGCGACGTCATCCCGGTAAAGGGAGACGTCGAGCGCCCCGACATCGGGCTTTGCGCCTTCGATCTCGCCTATGATGCCGGCAATCCTGCGCGCGAGAAAAACGCCCCTGGTCCGTATTCCAACAAGGGCAAGGTCGCTTGAGCCCCTGTTTTTCTCGAGTATCTCGTGCGCGACTCTTTTCAAAATCCTCGATATATCATCTGCGTCAATAATTTTCGCCCTCGCGACAAACACCAAATCACTCACCCTCCTCCACAACCCACTTCAGCAGCATTTCCGGGATTCTTCGGCTTCCAAAAGCGGCCAAACCCCCTCCATCCCCCCGGTGCCAAGCACCATTTGCAAATTTGGTGCCTGGCACCATTTTGGAATTTTTGTGGTGGTTGGAGTGTTTTTCTTTTAAAAGAAAAGAAGCTTCTTTCTCCGCAGAAAGAAGCTTCAGTTTTACATTCATAGTCTTCGCATCTCCCTTCCTAGCCTCGCAGGACTAGCTTAAAGGTTTTCAAAAGGATAGCACTTAGTATCCCTTAAGGCAAGGAAATTTTTCCACTTTCCACATCCCGGTAAATCCTTCCCAGCATCCCGTTGATGAACTTTCCTGAATCTTCAGTGGAAAAAACTTTGGCAAGTTCCACAGCCTCGTTTATGCAAGCGCCTACAGGCACGTCTTCGCAGAAGAAGATCTCGAACAACGCCATGCGAAGAATGTTTCGGTCAACAACAGGCATCCTGCTTATCTCCCAGCCTTCCGAGTACTCCGATATGACCCCGTCTATGAAATCGCGCTTCTCAAGAACTCCCCTCGCAAGACTAACCGCAAACTCACCGGGGATTTGCTCCCCCGACATCCGCTTTCCCTCGAGAACCTCGTCGATACTCGTCTTATTTATGTCGATTTCAAACAGGATCCTCAGCGCATGCTTTCGCTGTTTGCTACGAGCAGATGATAGAGGCATCCGCAGGGACCCTCCCTTCCTGGAATTTCGACCGACTATGTTGGCGTTCCTTTGTTCTGTCCCGTTTAATTCGTCTTGCCATCATGATTTATTATTTATTCAAAGATCGCTGCCAAATCTGGGTGAATCTTGACTTAACCAGACGTTCAAAAACCAGCGAACTCTTCTTCCATTCCTCCCCGCGGTCTCGGGCGCAAGGATTTCGTTCGTACCTCGACTCCCTCTTCAACCCAGGCCTCCCAGCGGTCTTGGGCACAAGTTCGTGGTGGTCGGAGAGCCTGAGACTTGATAACAGGCCTCCCAGCGGTCTCGGGCGCAAGAGTAAAGTCGCAATGCACCCCTTTCCGAATCGGGGTACGCTCTCACTTAGTTGACATTTTTGCTCTGTTCTGATTCCCGGAGGCGTGACAACCTCATCTGTGCTACCCACCGAAACTATAAGACTTATCACCGTTTTCATAGCATTATCGCGCCAGAGCAAGTACCAGAGCCGATTACCTTTTTAAAAGTCTCTTAAAAAGTCGGTTGCGCCTGACCATCTGCCTATGGTCTCAAACTATGTTCTCAAAAATATGATCTCAAACTATGCTCAAACTATGTTCTCAAACCATGTCTCAAACTATGGTCTTAAACGCGCTCAATATACTTACCCGACCTTGTGTCAACCTTCACCGTATCCCCCTCCTCAACAAAAAGAGGAGCCTGTACCACGAGACCTGTTTCGAGCGTGACAGGCTTTGTGGCGGCGCCGGTTGTGTCACCCTTCAACCAGGGCTCGGCTTTGGAGACCTTCAAGATCACGGCGGCGGGAAGTTCAATAGTCACGGGCTTGCCACTTCTCACAAATACGCTCAACTCCTGATTCTCCACAAGGAACTGGGCGGCATCCCCTATCACGTCCGGACCCGCGGAAAACTGCTCGTATGTCTCCAGATCCATGAACACGTAGTTGTCGCCGTCGCGGTAGAGGTACTGCATTTTCCGATGCTCAAGCATCGCTTCCTCCACTCTCTCCCCCGCCCTGAATGTCTTGTCCACAACTTGACCGGTTTCAACGTTTTTCAGTTTGGTGCGGACGAATGCCCCACCTTTTCCGGGTTTCACGTGTTGAAACTCCACGATGCGATAGAGAACCCCATCGAGGTTTATAACGAGTCCGTTCCTGAAATCTGCCGTGGTAATGATTTTTCAAACACCTCCTTTAAGAATCCTCAAAAAGCAGCGTTGTGAAAGCGCAAAATAAAAAAGAATGTGCATAATGTCGACCCTATCAGCCGCCCGCGTGTCGAGAGGCACAGCCTACCCAACGAGCGAACGGACAGACCGCCTAACTGGAAACCAAATCGAATACACAACGATGCACAACGATGCTGAAACTCCCTTCCTTTCGTCAGGCGCGAAAGATTATAGAGTATTTTAAGAGTATTTCAGCAGTTTGCTTCGGTAATTTTAACCTTTTGATAACAATTCGTTCCACTTAAACGGGGAAAGACGGGGAAGCTTCAAAGCTTAGTTAGCTTAGCCGGTGATCCGAGAGTTTGCAGGCTCGACACCGCTCGACTTGAGCGCTTCGTTCTCTTGTGAGATTTCATCCCTTTGATCCATCGAATTGGTCCACCGGTGAACCATAAATAAACGGGCAGATGCGTTTGCTACTGTAACGCACACTACACTGTAACGCCGCCCTTCCTACTTTGTGGAGAGACTGGCAACGCTCGAGGACGTTGAACGTAACCTCACCCTTCACTGTAGCGCCGCCCTTCCTGC
>Ga0116210_1000129_pt1 | contig 78446 bp, 78 predicted proteins | sample TshhotsprinmetaG_FD_94483 | JGI IMG/M metagenome (GOLD analysis project Ga0116210, IMG submission 94483) | Hot spring microbial communities from South Africa to study Microbial Dark Matter (Phase II) - Tshipise hot spring metaG | ecosystem: Environmental > Aquatic > Thermal springs > Hot... | reverse complement strand
GGGGACGTGCTGGTGGAGTGCAACGGAAGTCCGGTTACGAGCCCCGAGGCACTAGGGGAGCTTTTGGTTAACGGGGAGAACCAACTAAAGGTGCTCAGGGGCGGGAACCTATTGACCTTCAAAGTCGCGCCGGAGGTGAGCTACTAGCAGACCGGGGGCGGTAAGTCCCGCCCCCGGCCGCTACCGCCGAGGTTACATGAACATTCCGACCCCGGGCCCCAGGGGTAGGTTCAAGACGTACCATACGGCCAGCTGGATGGAGAAGCAGACCAGGTAAGCGAGCGCATAGGGGAGCTCCAGGGATAGGACCGTGCCTATCCCAACCTGAGAGTCCCCCTGTCTTCTGTACTGCTCCAGGAGGCCTATCACCACCGGAATGTAATAGGACAAGGGGGATATGATGTTAGTGCTCGAATCCCCTATCCTGTACGCCAGCTGGGTCAATGCGGGTGAGAAGCCCACCATGGAGAACATGGGGACGAAGATGGGGGCCAGTATCAGCCACTTGGCGGAGCCGCTTATCATGAACAGGTTAACCGTGGCGGAGAGCAAGATGAAGATCAGGAGAAGGGGTATCCCCCCCAGATTAAGCGCCCTGAGGACCTCAGCCCCCTTGACCGCCAGGATGGTGGTCATGTTGCTGGAGTTGAAGAGTTTTATGAAGATGGCAGCCGGAAGGGCTATCACCAGGAAGCTCAAGCTACCCTGAAGGCCGTTCTGCATCAGCTTGGGCACCTCCGATGCACTTTTGATGGTGCCGGATCCGATGCCGTAGGCCACCCCTACAGCGAAGAAGAGGAAGAATAGGATAGGGACCACGCTGGAGAGGAGCGGCGACTTGGGCAAAAGGCTTCCATCCTCGGCCCGGAAGAAGGCCCCTTCGGGAACGGTGAGGGCCAGGAGGATGGCGCTGAACGCCACGGCGGCCCAGAGGGCCCAGCGGAGGCCGCGCCTTTCGGAGTCCGTCAGCCCATGCTCATCCAGGGCGGAGGAGTCCCGATAGGTCCCCCCGTCTCCCAGGAGGGGGGCTATGAACTTCTCAGTGATCAACGTGGTCACCAGCGTAATGTTGATGGTGGCCAGGATCAGGAAGTACCAATTGATCAGCGGATGGGTGGGAGCCGATATTCCAACCCCCTTGGCGGCGGATTCGGTTATGCCCGCCAATAGCGCATCGGTTCCTGCTATGAAGAAGTTGGCGGTGAACCCTCCACTTGCGGCGGCAAAGCCCGCTATGATCCCAATGGCGGGGTTTCTGCCCAGGGCCTTGAAGACCGCCCCCCCTATGGCGGGGGTGAAGATGATCCCCGCGTCGGACGCCAGGTTGGCGTTGATGCCCACCATGGCGAGGACGGCGGTTACCATGTATGGGGGAGCGTCCAGGATCGTCTTCCTCATGAGGGCGGATATGAAACCCGTCTGTTCAACCAAACCGATGCCCAGCATCATCACCAGTATCAACCCCAATGGGGCGAAGGAAACGTAGGTGGACACGAAGTCTGACAGAAGGGACCTCATCTCCGGATAGCTGAGCAGGTTCTTGGCGGCCACCGTCACCTCCACCGGCGCCTCCCCCGCTTTCGAGGACGCGGCCATATATGTCACCGACGTCCCGGCGGAGGACAGCATGGACGATATGGCTATGACCAAGAGGGAAAGTATCACGAACAACCAAAATGGATGGGGAAGCTTGTTGCCGATCACCTCGATGGCGCGGATGAACCGCCCCAGGGCCCCCACCTTACCCTCCTCGATATCCCTTTTAGTGCTTGACAATCCAGACCCTCCTCTCCAACCCTAAAAGGTCACCAGTTACCTCCCTATCGCCGACGGAATGGACGACGCCTCGTGTCCCCTATAAGGGCATCACCTCCCGGAGCCCGCCAGCTCGAGGGCCAGGCTAGCCAGGAGAGCCACGCCCACCCCCAGGACATCCTCATCGAAATCAAACCTGCCGTTGTGATGCCCCGCTGCGGTATCGGCACCCAGTATGATGTAGCAGGCCCGTCCCCCCATATCGTGAACCCGCCGCATCATCCATGACACGTCCTCGCTCCCGGAAATGCGTCCCTCCCGCTCAACTCGCTCCACCCCCTCCAGGTGGACCGCCTTCTTCATGACCAGGTCCATCAGCTCCGGGTGGCTCTCCGCGTTGACCGCCCCGCCGGCCAATGTCACCTCCAGATCAACCCCCTGGCTCACCGCAGCCCCCCTCATGACCTCCATGGCCCTGGACTCCATGTAGGCATTTATCTCCTCGCTGGCCCCCCGGGTCTCCAACGCAAGCTCCGCCCTATCGGGTATCACGTTCCTCCCGGTACCGGCCCTCAGCATCCCCACGTTGATCCTGCTGGCCCCTCCGCCGTGGGGAGCGATGGAGTGCAGCCCCAGTACGGCGGAAGCGGCGGCCAGCAGGGCGTTCCTGCCCTCATGGGGGGCCCCTCCCGCATGGGCCGCCACCCCCCTGAAAAGGACATCCATCTTGGTGGTGCAGAGGAAGTCGCTGCATCCGGCTCCAACGGTCCCGGAGGGGAAGCCTACGCCGAGATGGAGACCCCAAAGCACATCCACCCGGTCCAGATGCCCCCGCTGGACCATGGACCTCCCCCCCCGTACCCCCTCCTCCGCGGGCTGAAAGAGGAATTTAAAGGTGCCCCGGAGGGCGTCCAGGTTCTGGCTTATCCATCGGGCCAGGACGAGACCCATGGCGGTGTGCCCGTCGTGACCGCACGCGTGGGCTACCCCGTCGTCCAGGGCGGCAAAGCCCTCACTAAACGGCCTATGATCCGGGTCACGGCTCTCCCACACTTCCACCGCATCCAGGTCGAAACGAAAGGCCGTGACAGGCCCAGGGCGGCCGGTGTCCAGGATACCCACCACCCCGGTCAAAAGTCCCATTCGATCCAGCAGGTCCGCCGGAGCGCCCCATTCGGCCGCCCGCTCCCTTGCCTCCTGGAGCACCTCCAGGGGGGGACGTCCCATGGCGGAATCCACATCGATCACCTCATCGCCCAGCAGTACGTTGAAGCCCAGGGATCCAAGCCTCTGGGCGACGAAGGCACTGGTCCAGAACTCCTCCCATCCCCTCTCCGCATGCCGATGCAACTCCCGTCGGAGGGGGATCGCCTCCCGGTTAAATTCCCTCGGCCCAGGCATCATCTGGAAACGCCTCCCCTCCGGCAATCGAGGAGATCCCAAGCGATCTTGGCCAGCACCGCGGCCCCCAGGGGCAGGCAATCCTCATCAAGGTTGAATCGGGGATTGTGGAGAGGTGGGAAGTCCTCCGGCGGAATCCCCGGGGGACGGCACCCGAGCCACAGGAAGGCGGAGGGAACCTTAGATGCGAAGAAGGAGAAGTCCTCTCCACCCAATGAAGGCCTATCCACCTCCCACAGGCCCTCCTCCCCCAGGAGGTCCACCACGCTGTCCCTCGCCACGGATGCGATCCCCGGATGGTTGACCGTGACCGGGTAGCCCATCTCGTAGTGAACCTCCACATCCCCACCCATTCCCCTGGATACCCCAATGGACAGGGACTTGATCCTCTCCACCACCAGGTCCCTCACCTGGGGATCCAAGGTCCTCAACGTACCATCGATCCTCACCTGATCGGCCAGCACGTTGTAGCGGTAGCCGCCGTTTATGGTTCCGAAGGTCAGGACCGCCGAGTCCAGGGGACTGACACCCCTGGACACCACCGTCTGGAGGGCGGTTATCAGCTGAGCCGCCATCACCACCGCGTCGACCCCCTTCTCTGGGGAGGATCCGTGGGCGCTACGGCCCCGGATCACCAGGTTGACCCGGTCGGAGGCCCCCATTATGGGCCCCGCCTTGACACCCACCTTGCCGGTGGGCAGGTCAGGCCACACGTGCAGCGCCACCATGGCCTCCACCGGGGGATCCTCCAGCACTCCGTCGGCTATCATGGCCGGGGCCCCTCCGGTGGGGGCACACTCCTCCGCGGGCTGAAAGACGAACTTGACCCCTCCACTCAGGCGGTCCCCCAGACGGGAGAGGATCCTGGCGGCTCCAAGCAGCATGGCGGTATGGGCATCGTGGCCGCAGGCGTGCATCACCCCATCTATCTCCGATCGATAGGGGAGGTCGGTCTGTTCCTGGATCTCCAGGGCATCCATATCCGCCCTTAGCCCCACGAAGGGCCCATCGGCTGCACCCCTGAGGAGGGCCACCACCCCAGCCCCCCCCACGTTCCTGGTTACATCCAGCCCCATGCGCTCAAGGGAATCCGCCACCAACGAGGCGGTCTCCTGAACCTGCATCCCCACCCCAGGGCGGCGGTGGACCGCCCTGCGATCGTCCCGGATGAGATTGGCGGTCTTAACGGACAAGTCCAATATCTGCTCCGTCACGGACACGGATACCCCTCCTCCCAACTAACCCATACGCCTCCGGGGCAACTATGGATCAGGCCGCCGAAGGGGAGATCAGCCCAGCCTGGCCCCGATGTCCTCCGCACCGCTTCGAAGGGCGGGGAGAAGCCCCAGCGCTCTATCGATAGGCAGCCTATCCAAGGGACCTGCCACGCATAGGCAGGCCCAAACCCTCCCGATCCGATCCGGCACCGGCACGGATATGCCGAGGAACCCAGGGACGCTCTCGTCCACGCTGAGGGCGTATCCCTGTGCACGGATGCGGTCATACTCCCTGAGAAGCTCCTCCAGGCTGAGGATGGGTTTGGGACACCCGGCCCCCTCAAGCTCCAGGTTCATGGAGCCCAACACCCTGAGCCTCCTGGCCGGATCGGGGTGATAGGCCCACAGCAGCTTGCCTATGGCGCCCGCATTGGGGGGCATCCTGGTACCCAGGCGGCTCTTGAGCCTTATGACATGGGGACTCTCAACGCTAAGGGCCAGGAATGCGGAATCCCCGTCCCTGACGCCCACCGAAACGGTCTCCCTGGTTAGCTGCCCTATCTTCTCCATCACCGGGAGGGCGGCCTCGTTAAGCCCCCTGCCGTTCGCGTAGACCACCCCCATTCGATAAGCCGAGGGGCCGATCCGATAGAGTCCCGACTCCTCTTCCATGGATACCGCCCCTTCTTGGACCAAGACCGCCAAGATCTTGTACATCCCGCTCTTGGTCATCCCCAAGGCCTTGGCCAGATCCCCCAGGGAGTAGAGGAAGGGGGGCTCACACAGCTGCCGCAGGACCTGTAACCCCTTCTCGAGACGACTCACAGGGCAACTCCTTTTCCATTTTGGAAATATATTTTCTACAACAGGAACTATCGACTGGATATTACGAAAACTTGGTCCCCCTGTCAACCAACGCCACCAAATGGAAATGCGGCAAACAGAAAATACGCAATCGTCTTGCATGGTTGCGAAAGAGGTTTGTCTATGTTAGTTTAACTTATGTTTGAGGCCTCAAACTATCAGAGCCGCACGGAGGTGTTAAAGTTGAAGAGGTTCTTGCGCTACATGGCCCTAGCGGCCATGACGGTCTCCTTCACCGCCCAGGCCAACGCCCACGGGATATGGGTCGGGGAACAGCAGTCCAAACTGACCATCATCCTTGGAGAGGGGGCCGCCAACGACGCATACAGCACCCAGAAGGTGGTCTCCGTAGAGGGCTTCGACCCCCAGATGAAGCCCGTCAAGGTGCAGACCCGGATGGCGGAGGATCACGTGGTGATAACCGACACCAAAGACGCCTCGCTGATAACCGTCAAGTTCGACCACGGATACTGGGCACAAAGCCAGGACGGCAAGTGGCACAACGAGAAGAGATCCCAGATCAAGGACCCCAAGGGGCCTGGAATGAGGGCCCTTAAGTTCACCACCATGTACCTGGATCCCAAGTTCTCCCCCCGTCAGCTGCCGGACATGGGCCTCCAGCTGGTGCCCTCCGTTAACCCCCTCAACCTCAAGAAGGGAGATCACCTCACCATCCAGGCGCTCCTCAACGGCAAGCCCGCGAAGGGAATAACCATATACCCGGACTTCATCGCCGACATGGGGCAGGAGATTAAAGCGGACTCCCAGGGCCAGGCCACAGTGGTGGTCCCCTCCGCGGGACTTAACGTGATAGGCTGCAAGGTGACCATAGACAACCCCAGCAAGGGGGATCCGGACGCGGAGAAGATAAACTACTTCGCCACCCTCACCTTCAACCTTCAGGAGGAGGACCACTAACCTCCTCAATCCATCCCCTCGTTTACTCTCTTACCGAAGCCCATGGCCCGCTCTCACCGACGGGCCATGGGTCTTCATCAATTGGCGGGCCATCGCATGAGGGAGGGCCGACCCCCCTGCGGGGGTCGGCCCTCCGAATGGAACCCTTGGGATACGGACTAGTTGAAGTCCCTTCTCTCCTTTATCCTGGCCGCCTTGCCGGAGAGCTTCCTCAGGTAGTACAGCTTGGCCCTCCGGACCCGGCCCCGGCGGACCAGCTCGATCTTCTCCACCGTGGGGCAGTGGACGGGGAAGATCCTCTCCACCCCAACGCCGTTGGAGACCTTCCGGACCACGAAGTTCTCGTTGATCCCCCCGTGCTGCCGGGCGATCACCACGCCCTCGAAGATCTGAATCCTCTCCCGGTTGCCCTCCTTGACCTTCACGTGCACCTTCACGGTGTCACCCGCCCGGAAGGGAGGCACGGGATCGGCCTTGGAATACCTCTTCTCCACCAAGGCGATGCGCGGATCTATCATCTACTTTCCCTCCTCTTTGAGTCTCGTCAATTATCGCTCACCAAGGCTCCCCGATCCAGGTCGAAGAGCCTACCCAACCAGTAACCCAGCACCTCCGGATGTCCCCACTTCCCCGTGGGACCCTCGGGATGCCCCAGTTCCAGGTCCCCCTGGAAGGCTCCGCCCAGGGCCAACACCACCGGCCCCCGGTACTCCAACACCCGACGCTTCACCCCGAGCCATTCAAACCCACCCCGGGGCGATACGGAGAGCACCATGGGCTTCGCCCTGTCCCGCTGGGCCACCCACCTCAAGGCACCACCGAAGGAGGGGAAGAACTTCACCCCCTGGGGCTCATGGCCCCTGAGGGACCTGTGGGCCAGCATCCTGACGGCCCCGAAGGCGCCGCTCACCGCGGCGCAGCGATCCAGCTCCAACCCCTCCTCCCCCAGGTAGACGTAGAAACGCCCCCAGAGGTAACCCATTATCCCGCACCGGGCCAACAGGTCCGGCCGCCTCTCCAGCGTGCGGCGGACCGCCAGGTCCCGCCGGAACTCCTCTATGGCCCCGTGGTCACCGCCCAGCAGCACCTCCGGAGCCCGGATTCCCCGCCACACCGCGGGCCTGGTGTAGTGGGGATGGTCAAGGAAACCCCGATAGAAGGAGTCGTTGCGGACCGCCTCCATCCTGCCCACCACCCCGGGCACCAGCCGGGCCACCGAGTCCAACACCGCCAGGGCGGGCAGCTCCCCTCCGGTTAGGACGAAGTCCCCCAGGGAGACCTCCAGGTCCACATGCTCCTCCACGAACCGCTCGTCCATCCCCTCGTAGTGGCCGCAGACCAGCACCAGATGATCCTTCCGGGCCAGCTCCTCCACCAGCTCCTGGTGAAGGTGAACCCCCTGAGGGGTAGGACATACCACGTACGCCTCACCCTGATCATCCAGGGACTCCACCGCCCTGGCCAGGGGCTCCGCCATGAGGACCATCCCGCCGCCGCCGAAGCTGTAATCGTCCACCTGACGATACTGCCCCTCGGCGAAGTCCCGAAGGTCCAGCACCCGGACGTCCAGCGCCCCGGAGGAGACCCCCCGGCCCACCACGCTGAAGCCCAGGTAACTCCGGATCAGATCCGGAAAGGCGGTCACGATGGTGATCCGCATCAGTCCCAGAGGCCCTCCAACAGGTGAACCCTGATCTGCCGGGCTTCCAGGTCCACCTTGCGGATCACTTCCCCAGTGGCGGGTATCATTTTGAGGACCCCATCGGGGGTGCGGACCTCGTAGACGTCGTTGCTGCCCGTGGGCATCACGTCCTCCACCACACCCAGGACCGCATCGGTCTCGTCCTCCACCACCTCAAGGCCTATGATGTCGTCGATCCAGTAGACCCCTTCCTCCAGGGGCACCCGATCCTCCGGGGCCACCGTGATCAGGGCTCCCTTCAGGTCCTCCGCCATCTCGATGGTGTCGATCCCCTCCAGGGTCACGATGAAGAGGTCCTTCCCGTCCTGGAAGCGCACGTCCAGGATCTTGAGCTCCCTGGGGGGGCGATGACGCCCCTTGACCTGGGGCAACTCCAGGTAGAGGGTCTCCATGTGCAGGAAGCGCTCGGGATAGTCCGTCAGGGGCTTAAGCTTCAAGCTCCCCTTGATCCCGTGGGTGCCCACTATGCGCCCCACCGTCACCCGAGACCTATCGCTCCCCATCTGGCTCCTCTTCCTCCTGGACCTCCACGTCCACCCGCTCCTTGGCCTTCACGGCCGCCGCCTTGGCTATGAGCCTTATGGCGTTTATGGTGGCTCCCTTCTTGCCTATGACCCTCCCCATGTCCTGATCCGCCACCTTGATGGTCACCAGGACCGCCCCGGAGGAACCCCTGTCCTCCGTGACCTCCACCTGGTCGGGAAGGTCCACCAGGCCCTTGACTATCCATTCCACCAGAGCGGCATAGTTAGGCATGGCTACCGGGCCCTTTAGGCCTTCTCAGCCTCGAACTTTTCCCAGACGCCGGTCTTCTTCAGCACCGCCCGGGCGGTGTCAGAGGGGGTGGCTCCCTGCTTAAGCCAGTAGAGGGCCCTCTCCTCGTTCACCTTCAGCTCCGCCGGATCGGTCATCGGATTGTAGGTGCCGATGAGCTCGATGAACTTGCCGTCCCTGGGGGAGCGGGAATCCGCCACCACCAAACGATAAAAGGGACTCTTCTTCCTCCCGTGACGGGCAAAACGAATGCGAACCGCCATGGACTCACACCTCCTGTTTTAATTGGTCTACGTCCCGGTGGGACGAACCTATCTGAAAAGACCCTTCAGCCCCGGCGGCACCTTGAAGCCCCTCTTGGGCCCCTTGCCGAAGGCCTTCATAAGGTCCTTCATCTGCTCGTACTGATGCAGAAGCTGGTTCACCATCTGAACCGACGTGCCAGACCCCTGGGCTATCCGCCTCCGGCGGGAGCCCTTTATTATCTCCGGGTTCCGCCTCTCCCGGGGGGTCATGGACAGTATTATGGCCTCCATGTGCTTGATCCTCTTGGGGTCCACGTTGGCGTCCTTCAAGGCCTTGCTGACCCCGGGGATCGGGAGCATCTCTATCACCTTCTCTAACGGGCCCATCTTCTGTACCTGCCGGAGCTGGATCAACATGTCCTCCAAGGTGAACCGGTTCCTCTTTATGCTCTCCGAGAGCCGCTCCACGTCCTCCTCGGACGTGGCCTGCTGGACCCGCTCGAGAAGCCCCATCACGTCCCCCATGCCCAGGATCCGCTGGGCCATCCTGTTGGGGTCGAAGACCTCCAGGTCGTCCACCTTCTCGCCCAACCCGGCGAGCCGGACCGGAGTCCCGGTCACCGCCCGGATGGCAAGGGCGGCGCCACCCCTGGCGTCCCCATCCAGCTTGGTGAGCACCACCCCGGTGAGCCCCAGCCGATCGTTGAAGGCGCTGGCAACCGACACCGCCTCCTGACCGGTCATGGAGTCCACCACCAGCAACACCTCGTGGGGGTTAACCGCCCCCTTGAGGTCCTGGACCTCCTGCATCAGCTCCTGGTCTATCTGGAACCGACCGGCGGTGTCCACTATCACCAGGTCCACCAGGGTCTCGGAGCACCTCTCCAGGGCCCGCCGGGCCACCCTTATGGGATCCGTCTCCCCCTCCTCGGGTCCCACGAAGGGGACTCCCACCGTGGAGGCCAGGACCCGTAGCTGCTCCACCGCGGCGGGACGCCTCAGGTCGCAGGCCACCAGCATGGGCCGGTGAGACCTCTTCATCTTGAGGGCTATCTTGGCGGCGGTGGTGGTCTTACCGGACCCCTGAAGGCCCACCATCATGTAGACCGTGGGCGGCTTGGGCGATATGGACAGGGGCTTGACCTCCCTGCCCATCAGGTCCAGTAGCTCCTCGAACACGATGGCGTAGACCTGCTGGGCGGGGGTTATGGACGAGAGGACCTCCTGGCCGGTGGCCCGCTGACGAACCCGCTCAACGAAGTCCTTGACCACCTTGTAGTTCACGTCCGCCTCAAGGAGGGCCAGGCGGACCTCCCTAAGGGCCAGCTTGACGTCCTCCTCGGTCAGCTTGCCCTTGCCCCTAAGGGAGGTGAAGACCTTCTCGAACCTATCCTTCAGGGAGTCAAACATCCCGCCCCTCCTCTCCGCCTATGAGCTTGGAAAGCTCTTCCACGAAATCCCCCGGGAGCCTTGACCCGTAGCGGTCCAGCAACCGCTTAAGCTCTCCCCGGAGCCGCTCCCGATCCTCCAGGACCCCAAGGGCCCTCTCCGCCTCCACCAGGTGCTCCCTGGACCGCTGAACCAGGTCGTGGGCCCCCTGTCGGCTCACCCCCAGCTCCACCGCCGCCTCCGAGAGACTGCAGTCCTCCAGGACCACCAGCTCGAAGGCCCTCCGCTGCTTCTCGGTCAGAAGACCACCGTAGAGGTCGTACAGCTCGCAGAGCCTAAGGCGCTCATCCAACAGGTCTTCCATGGAGAACCCCCCAACGCCGCGCTAAACCCAAACGCAGGCCAAGGTAATTTAACACCCCCCCAGGGGAGATGACCCGTCAACCTGGATCTAAAGCCTGCCGCAGTCGCACTCGGGGGTTCCGGAGAAGATCCCCTCCTCCACCTCCTGAAGGGCGGTCCACAGTTCGAAGAGGGCCTGGCGCTTGCACGAGAGGGCGTGGGCCACGGCGAACCGCACGCCGGGCTCCCCAGAGGACGCCCAGGCGTTGAGGAGCGAGTCTATTGACTTAAGCTCCTCCATCACCGCCCCCCTCAGGACGGAGGAGGCCCTTATGAGATCCATCACGTCGCCGGAAGGGCCGGACACCTGAATCAGTCCTCCTGGCAGCGGCACTGGGTCTCCAGGTAGTCCTTAAGCTCGTCCAGGAGGAACTCCTTGAGGATGTTCTGGGCCTCCCTGCGGACCTCCTCCCCCTTCTCCTTGAAGAACTTCTCCTTGATCTCCTCGGGGGCCGCCTCAATGCCCTCCCAGTCTATCTCCTCCATGAGGCCCTCCACGAAAGTTTCGTTTATGTCCGGCACCTGGACCCCCCAGTGGCCGTCGTCGTGCTTGACCTCCTGCCGATCCACCAGCACCGTCTCCACGATCTTCACATCCGGGCAGCAGGCGGAGCAGGCGCAGATCCCCTCGCCCCCCAGCCTCTCGTTGGCGTAGTGCTCCGCGTCGCTCCGGTTCCTGAAGACGTTGGCATCGTAACGCTCCCCATCCGCCTCTATGACAACCCATACCTTGTCGCCCATTCAAATCCCCTCCTCAACTCAGCGGATCAGGCCCCCAAAGACCTGCACTGGAACCAACCTGACGATCAGATATTACCCCTTAACAGGGCGGCCTTCAACGGGTTACAAATCCGCCTCGCAGGGGTTCGAAAGGCACCCGACCCCTCCTATCTCCACTTCCACCCGGTCACCGGGGGACAAGGGGCCCACCCCAGCGGGGGTGCCGGTGGCTATCACGTCCCCGGGCATCAGGGTGGCGAATCGGCTCACGTGGGCTATGATCCTCTCCACCGGGAACGCCATCCGGCGGAACTGCCCCAGCTGTACCTGCCTTCCGTTCAGGCGGGTGACCAGGTCCCCCAGCTCCCGCCAGTCTCTCACCAGCCTCAAGCAGGGCCCCAGGGGACCGAAGGTGTCGAACCCCTTGGCCCGGGTCCACTGACCGTCGGACCGCTGGAGGTCCCGGGCGGTCACATCGTTGAAACCGGTGTACCCCAGGACGAAGTCCAGCGCCTCCTCCTCCGACACGTTCCGGCACCTCCGGCGGATCACCACCGCCAGCTCCCCCTCGTAGTCCACCCGGCCGACCCAAGGGGGGATCCGGACCGGATCCTGGGGGCCCACCACACACGTGCCGGGCTTCATGAAGATCAGCGGCTCCTCCGGCACCCGGTTGCCCAGCTCCTCCGCGTGCTCCACGTAGTTCCTGCCAACGCAGTAGACGTAAGGGGGAGTCACGGGGGGCAGGAGCCTCACTTCCTCCAATGGGACCCTAAGACCCGTCTCCTCCATGGGACCGAAGGGGTCCGACGAAACCTGGTGAACCACCTGTCCCCGGATGAGACCGAACCGGGGCGTGCGGTCCTCCATCATGAACCTGCAGAACCTAAGATCCTCCATCGGCCAATCCCTCCTCAAGCAGACCCCCTGGGGCCCAATATGACCGCCCGGGCACCCTCCTCGATCCGGCCCAATGCCTCCTCCAGCATCGCCCTGGGACAGCCGAAGTTGAGCCGGGCGAAGGCCTGATGCCCCTCCGCGAAGGACTCCCCCTTGTTCAGCGCAAGCCCCAGGCACTTCAGGAACCCCGCGGCGGTAAGGCCCGTGTCCCGAAGGAGGCCTCCGAAGTCTATCCACATGAGGAACGTCCCCTCCGGCACCGTGGGGATCACCCCGGGTATGGAGCCGAGGCGCCGGACCGCCAGGTCCCGGTTGGCCTTAAGGTACGAGAGCAACCCCTCGAGCCAGGCCTCCCCGGCGGAGTAGGCGGCCCCCATGGCCCGCTGGCCAAGCTCGTTACCCTGGTCCATGAACAGGTTGTTCAGCTCCGTCTCGTAGGCCCGCCTCATGGCCCCGTTGGGGATTATCCCGTAGGCGGTGTAGAACCCCGCCAGGTTGAAGGTCTTGCTGGGGGACGAGAAGAGAATGGAGCCCTCCCGGGCCCAGGGACTCACCGACGGGAAGGGCACGTGCCCGGGGGATCCATCGTAGACCAGGTCACAGTGGATCTCGTCGGATATGACCAGAACCCCATACCTCTCCGCCAGGGCCGCCAGGGCCTCGAGCTCCCCACGGGTCCAGACCCGCCCGGTGGGGTTGTGGGGGCTACAGAAAAGAAGCGCCCTCGCGCCGGAGGCGAAGATCTCCTCCAGCCCGTTCAGGTCCATCTGGTACCTTCCGTCCCGCATGACCAGTGGGTTCTCCACCAGGACCCGGCGGTTGTTCTCCACCACCCAGCGGAAGGGGGGGTATATGGGGGTCTGGACCGCCACCCGGTCCCCCTCCCGGGTGAAAAGCCGGATGGCCAGCGCCACTCCCCCCATGACCCCGTGGCTGTGGCATATCCAGCCCGGGTCCACCTCCCAGCGGTGCCTCCTGCCCCACCAGCGGGCCACCGCCTCCACCGCCCGCTGGTCCCTAACCGGGTACCCGAAGATCCCGTGATCCACCCGGCGGCGAAGCTCCTCCACCACCTCCTCCGGGACCCGGAACTCCGTGTCGGCGATCCAGAAGGGCAGCATACCCCTGGGGTGCTCACCGAAGATCCGATCCAGGAGGTCCCACTTCTTGCACCCGGTCCCCGCCCTGGGCACCGGCTCGTGGAAATCGAACAACCCCATCCCCCCCGTGGGAAGCTTGCATCCCTTATCTTATGAGAATATCATTTATCCGAGACCGGAGAGATGATCACTCCAACCTAGGAAGGTGATTAGATTGTACAAGATAGTTCTGGTGCGGCACGGGGAGAGTCAGTGGAACCAGGAGAACCGGTTCACCGGCTGGACCGACGTGGACCTGTCCCCCAAGGGGATAGAGGAGGCCCGGAGGGCGGGCAGGACCCTCAAGGAGGAGGGCTTCACCTTCGACCTGGCCTACACGTCGGTGCTCAAGCGGGCCATCCGGACCCTGTGGCTCATCCAGGAGGAGATGGATCTCATGTGGATCCCCATCAAGCCCTCCTGGAGGCTGAACGAGCGTCACTATGGAGCGCTGCAGGGGCTCAACAAGGCGGAGACCGCGGAGAAGTACGGGGAGGAGCAGGTCAAGATCTGGCGCAGGAGCTATGACGTGCGGCCCCCCATGCTGAACCAGGGAGACGAGAGGGACCCCATCCTGGACCCCCGCTACAGGGACCTTCCCAGGGAGCTGGTGCCCCTTGGGGAGTGCCTCAAGGACACGGTGGCCCGAGTGCTCCCCTACTGGAACGACGAGATCGTCCCGTCCCTCAAGGAGGGACGCAAGGTCCTGCTGGTGGCCCACGGGAACAGCATAAGGGCTCTGGTCAAGTACCTGGACAACGTGTCCGATCAGGACATCCTGGAGCTCAACATCCCCACCGGCATACCCCTCCTCTACGAGCTGGACGAGAACTTCAAGCCCATATCCAGCCGCTACCTGGGGGACCCGGAGGAGATCGCCAAGGCCCAGCAGGCGGTGGCCAACCAGGGGAAGGCCAAGAAGTAAGGCACCAGCTCCAACTCAAAGGGGGGAGGCCTGGCCTCCCCCCTCTACACGTCCCGTCGGCGGCTAGTCGGATGGGATGCCAATCCCATCCCCCAGGTAGGCTCGCCTCACCGCTGGATCGGACGCCAGCCGGTCTGATGGCCCCTCAAGGACCACCGATCCACCCTCTAAAACGTAGGCCCGCTGGGATATCTCCAGGGCCAGCTCCGCGTTCTGCTCCACCAGTAGGACCGAGACGCCCCTTCGGTTTACCTCCATTATGGCGTCCATCACCCGGTCCACCATGATGGGCGATAGCCCCAGGGTAGGCTCATCCAGAAGCATCAGAGATGGCTTTGACATGATGGCCCTCCCGATGGCCACCATCTGCTGCTCCCCCCCGGAGAGGGAGCCCGCCAATGTCCCCATCTTGTCCGAAAGGGGGGGGAATATCTGAAGCACCTCCTCTGTGGTGGCAAGGGCCTCGCCCCTAGGGCGGGTGAAGGCCCCCATTAGCAGGTTCTCCCGGACCGTGAGCTCCGGGAAGAGGCGCCGCCGCTCGGGCACCAAGGCTATACCCGCCCGTGCCACCTTGGAGGGATTTTGGGGCAGGGGAGCTCCCTTGAATCTCACCCCGCCGGCCACGGGTCTCAGGACCCCCGCCAGGGTCCACATGAGGGTGGACTTCCCCGCCCCGTTGGACCCCACCAGGGCCACCAGCTCCCCGGGGGAGATCTCCAAGCTAACCCCTTTGAGGGCCTCGATCTTGCCATAGCTGACGCGGAGAGACTCCACCCTAAGCACCTACCGCCCACCTCCTCCGGCCCATGTAGGCCTCCATCACGTCCCGGGAGCCTAGCGCCTCCGACGGGGTCCCTTGGAAAAGGATCGAGCCGAAGTTCATGACCGTTACCCGGTGGCATATCCGCATGATCACGTCCATGTGATGTTCTATGAGGATCACCGTGAGGCCGAAGGCCTGACGCACCTGGGTGATGAAGTCCCCCAGGCGGCGGGATTCCTCGGGGTTCATCCCCGCCGCGGGCTCATCCAGGAGGAGCAGCCTGGGCCCCGACGCCAGGGCCCGGGCGATCTCAAGCTTCCGCTGGAGACCGTAGGGCAGGGTGCCCGCCCCCCGGTCCCACATGTCCGCCAGCCCCACCCGGTCCAGCAGGTCCATGGCCTTGCGACGGACATCCCGGCCCCCGAAGCCCAGGAGGGACCTCAAGGGTCCCTCGGCCTGGAGCATGGGGATGCACACGTTCTCAAGACACGACAGGTTATGGAAGAGCCTTATGTTCTGGAAGGTCCTCGCCATGCCCAGCTTGACTATCCTGTGGGGGGCCAGGGCGGTTATATCCCGACCCCGGAAGATCACCCGGCCCCCGTCGGGGCGCACCGCGCCGGACACCAGGTTGAAGACCGTGGTCTTTCCCGCCCCGTTGGGGCCTATGAGGCCCCATATGAGCCCCTCCTCCACCTCCATGGAGAGGGACCTCACCGCTGCCACGCCACCGAAGCTCTTGGAAAGGCCCTCCAGCCTAAGCACTCCCGTCACCCCTCCTCTTTGAGGCGGGCAGAAGCTGCCACACCTCCCTATAACCCATGAGGCCCTTGGGCCTCAAAACCATCATGACCACCAGGATCAGCCCGTAGGCCGCAAGGCGCCACATCTGGGCCATGCGGAGAGCCTCCGGCAGGGCCACGAAGATGAAGGCCGCCAGCAAGGGGCCCGTGAGGCTCCCCATGCCCCCCGCTATGACCGCCGCCAGCAGCATGGTGGACTGGGTCAGGGTGAACATGGAGGGCTGGACGAAGGAGAGGTAATGGGCCATGAGGCCACCGGAGAGGCCACATAGGGCGGCGCTGAACGCCAGGGAACAGAGTCTAACGGCGAACAGGCTTACCCCCGCCATCTGGGCCGCCACCGGATCCTCCCGCACAGCGGCACAGCTCCGTCCCATGGGGGACCTGACGAAGTTGAAGGCCAGAGCCAGCGCCAGGGCGAGGCAACCGAAGATCCAGGCCGGGGTTGAGAAGGGCTCCAATCCGGGTAGCCCCCTGGCGCCATTGGTGAGGTCCAGGTTCTCCACCAGGACCCGGAACGCCTCCCCAAAGCCCAGGATGGCGATGGCGAAGTAGTCGCTCCTAAGGTCCGCCTTCAGAGCCGGGGCACCCACCAGGAGGCCGACCAGGGCGGCCATCAGGGAGCCCGCCAGCAGGGCCAGGGGAAAGGGGGTCATGTAGTAGTAGGTGAGGATGGCAGCCCCATAGGCCCCTATGCCAACAAAAGCGGAGTGTCCCAGGGAGAACATGCCGGTGAAGCCGGTGAAGATGGCGAGCCCAAGGACCGCTATTCCGTTTATTGCCCCCAGGGACAGGATGGACAGCAAGTAGTCCATGGCCTATATCCTCTCCGCAGACCTACGACCCATGAGGCCGTTTGGCCGGACCAGGAGCAGCAACACCAGGAGGCCGAAGCTGAAAACGTCCCGCATGACGCTCGACACGTACGCGGAGACGAAGGTCTCCAGGAGCCCAAGGAGTATCCCCCCCACCAGGGCTCCCGGGAGGCTCCCCAGGCCCCCAATGACCGCCGCTATGTACGCCTTGTTGGTCACCCAACCCATGGTGGGGTAGACCAGGTACTTTATCCCCAGGAAGACCCCAGATATGCCCCCGAAGAGCCCCGCCAGGAAGAAGACCACGGAGATGAGCCGGTCCACGTGGACCCCCATAACGGCGCACATGGTCATGTCCTGCACCGCCGCCCTTATGGCCATACCGGTCCTGGACCGGGTGAGGAACAGGTTTAGCCCCCAGATGGCCAAGAGGGAGAGCCCGAAGGCCCACAGGTCCATGAGGTTAACCGAGGCGCCCAGCATGTGAACCGAAGTGCGCTTGAAGAACTCCGGGAAGGCGTAGAACCGGGACCCTATGGTGGCATAGACCAGGTTCTCCAGCAGGACCGCACAGCCCATGGCGGATATCATGAGGTAAAGGGAGGGGGATCCCTTCCGGCGGATGGCCGAGTAGGCCAGCTTCTCGTTCAGGATCCCGATCACCCCTGCCCCCACGGCGCTGAAGGTCACCACTAAACCCAAACCCAAGTTGAGCCTCATGGCGAGCCCCAGGCCCATGTAGGCCCCTAGCATTATCACCGCCCCGTGGGCGAAGTTGCTGAAGTTGAGTACGCTGAACACCAACGAGTAACCCAGGGCCATTAGGGCATACACACCCCCAACGGAGAGGCCGGTTATCAAGGTCTGCAAGAACAACTGAATCTACGCCTCCTGCCTGGATCGGGCGCCGCCTAGCGCCCCTTTGGATCAAACTTCTTGACGAACTGGAACGAACGGGCCTTCACGTCCACCCTCTGGATCACCGCCGGCTTGTCGAGCGGGTCGTGGGTCTTGGGGTCAATGGTCAGGGTGCCGCTGGTGACCTTGAGGTTCCGGGTGTTCTCCATGGCCCGGACCATCTTGTCCCCATCGGTGCCTTTGGCGGCCTTTATGGCGTTCACGATCAGCAGCAGGGCGTCCTGGGCCATGACCGGGTTGGGCAACACCGGATCCGCCCCGTAGGCCCTCCTGTACTCCGCCACGAAGCCCTTTATGTCCGGATCCGAGAGGTCCGTCAGGTTCACGAAGTAGCTGCCGTGCACCGCGTTGCCCCCCAGGTCGATTATATCCGGGCTCCCCCAGTTGTCGGTGCCCAGCAGGGTGGAGCGGATGCCCATGTCCCTAGCCTGCTTGGCCGCCATAGCGGCCTCCTTCTGGCTGGTGGGGATGAAGATCACGTCGGGCTTGACGGAGCGGATCTTGCCCATCTGGGCCCGGTAGTCCAGCTCGTCGGTCCGGAAGGCCTCCTTGGCCACCACCTTGCCCCCCTCCTTTGCGAAGGCCTCCTCGAAATAGCGGGCCAGCCACTGGCCGTAGTCGGAGCCCACATCGTAGAGGATGGCGGCGGTCCTGGCCTTAAGATCCCTGTAGGCGAACCGGGCCGCCACGGTGCCCTGGAAGGGGTCGATGAAACAGGGGCGGAAGACGAAGGCCCGGGTCTTGCCGGTCCTCTTGTCGATGGTTACATAGGGATTGGTGGCGGTGGTGACCACCATGGGTATCCCGGCCCTCTCGACAACCGGGGCGGTGGCTATGGCGTTGCCGCTCTGGGCGGGACCTATTATGGCCACCACCCGGTCGTCGATCAACCTGCGGGCCACGTTCACCGACTCCACCGGATCGTTACGGTTGTCGTAGCTTATGAGCCTTATCTTTCGCCCAAGTACGCCCCCCTGGGCGTTTATCCTCTTCACCAGCAGATCCAATGCCAGTTTCTCCGACTGGCCCCACATGGAGGCCCCGCCGGTGAGCGACACCGAGTGACCTATCTTTATCTCCTCCGCCGCCAGGGCCCCGGAGACCAGGGCCAGGACCATAAGCATAGAAACCCCCAGTCGCGCAAAAAACCGCATGGATACCCCTCCCCTTCTTAAATTAGCTTAGCTTCCTCCAGGCCTGACGAAAGGCGCCGGCAGTCCTCCACCAGGTTGTCTATGTGCCGTCTCATGGCCATCTCCGCCCCATGGGGGTCCCGGCGCTCCACCGCCTCCATGATGGACCGGTGGTCCGAGTTGGCCAGCCGTCCCGAGAGGCGGCGCACCATCTCAAGCCCCCGGGCGTCGAAGGGGTTCTGGCGAAGGAGCTCCACCACCGCCACCAGTAGCCGGTTGCCGGAGGCCATGGCCAGCATGCGGTGAAAGCGGCCATCCTCCTCCCAGACCGGGTTTCCCCGCCGGACCGCCTCCTCCATGCACTCCGCCGATGCCCACAGGGCCCTTATCTGGTCCTCCGTGGCCCGTTGGGCCGACAGGCGGGCCACCTCCTGCTCCACCGCCCTTCTAGCCTCCAGCAGGTCCATGATCCGGTCCCTCTCGTCGGAGAGGATTGAGTCCACCAGATTGCTGGCCATGGACCTGCTGACGCTGTCCCGCTCCAGCAACTCCAGCCGTTTCAGCCCCAGGTCGGTTATCTTGCGGCCCTTGTTCCGGTCCTTCCTGAGCATTCCGAGGATCTCCAGGTCCACCAGGAGGCGCCCCACCGTCGCCTCGGAGACGAAGATGCCCCGCCTCTCCAGCTCCCTCCTTATGGCCCCGGCCCCCATGGGGACCATCGAGTCCCTTATGATCATGAGGACGTTAAGCTCCAGCTCCGCTCCCCTGTCCAAGTTGGAAGGACACCCCCATTCCCCCTGCTGTTGATGAGTGATGAGTGGTGATCGAATGGGTTAGAGGGTACACCAGGGGGCCGGGGGTGTCAACGGGAAATGGCGAAAAGTGGAATGAAAAGCCTGGACCGGGCCCAAGGCCGGGTCCAGGCGGTCGCTGCTTAGCCTGTCTCAGCTGAGCTTGGACAGGAAGCGGAGGGCCAGGGAGGCCAGGAGGGCGCTGCCCCGGGGGAGGACCTGGTCGTCCACGTCGTACTCCGGATGGTGCTGGGGATGCACGACCCCCTTGGCCTCGTTCATTATACCCAGGAACAGGAACGTGCCAGGAACCTTCTCCAGGTACAGCCCCATGTCCTCCGCTCCCATGGTGGGGGGGATCTCCTGAACCTCGGTGGGACCGAACATCTCCCGGGCCACCTGGGCCGCCTCCAGCGTCAGCTCCGGATGGTTCACCGTGGGGGGCAGCACCCGGTTGTACCTCACCTCCGCCCTGCAGTTCATGGCGGAACAGATCCCCTCGCATATTCGCCTCAACCTGACCGGCATGGACTCCCACACACCCTGACCGAAGGTCCTGACCGTGCCCCTCAAAAGCGCCCGATCGGGGATCACGTTGAACGTGGTGCCCGCCTCCATGTGGCCACAGGTGACCACCGCAGGCTCCAGGGGGTCCACCTCCCGGCTAACGATGGTCTGAAGGGAGGTTATCACCGCCCCGGCGGCCACGATGGGGTCCGCCGCAAGGTGAGGCACCTCCCCATGTCCCCCCTTGCCCAATATGAGGCACTCCCACTCGTCTGCGGAGGCCATGAAGGGACCCACCCGGTACCCCACCAGCCCGGAGGGCATGGTGCCCCACACGTGGAGCCCCGCTATGGCCCCAACCCCATCCAGGACCCCCTCCTCTATCATGGCCCTGGCGCCGCTGCTGTGAGGGGACTCCTCCGAGGGCTGGAAGATGAGCCTAACCCTGCCGGGCAACCGATCCCCCATTTCCACCAGCACCTTGGCGGCCCCCAGTAGCATGGTAACGTGGGCATCGTGGCCGCAGGCGTGCATGACCCCGTCACGGCGGGACCTGTAGGGGGCACTGCCCCTCTCCTGGATGGGGAGCGCGTCCATGTCCGCCCTAAGGGCCACGCAGGGTCCCGGACGTCCGGGGTCGATGTCCGCCACCACCCCCGTGTCGGTCCCCTTCACCCCCACCCGGACGGAGGTACCGCCGAAGGACCTCAGTATCTCCGCCACCCTCCGGGATGTCTCCACCTCCTGGAATGAGAGCTCCGGGTTTGCGTGGAACCAGCGCCGCCACTCGGTCAGCTGGGGCCCCATGGCCTCCGCCGCATCGAGAATCCAGTCCATCACCCTACGCCACCTCCCCATCGGACAGGGCCGACTTGAATCGGTTCAGCCTGGCGTCATCCACCGGCTCGGTGAACGCGCTCACAACCCAAACGGTTGCGAAGTTAAGGATCAGCCCCACGAACCCGGGCTGCAGATCGAACGGGGCCTTTATCCCCCCGAACTGGAACATGAACAGGGCGGACAGACCAACCACAAGGCCGCTGATCACCCCCCACTTGGTGGGCCTTTCGGAGAAGAGCCCCAACACCACCCCGGGGAAGAACTGGGTTATGCCCGAGTAGCCAACGATCAGAAGGTTAACCAGCATCGACGGGGCCAGGAAGGCGAAGACCAGCGCCACCGCGGTGTAAAGCACCACCAGCCCCCTCCCCGCCCTCGCCACCTGCATGTCCGTCATCCGGGGAAGCAGCCCCTTCTGCATTATGTTCCGGGCGGTCAGGTTGGCGGCGGTAAGGATCAGTCCCGATGAGGTGGATATGGAGGCCGCAAGGCCCCCGGCCCCCAGTAGCCCAACCACCCAAGGGGGCGTGCTGTCAAGAAGCGTCACGAACATGGCGTGGTCCGGCTTGGCTATCTTGAGCCCGAAGGAGGGATCCACCGCCCCCTTGGCGGCCACCGCGAAGCCAACTATTATCACCGGCACCATGGCCAGCTGATACAGGGGCAGTATCACCGCGTTGCGCCTAACCACGTTCTCGTCCTTGGCGCTGTAGGTGGCGGCGAAAAGATGGGGCCACATCCAAAAGCCCAGCCCGGAAAGCAGGGCGGTGGAGGCGTACCAGAACATCCCGTTGCCCGATGTGTCCGGCAGCACCAGGTGCGTGGGCCTGAGCTCCGCCAAGGTCTCAAACATCCTACCAACCCCTCCGAAGTAGTTCCTGGACACCAGGAAGCCAACGGAGGCCATGCCGACCAGCATGATTATGGCCTGCATGAAGTTGGTCCACCCTATACCCCTTAGGCCCGATACGTAGACGAAGATGACCGCCGCAACGAAGCTGATTAGAACCGCCCACTGCCAGCTTATGGCCCCCCCGGAGGCGAGCTGCACTATCATGCCGCTGCCCATTAAAGGGCAACGTTGATCAACGTCCATCCCCCCTCTCCTTGGTCCAATAGGCCATGGCTATCCATAGGGATGTGAAAAGGATCATCAGAGACTGCCAGAAGAGAAGGAACGGCATCCCCAAAACCATGGGCGTCAACCGATTAGCCAACCATGTCACCGGTGGCATGAACCCCAATACGGCCAACACGAGAAAGACCAGGCCTCGTCTCTCGCCCCTCGTCAATCCCAATATTTCCACCCCCATAGAATATAGCTAACACTCCATGTGATGACATATCAGCTGATGCATGGGGTCAACAGGGATGGTGGGATCGAAGGTTTAGACTTGCTAGGACCTTAAAAAAACTATAGGGCCGCCCAAGCGGCCCTCAGGAAACCTCCGGCGTATTCAACTTTTCAGCTCTCCCTTGACCGATCCAAGGCATCCCGTCCTATATGGAGAGGGGGGCCATCACTATGAAGGACACGCAGAGGCTCACCGCCCCAAAGAAGGCGTGGCGAACCCTGGAGGGCACCAGCATGTGAAGCCCCATGCCCACCACGTCCAATATCTCCAGAAGCCCGAAGACCGAGAGACAGAACGCCGCCAAAGCCAGGTACGTCATACCAACCTACCTCCTCTCATGGTCTCACACCTAACTGGTCCTTTCTTACCATCCCCAGCTTGCCCATATGCTACAAAAACCCGTCCTTAATGTGAAGCTTTTCTCCACTTAACGTCAATAAATGCCATAAAAACCGCCGGGATCGGGCTTGACAAAATAAAATCCACCGCCTCGGGCCCCAGATGGGACCTGGACGGTGGATCCTAAAAATGTAAAACCTTTGCTGGTTTAAAAGCCTTTCTACTTGCCCGGCCCCGCTACACCGGGTAGGCGGCCCCCTCCCGGAGCTCCTCGAAGCCCACGTCCCTCAGGGTGGACCGGGCGTACTTCCGGGGCAGGAAGTCCTTGGCCACCTGGGGGAACAGCACGTAGGACAGCACATCCTCGGGCTGAAGCACCCAGGGCTCCACCTCCCGGTAGGCCCTCTCCAGCTCGGGCTCCAGGAGCTCCCCGGGACGGCAGGTGATGGGCTCCTCGTCCCCAAGCACCTTCCGCTGGATCTCCGGGTCCACCGGCGCAGGGGTGCGGCCGTAGTAGCCCTGGAAGACCTGGCGGACCTCCTTGGGTACCACCTTCCACCTCTCCCCCACCAGCACGTTGGCCGCCGCCTGGCTACCCACTATCTGGCTCGTGGGGGTCACCAGAGGAGGATAGCCCATCTCCTTCCTGACCCGGGGCACCTCCTCCAGCACCTCCCTCAGCTTGTGAAGCGCCCCCTGCTCCTTGAGCTGGCTCTGCAGGTTGGAGTACATGCCACCGGGCACCTGGTAGATCAGGATGTTTATATCTACCCCCTGAACCCCCATGATGAGCTTCGAGTACTTCTCCCTGAGACGCGAGAAGTGCTCCGCCACCGGCAACAGCTTCTCCAACGATAGCCCGGTGTCGAAGGCCCCTCCCGCCAGGGCGGCCACCATGGTCTCCGTGGCGGGCTGGCTGGTCCCCATGGAGAAGGGGGATATGGCACAGTCCACCACGTCCGCCCCGGCCATTATGGACGCCAGGTATGTCATGGCGGCGAAGCCGCTGGTGTAGTGGCTATGGACCTGCAGGGGCACCCTGCCTATCCGGGACTTTATGGCGGACACCAGCTTCCCCGCCTCGGTGGGGGACAGAAGCCCCGCCATGTCCTTTATGCATATGGAGTCCGCCCCCATGGAGACCATATCCTCCGCCTGCTTCACGAAGGACTCCAGGGTGTGCACCGGCGATATGGTGTAGGAGATGGCCAGCTGCAGGTGAGCCCCCTCCCGCTTGACCTGGTCCGCCGCCACCTCCATGTTCCTAAGGTCGTTAAGGGCGTCGAAGATCCTTATGATGTCTATCCCGTTACCCACCGCCCTCTTCACGAACTCCCTGACCACGTCGTCCGCATAGTGCCGGTACCCCACCAGGTTCTGGCCCCTCAGAAGCATCTGGAGCTTGGTGTTGGGCATCCTGCGGCGGAGCTCCCGCAGCCTCTCCCAGGGATCCTCGTCCAGGAACCGCATGCAGGCATCGAAGGTGGCGCCCCCCCAAACCTCCATGGAGTGGTACCCCACCTGGTCCATGGCCTCCGCTATGGGGATCATGTCCTCGGTCCTGAGACGGGTGGCCATTATGGACTGATGGGCATCCCGGAAGGCGGTCTCGGTTATACCAACCCTGCGGGGACCGACCGCGAAGGGATCCCGAAAGCATCCCTTGGGGGCCGCCGACTCCCCAGCCGTAGCGGGCGCCTCGGACACCTTAACGTAAGCCCTGCGCTTACCGTTGTCATTGCTCATCCTATCCTGAGACAACTCCTCCACACCTCCAAGCTCCCCTGTATATTCCAAATGTTCCGCCCATTCAAAAAGGGGCGGGGGTCCTACCCCCGCCCCTCCGACACCAACCGGGGCCTAGCCCTCCATGGGCATCTCCGCCAGGTGCTTGTAGAGCCTCCACCTCTGGCGAAGCTCCCGATCCTCCTCCTGGAGAAGCGCCTCCGCCTCCTCGGGGTTCATCCTCTGAAGGGCGCTGTAGCGGGTCTCGTTGTAGACGTAGTCCTTCAGCGGAAGGGTGGGTTCCTTGCTGTCCAATATTAGAGGGTTCTTGCCCTCCTTGGCAAGCAGCGGGTTATAGCGCATGAGTATCCAGTGCCCGGACTCCACCGCCCGCTTCTGCTGCTCGAACCCGTGCCTCAGGTCGAACCCGTGGTTGATGCAGTGGCTGTAGGCGATGATCAGGGAGGGACCGTCGTAGGCCTCCGCCTCCAGGAAGGCCTTGACGCACTGGCTGTCGTTGGCCCCCATGGCCACCCTAGCCACGTAAACGTGACCGTAGGTCATGGCCATCATGGCCAGGTCCTTCTTGCCCTGCCTCTTGCCCCCCGCGGCGAACTTGGCTATGGCACCCCTGGGGGTTGACTTGGACATCTGGCCGCCGGTGTTGGAGTAGACCTCCGTATCCAGCACCAGGATGTTCACGTTCCTGTTCATGGAGATCACGTGGTCCAGCCCGCCGTAACCGATGTCGTAGGCCCAGCCGTCGCCGCCCACGATCCACACGCTCTTCTTCACCAGCGCGTAAGCCACGGTGAGGAGCTCCATGGCCTCGAAGGTGCCTATCTCGCAGAGCTTGTCCTCCAGGATGGCCACCCGCTCCCGCTGGGCCTCGATCTCCTCCTCGGTGGTCTGCTTGGCCTCCAGGATGGCGGTCACCAGCTCGTCCCCGATCTGGGGGGCCATCTTCTTGAGCAGCACCCGGGCGTAGTCCGCCTTCTGGTCCAGCGCGAGCCGGAAGCCCAGGCCGAACTCCGCCGCGTCCTCGAAGAGGGAGTTGCTCCAAGCGGGCCCCCTGCCCAGGTCGTCGTAGGTCCAGGGGGTGGTGGGCAGGTTGCCGCAGTATATGGAGGAGCAACCGGTGGCGTTGGCCACCAGCATCCTGTCGCCGAACAGAGCGGAGGCCAGCTTAAGGTACGGGGTCTCACCGCAGCCGCCGCAGGCGCCGGAGAACTCGAAGAGGGGCCGCAGGAGCTGGATGTCCTTGACGGTGCTCTTGTTCAGCTTGCTCCTGTCCATGTCGGGGATGGCCAGGAAGTAGTCCCAGTTCTCCGCCTCCTGGTCCCTCAAGGGGAGCTTGGACTCCATGTTGATGGCCTTGCGCCCCGGGTTGGCCTTGTTCTTGGCGGGACAGTTCTGCACGCACAGGCCGCAGCCGATGCAGTCCTCCGGGGCCACCTGAACGGTGTACTTCATCCCCTGGAAGTCCTTCCACTTGGCATCCGCGGACTTGAAGGCGGCGGGGGCCCCCTCGAGGAGCTTGGGATCGTAAACCTTGGCCCTTATGGCCGCGTGGGGACAGGCCAAGGAGCACTTGCCGCACTGGATGCACACCTCCGGATCCCACACGGGGATGTCGATGGCGATGTTCCTCTTCTCGTACTGGGAGGTGCCGGTGGGATAGGTCCCATCGGGCGGCAGGGCGGAGACGGGCACCGAGTCCGCCTCGTCGATGAGCATGGGGCCCAGGACCTCCTTGACGAAACAGGGGGCCCACTGGGACATGGGGGGCTTCAGGTCGAAGGTGCTGGTCACCTGGGACGGCACCTTGACCTGGTGGAGGTTGGACAGGGTGGCCTCCACCGCCTCGATGTTCCTCATCACCACGTCCTCGCCCTTCTTGCCGTAGGTCTTCTTGATGGACTTCTTTATCTGCTCGATGGCCTCCTCCCGGGGGAGAACGCCGCTTATGGCGAAGAAGCAGGTCTGCATTATGGTGTTGATGCGTCCGCCCATGCCGGTCTCCTTGGCGATGGAGACCGCATCGATCACGTAGAACTTGAGCTCCTTCTCGATGATCTCCCGCTGGATGGTGATGGGCAGCTTGTCCCACACCTGGTCGGGGCCGTAGGGGCTGTTGAGGAGGAACACTCCACCCTTGGCGGCCCTCTTGAGCACGTTGAGCCGCTCGATGAAGGAGAACTGATGGCAGGCCACGAAGTTGGCGTTGCTGATCAGGTAGGAGCCCCTTATGGGCTTGGGACCGAAGCGCAGGTGGCTTATGGTGAGCCCGCCGGACTTCTTGGAGTCGTAGACGAAGTAGCCCTGGGCGTTGTAGTCCGTCTCCTCACCGATGATCTTTATGGAGTTCTTGTTGGCCCCCACGGTGCCGTCAGACCCCAGGCCGTAGAACAGGCACCGGACCGTCTTGGGATCCTCGGTGACGAAGCTGGGATCGTAGTCGATGGACAGGTAGGTGACGTCGTCCTCGATGCCCACGGTGAAGCCATTCTTGGGCTCCAGCTTGTCCAGCTCATCGAAGACCCCCTTCACCATGGCGGGGGTGAAGTCCTTGGAGGAGATGCCATAGCGGCCGCCCACCACCATGATCTCCGGCCTGTTGGCCAGGGCCTCCACCACGTCCTTGTAGAGGGGCTCCCCGTTGGCGCCGGGCTCCTTGCAGCGGTCCAGCACCGCGATGGACCGGACGGTGGCGGGTAGCGCCTCCAGTAGCCTCTCGGCACTGAAGGGCCTGAACAGGCGGACCTTCACGAGCCCCACCTTCTCGCCCCGCTCCACCAGGTGCTCCACGCACTCGTGGGCCACCTCAGCACCGGAGCCCATCATGATGATCACCTTCTCCGCGTCCCGGGCCCCCACGTAGTCGAAGAGGTGATAGTGCCGGCCGGTTATCTTGGCGAACCGGTCCATGGCCCGCTGGACGCAGTCCGGCATGGCCATGTAGTAGGGGTTCCGGGTCTCCATGGACTGGAAGAAGGTGTCCGGGTTCTGGGCGGTGCCCCGGATGACCGGGTCATCGGGGTTCAGCGCCCTCTCCCGGTGAGCCCTCACCAGGTCCTCGTCGATCATGGCCCTCATGTCGTCGTAGGTGATCTGCTCCACCTTGGCCACCTCGTGGCTGGTCCTGAAGCCGTCGAAGAAGTGCAGGATGGGGATCCGACCCTCCAGGGTGGCCGCCTGGGCGATGAGGGCCATGTCCATGACCTCCTGGACCGAGCCAGAGCAGAGGAGCGCCCAGCCGGTGGACCTGGCGGCCATAACGTCCGAGTGGTCACCGAAGATGGAGAGCGCATGGGCCGCCACGGACCTGGCGGAGACGTGCATCACCGTGCTGGTGAGCTCTCCGGCGATCTTGTACATGTTGGGGATCATCAGCAGGAGCCCCTGGGAGGCGGTGAAGGTGGTGCCCAGCGCCCCCGCCTGCAGAGCCCCATGGTAGGAGCCGCTGGCCCCCGCCTCGCTCTGCATCTCAACCACAGTGGGCACCGCTCCCCAGATGTTGGTCCTACCCTCGGCGCTCCACTGATCCGCCCACTCCCCCATGTTGGACGAGGGGGTGATGGGGTAGATGGCTATGACCTCGTTGGTCGCATGGGCCACGTAGGCCGCCGCTTCGTTACCATCCAGCGTAACCTTCGGTCGCATCCTATCCTACCTCCTTGATTTTCCCTCTATCCCGTGGGGCCCGGGATAAGGGGGGCATGTTCCCGCCTCCGCATCCTGCCCCAATCGGGAACATTATAACAAACTCACGAAAGGTGGTATAACTTCCGCCAACCGGCTGAAGCGGATTTCACATTGCATTTGCAAGTCAAAAACCCGCATAAACTAGATCAAAAGTTGGCAGGTTGCCACCTATCGCCTTACCCATGCCACACGCACAAGATACCACATAGTCCAAAAAAGGGGGAGCCCCACGGCTCCCCCCAAAATTACGAATTTCACATTTACTCCCCGAGCTCCCCTGGCCTATATCTCCTCCTGGGCGGTCCTGGCTATGATCTCCTCCTGATGGTACCGGTCCAGGTCCACGAAGTAGTCGCTGTACCCCGCCACCCGGACCAGCAGGCCCCGGTAGGCCTCCGGGTTCTCCTGGGCGTCCCTGAGGGTCTTGGTGTCCACCACGTTGAACTGGACGTGATGCCCCCCCAGGCGGAAGTAGGTCCTTATGAGCCCGCACAGCTTCTCCAGCCCCTCGTCCCCCGCCAGGACCGACGGCAGGAATCGCTGGTTCAGCAGGGTGCCGCCAGACTTGACTTGGTCCATCTTGGACAGGGACTTTATGACCGCCGTGGGGCCGTTCCTGTCCGCCCCGTGGGAGGGGGAGGTGCCGTCCGACTCGGGGGCATGGGCGAACCGGCCGTTGGGGGTGGCCCCAAGCTTCTTCCCGAAGTAGACGTGGCAGGTGGTGGACAGCATGTTTATGTGGTAGGTCTCCCCCTTTGGGGACCTCTTCCCCTCGATGGCGTCCACCAGCGACTGGTAGACCCGCCTCATTATCCCGTCCGCGCGGTCGTCGTCGTTGCCGAAGAACGGGGTCCGGTTCCACACGTACTGCCGCATCTCCTCGTAGCCCATCCAGTTGGCGTCGCAGGCCTCCACCAGCTCCCTCAGGGTGAAGCGCCCCTCGTCATACACGTGCTTCTTTATGGCGGACAGGCTGTCCGTCACGGTCCCTATGCCGCAGCACTGGATGTAGTCCGTGTTGTACTTGGGCCCCCCGTCGTAGTAGTCCCTCCCCTTCTCGATGCACCCCTCGATGAGCACCGACAGGAACGGGGCCGGGGCGTAGCGGGCGAACATGGCGCTTAAGAAGTTGTCCACCCGGACCTTCACGTCCACCACGTACCTGAGCTGCCGCTCAAAGGCCTGGTAGAGCTGATCGAAGGTCTCGAAGTCCTCCAGGGATCCGGTGCTTATCCCTATCCTCTTGCCGGTTAGGGGGTCCACCCCATCGTGGAGGGTTATCTCCAGTATCTTGGGCACGTTGAGGTACCCGTGAAGGATGTAGGCCTCCCGGCCGAAGCAGCCGGTCTCGATGCAGCCGCTGGTTCCCCCCTCCCGGGCATCCTCCACCGTCTTGCCCATCCGGACCTGCTGCTGAACCACCAGGTCTGAGTTGAAGACCGAGGGATACCCGGATCCCCGGCGGATCACCTTGGCCGCCGCCCTGAGGAACCGCTCGGGGGTACGCTGGGATATGTGAACGCTCACCTGGGGCTGCAGGAGTTGAAGCTCGTCCAACACCTCCAATATCAGATACGATACCTCGCTGGTACCGTCGGATCCGTCCCGCCGCACCCCTCCAAGGTTTATCTGGGTGAAGTCGTTGTAGGTGCCGCTCTCCTGGGCGGTGACCCCCACCTTCGGGGGGGCTGGGGTGTTGTTAACCTTTATCCAGAAGCAGGACAGGAGCTCCTTGGCAAACTCCCGATCCAACGTCCCATCCGCCAGCCCCTTCTCGTAGAAGGGCTCCAGGTGCTGGTCCAAGTGCCCGGGGGACATGGCGTCCCAGCCGTTGAGCTCCGTTATGGTGCCAAGATGGCAGAACCAGTACATCTGCAGGGCCTCCCAGAAGTCCCTGGGAGCCTTGGCGGGGACCCACCGGCACACCTGGGCGATCTTGAGTAGCTCCTCACGCCGCTTCGGGTCCGCCTCCGAGGCGGCCATCCTCTCCGCCTCCTCCGCGTGCCTCCGGGCGAAGATGATGGCCCCATCGCAAGCTATGTCCATGGCCTTTAGCTCCTCGTCCTTGGCCAGGGCCTCCGGATCGTTCAGCCAATCGATGGCCTCCCGGGCCGCCCGGATCCTCTCCTTGAAGTCCTCCAGCCCCATCCGGTAGATGTTGCCCCCCAGGGCGGTGTGCCCCGGGGCCCGCTGCTCCATGAACTCGGTGAAGCACCCCGCCTCGTACAGATCCAGCCACTCCTTGGGCATCCTCTCAAAGGCCCTGTCCCTCATGGACCTGCCCCGCCAGTAGGGGATCACCCGCTCCTCGTAGGCGCGGATGTCCTCCTCCGACACGGAGTAGCTGGTCATGGGCCGGGAGTTCAGGGTCTTCAGGTCCTCCACCGAGTGGCACGTGAGCTCCGGGAAGGTGGAGACCGCCTTGGGCCTGGGCCCCCGCTCCCCCACTATGAGGTCCAGGGGGCCTATGTATATGGTCTTCCTCTCACACAGGTTCTTGAAGTTCATGGCACGAAGGACCGGCGTGGAGTACCGGCCCTCGTTCTCCCGGTAGAAGTCGGTCACCAAAAGGGCCCTCTCGATGGATATGCTGGGCTTGGTGACAAAGCTCTCCTCCCTCAGACGGGCTATCCTCTCGTTCATCCTCTCATCCCCCCACTTTGACTTCCAGTCCCATGCCCTCTAGGCATTCCACCACCTGCGCGATCCGCTCCTTCGATGGGGCATCCCCCTCGAAGGGCTCAAGCGGCAGATCCTCCCCCAGGCGCCGGCCCTTCACCAGTCCAGCGGAGTGGTAGGGAAGGACGCTCAACCGCCTGATTCCGATTGACGCAAGGAACTCCCCCATGGCGGACAGGTTCCCTGGGGAGTCGTTGACAGCGGGTATCATTGGGAACCGGACCCACACGTTGGCCCCCTCCTCCGCCAGGGCCTTCAGGTTCTCCAGGATGGGCACGTTGCTGACCCCGGTGTGAAGCCGGTGGGCCCGGTCGTCCATGTGTTTGAGGTCGTAGAGGATCAGATCCGATAGGTGCGATACCCGAAGGACCAGGTCCACCGGGGCGTAGCCGCTGGTGTCCACCGCCGTGTGGATCCCGCAGGACTTGAGAAGCTCCAGGCTCTCCAGGAGGAACTCCCCCTGGGAGAGGGGCTCACCCCCCGAGAGGGTCACACCCCCGCCGGACTGGTCGTAGAAGATCTCGTCCTTCAGGGCCTGGGCCAGAAGCTCCTTGGGGGTCATGGCCCATCCCAAAAGCCGCATGGCGTCCGCGGGGCACGCCTGGGCGCACATGCCGCACCGGACACACCTGGAGCGGTCCAGCCTCAGGTGCTCCCCGTAGGATATGGCCCCCGCCGGACAGGCTAGGGCGCACCGGCCACAGCCCACGCACCGCTCCGGAAAGTGCCAGACCGAGGGCTCGAAGTCCAGCCCCTCCGGGTTGTGGCACCACCGGCACCTCAGGGGACAGCCCTTGAGGTGGAAGGTGGTCCTTATGCCGGGACCGTCGTGGATGGAGTAGCGCTTGACGTCGAACACCAACCCCTTGACCATTTCGATTCCCCCCGGGGCCGGCGCGTCAAGCCCGGCCCTACAAGTCCTTGGCCGCCTCCCGCTGGCCCCTGTCCCTTATGGGGTCCAGCTCGTTCTGGCTGGCGAAGTAGTACTTCCTTATGAAGCGCTCCTGCACTTGGAAGGACCAGTGCACGTCCCTTATGAACTCCGCGGCCCCGTTGAAGTCCCGCCGGTCCAATAGGTCCACCAGCTGGTCGTGCTCTCCCACCGAGTTGAGCTCCCACTCCCGGACGAACCCCTTGCTTCGGGGGAAGTCGTAGAGTCGCTCCTTCAGTATCCGCACCGTGTGGAGGAGGTCCCGGTTCTCCGATAGGCTGAGGTAGGTGTTGTGGAAGTCCAGGTTCAGCTTGTAGAAGAGGTTGAAGTCGTCGTACTCCAGGGCCTCCCTCATGGCGGAGTTGAGCTCCCTCATGCGGGCCACCTCCGGATCCCCTATCTTCACCGCCTCGTTGACAACCACCGCCCCCTCCAGGGCCCCCAGGATCTCGTAGATGTTCTTGATGGTCTGCAGGTCCAGCTGGTTCACCATGATGCCCCGCCGGGGGTAGATGGTGACGAAGCCCTCCGCCTCCAGCTGGAATAGAGCGTCCCTCAAGGGCGTCTTGCTCATCCCCAGGTTCCTGCTTATCTCCCCCAGGTCCAGGAAGGACCCCTGCTTTATCCGCCCCTCGTTCATCTCCCGCTTGAGGTACTCGTAGACCTGCTCCCGCAGCGACTTAAGGTTAAGCTCCAAGACTAAAGACCCCCCGGATGACCATATTCTACATCAGATATATCAGATATCAAGCCCCCGCCCCGGGGCGGACCACAGATCCGCTCCAGGTAACGATTCACCCAGAAGGGCGGCGGCGGTCCTGGGCCTATCCCCCGGGGATCAGACTGATACATCAGATCCGCCTCCCCGGGGGCGTCCAGGCTGATAAATTATAAGTTTAGTCCCGGAGGTTCACAATGTTTTTTCAACCCCTTGAGGGTCACATCCGCCTCTTGCGGAAGGCCCTGGAGGCGGCCCCCAGGAGGGCGGAGGCCATGAACAGGGGCGGGTAGTCCAGGGCCACCCCTAGCCCCAGGCAGGCGAAGCAGCCCAGGGCAGCGATCATCTCAAGGGATGGCCTCACCAGGGCACCCCCAGGATCACGTGGGGCAGGAAGAGCACCAGCTTGGGCACGTAGGCGGTGAAGAGGAGGATGGGCACCCAACAGAGGAGCATGAACTTGAGCGCCGGACCCATCATCTCGTTTATGGGGGCCTTGGCCAGCCGTCCCCCCAGGTAGAGCACCGGCGCCGCCGGCGGGGTGATGCACCCCAGGGCGGTGTTGACCCCCACCACCGCCGCGTAGTGGATGGGGCTGAAGCCCAGCTGGGTTATTATGGGCATCATTATGGGGGTGGTGAGCACCACCACGCTTATGTCGTCCATCAGCATCCCCATGATCACCAGGAAGACGTTTATCATGGCCATGATGACCCACCGGTTGCTGGAGATTGACTGGAACAGGTACAGCATCTTGCTGGGCAGGTCCTCCAGCACGTAGAGCCGGGAGAGCATGGAGACCGAGTAGAGCATGGCCATGATTACCCCGGTGGTAACCGCGGACTCCACCACCACCGCCGCCAGCCCCCGCCAGTCGGTGCCCCGGTAGACCCACAGGGCCACGGGGATCGAGTAGAGCACCGCCACCGCGGAGGCCTCGGTGGTGGTCATGATCCCCCCGTAGACCCCGCCCAACACGATGACGGGTAGCATCAGGGCCGGCAAGGCCCCCCTGCCCCGGGACTTCAGCATTCGGAGCCTCTCCGGGGCAGACCTCCTCTCGGACACCAGCACGGAGGGGTTGTCCTTCAGGAGGTACAGGTTGACCAGGCAGATGAGGGCGGTGGCCAGTATACCTGGCACCACCGTGGCGAGGAAGCAGGCCAGGATGGACTGACCGCTTATCCAGGCGAAGATTATGAGGGTGGCGTTGGGGGGGATCAGGAGCCCCAGCAGGGACGCGTTGGACATGAGGGCCGCCGCGTGTCCCCTGGGGTAGCCCCCCGCCTCGAACCGGGGGAACATGATGCTGCCTATGCAGGACAGGGTGGCACAGGCGGCACCGGATATGGAGCCGAAGACCGCGCAGGAGACAGTGCCCACCACCCCCAGGCCACCCTTCAGGTGCCCAACGAAGACGTCCACTAGGTCTATGAGCTTCTCCCCTATCCGGCCCCTCTCCATTATCCCCCCCGCCATTATGAACATGGCGATGGCGATCAAGGACACGGAGTTCATCTGGGCAAAGCCGTAGGGCAGAAGCTGGCTCGGGTCGTAGCCCGTGCCGTCCGGGCCGCCGAAGAAAATGAGCCAGGCGGCGGAGGCCATGAAGCTCACCGGGACCGGCACACCTATCAGAAGACAGAACATGAGGACCAACAGGGCCACGTAGATCACTGCCCATCACCTCCATCGGAGGACCCGAGCAGGGCCCTCAGGCTTATCACCAGGTCCCTGGTGAAGAAGAGGGTCATGAAGACCAGGCCTCCGAAGATGGCCCCGTAGGAGGTCCAAAGGGGGATCCGCCAGACGGTGCTCATGGGGATGGCTATGCCGTTCCCCAGGGGCCCCCGGAACCCGAACATGAAGAAGTCGTAGCCGTAGTAGACGAAGAGGCCCGATACCCCCACGGTCACCAGGTCCTTCAACGCCACCAGGAGCCGCTTGAGGGGGCCCTGGGGGACGTAGGAGTTCACGATATCCGCGGAGACGTGGGTCCTGTTGAGGGACCCGTAGGCGGCGCCGGAGAAGTAGAGCCAGAAGGCGAAGAGCTTCACCCACTCCTCGTAGCCGTAGAGGTCCGTCTTGAACACGTACCTCATGAGGGTGGCGGCCCCTATGAGTACCGACAGGATCAGGGACATGGAGAGGCACACGGCGCCGAAGAGCCGGGCAAGCCACCACTCAACTATCTGGAAGGGGCCAAGCCCGGGCTCCTCCCTCTCCTCCGCCCCGTCCTGGGACTGAACTGCGATCTCGCAAGGATCCTTCAATGAAGATCACTCCCTCCGGATCGCGGGCCCCGGGAGACATCCCGGGGCCCGCGAAGGATCGATCACCTGGGGGCCAGGTTCTTGCGGAACTCGTCCATGAGCTCCTTGGTCATCTTCTTCTCCAGCTTGGGCCAGGTCTCCGCTATGGCCTTGGAGATGGGCAGCAGCTCCGCCTCGCTGTAGCGGAAGACCTTTATCCCCTTCTTCTCCATGGCCTTCATGGAGGCCTCATCCAGCGCCTTGGCCGCATCGATGCTCTTCAGGGTGGCCTTGGTCATCACTTCCGCTATGATCTTCTGGTCCTTGGGCTTGAGCTTGTCCCAGACCTTCTTGCTCATGAGGAAGTTGATGCACTCCATGGAGTAGTTGGTGGCGTACCAGTACTTTATGACGTCCCCCAGGGCGGTGAGGGCCGCGGTGGTGGCGAAGCCGTTGACCGCGTCACACACCCCGGTCTGCATGGCCTGGTAGACGTCCGCATAGGGGATGGTTATGGTCCTGTAGCCCTGGGCCTCCGCCCCCAGCTTGTAGACGTCCATGTTGGGGACCCGGCAGAGAAGCCCCTTGTCCACCTTGGGGTTCAGGGGCTCCTTGGCGGGCTTGGTGGTGCCGGTTCCTATCATGCCCTCCACGTAGAAGCCCAACAGCTTAACCCCGAGCCTGCCGTTCAGCTCGTCCATCTTCTTGAACAGCCAGCCCGAGGGGGCGAAGATCTTCTTGGCGGACTCGTAGCCCCGCACGTAGCCGTTCACGTACATGAGCTCCAGCCTCGGGTCGAACTGGCTGGGGACCGATATGAGGGCCATGTCTATGGTCCCCTTTATGAGCTCCTCGTAGACCAGGGTGTAGTCCCCCAGCTGGTTATCCGGGTAGACCCGCACCGCTATCCTCCCGTCGGTCCGCTTGAGTATCTCCGAGGCCACGTCCCTCATCAGCTTGCTTCCCGGGTGATCAGCCGGATACTGGCCGGCGAACTTGAGGGTCATCTCCGCCCCGAATGCGGCGGGCACCAGGGCTACCATCAGAACCAAAGCAAGGATCCACTTCCTCATTCTCTCCTCCCCCTAACTTTTTGAAATATCAGGCTCGACGGAATGTAACAATAAACACCCTTGGTATATCACCCCCCCTTAAGGGAACCGGGACCTAACCCGCAAAAACACTACAAAACCAACGGCGATAGGCACAAAAACCTACCGAACGGCCCAATTTGAAGTCATTTCAACTGATGTTTGATATTTCAGATATTGCTGAAGAGCATATCGACGAACCCGCCGCCCGTCAAGATCCCCACCGTGCAATCCCGCGGAGCTTGTGATAGGGTATTGAAAAACAATCCAGGGAGGTGACGACCCGTGAGGGCACTCCTGATCGTGGACGTCCAGTACGATTTCCTGCCCGGCGGAGCCCTGCCGGTCCCGGAGGGCCACCTGGTCATCCCGGCCATAAACTCCATCTTGGACCGCTTCCCCCTGGTGGTGGCCACCCAAGACTGGCACCCGGCAAACCACGGAAGCTTCGCCTCCAACCACCCGGGAAGGTCCCCCTTCGAGACCGGGGAACTCAACGGCCTGCCCCAGGTGTTTTGGCCCGACCACTGCGTCCAGGGCTCCCAAGGGGCAAGGATATCCGAAGAAATACCCCAGGGGCGGATCCAGATGATCCTTCGAAAGGGCACGGACCCAACGGTGGACAGCTACAGCGCCTTCTTCGACAACCGCCGGGCCAGACCCACCGGCCTCTGCGGCTACCTCAAGGAACGGGGGGTCCGCCAGGTATGGATAGCGGGCCTGGCGGGAGACTACTGCGCCTACTACTCCGCGGTGGACGCGTCGGACCTGGGCTTCCAGGTGGTCTTCCTGGAGGACGCCACCCGCCCCATAAGCCCCCAGGGCTTCCTCAAGGCCAAGGAGGACATGGCCAGGAGGGGGATACGGATCGCAAACGCAGGGCAACTCACATGGGAGGAATGAACATGACCCGCAAGGCAAGTCTCACCACCGCAACCTTGGCCCTGGGGCTCCTGCTGTTCCTGGGGCTTGGGGGCGTGGCCCCCGCCCAGGAGGTGATCCTCCAAGGGGACTTCGCCCCCGCCGACCAGGCCCAGCGGTTCGTGAAGGCCCTGGCCACGGGCCTGAACCCGGAGGAGATGACGGTCACCATTGACCAGTCCCCCACCAACGGGGAGATAAGGCACCTCTACGTGGAGGCCCGAGGCGCCAGGGCCCTGGGGGTACGAATAGACCGGATCGCCATGGAGGCCTTCTTCGTCAAATTGACGGACCAGCCGGACAGGCCCTTCTCCGCCCTGGAGGGGCTCTTCCACTGCTCCATCCTGGAGGAGGACGTGAACCGGTTCCTCAAGGACGCCACCGCCGGCTCCGGCGGGGACAGCTGGACCAAGCTTAGCGTCCGCTTCGCCGACGGGGGCCTCAAGGCCTCCGGCACCTTCACCCCCAAGGGCAAGGGGGTGTCCGCGGTGGTCCGCGTGGAGGGCAGGCTCTCCATAAGGGACCAGAGGGCGGTGGAGCTCAAGGATTACACGGTCAAGGTGAACGGATCCGAGACCGACATGGAGGCCATAAGGCGCTCCATCGACGGTGCCCAGCCCATAATAGACCTATCGGACATGCCCTTCCCGGTGAAGCTGAGGTCCATATCCACCTCCGCGGGACGCCTAACCCTGGACACCCAGAGGTCCCCCTCCCCCTTCCAGGGGATCTCCTACCGCTTCAGGCCCTGACGCTAAGCGGCCCCCCAGCGAAGCCTGCGGTAACCCCATAGGAGGAACAACACCGACACGGCCAGGGGGGCCAAAAGCCACCACCGGCTCCCCTCCGCCAGGGCGCTCACCAGGTCCGAAACCCTACCAAGACGTAGGGTCTTGATGACCCGGCTTATCCTGGGGGTGGGCTTCAGGAGCAACCCGATACCCGCCGGCCCCTTCCGGACCGCCAGCCTTATCACCTCCGCGGACCTGGGGCTCTCGGGCAGGCTCTTGAGCAACCTTATCCCGTCGTCCCCTCCCAGGACCATCAGGACGTACGCCTCGTCGGGGATCCACCGGGAGAACCGGGCCACCCCTCTAAGGTCCTTCGGGTCATCCACGTGCCTCAGGACCTTCAGGGTGCCCTGGACCCCCTGCCCCTGCCGTACCGCCTTAAGATCCCCCAGTACGGCCTCCAGGGCGGGCTCCAGCCTCCGGGCCTCCAGGGATCTCCTCCCCGCCCCAAGGAGCCAATCCGCAAAGGCGTCGGTAAGGGACCCCGCCTTCCTGGCGGCCTTCATCAGCGCAGGAGCCCAGTCCACCGCATCGAAGAGCTCCGTGGCCAGCCCCAGGGCCGCCAGAGTGGCCACCAGGGGGTCCGGATCCTCCCCCGCCAGCTTGTAGTACCCCTGCTTCGCCAGGTCACGAACGTCCCCGTAGAGGGTCATGTCCGACAGGATGGAGGCGGTGACCTCCTCCAGCGACTCCCCCTCTCCCAAAATGAACCCCCGGAGGAACCTGGAGGCCCTGGCGAGAAGGCCGCTCCTCTTCTCCTCGATCCGGGAGACGAGCTCCCGGGCCCGATCCTGGCCGGGGAGCCCATTAGAATCCACGTACCTGAGAAGGCGCAGGGCCTCCTCCTCCCGCCCCCGGGCCATCATCTCCTCCGCATCGGCCACGTAATCGTAGTCACCCATGGCCCTAAGCCGAACGGTGACCAGGGGGCCCGTGGGCCCCAGCAGGGCGTCCAGGAACACAAGTCCGCTCATCACCCCCAGGGCCAGGAGCGCCAGGGTGAACGAAAGGGACCTAAGCTTCCCAAGGAACAAGACCATCACCTCCACTCCAACGGTACCCCCCGGCAAGCGAAAAGGGGCAGACGGCCCAGGCCGCCCGCCCCGGGAAGCGCTCAGCGGGGGTAGCCTAAAACCTCCTCCGGACGGGGGACCTGGTCCGGCTTGAAGACCGGGCGGAACTCCCCTTTGGTGGATATGGCCCGGTGGAGCTCCGCCTGGAGCCCCCTGGCGGCCTTCACGATCCGCCAGGAGTATACCGCCGCCTGGTGGTTGAGAAGCGGGGCCAGGTCCTCCCCCTTAAGCTTCCGGGCCCCCGCCTGGAAGGCCTCGAAGGAACGGATCAGCTCCACCTGGTAGTCCCTCCAGTAGGCCTTGATGGCCCCCTCCAGGTCTGTGCCGTTGGCGTCGTCATGGGCCTGGGCCTTCCTGGAGGCGCCGTAGAAGGACCAGTAGGGGGAGTGGGCCTCCGGCTGGTCGGTCCCCAGCGTGAAGGAGTTGGGCAGCCGGGTGAGCCCCTGACAGAAGGGCATGTAGACGCTACCGGTGGGGTTGCCCAGGCTGAGCCAGAGGACGTTACCCACATCACCGCTGACCCCGTCAACCCCGCCGAGCTCCACCAGGTGGGACTCCACGGTGCGGCGGACCGCCACGGGACGCACCTTGCCCTTCACCCCGTTCACCGGGTTCTCGTAGCCGGTGAACGGGTAGTTGTCGGACCGGAGGAACTCCATCACGTCCAGCTTGGTTATCTTCCTGTCCGGGGTCATGAGGAACGGATACGAGTCCCTCCCGGGCTCCTGAACCTTGGAGGGGGAGAAGTGCCTGTGACCCCACCACATCCTGACCCCGTTGTAGGTCCAGTCCAGAACGCCGAAGGCCTTGGCCAGATCGAGCCCCTTGGCCCTCACGTGCTCCTCAGTGCACTCCTCCTTGGGCAGGAGGCCGCTGTTTTTCACCAGCTCCAGGAGCGAAGGGCTACCCATGAAGTTCTCCCCGTCGTAGGGGTTGAAGTTGGATATGACCTTCTGGTTGGGGACCACCGTGTAGCTGTCGTCCGGGATCCGACAGGCGGCCCAGACCCGGCCGTGGAACTCCACGTACCAGACCTCGTTGGGATCCGCCACCGCGAAGCCCCCCGCCTCGCTGGAGCCAAAAGCCTCTATGGCCTCCCCGAAGATCCTAACCCCCTCCCGGGCGGTGGAGGCCCGGGGAAGTATGATGGAAGGTATCTGGGACTCGTCGATCAGACCGTCCAGGGGGGTCACCTTCTGGGCCTCGGGGCTTATCTCCTGGCTCTCGGTGGCCGAAACCGCAACCCCCTTCTCGTTTATCCCCACCTCGTCCATGGGGGTGTACTCCTGGCTGGGATCCCTGGGATCCACCGACGGATCGTAGGGCCAGTCGGGGACCGAGAAGTAGCGGTAGGTGCGGGTCATCCCCTCCGGATAGCCCAGCTCCATCCCGCTCCAGAAGACCTGCTTCTCCCCCTTGGCCACCGGCCTGGAGGGGACCACCCGAAAGTGCTTGGCCCACCCGCCCCGATAGTCCTCGTTCCGGGCGATCATCACGTGCCCTGTGGCGGACGCCCCCTTGCCCACGAACACCGACGTGCAACCCAGGGCGGGAAGACACCACAGGACCGCCACCAGAACCCCCAAGACCACGCGGGCCCCGGACAAACCACGCCTCAAACCGCTTCTCATTACCCATCCTCCCTCCGGCTTAAAATGAAAAAATCTGCCACCGGAGAGTATAGCCCTACTCAGGCGTCCCTTCAATAAACTACAAGAATTCATTAGTTTATTTTGGGCCATTTAAAAAAGGCCCCATCAATGGGGCCCGGATCGCATCACCGGAGCAGTATCTTGATCTCCGTCACGTCCTGGAAGATGCCCTCCTGCACCCCGCTGGCCTCGGGCAGATCAATCCAGGGGCCGTCCCCGATCCGGCAGAGCACCCGCCCCTCAGGGGAGTCCCCCTCCCGGTCGAAGGGCCTTATGACCCCGCTGAAGAGGGGGTAGGTGCCCGCCAGGTCCTGGAACCGGTCGCCCCTTACTATGAGCCACTGACCCATGTTCCTTGACTTCTGCATCTCATCGTCGTACATGTGGGTCAGGGGCACTATCTGGAAGCCCCCTATGTCCCCCACCTGGGTGGTACTGACACATATAACTCCCGGATGGTTGGCCCTCACGGCGCTCACCGTCTGATAGAGGGTCCCCAGAAAACGGCCGGAGCTATGAAAGGGCTTCTCCACCGTCCCCAGCCTCTCCTCTCGGCGATCAACCCCAAGGAAGACCCCGCCACCCTCCCAGTTCTCAATCCTCACGTAGTCCCCCGGGGAACGCTCCTCCACGTCTATCTCCAGGGCGGAAGCCACCTTGAGAAGGTCCCGGGACCTAAAGGGGATCCGATAGCCCAGGCGGTTGACCACGTAGACCCGGGAGCCCACGGGGGGGGACAAGCGCCCCCAAAGGCCAACACCACCTACACCTTCGATAACCATGCTGGACCCGTTACCCGCCGCCGCCACGAAGGTGACCGACGGTATGACGCTCAACGTACGCCCCCGACTCCGCTCCACGTCCACCAGGATGTGGTGCGCATTGGCGCCGGAGGCCACCACCGACCCGGGCTCCCCCAGCCGGCTAGCGGTGAACCCCGGATATCGGGTCTTGACGGGCAACACCCGGACCTTGCCCATCGACTCCGAGGATCCGTCCGGGTAGAGGACCTCCGCCAGGGCCCCCACCTCCATGGGGAGACGGATCGTGTACGCCACCTGCCCAAACGCCGCCGAGGGCCCCGCCATACGGCCGGGGCCCATCGCAACCCACAGGATACATGCTAGAATACAGATTAACTTTTTAATTAGAACATGCACCATGGGGACCATTATATATCAACTAGCATGGATTCAAATGGGCCAAAGGTCACCCCAGGAGGTGCTCCAGGAGGATCTTTATCCCTATGGCGGAGATCACCAGCCCCCCCAGAACCTCCATGTAGCCCCCCCGGGTCCTAAGGATCCTGCCCGCACAAAGGGCCCCCAGGAGGCACACGATGAACGTCACAACCCCTATGACGGAGGCGGTGAAGGGGACGTTTATCCTCATGCCTATGAAGCCCACCCCCACCGCCAGGGCGTCGATGCTGGTCCCTATGGACAGGCTCAGCAGCTTCCCCCCGCCGCACACCGATCGGTCCGGCGCCTCATCCTGGGCCTCCCGGACCTTACCTAGCCCCTCTATCACCATCTTGCCCCCCACCGCCAGGAGGGCCAGGAAGGCCACCCAGTGATCCACCGGCTCCAGGATGGCCCCCATCCAGCGGGCACCCAGCCAGCCGACGAGGGGCATGATCGCCTGGAAGAGCCCGAAGCTAAGGGCCACCTTCAGGGCCTCGCCCCTGCTTATCCCGCACAGCCCCATGGCGCAGGAGACCGCGAAGGCGTCCATGGAGAGGCTGAGCCCCAGAGCGGCGGAGAACGCCACATCCATCATCCATACCCCCATCCTTCAACCCACGGCAAGACAACCGGTAGATTCTATAATAAGGGGCATCACATATAAACCCCCATCACCCGGGGGATGGGACTGGAGGGATTCGAATTGAAGATCCACACCGAGTACCTGTGGATGAACACCCACCGGCGGAAGGAGCTGGTGCACGTAACCGAACAGCTGCAGGAGATCTTGGGCCGCAGCGGCGTCACTGAGGGCTTCATGCTGGTGTCCGCCATGCACATAACCTCGGGGGTGATCGTGAACGACAACGAGCCGGGGCTCCACCAGGACATAATGGACTGGCTGGAGGATTTGGCCCCCGAGAGGCCCGAGTACCGGCACCACATGACCGGGGAGGACAACGGGGATGCCCACCTGAAGCGCATACTGGTGCACCACCAGGCCATCATCCCCATTACCCAGGGCAGGCTCGACCTGGGTCCCTGGGAGAGGGTCTTCTACGCGGAGTTCGACGGCCAGCGGCGCAAGAGGGTGGTGGTCAAGGTCATGGGGGACTAGCCCCCCACGTAGCCCTTCAGCTCCTCCTGAAGGGTCCTCAGCTTCTCCAGCAGCGCCGGCAGATCCTGGATGACCTGCTGTCGGTCCCCCCCGCGCCACCGCTCAAGCAACCCCGCAAGGTCCGCCTCCAGCGAGGCGGCCCCCAGATAGCCGGCGCTGCCCTTTAGCCGGTGCAATGACTTCTCCACCGCCGCCGGATCCGACTCCCCGGCGGCGGCCTGGGAGAGGCACTGGATGTGGCCGGGCAGCATCTCCAGCACGTCGGTGGCGAAGCCCACCGCCAGCTCCCGGGATCCGTCCGCCATCTCCATCAGGACGTCCAGGTTCACCAGGTTCCTCTCGTTGGAGGTAAAGGATCATATCCGCCCCATCTCCCGGCGAAGCCTGGAGGGGGACACGGGCTTGGCCAGGAACCGGTCCATGCCGGCCTCCACGCAGGCCCTCCGGTCGTCCGGAGACGAGAAGGCGGTGAGCCCTATTATCAGCGTCCGCCGGCCAGTCCCCCTCTCCATCTCCCGGAAGCGACGGGTCACCTCCAATCCGTCCATGGCCGGCATTTGAACGTCCATGTAGACCATGTCAAAGGTCTCCTCCTCCAGGGCCCTCAACGCCTCCGCCCCATCGGAGGCGCACCGGACCGAGAGCCCCATCCTCTCCAGCAGGGACATCATCAGCCTCTGATTTGCCCGGTTGTCCTCCGCCAGGAGCACCCTAAGACCCCTGGGCAGCTCAGGGGCGTCATCCCCCCGGTCAGGACTAGCTAGCCCATGATCCCTGCGCAGGGGCAACCATATGGAGAAGCAGCTCCCCTCACCCCCGCGGCTCCTGACCCGTATGGCTCCCCCCATGAGGGACACCAGCTTCTTGCAGAGCGCAAGCCCCAGCCCAGTCCCCGGGATCCGGCGGGTAAGGAGCTCCTCTCCCCTCTCGAAGTAGTCGAAGATACGGTCCAGCTGCTCCTCCTCTATGCCTACACCGGTGTCGGACACCTCGAACAGGACCCCTCCCTCCGAGGCGGAGATACGGGCTGAAACGGATCCCGAAGGAGTGAACTTGATGGCGTTGCTCAAGAGGTTCCACAGGAGCTGCCGTATCCGGACCTGATCCCCCACAAAGTGACCGGAGGCACCATCCTCAACCTTGCCCCTAAACTCAAGCCCCTTCCTTTTGGCCTCCGCCCCCATGAGGCTGAAGACCGGGGCGCAGAGATCCTCCATGGAAAAGGATGATTCCTCCAAACGTAGCTTCCCTGCTTCCACCGCCGCCAGGTCCAGTATGTCCCCCAGGATCTCGGTGAGCGACATGGACGCTTGATGTATCAGCTCCAGGTCCTCCCGGATCTCCGGGTCCTCACAGGAATCGAGCAGCATCTCCGAGAGGCCCACCACCGCGTTCATGGGGGTCCTTATCTCGTGGCTTATGTGGGACACGAAGGCCATCTTGGCCCGGGAGGACGCCTCCGCCCTCTCCTTCGCCTCCCTAAGCTCCGCCTCCATCCTCTTCTGCTCGGTGATCTCCGTCATGACCCCCACGAAGCCCCCAACCCGGCCCACGTGGTCGAAGAATGTGGCCTTGTGGACCACGAAGTGGCGGCTCACATCCCCCTCGCCGAACTTGAAGTGGAAGCACATGGCCCCCGGGTTCCTCAGAAGATCCAGGTCAGAGTTAACGTCCCGGGCGACGAAGTCATCGGGCAGGTATGACATGTCAAACTTCCCCATGGGGCCGATGGCCTGGAAGACCTCCTGGAAGGCCCGGTTGAAACCCTGATAGCGGCCCCGAGAGTCCTTGTAGAACACCGGGCTGGGAATGGTATCCAGCAGGGTCCTGAGGAACCTCAGCCGATCCTTCTGTTCCCGGTCTATGCGTCTTATCTGGGTCAGATCGTCGATGAATCCGAAATGAAGGTAGTGATCCTCCCCCAGGTCCTTTACAACCGTGGCTATAACCCGGGCGGGCATCCTGGAACCGTCGGATCTCAAGAGGTCTATCTCGTACCGCCTCTGCCATTTGACGTGCCTCATGCTCCACTGGTAATCCAACACCTGCCGCTGGTCATCGGGCACCAGCGTCCATAGGGACCTGCCCTCTATCTGATCCCGCCGGTAACCCAGCATGGACTCGAAGGACTTGTTAACGTAGGTCACGTTCCCTGACTGGTCCACGGTGAGGAACGCCTCCCCCGCGTTGTCCAGCACCGCCTTCCAGCGCATCTCCGAGAGCTTCAGCTCCTCCTGGTAGCGCCTAACCTCGGATATGTCCCGGGCGACCCCCACCACGTACTTGCAGACCCCCGACTCGTCCCGGTGCCCCACCGCCCGGAGGTTCACCCACTTGCACGAGTCGTCCATGCCGCAGAACCTGAGGTCCACCGAGCCGCTCCCCTCCTCCTGGGCAAGCCGCAGGAGCTCATCGAAGAGATGCTGATCCTCCGGGTGGATCACCAGGTTCAGGTTGAACCTCACCATGAACTCCGGGATGGACATGCCCAACAGGTCCTCCATGCTGAGCGTCAGGAAGACCCACTTCCTCTCCGGAAGCCTCATGCACCATATGGGATCTGGGCACGAGTGCAGGAGGTCCAGAAGGGGAAAGTCCAGAAGGCCCGAGCCTTCATAACCGAAGGGCATCTCATACCACTCCTTCCAAGGTGAGCAGTCTAAAGGTCCGACGGGAGCCGGTACACGTTAACCGGACGGCCCCGCCCCAGGTGTTTGAGCCTGAGCTCCACCTCTCCCTCCCTGACCAGGTAGTCCATGTAGCGCCTGACGCTGGACTTGGACAGCCCCATCTCCTCGGACAGCCGGTCCACCGTGGCCTCCCCAAAACACGACAAGAGAGACAATATACCTTTAAGTGTAGATCTATGAAGTCCCTTGGGCAGCTCCTCCTCGCCCCCCCCAAGGAGCTTGTCCAGTTCATCCTGGGACATGCGGCTGTTGACCCGATCGATCCTGCGACGGAAGGCCACCAGGTCATCCAGGGCTCGCCCGAACCGGGATCCACCAAAGGGCTTCACCAGGTAGTCGAAGACCCCCAGCCTCATGGCCTCCCCGACGGTGCGGGGGGAGCTCTCGGAGGTCACCACGATCACGTCCAGGTCCACCCCCATTCCCCTTAGCTCCCGGAGGATATCCACCCCGTTGCTGCCCTCCAGGTATATGTCCAGAAGGAGCAGCTCCGCCCTCCCGCCCCGGCGGAAGTATCGGAGTAGCTCCTCACCGGAGGGGGTCACCCCGAGGAGGCTCACCCCCTCAACCCCCTGCAGGAAGGCCTTATAGAGCCTCACCATGGACGGATCGTCCTCAGCTATCAGAAGCCCGTAAGGGAGCATCGAAACACCCCTCGCTCGAAATAGTCGGCCCAATGATACCCCCCGAAGATCGGCACAACAAGAAGCTTCACGACAGGGCGGGGCTCAGATCCCTCACCGGGCTTCTGTAGGGCTCAAGTCCAATCTCCCCATCCCCTGAGACCTTGAACCTGGAGACCTCGGAGGACAGCTTCTCCGCTATGGCGGCCAGTTCCGTGGCCCCCTGGGCCACCTGCTCCGCCACCGAGGAGACGTCCCTTATCTGGGAGGCCACCACCGATGTGGCCTCGGATACGTCCCTGGTCTTGTCCGCCATCCCCTGGATCACCGACGATATCTCCTGGGCGCTGGCCGCCTCCTCCTCCGCTGTGGCCGCCATGTCCTGGGAGGCCTGGGATATCTCCGTGAGGTTCTGACTTATCATCCGGAAGACATCCAGCACCTGCTGGGACAGGCTCCGGACCTCTTCGGCCCCCTTTGCGTTGTCCTCCACCACGTCCACCACCACGTTGAGGTCCCTGGATATGGCCTCCGCTATGTCCGAGATGCTCCTTGCCGCCTGGGCGGACTCCTCCGCCAGCTTGCGAACCTCCTCGGCAACCACCGCGAAGCCCCGGCCGTGCTCCCCCGCCCTTGCGGCCTCGATGGCGGCGTTCAACGCCAACAGGTTAGTCTGATCCGCTATTCCACCTATCTGGGCCACTATGCTCTGAATCGTGGCGGCCCTCTCGTGAAGCTTCTCCACCATGTCCATGGAGGACCTGGCCTTGTCAGCCACCTGGCCGATGGACTCCACCGCCCGGCGAACGAAGGACATCCCCTCCTCCTGCCTGCCCCGGGCCTTCTCCACCTGCTCCGCCACCTCGGTGCTCCGGGCGGCGGCGGTGGACGAAGCGGCGGCTACCTCCTGGACGCTGGCGGACACCTCCTCCGCCCCGGACGCCAGGTCGTCCACCCGGCTCACCGTAAGCTCCAGCTGGGACCTGACCTCCTCCACCGACGCATTGGCCTCCTCCGCGGTGGCGGAGAAGGTCTCCGCCTGGGAGCTCACCTGACGGGATATGCCCCTCACCTGGGCTATTATCTCCTCGAAGTGGGAGAACATGCTGGCCAGGGACCGGCCCAACACCCCTATCTCGTCCCGGAAATCCCCAGGATCCCCGAACCGGAGGTCCAGCTCATTGGACATCCTGTCCAACTTGGACACCAGGGCGGATATGGGCCTGGTGATGGACAGGGTCACCATCAGCCCCACCGCCAGGGCCAGGATCGCCACCGCCACGGACACCAGGAGGGACACCCTCATGGCGGAAGCGGCAGAGGCGTCCAGCTGGTCTTTGGAGGAGGACATGACCCGCTGGGATATCTCCACCAGGCCGCTCAAGGCATCCATGGCCCCCTGGGTGGTCTGCCGGGCGCCGAACAGGAACTGTCTGATCTCCTGGTCCGGGGCCCCCATGGCGACCATCTCCTCGAACTTCAGGTTGACCTCCCTCATGGCCTCCAGGGCGGACCTGGCCTCGTCGTAGGCCTTGAGGGACCCCATATCCCCCTCCCTCAGCGTGGCCTTGTAGCGGCTAACGTACTCCAGCGCCTCCTCTATGGCGGTCACCGACGCCTGGGCGTTGGCCTCCCGGTCCTTGGGATCCGCGCTGTTTATGGCCCGATATATGTTTATCACCGACATCTGCCCGCTGCACATGGCGGACATGGCCCAGCGGACCCCAGAGGCTCCAACCGAGTAGAGCTGATCTGCGCTCCCCTTGGCACTCTTCAGGCCCTCGACCAGGAAGGCGGAGAGCCCACCCATGGCCAACAGGAGACCCACCAGGAGAAACCACAGCCTGGCCTTTATGGTGAAACCCCGGAGCAATCTCTCCATACGAACCCCCCCTTATCTAGCGAATCTGTTAGATATGGAAGATTATATACCAGGGCTGGCCCTCCGCAAGGTTTAACGCCATAAAAACAACGCCGGGCCATAGGGCCCGGCGCTCCAGCGGTGCATGGATCTCACACCCTTCCCAGGTTTCTCACGAACCACATGACCGTTTCGGGGAAGAGGACTATGAGGACCACCGCCAGGAACATGAGGATCACGAAGGGGATGACGCTGCGGCATATCTCGTCCATGGGGACGTCCTTGGCGACCCCCTTGAAGTAGTAGAGCCCAAGCCCCACCGGGGGGGTTATGTAGGAGAGCAGGAGCAGGGAGGAGAACACGATGCCCCACCAGATGGGATCGTAGCCCAGCTCAACCACCGCTGGGGTCAGTATGGGGGTCATGATCATTATTATGGACACCGGATCGATGAACATCCCCAGCAGGAAGATGATCACCATGGAGAAGGCCACCACCGACACCTTGGCGGCGGGCATGGAGGTGAGGAAGCCCACCATGAGGCTTCGGCCCCCTATGCCGCTGAAGACGGAGCTGAAGGCGGACCCGGCGGCCATGATCCAGCAGGCCATGGAGGTCACCTTGAGGGTCACCAGAAGGGAGTCCCTCAGTATCTCCCGGGAGAGCTTCCGGCGGAACGTGACGTACAGGAGGCTCAGGAAGGCCCCCACGCCGGAGGCCTCGGTGGGGGTGGCCATGCCGGAGAAGATGGACCCCAGGACCCCGATTATGATGCAAAGGGGTCCCACCAGGAAGCGGAGGGAGGCGATCTTCTCCCCAAGGGGTATATCCTCCTGGATCACCGGGACCCGGTCCTTGTGGGTCACGCTGAAGACCACTATGTAGACGATGAAGACCGCGGCCATCACCAGTCCCACACCGACCCCGCCGGCGAAGAGCTTGCCCACCGAGACCCCCGCCACGGACCCGTAGACGATCATGTTGAAGCTGGGGGGCACCACCTGGGGGAGGCATCCGGAGGCCAACAGGGAGCCGATGGAGAGCCGCCGGTCGTAGCGGTTCTTCTCCATCACGGGGAACATTATCAGCGCCATGGCGGATATGGCGGCGGCGATGACCCCCGACATGGCCCCTATGAGGTAGCCGAACAGCACCGCCACGATGGCCAGGGAGCCCCGGACCTTGCCGAAGAAGTCATACAGGGTGGTGAAGAGCTCCTCCGCCACCCCGCTCTTCTCCAGGATGGCGGACATGAACACGAAGAGGGGCAACGCCACCAGGGCCCAGTTGTTCATCAGGGTCCAGATGCCCTGGAAGACCACGTAGAGCCCTCCCCATCCCCAGAAGACCAGGCCGAAGACCATGGAGGTTATGAAGAGGGCGAAGGCCACCGGCAGGTTGATAAGTATCATGCCGAACAGGGCGGCGAACATCACCAGCGGGGCGTAGGAGTCCCCCATCACCGCTCACCCCCTTCCGCCGCCTCCCGGTCCTTGAACCGGTGGACCAGGAGGGACAGGGCCTGGGCCCCCATGAGGGCCACCCCCAGGACCGGGACCCACTTTAGCCACCAGATGGGGGGGGCGAAGACCACCCCTAGGCTGGAGTCCACCTCCCTCTGTATGTAGGAGTCGTAGGCTATGGGGAGGTTTATGTAGAGGATCACCCCGCAGCAAAGGGCTATTATCCCCAGGTTGAGCACGTCCAATGCCTTCCTCAAGGGCTTGGGGAGCCGGTTGTAGACTATGTCCACCGAAACGTGCCCCCCCTCGAGAAGGGTGTAGGCTCCCCCCACGACGAACATTATCCCGTACATCCAGACCGACAGGAACATGGCCCTCACGTCCGCCCGGCCCACGAAGTACCTGACCGTGACGCCGTAGACCACCACCGCCACCACCGCCAGGGTAAGGTACATGAGGCACCTTCCCACCGAGCGGCTGAGACCGTCAATGAAGTTCAACTTATCACCTCCATGGGATAGAGGACCTGGATGGGGGGCGGAGGGGAGGCCAGGCACCACCTCTCCGCCAGGGGAGAACTACTTGATCTGCTTGGCCAGGGCGTCGCTCCACTTGGTGTAGCCCAGCTTCTTCCAGAGCTCTACGAGGCGCCGGCAGTACTCCTTGGCGTCCGGGGACTTGGCGGAGTAGCCCGACAGGATCTTAGCGCTCACCTCGATCACCTTGTCCTGGTCCTCCTTGGGGAGCTGGGTCACCTTGGCCCCCGCCTTTATCCACTTGTCCTTGTAGGTCTTGTTGAGCTTGGCCAGGTGGTCCGCCCCCCACTTGTAGGCCTCGTCGCAGGCCTCCTGGATGGCCTTCTGGTGCTCCTTGGGGAGCTTCTCCCAGACCTTGGGGTTCACCACCAGGAAGGCGTGCACCGTGGCCTCGCTGTGGAGGTTGACCCCCTTGGTGGGCTCCAGCACGTTCTTGGCCACCTCGTGGAAGCCAAGCTTATAGTTGGCGGTGTAGTCGGTCCACTCCAGGCCATCGATGGTGCCCAGCTGCAGGGCCTGATAGAGCTCTCCTGCAGGGAGCATCATGGCCTGGGCGCCAATGGCGGTGTAGAACTCCGCCGCCATGCCGGAGGCCCGGAAGATCCGTCCCTTAAGGTCCTTGAGGGAGGACATGGGACGGCGGGAGACCAGGATCTCCGGCTCCCCGTAGACCATGGGGGCTATGTAGCGGACCCCGAAGCGGCCGAAGCTACGCTCCAACAGGTCCTTGGTGGCGTCCACCTGGGCCTTCTGGTCCCTGAGGTCGAACATGGGCCCCGGGCGTCCCCCCGCCAGGGCCATCACCGGGTCCTGGGCGACCTTGTAGTTGGGGTAGAAGATGGACATCTCCACCACGCCCCGGGAGGTGGCCTCCAGGATCTCCGTCACCGGGAAGCCCAGCTCCCCCGCCTGGAAGGCATCGATGCGGACCTTGCCGCCGGTCTTCTTCCAGACCAGCTGGCGGAAGTGATCTATCACGTCGAAGGCGGAGTCCCCCTTGAGGTAGAAGGTGGCCATCTTGAACTTGTACTCCTCCGCCGCCAGGGCCCCACCGCAGAGGGCCCCCAGGGCCACCAGGGCAACACACAGGGTCAGCAACAGCTTGATACGCTTCATCTCACGGATCACTCCTTCCTGGCATGGACGAAACTCACCCGAGGGACAGAACGCTCGATTTGAAGACCCGGACTCGGCTAGATGTCGCCCCCACCTCCTTGCAGGCGGACTGTTGCAAATTGTATATCGTAGACATCAAGCTAGCACATTCGATTTAATCATGTCAAGGAGAGAAGGATTAACCGGGGCCTGCGCACCCCGGGGAGTCATCAGAACTCAAAATTGGTTTTAAAATCATGCCAACCGGCACTATAAACTCATTGACAATACAGGTTTATTTGATAAGGTTATGCCCGTGGCCGATCCACCAGGAGAGGCCCAAAAAACCAAATACCTTAAGTAAGGAGGAGTAAAATTGAAGCCTTCACCCCTAAAGGTAACGTCGGAAATAGGGCGCCTTCGGTCGGTTCTCCTGCACCGGCCCGGCAAGGAGGTTGAGAACCTCACCCCGGACCTGATGGCCCGTCTTCTCTTCGACGACATACCCTACCTCAAGATAGCCCAGGAGGAGCACGACGCCTTCGCCAAGGTCCTTAGGGACAACGGCTCCGAGGTCCTCTACCTGGAGGACCTGGCGGCGGAGGCCCTGGAGGACCGGGCGGTCCGGGAGCAGTTCATCGACGAGTACCTGGCGGAGGCCAACATCCAGGGGGACGGCACCCGGGCGGTGCTCCGGGACTTCTTCCTCTCCATGGACGTGAAGCCCATGGTGCTCCAGACCATGGCGGGGGTCCGACGAACCGAGCTCCCCAGGGAGGAGCTAAAGTTTATGTCCCTGGCGGATCGCATCGACACCGACAACCCCCTGGTGGTGGACCCCATGCCCAACCTCTACTTCACCCGGGATCCCTTCGCCACCATCGGCACCGGAATCACCCTCAACCACATGAGGACCGAGACCCGAAACCGGGAGACCCTCTACGCCAAGTACATCTTCAACCATCACCCCAAGTTCAAGGGATGCGACGTCCCCTTCTGGTATGACCGCACGGAGACCACCTCCATCGAGGGGGGCGACGAGCTGGTCCTGAGCCCCAACGTTCTGGCCATAGGCATCTCCGAGAGGACCGACGCGGCCTCCATCGAGAAGCTGGCCCGCAAGCTGTTCAGCGACGACCGGAGCACCTTCAAGCAGATCCTGGCCTTCAACATCCCCAAGAAGAGGGCCTTCATGCACCTGGACACGGTGTTCACCATGGTTGACCGGGACAAGTTCACCATCCACCCCGAGATAGAGGGTCCGCTGCAGGTCTTCTCCATCACTCCCTCCTGCTGCGGCATCAACATAGAGGAGGAGCGCTCCACCCTGGAGAACGTGCTGGCCAAGGCGCTGGACATCCCCAAGGTGACCCTGATCCGCTGCGCCGGCGGGGACCCCATCGACGCCCCCAGGGAGCAGTGGAACGACGGCTCCAACACCCTGGCCATCGCCCCCGGCGAGGTGGTGGTCTACTCCAGGAACTACGTCACCAACCAGATCCTCCAGGACAACGGGATCGTGACCCACATAGTCCCCAGCTCCGAGCTCTCCAGGGGCAGGGGAGGCCCCAGGTGCATGAGCATGCCCCTGGTGCGGGAGGACCTGTAACTCAAGCCCATAACCCCCACAGGGGTTACCGCATAGATCCGTGCTCCCTCCAGCCGGAGGGGGCACGGCGATCCGCTGGACTCGATTCAGCATGCTGAAAAACCGAAAGGAACGGTGAGATCCATGTCCGACAAGAAGCTAGGTCTCTTCTCCCTGGTGGCCCTGGTCATCGGGTCCATGATAGGGGCAGGGGTCTTCTCCCTCCCCTCCGACATAGCCCGCTCCGCCGGCCCGGTGGCCATCGCCCTGGGATGGCTCATAACCGGCATAGGCATGATCGCCCTGGCGCTGACATACCAGGCGCTGGCCAACCGCAAGCCCGAGCTGGATGGGGGCATCTACAGCTACGCCAAGGCGGGCTTCGGGGACTTCATCGGCTTCAACTCCGCCTGGGGCTACTGGCTAAGCGCCTGGCTGGGCAACGTGGCCTTCCTGGTCCTCCTCTTCGAAGCCATCGCCTACTTCTTCCCCGTATTCGAGAACAAGACCATGGCGGTGCTGGGCGCCTCGGTGATCCTCTGGGGCATCCACTTCCTGGTGCTACGGGGCGTCCGAGACGCGGCCATCGTCAACCTCATAACCACCGTTGGCAAGCTGGTGCCCATCATCTTCTTCGCCATCGTGGCGGTGATCAGCTTCAAGGCTGACATATTCAACGCGGACTTCTGGGGCACCGGCGGCGGCTTCGACATGGCCAAGGTTATGGAGCAGGTCCGGAGCACCATGATGGTCACCCTCTGGGTCTTCATCGGCGTCGAGGGAGCGGTGGTCCTCTCCGGCCGGGCGGAGCGCAAGTCCGACGTGGGTAAGGCCACGGTGCTGGGCCTGGTGGCCACCCTGGCCCTCTACGTGATCATCTCCCTGGCCTCCCTGGGGGTCATGCCCAAGGATGAGCTCACCAAGCTGGCCAACCCCACCACCGCCTACATCCTGAAGAGCGTGGTGGGCAACTGGGGGGCCACCCTGATCAACCTGGGGCTCATCATATCCCTCTCGGGGGCCACCCTTGGCTGGACCTTGCTGGCGGCGGAGATACCCTACGTGGCCGCCAAGGACAAGGTGCTCCCCTCCTTCTTCGCCAAGGAGAACGAGAACAAGGCCCCGGTCAACTCCCTCTGGATAACCAATGGGCTCATCCAGCTATTCCTCATAATCACCCTCTTCTCTGAGAGCACCTACCAGGCCCTCTACACCATCGCCAGCGCCGCCATCCTGGTCCCATACCTATTCAGCGCCCTCTACCAGCTGAAGCTGTCCTCCACCGGAGAGGGCTACGCCAGCGGCGAGTCCAAGGCCTTCGAGCTCTTCATCAGTGCCGTGGCGTCCGTCTACGCCCTGTGGCTCATCTACGCGGCGGGGCTGGAGTACCTGCTCATGTGCGCCATCCTCTACGCCCCGGGAGCCATCTTCTACTGGAAGGCCAAGAGGGAAGCGGGAGCAAAGGCCTTTGGCCCCATAGAGACCGTCCTCCTCATGGGACTGATGGCTGCGGCGGTGACCGCCATCTACCTCATGTCCAAGGGAGTCATAAGCCCCCTCTAAGGGCAAGGAGAAGCGTCAAAGACAGGACACTGGCAGGGGCCCCGGGAATTTCCCGGGGCCCCTCTTACAGCACCTGACTTCGACTACCTACAGGGTGACCTCCACCGCGTCCTCACCGGCATTCACCTTCTCCTTGGCGATCCTGACCGAACCGCCCTCCTTCAGGTTGGTGAAGATCACCGGGGTGATCACCGACGGGGCCTTCTGACCTATCACGTTCAGGTCCGCCTCCAGGATGAGCTGCCCCTTCTTTACCCGATCCCCCTGGGACACGTGGGCCACGAAGCCCTCGCCGTTCAGCTTCACCGTGTCTATTCCAACGTGGACCAGCACCTCCACCCCCTGATCGGACACTATCCCTAAGGCGTGCTTGGTGGGGAAGATCAAGGTCACCTTGCCGTCCACCGGGGAGAGCACCTTGCCGTCCTGGGGCACCACCGCGAAACCGTCCCCCACCATCCTCTCGCTGAAGGTCTTGTCCGGCACCTGGGAAAGGTCCACCAGCTTGCCCGCCATGGGGGAGGCCACGGACACGGTCTGCCGCTTGGGGGATCCCACCAGGTGCAGGATCTCCTCCTTGATCGCCTCCGAGGCGGTGCCGAAGATGGCCTGGAAGTTCCGGTCCACCTGCATGACCCCCGTGGCGCCCAGGGCCTTAAGCGCCTCCTTGTCCACCATCTTGGGGTCCCTGACGGATATCCTAAGCCTGGTTATGCAGGCGTCCAGCTTGTCCAGGTTGCCCGCCCCGCCCAGGGCCTCCAGCACCTTGCCCGCCAGCTCAGTGTTGGACCTGGAGGAGGAAACACCGTTGGACTCCTGCACGTCCTCCCTGCCGGGGGTCTTCAGGTCGAAGAAACGGATGAAGAAGGTAAATATGGCGTAGTAGGCCACCGCGAAGCAGAGCCCCACCAGCACCGCCACGTACCACCTCTCCTTGCCGGGCAGGATGCCGAAGAGGGCGAAATCGATGGCTCCGCCGGAGAAGGTGTAGCCCAGGTGGATCTTAAGGATGTAGAGGATGAGGAACGAGAGCCCGTCCAGGGCGGCGTGGATGAAGTAGAGGAGCGGAGAGGCAAAGAGGAAGGAGAACTCGATGGGCTCCGTTATGCCGGTGAGGAACGAGGTGAGCGCCGCGGAGGCCAGAAGCCCACCCACCAGCTTCCGGTTCTCCGGCTTGGCGTTCTGGTATATGGCCAGCGCCGCTGCGGGGAGCCCGAACATCATTATGGGGAACTCGCCCCCCAGGAAGAACCCGGCGGTGAGGGGCACCCCGTCCTTCAGCTGGGCAAAGAAGATGTTGATGTCCCCCCGGATCACCTGCCCCGCCAGGTTGGTGTACTCACCGAACTCGAACCAGAAGGGGGCGTAGAAGATGTGGTGAAGGCCGAAGGGGATCAGTAGCCTCTTGATCATACCGAACATGAAAACCGCAAGGGGCATGGCGGACCCCATGATGGCGCCAGAGAAGCCGTTGAGCCCCCTCTGGGCGAAGGGCCAGAGGAAGAACATGACGATCCCCAGGAGGAACCCGGCGAAGGCGCTGGCTATGGGGACGAACCGCTTGCCGGCGAAGAAGCCCAGGAACTGGGGCAACTCTATCTTGTAGAACCGGTCGTAGCACCAGGCCCCCACCAGGCCGCAAAGGATGCCCCCGAAGACCCCGGTCTGCAGGGTGGGGATCCCCATGACCAGCGCGTAGGCGGGGTTGTTCCCCTTGAGTACCATGTCGACCGTGAAGTCCCCTATGGCGCTCATGGTGGAGTTCATCACCAGGAAGCAAACGATGGAGGCCAACGCCGCCACCCCGGAGAGGCCCGTCAGCCCCACCGCAACACCCACCGCGAAGAGGAGCGGCAGGTTGGAGAACACCACCCCACCCGCGGAGGCCATCACGTTGGCCAGCTTGCTCCACCCGGGCCCCGCCAGGAACGGGGCCATCTCCAACACCGTAGGGCTCTTGAGGCTGAAACCGATGGCCAACAGGAAACCCGCCGCGGGCAGTATGGCCACCGGCAACATAAGTGCCTGCCCTATCCGCTGAAGCTTACTGAACGAATCCTTCAACACGCTTCATCCCCCCTGGATGAATAGGATAAGAAAAAAGGGCATGAGCGAAACGGCGCCCTTGGCGCCGCCCCGCTCATGCCCGCAAGACCGGTAACACGCGAAGCAAATGCCTTGTATGTTAGTTTATCTTCGGTTACTTATCTCGCTGTTTGGAATTATACAGCCTATGGATGTGGATGGTCAAGTATACCACCTCCGCGGGAGGTATGGGCCTGTCCAGGGCGTTCCTCATGTACAGGCACAGCTTAAGGGCTATGCCGTAGGGGACCGGGTTCTCCCTCTTCATGGTCTCCTCCAGAGTGGAGATGGGATCACCCTCCAGATCCCCCTCGATCCCCCCCTCCACCCGGTCGATGGAGAAGCTGAGATGCCTTATGAACCGCATGTAGTGGGGACTCAGCCGGTCCAGCCTGAACCCCAGGGACTCCTCGGTGATGGCCACCAGCTCGGATATGACCCGGTTCTTCCAGGCCACCCGCCCAAGGTCCTCTCCCCCCATGGCGCTGTGAACGTGCAGCGCGACGAAGGCCGCCTCGTCATCGGGCATGTCCAGGTGGACCTCCTCGGAAAGCCACCTAAGCATGGCCTGGGAGGCGGCGTGCTCCTTGGGGTACATGGCCGCCACCTCCCGGGCGAAGGGGTTCCGCACCGCTATCCCCTCCCGGAGACGCTTCACCGCGAAGAACAGGTGGTCCGTTAGGCTCGCATGGATCCGCTCCCCCAGAGGCACCCCCAGGTGATCCTCCATTATGGCTATCCCCTGGGCCACCAGGGCGGCGAAGGAGCCGTCGATCTCCGCCAGCACCTTGGCGTAGCGGAGCCGCTCCTTGGGATCCTTGAGTACGAACACCTTCTCCGCCCACGACTCCTCCACCGGATCCCCAACCTTGCGGCCGAAACCTATCCCCCGGCCCACCAGGACAGTCTCCCATCCGGAGGCGTGAGAGGCTATAACCACGTTGTTGTTGAGGACCTTGCTCACCCTAAGCATGACGAGCCCCCTTCATGAAGGGTAGATGATCTCAGCCCCTTATCATATACCCAATATTAACTTGGCGGTATTGAAGTATATGATGAGTCCCGTTATGTCCACCACGGTGGTGAGCGCCGGGCTGGCAACCACCGCCGGGTCCTGGCCGAACCTGTGGGCCAGCATGGGCAACACCGCCCCCACCAGAGTGGCGGAGACCACCTGGATGGACAGGGCCAGGGCTATGGCGATGGCTATGGCCCCAAGGGAGAAACCATCAGGGATGCTGGCATCCTGGGATAGGAACATCACCTTGCCCCAGGAGATGAGCCCCAGCACCACCGCCAGCATCAGGGACACCTTGAACTCCTTGAACAGCACTTTGAAGATGTCCTCGTAGGAGATCTCCCCCAGGGCCAGGGCCCGGACAACCACCGTGGCCGCCTGACTGCCCGTGTTGCCCCCCGTGTCCGCCACCATGGGCATGTAGAGGGCCAGGATCATGAGGCTCATCAGGGTGGACTCGAAAGAGTGGATTATCATGCCGGACACGAAGCCCAGGGCCGCCAGGGCCACTATCCAGGTGGCCCGGTTCTTGAAGTGGACCCAGGCGGGGGTCTTAAGGTACGGCGTGTCCCCGTGGGCTCCGCCTATGGCCATCAGCTTCTCGATGTCCTCGGTCTGCTCCTGGGTTATTATGTCGATGGCGTCATCGTGGGTTATTATCCCCACCATCACGTCCTCCTCATTCAACACCGGCAGGGCTATTAGGTCGTACTTCTGGATCTTCCGGGCCGCCTCCTCCTGGTCGTCGCTCACTCGGACGAAGATGGGATCCCTCTTCATGAAAGACGATACCTTGGCGTCCCGGGGGGCCAGGATCAGCTCCCTCAGGGAAACGAAGCCCAAGAGCCGGTGCTGGTCATCCACCACGTAGGTGTAGTAGATGGTCTCGCTGTCCGGGGCTATCTCCCTCAGGTGCTCTATGGCCTCCGCGGCGGTCATGTCAGGGGATATGGTGGCGTAGTCGGAGGTCATGACCGCCCCTGCGGTGCCCTCCTCGTAGGAGCAGAGCCTCCGTATGTCCTCCCTCTCCGCCTGGGCCAGGGCGGGAAGCAAGGCCTCCCGATAGTCCTCCGGCAACGCCTTGAAGAGGTCCGCCCGGTCGTCGGGGGACATCTCCAGCAGGAGAGCCACCTTCTCGTCCCTGGATAGCTCCTGGAAGACCTTCAGCTGAAGGTCCTCGTCCAGGTGGCTCAGTATCTCCGCCTGGCGGGACGGGTCCAGGCTCTTGAGTATGCCTATGGCCTCCGGCTGGGGAAGGTCCGCCAGATACTCCGCCACCGCGGCGGGGTGGGCCTCCCTTATGACCGAGAGGAACTGGGCGGGGTTCTCGAAGAGAAAAGTGGCTATGTCGTCGTACTTGTCGAGGGTCTTGGCCTCCGCTACCCTCATTGGATACACCTCCCTTTCCCCCAAGGCTCACGCCCCGGGGCGGGAGGCGCACAGCAAGCTAGACGCCGCTACCTCCTGATTCGCAACCGGGACGGACCTCGGGATATGAATTACCAGATGAACTTGAAGAATGACCTGTGGAGCCGCATTTTAACGGCACGTTACTACTGGGGTCATCCATACCCTCGGCTACCTCCCTTCCGCGATTTAAAATAGATGGGTACGCCTCCGTGGGAAGCGTTTAGTTATAGCATGAAGACGGAACGGCTGTCCACAGCGCGGAACCCGAAAAAGGAGGAGGGGTGATCCCCCTCCTCCCGGTGGCAAACCCGCAGAGCACCCAGCGCCCAGGCACCTGCCCCCGCCCCCGCCTCATGGCACCAGGTCGTAGGTGAGCGAGCCTGTCGCCCCCGGATGCCCTCCTACCACGAACCGGTACTGACCCGGCGGCAACTGAAACAGCGGGTTACCCTGGGCGTCGGTCATGTACCTTCCCAGGTTAACCGAGTAGATGTTACTGGGCCCCAGCTTCTCACTGTGGTAGCCGGTGGCGGGGTTGTCATGGACAAACCGAACCACCGTGGCGGTCTGTCCCTGGGGAACCGTGAACTCCCCGGGCACCAGCACCGCCTGGATCGAGCCGCTACCGCTGGTCACCGACGCGTAGACCGTGTGCCGGCTGGCCCCCAACGCCGCCGATGGGATCAGCGCCAGGACCAGCATCATCAAAATGATCCACCTGTGGTTTCTCATCCCAGGACCTCCTCCCCGTGAACCTAGAGCTTCCCCCAAAGCCGGTACTCGAAGGAGAAGCCCGCCTCCTCCGCCGCCCTCCTGACCGCCTCCCTCACCCGCTTGAAATCGAAGGAGTACTGATACTTCTCACCGAAGAGCCTGGACTGCTCCTCCATGACCCCCTCCAGGCCTTCGGCGGACGAGGAGGTCTTCCAGCCCTTGAAGCCCGTCCCGACGCTCTCGTCCACCCCACCGGCCCCCAGCCCGGACTTTCGCTCCTCCAGCTTCTCCGTGAAGGTCACCAATCCCTTGGGGCCATCCACCTTGAAGCGGGCGTAGTAGGTCAGCTTCTGCTTCGAGAGGAAGGCCTTCCTCTCGGCTATAACCGCCTCCAGACAGAAAACGCCCCCCTTGGGCTCGAACCGGCCCGGCAGGCCCTCTATGGACCCATTGACCCTCTCTAAAATGTCCATTGCATCCTCCCCCATCTGGACATCTCTCACCGGTGGGCCTGGGCCTTAATGTTGCTCAGGTTGAGCAGATGCACATCCGCACCTCCGTGGGGGATCACCCAGGCTATGCCGGAACTGGAGCTGCTCACGTTGAGCACCAGGAAGTTGATCCCCGGGCCATCCACCTGGAAAGATATGTTGTTCCCGGGCACCACGTATTCCGGGGCGCTCAGCATCTTCACCCGACAGGCCATCCCATTGGGATACGATGGATGGGGCAGAACAAGGTTACCGTAGTAGCTGGGCGGGTTCGTGCCCGTGCCGGTAAGCGTCAGAACGCCCTTGCCCTGAGGGTACTCCAGGATCCACGGCCCCGCCAGATCCACCACCTGGGCGGACGCCACCCCCCAAAGGGATACCATAAGCAACGCCGCCAAAACACCCCTAACAGATCTCATGAGGCACCACCCCTCTCCTGCGGGCCCCCACTGCGCTCCGCTACAGTGCGATAATATCACGTTAGCGTCGTCTAGCAAAGGTCCGCCGGCGCAAGGGGACATGCAAGGGGGGTCCGAAGAATCGGACCCCCCTTGCGGTTTAGGATCTCATGGGCTCCAAGCCGCCGTGCCCCTGCCTCTAGCCGGTGAAGCCACCCACCAGGGCCCCCATCCAGAGGGACAGGATCCCCGCCCCGTTCTGGATCAGCACGTTCAGGACCGCGTAGAAGGGGTTGGACTGGCGAAGCATGTTCACCGTCTCAAGGGCGAAGCTGGAGAAGGTGGTGAACCCCCCAAGGAAGTGCAGGCCGGCATGTTCGTGGGGGCCAGCCATATGGAGGCGGAGCTGGCCAGCGGCATCTTCTCCCACTTCAGACAGGAGGAGGACGCCTCCATGAGGAGCGGCAAGTTTGAGGAGGAGCTGACGAGGCTGGAGGCCGTGGTGGACGCCCTGCGGCCCGGGGGATTGCTTCTGCTCAACGAGTCCCTCTCGGCCACCAATGAGCGGGAGGGATCTGCGGTGGCCCAGGAGATCCTCAAGGGGCTTTTGGACCGGGGTATCCGGGTGGCCTACGTCACCCACCTGCACCAGCTGGTGGCGTCCCTGGAACGGCACATGGGGGACCGGGTGCTCTTTCTGTCCCCCGAGAGGCTCGAGGACGGCACCAGGACCTTCAGGCTAATGGAGGGGCCGCCCCGGGGCACCGGCTTTGGCGTGGACCTGTACCGGCGGATCATGGGATCCTGACGCCCTAGACTTTAAAGATCCCACCGGCGATGGATCCCGCGAAACGGTGTTTAGTAACTATCGCAGGTGTCAGGAAATATAAATTATCGATTATTTTCAATTGACTTACATCCATTCCTAATAGTAGCATAATCTCCAGTTGCAACCTGGGGAGGGGTAGTCATGAAGGTTTCGATGCGCACCGGCATGATAGGCACCGCGGTCCTGCTGTTGGGGATCAGTTGCGGCATCCTGTTCTGGTTCTCCTTGAGCAGCCTCAGGTCCTCCACGGAGGAGCTGTCCAAGCGGTCCTTCGAGGACAAGGTCTCGGGGGCCATCAACGTGATGGAGCAGCTGGTGTCCCGGGACTACGGGAGGCTACGGCTGGAGGACGGGAAGCTGGTGGACTCTACGGGCAGACCGGTGGAGGACAGGTACGAGCTGGTGGACAACCTGTCCAGCGCCATGGGAGTGGTGGCCACCATATTCAAGGCCCAGGACGACGACTTCGTCCGGGTGGCCACGTCGGTCAGGAAGGAGGACGGCTCCCGGGCGGTGGGGACCACCCTGGGCCGGGACAGCGCCGCCTACGAGCCGGTCCGGTCCGGCAGGACCTACATGGGGACCGCCAAGATCCTGGGCAAGGAGCACGTTACGGTCTACAAGCCCTACAAGGACGATCAGGGGCGGATCATAGGTATCCTCTTCGTGGGCACCCCGGTGGAGCAGGTCCAGATGATTGCCAGGAGCCAGAGCTCCAGGGCCTCCAGGGGGCTATCGATCATATTCCTGGCCTCTATCCTGGTTACCGTAGCGGGGTCCATCTTCCTCTCCCAGAGGCTCATCGTATGCCCCCTGCTGGGGCTGCGCCCGGTATTGGAGGCCATGGGGGGCGGTAACTTCGCGGTCCGTTACGATTACCGGGGTCCCATCCTGGAGCTCGAGGCCCTTGGGGAAGCGGTGGAGGCCCTTCGGTCCAGGATAACGCCCCTCATAAAGGAGCTTCAGGAGGGTTGCGCCACAATCACCGCCGACGCGGAGGGGCTGGCGGAGGTGGCGGAGAACGTAAGCGCCCATGGGGAGGACCTGGTGGCCCGGATCGGCTCCGTGGACGCCATGATCAAGGGGGCCTCCACGTCCATCGAGGAGGTCACCCACGCGAGCCAGGAGGTGGCCCAGACCGCCCAGGGGGTGGCCATTGCCGCCCAGGAGCTGACCGAGAAGGCCAACCTGGTGAAGTCCGCCGCGGTGAACGGCCACGAGGCGGTGAAGGCCATAGTGGAGATGATATCCCAAAGCCGCCAGGGGGCCCGGAGGACCGAGGCGGCGGTCTCCCACCTGGCGGAGAACGCCAGCAACATAGGCGCCATAGTGGGGACCATAAACGCCATAGCGGAGCAGACGAACCTGCTGGCCCTTAACGCCGCCATCGAGGCCGCTCGGGCGGGGGAGGCGGGCAGGGGCTTCGCGGTGGTGGCCGAGGAGGTCCGGAAGCTGGCGGAGGAGAGCAAGGGGGCCACGGGGAAGATAAACGAGATCCTGAACGACATCCAAAAGGGGTCCGCCCAGGCGGTGGAGGAGACCCTCCAGAGCCTCCGTCAGGTGGAGAGGACCGTCGAGCAGTCCGGCCTGATAGAGGACCAGTTCAACCACATACTGGAGCAGGTGAACGCCATAGGGGGCATGATCGAGTCCCTGGCGGCCCATGCGGAGGAGCTGGGCGCCTCGTCAGAGGAGATGAGCGGCGCCATGGACGCCGCGGCCCACTCCATCGGGGAGGTCACCCAGCAGGTGGATCAGATGGTCCAGGCGGTGAGGCAGCAGGCGGAGGCCAACCAGCAGGTCACATCCTCCAGCGAGACCCTCTCAGCGGTGGCGGAGTCCTTGATGGAGCACGTGAGGCGCTTCCGGATCGGAGACGCCAGGGAAGCGCTGGAAACCTCCCCCAGCCGCGGGGTCATCCCCCTGGGACAGGAGGCCTACACCCCCGCTTAAGCCTAAAGACCAGGGGGAGGGCCCAAGGCCCTCCCCCTCTCTGCAATCGCCGTCCCTACACCGCCAGGGCACCGAAGATCATCCCAACCACGGTGGAGAGGATGACCACCAACGACACGTAGACAACGGTCTTCTTCGTGCCCAGGACGCTCCGGATCACCAGCATGTTGGGCAGCGACAGGGCGGGTCCCGCGAGAAGCAGGGCCAACGCGGGCCCCTTGCCCATCCCCGCCCCCATTAGCCCCTGTAGTATGGGCACCTCGGTGAGGGTGGCGAAGTACATGAAGGCCCCCACCAGGGATGCGAAGAAGTTGGCGAAGAGGGAGTTGCCCCCCACCAGTCCGGAGACCCACTGGTTGGGGATCAGAGCCTCATGGCCGGGACGGCCCAGGAGAAACCCGGCCACCAGGACCCCGGAGAAGAGGAGGGGTATCACCTGAAGGGCGTAGCCCCAGGTGGAGCTGTACCAATGGAACCTCTCATCGCCGGAGAACCAGAGGTGAGACGAGGCTATGGTCGAGGCTAGGGCCAGCCCCGCCACTATCCACTTGACCCGGTAGAGGGCGGCCCACAGGCCCACCGGAACCTTGGGGGACGCCAAGTTTGCAAAGACCAGGAATAGCACCATGCTGGCCATGAACCAGACCGTCTTCCAAAGGGGACGATCGGCTGGATCATGGGGGACCTGAGCGAAGCCCTGCTGTCTGGAGAGCTCCTCGTGGCGGAAGAAGAAGGCCATCAGGACCCCTATGATGACGCTGAAGCTCACCGCCCCCACCGCCCTGGCGAGCCCCATCTGGAAGCCGAGTATCCGGGCGGTCATAACTATGGCCAGCACGTTTATCGCCGGCCCAGAGTAGAGGAACGCCGAGGCAGGGCCAAGCCCGGCCCCCCGCTTGTAGATCCCAGCGAACAGGGGCAGAACGGTGCAGGAGCATACCGCCAGGATGGTGCCAGACACGGCGGCCACAGTGTAAGCTACCCATCGCTTGGCTCCCGCCCCAAGGTACTTCATCACCGCTTGGCTGGATATGAACACGCTTATGGCCCCTGCGATGAAGAAGGCGGGTACCAGACACAACAAAACATGTTCCCTGGCGTACTCGTGCATCATGGCCAGGGCCTCCACCGCCGCGGCCTTAACCCTGGGACTATCCACCGGCAGGAAGTAGAAACCCAGGAAGGCCAAAACCATGTAACCGAACTTCTTGATCTCCTCGTTCACCCATACCACCTTCTCGTCCTATACCTATACCATTAAAAAGCACCGTGACGCTTACGCCACCGTTTACCCCCCCCAAAACCCACCAGAATCCAACCCCAGCGGGTTTTACAACCTCAAGACCTACGCCTCGTCCTCCTTCACCCCGAAGGATCCGCACCGGCAGCCCCCTCCAGCAGCCATCCGGTCGAGACAGGCGATGAAATCCCCTATGCAGGGTATCTTGAGCCGATAGTATATCTCCCTCCCCTCCCGGCAATCTTCCAGCACTCCGGCCTCCTTGAGTACCGAGAGGTGCTTGCTGACCGTGGTCCTATCCAGGGGGAACATCCCCGCCAGCTGACACACGCAAAGGCTCCCCTTCCCCAGGACCTCCACTATCCTCAACCTGACCGGGTGAGCCAGGGCCTTCAGCATCTCAACCCGGGAATCCACAGCTCCGTCGATCAAGTCCAACATCATCCCCCGCATCTCATGGAGCGACGATCACCGCCGCCGGAATATGTGAAGAAAATACCACGTATCCACCCGCCAGTCAATAACATCTCGCTGTGGGCGAGATGTCCCGGTGCAGGACAGGCTGGCCGCCGTTCCTATCGCTTTCGTGTCCCCGGAAGGCCCCCTTCGGCGAAAATTCGAGCACCAGTCCCAACCGGATGGGGCCTTTTAACCCCGTTCAAACCCTCCCAACCAACCTATCGATCCGACGTGTAGCGGAACGCACAGCACCCGTCCCCCCTGGCCAGGGTCTCATCCCTCCGGAGCCTGAGGTCCGGGTTGAACCCCTCGAGGAAGGCCCAGTCCCTATCGCAGGACAGCACCTCCGCGTAGTCCTCCAGCCCCAGCTCCCGGTACAGGACAAGGTAGTCGCAGCGGGTCACGTCGAACTCCAGGGTCCCCGGGGCGGACTCCAACACCTCCAGGTCCATGTGCCCCGATCCGGACCACATGGGCAACACGTGATCCCGGAAGGCCTTGAGGTCGTTCCGCCCCAGCCTCTCCGCCAGGGCCCGGCCATCCTCCCGGGATATGGAGTTAAGCGCCTGGGACAGGATCCGACGGGCCTCCTCCCGCCCAAGCCGCTCCTCCAACAGCCTTATGAGGGGCTTTAAGACCTGGGCCTCTATCCGGCGCCTGGTCAGGTGATCAACCGGAGCATCCTGAAACGCCAAACCGCCTCACCTCCCGCCCGCCAAGGGGCAACTCTATGGATTCCAAATCTACTAAAACGGCACATCCACGGCCAACCGCCCCCCCGGGGTCTTGTCCGTTGGGGCCCTGGGGCATACACTATCTTACATCGCCTATGTGCAACTTGGACAACCTAAAAATAAAAAACCATGGGAGGTGGGTGAGATGGGCAATCTCCGGGGGGCCCTTTGGGCCCTTCTGGCGGCGGCGATAGGTCTTGGGATCCTCACCGGATCCGCGGTGGCGGCGGAGTTCTCCGCCCGGATGGTGACCCGGGACCAGAGCGGGGAGGAGGCCTCCGGCAGGGTCTTCGTGAAGGGGCAACGGATCCGCCAGGAGATCACCCAGGAGGGGCAGACGCTGGTGACCATCATCCGTCTTGACCGCAAGGTCATGTGGCTGATCATGGATCAGGAGGGGGCCTACATGGAGATGCCCCTGGGGCGGCTCTCCGAGGACCCGTCACTGGTCAAGGGGGCGGATCCGAAGAGGGTTAGGCAACTGGGGACCGAGACGATCAACGGGATCAGGTGCGACAAGTTTCAGGTGACCGAGGAGGACGGGACGGTGGTGACCCAGTGGGTCTCCCAGGAGCTGGGCTGGCCCATAAAGGGGGAGGTGCGCTCCCGGGAGGGGACCTGGTCCCACGAGTACCGGGACGTCAGGAGGGGGGGCGTGCCGGACCACCTCTTCGAGGTCCCCAAGGGGCTCAAGCGGATGACCGTGCCGGGCATGTAGGAGGCGGGGGACCCGGTGTCCCCCGCCCCTCATATCGCTTTGGGATATGCGGTGCGCACCGCAGCATCCCAACCGCCGAAATGCCATGCCTCCAGCCCATCGATAGCGACGCGATTCACCAGCCAGTTGGAAGCTGTCAACTTTTAGGGGCAGGTGCCTTTACAATTATTAGTTCCAAGGTTTCTTCATTCAGGTTTTTAACATTCATTTTCGTTTGATATGGGATTTTTAGCAGTGTACCGGCTTCATATTCATGGATCTCCTGATCATTCAAGCCTATAGAAAGTTTTCCGCGAACAACAGTTATATACACGTTTGAGTTGGAAAAGTGTTCCGGCAACCCCTCTGTTTTGTTAAACACCATGTGCAAATAGTGCAGGTTCTCATCAAAAATAACTTTCTCGACTACATTTTCATTACCTTTTGACAGTGCAAATACCTGTTCGACCATAAATAATTCCTCCTCATTTCATATTCTTAATTCCAAGTTGCGCTCCAGCGACTCGCGATCCCGGATGTCTGGACGGTAAGTGTACTTGAGCGCCATGAGCTTTTCAATCACTTGGCGCTCGATGCCCTTTTCAATCACTTTTTTCACCCCTCAACTTCATGCCGCGGCCTCCCCGAAAGAACAAGGGCTGTCGAAGTAGCTTCCTGGACACCGGCGACGAGGCGGATCCGCAGGTCCTTGCAGACCTCCCCCATCTCGTGCAGGAATTCGAAGGAGCGCTCGTCGCTAACCTCCTCGTCCGCCAACGGGAAAGAGCACGACACCCATGGCTACCAGGCCCCACCACAGGCGACCGATGAGGATACCGCGCAGAGACATGGTGACCATGCCGGTCCCAGCCCGAACCGCATTGAAGCGCCCGCATATCTTGCCCGCAACACCGGCCGCGCTCTGGCCCTTCTGCTTTGTGAAACCGGCGTTTCCCGCCAGGGCGCAGATCACGGGCACGAGGTGCGATTCAAAACCAGGATCGCTATCGCCGACTTCCCCCACTCGTCCACGTCTTGCCCGGTGAACTTCTTCAACCAATCTTGCTTTCCCGCATCTGCAGTTCCTATTCGGCTCCAGCCACGGACGGCGGTGCCGACCGCAACCGGCGCCAGATCGCCCCTGCAAATGTGCGGGGACACAACCCCCGTGGACACGCCGGAAACGACGAGCCCCCAAGGGGTAATCCCCTTGGGGGCTCGCGCCAAATAGCAACCGCCGGATCCGGCGGATTAAATCTGGCTCCTCGGCCAGGACTTGAACCTGGAACCTAGTGGTTAACAGCCACCCGCTCTGCCGATTGAGCTACCGAGGAGTGCTCTATGAGTATAACACAAATTGGGCGAGGTGTGGAGGCGGCACCCGGATTCGAACCGGGGAATGAAGGATTTGCAGTCCTCTGCCTTACCACTTGGCTATGCCGCCCAATCATCTGCAAAAATGGAGCGGAAGACGGGATTTGAACCCGCGACCCCAACCTTGGCAAGGTTGTGCTCTACCCCTGAGCTACTTCCGCCCGCTACGGCTACGATGGTGGCGGGACCCAGAGTCGAACTGGGGACACACGGATTTTCAGTCCGTTGCTCTACCAACTGAGCTATCCCGCCAACGCGTCAACGCTATTGCAAAGAGATGGCGGGGCTGACGGGACTTGAACCCGCGGCCTCCGGCGTGACAGGCCGGCGCTCTAACCGTACTGAGCTACAACCCCACCTCTAGTCTGGCGTTTTCATTGTCCTCTTGGTGGGCGGAATAGGGTTCGAACCTACGACCCCCTGCTTGTAAGGCAGGTGCTCTCCCACTGAGCTATCCGCCCCGATCAGCACGAGTGGAAGTATAGCAAGGGCCCCCAAAACTGTCAACACCACCCGGTCCCAAAAATCACCCAACCCTGAGCGATCCCCCCCTGCACAAAGAGAGGGCCTGAGCCAACCCCACAAGGGTGTCCACCCGGGTCACGCACAATGCCCCCACCTCCGCCGCCCGGCGCCGCAGCTCGAAACCGTAGCCCCGGTCCTCCAGGGGGCTCCTGGTGTTCACCACCCACCCCACCTCACCACCAACCATCCCGATCCCCTCCAGGGGATCCACCCGCCGGCAGGGCACCCCCACCCTAACCAACCGGCCACAGGTGCCGGGGGTCCCGTATATGGGGCACCCAAGGCCCGCCAGGACCGCCAGGGCCTCCACAACCCCGCTCTCCCACCCCCCAAGGGAGACCAGGATCCCCACCGGAAGGTCCATGGGGGCCCCGGCGGACCGGAAGCCCTTCAAGAGCGCCTCCTCGAAGCCATCCCCAAGCCCCATCACCTCCCCGGTGGACCTCATGTTGGGGCCCAGGGACACCTCGACCCCCGGAAGCTTCCCGGTGGAGAAGACCGGCACCTTCACCGCCCACCGACGGATCCCGGACCCCAACCCGGGGGACAGCCCCAGGTCCCCTAGCCCCTCACCAAGGGCCAGCCTCACCGCCAGATCCACCAGCGGAAGTCCACAGGCCTTGCTGACGAAGGGCACGGTCCTGCTGGACCTCAGGTTCACCTCCAACACCCGGATCCCCCGGTCCCCGGCCACGAACTGCACGTTGAAAAGCCCCCGGACCTTCAGCGCCCGCCCCAGCTCCCCGGAGATCCGGGCCATCTCCATCACCTCCGCCTGGGATATCCTCCGGTGGGGAAGCACCACCACGCTGTCCCCCGAGTGGACCCCGGGCCCCTCCAGGTGCTCCATCACACCGGGAACGAAGACATCCCTCCCGTCGCAGAGCACGTCCACCTCCGCCTCTATACCCTCAACGAACTGATCCAGCAGCAACGGCCCCAGGTCCCAAAGGCCGGACGCCCGGTGACAATCCAGGCAGGCGCTCAACTCCTCCGGAGAGCTCACCACCTCCATCCCAAGACCCCCCAGCACGAAGGAGGGCCTCACCACCAGCGGGAACCCCATCTCCATGGCACACCCCATAGCCTCCTCCGGCGATTCGGCCCACGCCCCCGCCGGGTGATCTATCCCCAGCCGGTCCAGCAGGGCGTAGAACCTGCGCCGGTCCTCGGTGGCCTCCACCGCCCAGGGCTCCACCCCCAGAACCGGGACCCCCTCCCGGGCCAACCCCATGGCCAGCTGGAGCCCCCTCTGCCCTCCGAACTGGGCCAGCACACCCCTGACGCCGCAGAGCCTGACCAGGTCCAGTAGCACCTCCATGTCCAAGGGCTCGAAACACAACAGGTCCGCCTCGTCGTGGTCGGTGCTCACCGTCTCCGGGTTGTTGTTCACCATCACCGACCGGATCCCAAGACGCTTCAGCTCCCTGAGGGCCCTGACGGAGCAACAGTCGAACTCTATCCCCTGGCCTATCCGGATCGGGCCGGAGCCGACCACCATCACCGCCCCAGAGTCCGCCTTGATCGGGGACGGAACGCCCCTGTCCAACCGCCGGTAGGTGTAGGGGAAGCCCTCCACTCCCCCCACGGGCACCAGCCTCCCCCAGAGCCCCGCCGCCTCCCGGAAGGTCCTGACCGACTCCTCCGGCACCCCCCACAGCCGCGCCACCTGGGAGTCCCCGATCCCCAATGACTTGGCCCTCTCCAGGGAGCCCCGGTCGAAGGGGGCCTTCGCAAGCCAGAGACAGGCGTCCACCACGCCCCTCATCCCCTCCAGGAAGGGGGCCCGGATCCCCGACCGGTGGGATAGCTCCTCAACCCCCATCCCCCTGGACAGGGCCTCCAACAGGGCGAAGATCCGCCGATCGTTGGGGACCGACACGAGCTCCAACAGCTCCCGGTCCCCCAGGGACGACAGGGACCCGTCCCAGAGGGCACCTCCCCCAAGGTCCAGCCCCCGCAGGGCCTTGACGAAGGCCTCCTCGAACCGGTCCCCAAGCCCCATAACCTCCCCGGTGGACCTCATCCTCACCCCTATGGACCTGTCCGCGTCGGGAAACTTGTCGAAAGGCCAGCGGGGGAACTTGAGGGCCACGTGGGACACCGCCGGAGGCTCCGACGCCATGGGCCCCCCGTCCCAGAGGGGTATCTCGTCAAGCCCATAACCCAACGCCACCTTGGCGGCCACCCGGGCTATGGGGTAGCCGGTGGCCTTGGAGGCCAGGGCGCTGGACCGACTGGCCCGGGGGTTGATCTCTATCACGTAGAAGTCCGAAGGGTCCCCGGGGTTCACCGCGAACTGGACGTTGCACGCCCCCTGGACCCCCACCGCGTCGGCGATGGCGAAGGTGGCGTCCCGAAGGATCCCCACGGCCCCCTCGTCCAGGGTCATTATGGGGGCCACCACCACGCTGTCGCCGGTGTGCACCCCCATGGGGTCCAGGTTCTCCATCCCGCAAACCAGCACCTTCCGGCCCCTGCGGTCCCTCACCACCTCGAACTCGATCTCCAGCCAGCCCTCCACGCTGACCTCCACCAGGGCCTGATGGCAAGGGCTGGCCGCCAGGGCGGAGCTCACCATCTCCTCCAGACAATCCATCCGGCGAACCATCCCGCCACCGGTTCCCCCCAGGGTGAAGGCGGGACGGATCACCACCGGCAACCCCACGGAGCGGACGAACTCCACTGCGGACGGGACGTCCTCCACCGGGAGGCTCTCGGGCACCCTGAGCCCTATGGAGAGCATGGCCTCCCTGAAGAGCCGCCGGTCCTCCCCCACCCTTATGGACTCCGGAGGGGTACCCAGGGGCCGGACCCCGAGGTCCGCCAGCACCCCCCGGTCCCAGAGCTCCAAGGTTAGGTTTAGCCCCGCCTGCCCCCCCAGAGTCCCCAGGATCCCCTGGGGCCTCTCCCTCTCCAGCACCGAAGAGACCGCCCCACACTCCAGGGGCTCGAAGAACACCGAGTCAGCCGTGTCCGGGTCGGTCATTATGGTGGCCGGGTTGGTGTTGATCAAGAGGACCTCCACCCCCTCCTCCCTAAGGGCCCGGCACGCCTGGGTGCCCGCGTAGTCGAACTCCGCCGCCTGACCGATCACTATCGGACCGGAGCCTATGACCGCCACCTTCCTCAGTCCGGGATCCAAAGGCACTGCTATCAACCCCCGCTCCATGTGGATTAGCTTTGAAACGGGAGTTTATATCAGTCCCGGCACCATGGCAAGTGGTTTATTTTATTTAAGTCAAGTAAACCATAGATACGGGCTAGCCCATCCCGGAGACCCGCCAAAAGGTCCGCAGGATCTCGTCCACCTGGTCCAGGTCGATAAGGAACGCATCGTGACCGTTGGGGCTGTCTATCTCCTCGTACCAGGAGTTGATCCCCGCCTCCCGGGCACACCGGTGGATCTCCTCCACCTGCCAGTTGGGGAAGAGCATGTCGCTGGATATGCCCACCGCCAGGAGGTGCCGGCCCGACAGGGGACCGAAGGCCTCGTTGGGGCCCCCGCGGCCCAAAAGGGCGTCGTGAAGGTCCATGGCCCTGGTGAGGTACAGGTAGCAGTTGGCGTCGAAGCGCTTCACCAGCTCCTGCCCGTGGTGGTGGAGGTAGCTCTCCACCTGGAATCGACCGTCCCAGCTGTGGGGGCTCCCCAGCGACATGTCCCTCATCCAGCGGCTGGCGAAGGACTTCTCGCTCCGATAGGTGATCATGGCCAGCATCCGGGCGTTGGCCAGCCCCCTCACCGGCCCAGGGCCCGGGTAGTAGTCGCCCCCCCGCCAGTCCGGGTCCCCCATTATGGCCTGCCGCTGGACCTCGTTGTACCCTATGGCCTGGGGATAGAGCCTCAAGGGGGCGGCGATCACCACGCACCGCTCGAAACACCTGGGGTAGGACAGGGCCATCTCCAGGGCCACCATCCCCCCCATGGACCCACCCACCACGCAGAGCCCCCTCTCCACCCCCAGGGCCCTGAGCCCCAGCACCTGGCTCCGGGCCACGTCCCGGCAGGACACCAAGGGAAACCTCATGCCGTAGGGGCCCCCATGGGGCCCCTGAGACATGGGAGAGGTGCTCCCGTAGGGGCTACAGAGGTTGTTGAAACAGATCACGCAGTAGCGGTCCGTGTCTATGGCCATCCCGGGCCCCACAACCCCGTCCCACCAGGCGTCGGGAAGCCCCTCCACCTTGGGACCGTGCACGTGGTGGCTTCCGGTGAGGGCGTGACAGACCACCACCACGTTGGACCCGTCCGGCCGGGGGCGCCCAGTGATGGAGTAGGCCAACCGAACCGACGGAAGCACCTGGCCGGACTCCAGTTCCAGATCCCCCAGCCGGACCTCCCCGTAGGCCTCCCCCATGATCACACCTCCCCCAGGGCCCTCTCCAGGTCCTCCAGGAGGTCCTCCAGGTCCTCCAACCCCACGCTCAGCCTTATCAGGCCGTCGTCGATGCCCCCCGCCAACCGGTCCTCCCGGGAAAGCTGGGAGTGGGTGGTGCTGGCGGGATGTATGGCCAGGCTCCTGGAGTCCCCCAGGTTCGCCATGTGGCCGAAGAGCCTGAGCCCCTCCAGGAAGCGCCTCCCCTCCTCCACGCCCCCGTCCAGGCAGAAGGCCACCATGCCGCCGTAGAGCCCCCCAAGGTACCGCTGGGCCAGCGGGTGGGACGGGTCATCCGCAAGGCCCGGGTACCGGACCCACTTGACCTTCCGGTGCCCCTTAAGGAACCTGGCGACCCCCAGCCCGTTCTCCGAGTGCCGGGCGAACCGGAGCGGCAGGGTCCCGCAGCTGAGCTTGAGGAGGTAAGCATCAAAGGGGGAGGGGCAGCCCCCCAGATCCCGCAACAGAGTGGCCCTCAGCTTGGCCCCCATGGCGCCGGGACCAAAGGCGTCGGTGAATACCAGGCCGTTGTATCCCGGATCCGGCCGGTTCACCAGCCCCCACTTAGGACCGCTCCAGTCCTTGTTGCCCCCATCTACCACAATACCCCCCACCACGTTGCCGAAGCCGGATATGAACTTGGTGCACGAGTGGACCACCAGATGGGCCCCCCATTCGATGGGCCTGCAGGAGACCGGGGTGGCGAAGGTGTTGTCCACCACCAGCGCCGCGTCCACCTCCTCCGCCACCCGGGCCAGGTCCTCCAGGGGGGCCACGTCCAGTAGCGGGTTCCCCACGGTCTCCACGATTATTGCCTTGGTGTTGGGGCGCACCGCCTCCCGAACCTGGTCGATCCGGTTGGGGTCCACCAGGGTGCTATCCACCCCGAACCGGGCGAAGGTGTTGCGGATCAGGGTAAGGGTCCCCCCGTAAGACTTCCGGGAGACCACCAGGTGGTCCCCGGCGGAGCACAGGGCCCCTATCAGGTGGGTGAAGGCCCCCTGCCCGGAGGAGAAGGCCACGGCCCCCACTCCCCCCTCCAGGGACGCCACGCAGTCCTCGTAGGCCTTCACCGTGGGGTTCGATATGCGGGAGTATATGTGCCCCTCCTCCTCCAGCCGGAAGAGCCGGCAAGCGTGGTCCGCGTCCCTGAACTCGTAGGCGGCGGTGGCGTATATGGGAAGCCCGAAGGCCCCGGTGGCGGGATCGCTCCTCCATCCGTCATGCAACGCCCGGGTGTGAATACCCCTCTTTCGTTCCTGACTCAAAATGAACACCTCCAACCCCCAGGGGGTAAAATTAAAGGGTCCCTCCGAGAGGAGGGACCCGGTGGCCGCCTTCTCTCTTATCACTCGGCTTTCGCCGCAGGTGTTGGCACCACGCAGAGACGTGCTCTGCAGGTTGCCGGGCTTCATCGGGCCAGTCCCTCCGCCACTCTTGATAAGAGCCTATATGGGTTTCCCTGCCCCCGCCGGGTGGATCCGGCGGGTCGTTGGGCTAGATTCTATTGAGCCCTCCCCAGGGTGTCAAGGGCCGCCCCAAAGATTCCAGTAGACGCCAGCCGTTCCCCCCCAAGAGGGCCTCCGCGTCCGGCCCGGAAATCCCCGCCGATTCCAGGAGGGGACGGTACCGGGGGAGCCCCAGGATGGGGAAGTCGGTGCCGAAGAGGATCTTTTTACCCGCCCCGGAGGCCATGACAGAGGCCAGAAGGGAGGAATCGTAGAGAAATGGCATGGCGGCGGTGTCGTAGTAGGCGTTAGAAAGGTTGAGCCTCATCTCCTCCATGGCCTCGTAAAGCCAGAGCCCCCCTCCGAAGTGGGCAAACACCACCTTCACCTCCGGGTGGTTCTCGCAGAAGGCGGCGGCCTCCTTGGGTCCCACAGTCCCCTTTCCCGCGTAAAGGTGACCTACAGGCTCCGCGCAGTGCAGCATGAGCAGGATCCCCAGCTCGTGGCAGAGCCCCGCGATCCGGAAGGTCTGGCGCGGGTCGTCCACCTGGAACCCCTGGCCGTCGGGGAACAGCTCCCCCACCCCCAGGGCCCCCAGGGATGCGGCGCGCTCCACCTCAGCGCCCATCCCACGACACAGGGGGGGGACCACCGCGAAGGGGATAAGTCGGTCCGGATGGGCCCTGGCGGCCTCCAGCACGTAGTCGTTGCAGAGCCTGCAGAGCCCCAGGTCGTTGAAGGCGAAGCCGAAGACCACCGCCCGGTCCACCCCGTCCCGGTCCATGGCGGATATCAGGTCCTCCACCTGGGCCCAGCGGTGCACCGGGGATGAGGAGAGCAGGGCGAAGTAGTCCTCCCGCTGGGCTATCCGCTCCGAGTCCCGCACCACCTCCGGCGGGTAAAGGTGAACGTGAAAGTCAAGGACCATGCCCCCACCCCCAGGAATTAAAGGAATCTTGTGGCCCAAATAACGTTATGGTATCACAAAGGGGGCGGGACCGATAGGTCCCGCCCCCTGAAAGGGCCGAAGGTTAAGAGCCTTACTTCAGCTCCACCTTGGCGCCCGCCTCCTCGAGCTTCTTCTTCAGCTCCTCCGCCTCCTCCTTGCTGGCCTGCTCCTTCACCGGCTTGGGGGGGTTGTCCACCAGGTCCTTGGCCTCCTTCAGGCCCAGGCCGGTGATCTCCCGGACCACCTTGATGACGTTGATCTTGTTGGCGCCGGCGTCCACCAGCACCACATCGAACTCGGTCTTCTCCTCCTCAGCGGGGGCAGCGGCAGCGGCGCCGGGCATGGCCATCATGGGCATGGCCATGGCAGGGGCTGCGGCGGAAACGCCGAACTTCTCCTCCAGGTCCTTCACGAGCTGGGACAGCTCAAGGACGGACATCTCCTCAATAGCCTTGATTATATCCTCGCGGGTCATCTTTCTACTCCTCCTCAAATTGTTGTCTTGGAAACTAAGCGGCCCGTTCCTCGCGGGGCCAACGCGCTACGCGGCGTTCTCCTTCTTGTCCTTGATCTGGGACAGGCAGGTGACAAGCCCCCTGGCGGGACCGGAAAGCACCGTGACGAGTCCCCGGAGGGGAGCCGCGATGGTGCCCACCACCTGGGCGATGAGGACCTCCTTGGAGGGCAGGTCCGCAATGGCCATGACCTGGTCCTTGTTGAGCAGGTCCTTGCCCATCACGCCCCCCTTGATGATCAGGGCCTCGTTGCCCTTCTCCTTGGAGTAGTCCCTCAGGGCCTTGGCCACCGCCGCCACGTCCCCGTAGGCGAAGACGTAGACGTTGGGGCCCTGCTCGTAGGGATCAACCGTGGGCATCCCAACCCTCTGGAGGGCCAGCCTCATTAGGGTGTTCTTGGCCACCTTCATCTCGCCGCCGGCCTTGCGCACCCTGGAGCGGATGTCGGTCATCTTCTTGACCGTGAGACCCCGGTACTCGCAGATGAAGACCCCATCGCTCCTGCCCAGCATCTCCACCAGCTGCTCAACGCTCTGCTCCTTAGCCTTCGTCGGCATCAGTTCACCTCCTCCCGGGTTCGCATGCGGGCCCGGGAACTGCGAAAGCCCCCGGCCTTGAGGCCGGGGGCTTAAAGTGCACACCTAAGGACGCCCAACGGGCGACCATCCCGGACCTCGGCGGGGTTTCCTCTATTAAGCGCCAAGCGCCCCCGCTGTCTTAAGCCCAAAGGGCATTTTAGCACAAAAAGGCGGGGGCCACAAGCCCCCGCCGGAAGGTCGGTCCCTGAAGCTAGTCCGCCAGATCCTTCATGACCTCCACCGGATCCATCGGGATGCCGACCCCCATGGTGGTGGTCATGGTGATGCTCTTCACGTACTGCCCCTTCACCGCCGCCGGCCGGGCCTTCTGGATGGCCTTGAGCAGGGCGGCGGCGTTCTCCTTCAGCTTGGACTCGTCGAAGGAGGCCTTGCCTATGGCGTTGTGGGTGATCCCCGTCTTGTCCACCCGGAACTCCACCCGGCCCGCCTTGATCTCCCTCACCGCGTCCGCCACGTCGAAGGTGACCGTGTTGGTCTTGGCGCTGGGCATGAGCCCCCGGGGGCCGAGGACCTTGCCCAGGCGCCCCACCGCCCTCATCATGTCCGGGGTGGCTATGACCGCATCGAAGTCGAGCCAGCCGCCCTCTATCTTCTGCACCATGTCCTCGCCGCCGACGAAGTCCGCGCCGGCCTCCTCGGCCTCCTTCACCTTCTCGCCACCGGCGATCACCAGGACCCTCTTGGTCTTGCCGGTGCCGTGGGGAAGCACCACGGTGCTGCGCACCTGCTGGTCCGCATGGCGGGGATCTACGCCCAGCCGGACATGGAGCTCCACGCTCTCATCAAACTTCGCGGTGGCCACTTCCTTCACCAGCTTCACCGCCTCATCCAGGCTGTAAAGCCGATCCGCAACCACCTTCTCCGCTATCGCCCTGTAACGCTTGCTCTTCTTGGCCATATCGAATACCTCCCGTGGTCATAGCGGGCCCAAGGCCCTGCCACAAAGTCTTATGGACTAGTTCACTACCTCCACGCCCATGGACCTGGCGGTCCCCTCAATCATCCGCATGGCGGCCTCCACGTCGTTGGCGTTCAGGTCCACCATCTTCATCTGGGCGATCTCCCGCACCTGGCTCTTGGTGATCTTGGCCACCTTGGTCTTGTTGGGCGCCGCGGAGCCCTTCTCAAGGTTGGCCGCCTTCTTGATGAGCACGCTGGCCGGGGGGGTCTTCAGGATGAAGCTGAAGCTGCGGTCCGCGTAGACGGTGATCACCACGGGGATTATGAGCCCCGCCTGATCAGCGGTCTTGGCGTTGAACTGCTTCACGAACTCCATTATGTTGACACCCCTCTGCCCCAGGGCGGGTCCCACCGGGGGCGCCGGCGTGGCCTTGCCAGCCGGCAACTGCAGCTTGATCTCTCCCACAACTTTCTTCGCCATCTACCTCGCTACCTCCTTAAAAACAGGCGCACAACGCGCCCTTAAGGGCGGGCAGAGGCCCGCCCGTATATTCGATCTATGGGTTAGAGGACCTTCTCCAGGTCCTCGTGGCCCGCCTCCGCCACGGTCTCCCGGCCGAAGACCGTGACCGAGAACCGGACCCGGCCCTTGTCCGGATCCACCTCCACCACGGGGCCTACGCAACCCTCAAAGGGACCGGACTTGACCCGCACGGTGTCCCCCACCTCTATGTCCAGCTCCACCTTGGGCTTCCGGTCCGCCGGAAGGCCTATCTTCCCCATAACCTCCGCCACCTCCCGGTCGGTCAGAGGTATGGGGTGGTTGCCGGAACCCACAAAACCGGTCACTCCCGGGGTGTGGCGGACCACGTACCAGGACTGGTCGTCCATTATCATCTCAACCAACACGTAGCTGGGGAAGACCTTGCGCCTCACGCGCTTGGCCCGCCCCTCCTTCACGAAGACCTTATCCTCCACCGGGACGAGGACGTTGAATATCCGGTCCTCCATCCCCATGGTGGCGATCCTCTGCTCCAGGTTGGCCTTGACCTTGTTCTCGTACCCCGAGTAGGTCTGAACTATGTACCAGCGTCTCTTATCGTCTTTCATCAGCTAAAAGGGGGCCACGCCCCCTCCTCCCGTGGTTTTATGAAGCCTAACGGACTACTCCGCGAAGGAGACCGGTGAGAACCGCATCCACCAGCCCCAGGTAGGCCGAAACAGCGAAGGTAACGAAAAGCACGACCAAGGTGGAGTACCATACCTGCTGCCTGGTGGGCCATGCGACCTTCTTAAGCTCGCCCCTGGCCTCCCTCAAGAAATCCATTACCCGCCCCACACCTTCGCCCCCTCGATCAAACAAAAAAGTGGCAGGCCCGGAAGGATTCGAACCTTCAACCCCCGCATTTGGAGTGCGGTGCTCTAACCAGTTCGAGCTACGGACCTGCGCGCACCGTCTATTTTACCCTACTTCGTCTCCTTGTGCAAGGTGTGCTTGTCGCACCACTTGCAGTACTTCTTCTTCTCAAGCTTCTTCTGCATCTTACGCTTGTTGACGGTGGTGACGTAGTTGCGACGCTTGCACTCGGTGCACTGAAGCCCAATGATGTCCGCCATTTACCTCACTCCAAAATACAGATTTTAATAACCCCAGGGGCATTCAAGGAAAAGCCGCGGCCCAAGGCTCTCCTCAGGCCGCGACGATGAACCGAAAGGGTGCCTACTACTTGTCCAGTATCTCGGTGACCACCCCGGCGCCCACGGTGCGGCCGCCCTCACGGACCGCAAACCGAAGACCCGGCTCCAGAGCCACCGGCACTATCAGCTTCACCTCAAACTGGCTGTTGTCCCCAGGCATG